>Ga0265306_10000041_pt1 | contig 44640 bp, 29 predicted proteins | sample Helome_3_FD_192493 | JGI IMG/M metagenome (GOLD analysis project Ga0265306, IMG submission 192493) | Marine sediment microbial communities from subtidal zone of North Sea - Hel_20160420 (Illumina Assembly) | ecosystem: Environmental > Aquatic > Marine > Subtidal zone > Sediment ... | reverse complement strand
AACAAGCAGGCATAACAGGCTCAAAACTGTCCAGGCTTTTCGTGGTTGTCGCTCAACAGCTGGCAGAAACCACCAGAGCCCGCCCGCGACACCCACTGTCACGAGCATGTCGGATCTGTTGAAAATGGAATTCACAACCTCCGTATGTACCGGATGTACCGCGAAAATCAACGCGGCCAGCAGCGCGATGTGATTCGCAACAGGAAGTGCGGCGCCATTGGCGACTGGCAGCAGGTATCTGACCAATCCGAAAACTGCCAGGCTGGCCAGAACATGCAGCAGAATATTGACCAGGTGATAGCCTACATACCAATCACCGAATAACTGGATGTCCAAAGCGATTGATACCAGCAATAACGGTCGATAGAGGCCGGTGTCCTTGCCCATGGCCGCCCATACGTCGCTGGTAAAAAAGTTTCCGATTTGAGCCAGGCTGACGCTCGCAGGCCGGTTTCCAGCAGCAAACATGACATCATCCCAGGCGAGATTATCAGGTAACGCATTGGCAAAAGCGATCAGTGCAACCAATGCGATTATGATGAGTGAGAGGCCCTGATTTGTTCCGGATCGACGTGCTGCCTGATGTGCTGCATGACGATCTGCGCGTGAGCGGCTTCTTTTCGACATCGTGCAAGTCTACAAACTAGACATGATGTCTACAAGGCGTGCCAGCCGTGTTATTCATCAATTTCATTGATGGTGCACTTCAGCAGACCATCTGTGACCTGGGCTGAAACGCGGTCGCCCACATTGACCTGGGCAATACTCGATATGATCTCGCCCGAGAGATCTGCAGTCACGACTGAATAACCTCGACCCATAGTTTCGAGCGGGCTGACAGCATTGAGCGTGCGGGCAAGATTGCTTAACGATTCGCACCTGGAGCGGATGTTGCTGAGAGTGGATTTTTCCAGGTCCCTGGTGGCTGCGACAAGCCGTTCTGAAAGTTCCGAAAGTATTTGATCCGGGTGGCGGGCTGAAAGTCTCCTGGTCAATGCGTCAAGAACAAATGCCCGGTCCTGCAATTGCCGGGAAATATTTCGGACGATCGATTTGTGCTGAAGCTGAAGCCAATTGCCCTGTTCAGATAACTGCTTGGCTGGATGGCGCTGTTGCAGACGATGGAACAGGTGATCGACTTTCTGTGCATTCTGTTGCAAACGATCCTGCGTGCGTCTGTGAAGTTGTCTGCCGGACTTTGCAAACGCTTGTTTGACCGCCGCCTGATCCGGGGTTGCAAGCTCGGCAGCCGCCGAGGGAGTAGGTGCCCTGAGGTCGGCGACAAAATCACAGATGCTGAAATCGGTCTCGTGACCTACTGCTGAAATTATTGGGATGTCAGAAGCGAAAACAGAGCGGGCGACAGACTCATCGTTGAAGGCCATCAAGTCTTCCAGCGAGCCGCCACCACGGCCGATGATCAGGATATTGGCCCATGCCTGCCTGTTGGCAGACTCAATAGCCTTGCAAATTTTTCCTGTAGCCTCGTTACCCTGGACTGCGACGGGGTACAAGCGAATTTCGGCAATTGGCCAGCGTCGTCCCAGCACATGTACCAGGTCCCTCACCGCCGCGCCGCTGGGCGAGGTGACCAGGCCTATCCGTGTCGCGTAGGTTGGTATCTTCTGTTTGTGTGCCGGCTCGAACAGGCCCTCTGTATCCAGTTTCTTTTTCAACTCCTCGAACTGGCGTTGCAATATGCCCTCGCCCGCGTCCTGCAGGCTGTCAACGATAAACTGGAAGTCACCTCGTGGCTCGTACAAGCTGATCCGGCCCTTCGCCAGTACTTTCATGCCATTTTCCGGGGCTGCCTTTACCCTGCTTGCCGATGAACGGAACATGGCGCAGCGAATCTGTGCCCTGTCATCTTTCAGGGAAAAATAGAGGTGGCCGGAAGCAGGGCGGGCGAGGTTTGAGATTTCTGCTTCCAGCAGCACCCTGGGAAAGCCCATTTCCAGGTGCAGCTTGATTTCCCGGTTCAGTTCGCTCGGGGTATAGACATGCTCTGCCGTCAGGTTCATCCGGTGATGATAAACTCCGCGGATCGAAAACGCATGGAATCCTCGATGAGAAAACTTTTTGTTGCCATTTTGTGTCTTGCAATCACTGCCTGTGGTGAGCAGGCCGGCGTCGAAAAAAGGGTCATAACGATGGTCACTAATGCCCGGATTTATACTTTTGACAAGGGCAATACTACGATCCCATACGGTGCCATTGCATTTGAACGGACGGGTGAAATTGTTGGTATCGGAGAAAACGATTCCATGCGGACTGCATTTCCTGATGCCAGGCAGATTGATGTCCAGGGTAAAACAGTTTTACCTGGATTGATTGACTCCCATGGGCACCTGCACGGACTGGCGGTGTCATTTACCCAGGCGAACCTGGTCGGTGCCCGGAGCAAGGAAGAGGTCATCAACCGCCTGCGCGAGTTCGAGGTGAATCTGCCGGAAGGGGAGTGGCTGCTGGGCCGCGGCTGGGATCAGAACGACTGGCCTGAGCAGGCCTTTCCGAACCGTGGCGATCTTGACGCGGAATTTCCCGACCGTCCGGTATGGCTAAGGAGGATTGACGGTCATGCCGCCTGGGCCAACAGCATGGCCATTGCGCAGGCAGACGGTGACCTGACCGGTGACTGGCAACGCGAAGGCGGCTTCATTCACAGGAGTCCCGACGGCAAGCCCACCGGGATTTTTGTCGATGGCGCGATGAAATACATTGATAAAACAGTGCCGGAAACCTCGGCAGAATTGATTGATGCAGCACTCGATATCGCAACGAGCACCTTGATCAGTCTTGGGCTGACGGGCGTCCATGATCCTGGTATCGATCGCCAGATCGTTGAACTGTATCAACGTAAAATCAAGCAAGGCTCTTTTCCACTGAGAGTGTATGCCATGGCGGACGGAATGAACGAAACCACAGAATGGTTGTGCGATGAAGGTCCGCTAAACGACCCATCCGGCCGGCTGGTGATGCGCTCTGTCAAACTTTATGCCGATGGCGCGCTTGGCAGCCGTGGTGCGGCCTTGCTGCAAGACTATAGCGACGAGCCCGGTAATCGCGGCTTGATGTTCATCAGTGCCGGGGAAATGGAGGCTGCATTACGGCAGGTGTTTTCATGCGGCTTGCAGGCTGGAGTCCATGCCATAGGCGACGCAGCAAACCGCCAGGTGCTTGATGCCTACGAACAGGCCCTGGCGGAATATCCGGACAATCCCGGCCGGCATCGCATGGAACATGCCCAGATACTGAATAGGGATGACATTCCCCGCTTTGAAGAACTTGGAGTGATAGCCGCGATGCAGCCAACCCATGCGACCAGCGACATGTACTGGGCCGGCGAGCGGCTGGGTCCGCAGCGGTTGGCAGGCGCCTACGCATGGCAAAGCCTGCTCGACAGTGGTGCAGTACTGGCTTTCGGCTCGGACTTTCCGGTGGAAGAGGTCAATCCCATGCTGGGCATTTACGCCGCTGTGAGCCGCCAGGACACGGCAGGCTGGCCTGAAGGGGGCTGGCAGGTGCAGGAACGGATCAGTCGGGAAGATGCGATTCGCGCATTTACGCTTGATGCGGCTTACGCGGGCTTCATGGAGCAGCAAATTGGCTCCCTGGAGACCGGCAAGCGCGCTGATTTTATCGTTTTGCAGGAAGATGTCCTGCGCATTCCTGTTGAAATGATCCCGGAGATCCAGGTACTGCAAACCTGGTTGAACGGAGAGCAGGTATTTTCCCGAACCTCCAATTAATAATCGTCTGCGGAGATTTCAATAAAACCCCGCGCACGATATAATTAATCGATTAACTCTTCGACGCCCGGCCAGCTCCGGGCGTTTTGCAACAGGAGATGTTCCAGCATGCAGTTAATCGGCGAAGCCCTTACCTTTGATGACGTATCCCTGGTTCCTGCCTATTCCCAGGTGCTGCCGGGTGATGTAAACCTGCAAACCCGTCTCACCCGCGGAATCAACCTGAATGCACCTCTGGTGTCGGCGGCCATGGATACCGTAACCGAAGCGAGGCTGGCTATTGCCATGGCGCAGGAAGGCGGGATCGGGGTCGTGCACAAGAACATGACGCTGGAAGCACAGGCAGAACAGGTTCAGATCGTCAAGAAATTCGAAGCCGGGGTCATTAAAGACCCCATTACGGTAAGGCCTGACACGACGATTCGGGAAGTGCTGGACTTGACGCACAGGCACAATATTTCAGGCGTGCCTGTGGTTGACGGAAACGAGTTGGTTGGCATCGTAACCAGCCGGGACATGCGTTTTGAGAAGCGCCTGGGGGATCCAGTCCGAAATATCATGACCGGCAAGGAAAATCTGATCACCGTGCGCGAAAATGCCAGCCAGGATGAGATTCTCAACCTGTTACACGAGCACCGGATCGAAAAAGTCCTGGTAGTCAACGATAATTTCGAATTACGCGGTCTGGTGACCGTCAAGGATATTCAGAAATCAACTGATCATCCGAATGCCGCCAAGGATTCGCAGGAGCGGTTGCTGGTTGCCGCTGCGGTAGGTGTGGGTGGTGATACCGAGGATCGGGTCAGCGCGCTGGTTGTTTCCAACGTTGACGTCATCATTGTCGATACCGCGCATGGTCATACCAGGGGTGTGCTGGATCGAATCCGCTGGGTCAAAACGCAATTCCCGGATGTGCAGGTCATTGGCGGCAATGTCACAACGGCGGACGGTGCGCTGGCGCTGGTCGAAGCGGGGGCGGACGGCGTCAAAGTAGGGCAGGGTCCGGGGTCTATTTGTACCACGCGGATGGTCGCCGGGGTCGGCGTGCCCCAGGTTACCGCAGTGGCCAATGTGGCTGACGCGCTGAAAAAACACGGTGTACCATTGATTGCCGATGGCGGTATCCGTTTTTCTGGTGATTTCGCCAAGGCTGTTGCGGCAGGTGCCTCGACCGTGATGATTGGCGGGCTATTTGCCGGCACCGAAGAAGCCCCGGGGGAAGTTGAACTGTTCCAGGGGCGGTCATACAAATCGTACCGCGGTATGGGCTCGCTGGGTGCGATGCAGGAAGGGTCGAAAGATCGTTATTTTCAGCATGACGTTTCCGCTGAAAAACTGGTGCCGGAAGGTATTGAAGGGCGGGTGCCTTATAAAGGTGTGCTGTCCAGCGTCATTCATCAATTGCTGGGCGGTCTCAGGTCGTCCATGGGTTATATGGGTTGTGACAATATTGAGCGATTCCGCACTGAGTCGCGTTTTGTACGGATTACCAATGCGGGTATCCGTGAAAGCCACGCCCATGATGTACAGATTACCAAGGAAGCACCCAACTACAAGCTGTCTTGAACGGGAAACATGACTGCCATGACAAACGACATTCATTTGCACCGGATTCTGATCCTGGATTTTGGTTCTCAATACACCCAGCTGATCGCCAGGCGGGTGCGTGAGATCGGTGTTTACTGTGAGATCTGGCCCTGGGATTCTCTTGATAGCGATATTGCACAATTTGCGCCCAAGGGCATTATTTTATCCGGCGGACCGGAATCCGTGCATGCCGAAGACGGCCCACAAGCACCTGGCGCCGTTTTTGAACTGAATGTTCCGGTCCTCGGGATTTGCTACGGGCTGCATACGATGGCCGCCCAGTTGGGTGGTTCAGTCGAGCCCTCATCGTTCAAGGAGTTTGGTTACGCCCGGGTAACGGTCGATCAGGCTTCACGCTTGCTGCAGGACATAGAAGACCACATCGATCCACAGGGAAAGCCGCAACTGGATGTCTGGATGAGTCATGGTGACAAGGTCGTCGAATTGCCCGCGGGTTTCGAGTTGGTGGGCAGCACCGATTCAGCCCCGGTGGCTGCGATTGCTGACGACGGCCGCGGCTATTACGGCATCCAGTTCCACCCGGAGGTCACCCACACGGCACAGGGCAAACGAATCCTGGAGCGCTTCGTGCACGAAATTTGTGGTTGCGAGGAAGCGTGGACAGCAGAGAATATTATCAGGGACAGTATCGACCGGGTCCGGCAACAGGTGAGTGGCGACCACGTGATACTGGGGCTTTCGGGTGGTGTTGATTCCAGCGTTGTGGCTGCGCTGTTGCATCGCGCAATTGGTGATCAATTGACCTGTATTTTTGTCGATACCGGCATGTTGCGATATCGGGAACCTGAGCAGGTGATGGCCACGTTTGCCCGGCACATGGGTGTTCACGTGATCAAGGTCGACGCGCGCCGGCGGTTTCTCGACGCTTTGAAGGGCATTACGGAACCCGAAGAAAAGCGCAAAGTCATCGGCGGAATATTTATCGAAGTGTTCGAAGAGCAGGCCAAAGCACTGGGGAATGCAAAATGGCTGGCGCAAGGTACCATTTATCCCGATGTGATCGAGTCTGCGGGCAGTAAGACCGGTAAGGCGCACGTGATCAAGTCCCATCACAATGTCGGCGGGCTGCCGGATTATATGAAGATGGAGCTGGTGGAGCCCCTGCGCGAACTGTTCAAAGATGAAGTGCGCCGCATCGGCGTGGAACTGGGTTTACCGCGTGAGATGGTATTCCGTCATCCGTTTCCCGGTCCGGGCCTCGGCGTACGCGTGTTGGGCGAAGTGAAGGAAGAGTATGTGGATTTACTGGCGCAGGCAGACCACATCTTCATTGAAGAACTGATGAAGAACGGCCTGTACGATAAAATTAGCCAGGCATTTGCAGTCTTCCTGCCGGTTAAATCCGTTGGCGTCGCCGGCGACCAACGCCGTTACGAATTCGTGATTGCCCTTCGGGCGGTGGAAACCGTGGATTTCATGACTGCCCGATGGGCTCGGCTTCCCTATGAGTTTTTAGAACAGGTTTCGCTTAGAATAATAAATGAAATCAATGGAATATCACGAGTTGTTTATGATATTTCTGGAAAGCCGCCTGCAACCATTGAATGGGAATAGGCGAATGGGCAATCCCGAGTCCGGAGGGTTTCCTGTGCAGGCGTCGAACTCATTCAGCCAGGCGGACCGGCTTTGGATGCAGCACGCAGTTTCCCTTGCAGCCAGGGCAGAACAGGAAGGTGAGGTGCCCGTTGGCGCGGTCGTTGTCAGGGATGGCGCCGTTTTGGGGGAAGGGTGTAACCGGACCATTTCACACAGCGACCCTTCTGCACATGCCGAAATTTTGGCTTTACGCCAGGCCGGTGAACACTGTGGCAACTACCGCTTACCGGGCTGTACGCTGTACGTCACGCTGGAACCGTGTTGCATGTGCGCAGGAGCGATGATTCACGCCCGGCTTCAGCGTGTGGTATACGGAGCAGCTGACCCCAAAACTGGCGCAGCCGGCGGTGTTTTCCACTTGCTGACCGACGCACGCCACAACCAGGTGCCGCAAGTCAGCGGCGGTTGCCTTGCTGCGGAATGCAGTGATCAGCTCAAGCAGTTTTTCAGACGCAGACGGATGCAGCAGACCTGAGGCGGAAGTGCTCAGAACAAGGTATTAAGCCAAAGACCAATGTTACGGCCGGGAGCGTCGATACCTGAGCCGTGTTCACGGTAGTTCTTGTCGCCCAGGTTTTGCAGCCTGAGCCCTAGCTCTACGGTGTCGGTGGCTTGCCAGCTGGCCAGCACATTCAAAGTGCCCCAGCCGGCGGTGCCCAGCGGATTAATCCTCGGGTCGCCTTCATCGCGCGGACTCAGCCGGTTCTGTCTACCGGCAAAATCAAGGAATGGCTCAAACCGCCAGCGCTCTCCGGGCTCGTATACCAGGCCAAGGCGCCCACTCAAAGGTGGGATTCGATCCGCGGGTACAGTTTCCCCGCCGTCGCTCTCTTCACCGTGCGTGTAATTGACTACCGCGAAGAGTTCAACACTGTCAGAAGCAAGGAAGCGCAGGCCGGTCTCCAGGCCGTAGAGCTCGACCGAGTTCAGGTTGTCACTGCGCACGACCAGGCGGCCCTGCGGCGTCACTTCGCCGGTGAAACGGGAGCTGATTTTGTCCTGGTAATCTGAATACCAGGCAAATGCCTCGGCCTGCCACCGGCCAGTAGATAGCTTGATACCCAGGTCGTAACTCCAGACGGATTCGGGTTTGAGGTCTGTGTTGGGTACGTTAAACCGGTTGCCAGGCCGTGAGCCGAGGGTGCCCAGGTCAAAAATATTTGGTGGGCGGAATCCCCGCCCGATGTTACTCACCAGCGCAACCCCGGGTTTGAGTTGGTAGTTCAGGTGGATATCACCGGTGAGGTCGGATGGTGTCAGTTTCACGGCATCCAGTTCGGAAGACGCCGGCAGTTTGATTTCAAACCAGCTGTAGCGCAGGCCGGCGTTAAGCGTCAGTCGGTCCCACCGCCATTGATTGGACGCATAGACGGCAGCGCTATCCATGGTCGAATCATCGGGAAAGCGTCCGCGGGCAAGGCGTGTTTCAGCGCTTGAGGCATCTGTTCGCAGGCGGCTGCTCGAAACCTCATCCCAGTAATATTCCAATCCCCAGATCAATTCACGCTCAGGACCATTGCTGCCGCCCCAAGGCGAATTGAATTGCAATGTCAGGCCATCCAGCCGGCTCTTATTGAACTCCCGGGTAACTTCGGGATCTTGCCAGTCCTGGGTCAGCCGGTCATCGGTAATGACCTGTCTGCCGAGGTGGGCTTCGAAATAGTTGAACAGGCGTGACTGGCTATCCAGTCGATAGCGGGCATGCAGAAAACTCCTGCGGTTGGGCATGAATTCGTATTGTTCAGAGCTCGGGTGCTCCTGGCCGTAACCTGGGACCAGTTCGTCGATTCGGGGGGTGGAAGGTTGTTCCAGGTACTGGGCTGAAAGCATCAGCTCAGAATGGTCATTCAGGTCGTAGCGCCATTTCAGGTCCGCAGCCTTGACCTTGTAAGCCGTTGGTTTGATGGTTTCGCCGCCACCTGTCTCGCGGTCTCCATGGTGCTGGTAGCTAATGCCGCCGGACAACACGTTGCCTGATTTTCCGGTAGCGGCCTCGAGGCGCCCAATCAGGCTGGAGTCCACGCTGTTCCAGCTACCATAAAAGCGGCCTTGCACTTGCCAGTCCGAACCGGGGAAATCGGGTTCTCTGGTCAGAACCTGGAGTACACCGCCCATCGCGTCTGCCCCGTACAGCGATGGCGCAGCGCCGCGGATGATTTCTGTCCGCTCGGTGGCGTAAGCGTCGACCAGGCCAAAATACTGATTAGGCGCATTACGAAAGAACGCGTTGTTCAAGCGCATTCCGTCGACCAGATGAAGAACCTGGGATCCTTTCAGTCCACGAATAATCGGGATGCCCTGGCCGGGAGTGGTTTGCTGGAAAAAAGCTCCGGGTACGCCACGTAACATTTCTGCGAGCAATTCGGGCGCCAGGCGGTTGATTTCCTCTGCACCCACTACAGAAACAGCTTCGGCGACATCCAGCACAGTCTCTTCGGTGCGGGTTGCGGTGACGACAATGGATTCCATCACCCGGGTGGCATCCAGGTCTTCACCGCTTACGTCATCGGTCACAGCCGTGACGGGCGCCAGGCTCAGCAGCATCAGTGTGCAGGAGGCGGAAAACCGCCTCCAATTGACTTCCAACATAGCGATCAGTCCTGGCCCGGAACGCCTCTTCCTGGCGTCCACGGAACTCCGGCCCGGTTCAACTCTGCCTGCAGAGCAGGCATGTCGGTGTCGTTGATTCGCTGGATGCTCGCTCTTACTTTCGCAAATTCCCGGCCTGCAATTTCAATTGAATCGCGATGCGTTTCTGTTGGGCCATAGGTAGAGCGGAACGTGCCCATCATGGCGACATTAAGGCGTCCACTGATGGATACCGGGCCGGCGTCACCGTACAGATCACGTGCTTCGTTACCGTTGAGTTTCTGTTGCAGGCTCAACAGTTCCAGTTCGAGCCCACGTGCCTGTTCACGCAGATTGTCAGGAGCGCTGGAGCGCAACAGCGTTTCTTTAATTGCCCGGGTTTCGGTCAGCAGTGACTTGATGGCTGCGCCAGCCCCGTCTACCTGGCGCCGCAATTCATCCAGTGCGCTGGTAAAGGCCACGACTTCTTCGACCGCTGCACCGGGTTGGCCACGTTCCCCAATGGGCGTGACAGTAAATGACTGAGGAGTACCCAAAGTGGTCAGCTGACCGTTTACCCGCTGCGCCATGCTAACCCGGTAGATTCCCGGTGCTGCCAGCGGACCAGGAATGTCGATATAACTCTCACCTGCTGGTTCGGGTGTCCAGGGTGAAGAAACCGGATAGCGCAGATCCCAGGCAACCCTGTGGAAGCCGGCCGTAACAGGCCCTTCAATCCGGCGAATGATTTCCCCATCCTGGTTACTGACTGTCAGAACAATCGCCGGCGGCTCTTCAATTTCTTCCAGTCTAAGCGCATCCCAGCCAGGGTAGGGTGTGTCAGCACTCTCCTTTTCAAGCTTTTTCTCTGACTCCCTGCGCTGCTCCTTCGTGGTTTTCAGCTCCTTGGCGAGATAGTACGTGAAAACAGCCCCGAAAGGCGGGTTGGGCGCGACGAAGAAGCTGTCGCCCTGGCTGGACTTGCCACCGGTCTTGAAATCCCCTAGCGGCAATTTTGGTATATACCAGTCAGCTTCCCTTACCGGAAAAAGAATCGCCTCGTTTTGCAGCTGGGCCTGCGTTAGCGTGCGCAAAGGGCTGTAGTCATCCAGTATCCAGAATCCACGACCGAAGGATGCCGCTACCAGGTCGTCTTCGCGTGTTTGTATCACGAGGTCACGGAATGAAATCGTTGGTGCTCCACCGGCAAGTTTCACCCATTTTTCTCCACCATCCAGCGTGAAAAATATGCCAAATTCAGTTCCGGCGAATAGCAGCCTGGGATTGACATGGTCCTGGACGATCCGCCAGACAATATGCCGCTCGGGCAGTCCTTCTGAAATGCTGGTCCAGGTGCCGCCGCGATTCGTGCTCTTGAGAATATAGGGGGCAAAATCTCCTGACTTATGGTCGTCAACGGCAACGTAAACGGTATTGGCATCATGCAAATCCGCCTTGATGTCGTTTACAAAGAAATCATCAGGCGCACCGGGCAGTCGTTCTATGGCCCGCCAGCTGCCACCGCCATCTTCGCTGATGTGAACACGGCCATCGTCTGTGCCGGCATAGAGCAGTCCTTCCACCACCGGCGATTCGGACAGCGAAGTAATGGTTCCGTAAAGGGACATGGCCATCACGTCCCAGGAAGAATCGTAACTCCAGACCCGCCCCATCATGGGTTCGGCCAGCCGGTCGCGGCCATGGGACAGGTCTCCGCTGATCGGTGTCCAGCTGTCGCCGCGGTCGTCGGAACGCCAGACTCGCTGGCTTGCGAAATACAGCCTGGCAGGGTTATGCGGGCTGATCAGGATAGGGGCGTCCCAGTTGAACCGCTCAGATTCCTCATCCGCCGCGGGCTGAGGCTGGATATAGACCACCTCACCGCTCTTGCGGTCGTAACGGACCAGGTTGCCCTGCTGCCACTCCGAATACACGATGTTGGGGTCGGTCGGGTCCACCGCCGGCTGATGGCCATCTCCGAACAAGGTGATAAACCAGTCGCTGTTGCGGATGCCATGCACGTTGTCTGTCCGCGCGGGTCCGCCCTGGGTGTTGTTGTCCTGAGTGCCGCCATACACGTTGTAAAAAGGTATGTCGTAATCGACGGCGACCTTGTAAAACTGGGTGACCGGCAGGTTGGAAACAAAGCGGAATGTCTTACCCAGGTCAAACGATTCGTAAAGACCGCCATCTGTTCCGTACATCAGGTAGTCAGGATCATTGGGGTCGAAAGCCATCGCATGGTGATCGCCGTGTTTGTTCCCGTGAGGCTGAGGAACGAACGTCTTGCCGCCATCATCGGTGATGTGCAGCGTGGCGTCCATCTGGTAAACACGGTCCAGTTTATGTGGGCTGGCAAATATTTCCTGGTAGTAATGCGGCCCGGTGCCGCCGGAAAGATAGTCGCTGCCTTTCTCCCAACTTTCGCCGCCGTCTTCAGACCGCCAGAAACCGCCTTTGCGGCCACCCAGTTCAATGGTCGCGTACACCACTTCCGGGTTAATCGGTGAAACAGCCAGGCCAATTTTGCCCTTGTCTTCTTCTGGCAGGCCGGTGGTCAACTGCCGCCAGTTTTTGCCGCCATCTGTGGATTTGTAGATGCCTGATTGCGGACCGCCGTTCATCAGCGCGGCGACATTCCGCAGGCGCTGGTGTTTTACCGCATACAGGATATCCGGGTTGCGCGGATCCATGTGGACTTCGCTGACACCGGTATATTCACCGCCGGACAGAACCAACTCCCAGGTCGAGCCTCCGTCGCCGGATTTGAACAATCCACGTTCTCCGCCTGCAGACCAGAGAGGGCCCTGGGCGGCAACGAATACTACGTCGGAGTTCCGTGGATCGACTGCAATCATTCCGATGTGCTCGGATTTTTTCAGTCCCATGTTGCTCCATGTATTACCGCCGTCGAGGCTCTTGTAAACACCATCGCCAAAGCCTACATGCCGGCCGCTCACATTTTCACCGGTACCCACCCATACGGTATTGTGATCACCGGGATCTACGGTTACCGTTCCGATGGAATAAGAACCCTGGCCGTCAAAAACTGATTTCCAGGTGGTTCCCTGGTTGGTCGTTTTCCAGACGCCGCCGCTGCCCACTGCTATGTACCAGGTGCTGCGATCGCTTGGGTCGAAAGCAATGTCGGCGATCCGGCCTGACATCAGGGCAGGACCTATGCCGCGCCACTCCAGGCCTTTGAACGTATTTTCATTAAGGCCGGGCTGGGTGTCTTCGCTGGCTGTGACCCCTGACACCAGGCAGAACAGGAGGATGCTCAAGGCTGCTATGGTGCTCGTTAACTTTGGCATTCTGTGTACTCCGGGGAATTAAGATTATTTCAGGCAGAAAATTAGCCGCAAATTATGACACACATTATACTGTTTCACATGACAGACACTTCCAGCACAAATGTACATCCCATCGATCCCCATGACAGGGAGATTGCGCGTAACGCGGGCATGGATTTCAAACCAGATCTTTTCGGGAACATTCGAATCAATCGCAGCGCCGTAGAGCGACGCGCGGCAACCCTGGGAACCAGGCGTTCGGTCAAGAAAAACTACCAGGCTGCCTGGCTGCTGCGGGCTTTGACCTGCATCGATTTGACGACGCTTGCCGGTGATGACACTCCCGGCAGGGTCCGGCGCCTGTGTCAGAAGGCGAAACGGCCGGTTCGGCACGATATTCTGGCGGCGCTAGGCGTCGAAGATCTGAATATCACGACTGCGGCGGTATGTGTCTACCATAATTTTATCGAAACGGCAGTTGCGGAACTCAAGGGAAGTGGCATTCCGGTAGCTGCCGTTTCCACCGGCTTTCCTGCCGGGCAAATCCCGATGGCACTCAAATTGGCCCAAATCCGGGAATCGGTTGGGGCTGGCGCTGCAGAAATCGACATTGTCATCAGTCGCGAGAAAGTGCTTTGTGGAGACTGGGAGGGGTTATTTGATGAAGTCCGGGCGTTTCGCAAAGCCTGCGGTGAAGCACATCTCAAGACGATCCTGGCCACCGGGGAACTGGGGACCCTGACTAACGTAGCCAAGGCGAGTTGGGTTTGCATGATGGCTGGGGCCGATTTCATCAAAACCAGCACCGGCAAGGAGTCAGTTAATGCTACTTTGCCTTATAGTCTGGTCATGGTCAGGGCCATTCGGGACTACTATGCGTTGACCGGATTTCGGATCGGATACAAACCCGCAGGCGGCATCAGCAAAGCAAAAGAAGCGTTGGTTTATCTGTTTTTAATGAAAGAAGAACTTGGTAATCAATGGGTTAAACCGCATTTATTCCGTTTTGGAGCAAGTAGCCTGTTGGGCGATATCGAGCGCCAGTTGGAGCACCACGTCACAGGCAGTTATTCGGCAAGCTATCGTCACCCCAATGGCTGAGCCAGGGAAGGAATGATCATGGAAGTCAGAGAAGTATTTGAATCACTGGAATACGGACCGGCGCCGGAAGACCCCGGTCAGGCGAAGCAATGGCTGGCGGACAAAGACAGCATGCTGGACCATTTCATCGGTGGTGAATGGTGTACACCGGACTCGGGGGAATATTTTCCGACAAATAATCCTGCCACTGGCGGCTTGCTGGCAATGGTTGCCGACGGTAACGAAGCAGATGTAAGCCGGGCCGTCGCTGCAGCGGCTGATGCGCTGGAAGGCTGGGTCGCCATGGGCGGGCATGGCCGGGCGCGATATTTATACGCGATGGCCAGGCATATCCAGAAAAATAGCCGCTTGTTCACTGTGTTGGAGAGCATGGATAACGGCAAGCCGGTTCGCGAATCACGGGATATTGACATACCGCTGGTCGCCCGGCACTTCTATCACCATGCCGGCTGGGCACAGCTTATGCATGAGGAGATGCCAGGCTATAGGCCAATCGGCGTAGTGGGGCAGATCATTCCGTGGAACTTCCCCTTTTTGATGCTGGCGTGGAAAGTCGCCCCGGCACTGGCCATGGGTAATACCGTTGTATTGAAGCCGGCAGAGTACACCTCGGCAACCGCGGTTCTTTTTGCACAAATGTGCCAGGAAATTGGTTTACCAAGGGGTGTCTTTAACCTGGTGCTCGGTGACCATAAAGCCGGTGAGGCACTGACCAATCACCCGGAAGTAGGCAAACTGGCCTTTACCGGCTCAACAGAAGTAGGCAGAATTCTTCGCAAAGCCACTGCGGGTACCGGCAAGAAGCTGACCCTGGAACTGGGCGGGAAATCTCCTTTCATCGTATTTGAAGATTCGGACCTGGACAGCGTGGTCGAGGGCCTGGTCGATGCGATCTGGTTCAACCAGGGCCAGGTCTGCTGTGCGGGTTCCCGCTTGCTTGTCCAGGAGTCCATTGCTGAATCCCTGCATGAGAAAATTCGTACGCGTATGTCGCGATTGGTGCTGGGTGACTCACTGGATAAAAGCATCGACATGGGTGCCCTGGTTGATCCTGTTCAGCGCGAGACAATCGCCCGCCTGGTCGAGTTGGGTGTGGAGGAGGGCGGCCAGCTTTGGCAGCCAGCCTGTACGCTGCCTGAGAAAGGCTGCTATTACCCGCCAACGCTGATCACCGATGTGCAACCTGCGGCCCGCTTGGCGCAGGAAGAAATTTTCGGTCCTGTACTGATTTCCATGACGTTTCGAACGCCCGCCGAAGCAGTGGCGCTGGCCAATAACAGCCGCTATGGCCTGGCCGCCAGTGTGTGGACAGAAAATATCAATCTGGCGCTTGATGTTGCCCCCAAACTGAAAGCCGGTTCGGTCTGGGTCAACTGCAGTAACGTGTTTGACGCGGCGGCCGGATTCGGAGGGTACCGTGAATCGGGATTTGGCCGTGAGGGCGGTAAAGAAGGACTTTACGAATACGTCAAGCCATTCTGGGAATCCCGTCTGAGCAAAGAGCCAGTGCAACAATTGCCCCGGTTTACGCCCGCTGATGTCGTTCCCGAAAACGAAGCACCGGAAATTGACCGGACACCAAAGCTGTATATCGGTGGTAAGCAGGTACGGCCGGACGGCGGCTACAGCAATGCAGCTTATGATGCGACTGGAAAAATAATTGCCGAAATTCCTGCCGGCAATCGCAAGGATATTCGCAATGCGGTCGAAGCTGCCCGGGCCGCAGGCGGCTGGAGTACAGCAACAGCCCATAACCGTGCGCAGGTTCTTTATTACGTTGCGGAAAATCTGAGTGCACGCGCTGCGGAATTCATTCGGCGTATTGCGCAGTTGAGTGGCAAGGATGAGCACGCGTCTACGGCTGAATTTGACCTGTGTATTCGTCGCATTTGGCATTACGCGGCCATGTGCGACAAGTACGACGGCCGGGTACATGCCACACCTATTCGTAATGTGACCCTGGCCATGAAAGAACCCCTTGGGGTCATCGGCATTGTTGCACCGGAAGAAGCTGGAATGCTCGGATTTGTTTCAACGGTCTTGCCAGCCATTGCCATGGGTAACCGGGTGGTGGTTGTGCCCTCGCAACACTATGCCTTGCTGGCGACTGACTTTTACCAGGTGCTCGACACATCGGACCTTCCCGGCGGAGTGGTTAATATTGTCACGGGCGACCAGGGGGTTTTGGCTGAAGTGCTTGCCAGGCACTTTGATATTGAAGGAATGTGGTACTGGGGTACCCGGCAGGGCAGTCGCATGGTAGAGGAAGAAGCGGCTGCGACGATGAAGCGTACCTGGGTTAACTATGGCTTGTACCATGACTGGGAAGATCCGGAGCAAGGGCAGAGTGCCTCGTTCCTGCGCAAGGCTACGGAAATAAAAAATATCTGGATACCCTATGGGGAATAAGTGAGCCGGAGCATCATTCGCTGGTAATACCCGGTTCAGTTGCCGCCCATTCCCTATGTGAGTTTTATGAGTAATCCTGTGTTGAAAATTGTAAGTCTGATCCTGGTTTTTCTGGGCAGTGCGCTGCTTGCCGGTTGCGCCACGGTGATGGCGACGGCCGGCAGTGGCCTGGCCGGAAACCTGAACACAGCCATAATGAACCAGGATGACCCGGAGCTGGTCAGGGATGGCGCTCCTGCTTACCTGTTGATGCTGGACAGCTTTGTCGAAGGTGCGCCGGAGAACGTGGCCGTATTGATGGCCGCGGCAGAGTTGTATTCAGCTTATGGTGTCGTTTTCGTTGATGACCCTGTCCGCGCCAGGAAACTGACCAACCGGGGCAGATCCTATGGACAGAGGGCGCTATGCGGGGCTGATAAATCAGCCTGTGGTATCTGGGAACTGAATTACGACGACTTTATCAACCAGCTTAATGTCGTGGGTGAGAAAAATATTGAAGCGCTGTTCACTTTCAGCCTCAGCTGGATCGCGTATATCCAGGCTCATAGCGGCGATTGGGGTGCGCTGGCGAAACTTCCGCAGGCCAAGGCAACACTGATCCGTGTGCAGGAACTGGACCCAGCTTATAAACAGGCCGATATCGAGCACTTCCTGGCGGTGCTGGATACCATCAGGCCACCGGCGTTAGGGGGCGATTTCGAGGCAGGCCTGGCTCATTATGAACGGGCCATGTCGCTTTCGGGTGGCTATGACCTCAGTATCATGGTGGATTTCGCCAGGTATTACGCCCGCACACTATACGACCGGGATCTGCATGACCAGTTGTTGAATGAGGTGCTGACGGCTGATCCGGTCCATACCGGTTACACTCTTTTCAACACGCTGGCGCAGGACGAAGCGAAACGGCTGCTGGACAGTGCTGATGACTATTTTTGATCAAGGAATAATGCAATGAGATTTCAACTGGCATCGAGAATAGGGGTCGCCCTGATTGCTTTACTGGTGATACCGGCAGGCTACGCACAGACGCTGAAAATAGCGACGATCGCACCGGAGGGGTCCTCCTGGATGAACGATATGCGCGCCGGCGCAAAAGCCATAGAAAAAAATACCGAAGGCCGCGTGAAATTCAAGTTCTATGGTGGCGGTGTACAGGGTAATGACAAGCAGGTTCAAAGAAAAATGCGTACCGGCCAGTTGCATGGCGGGGCCTTTACCTCCGGCGCCCTGAACAAGTTCCAGAAAGACGGCGACCTGTTTTCCATGCCCATGGTGTTTAATTCAATTGATGAAGTCCGGTACGTACGCAAGCAAATGGATGCCGAGATTCGCCGCAGGCTGGAGGATGCAGGGTATGTCAATTTCGGCTTCGCAGGCGCCGGTTTTGCTTACATGATGTCAAACCAGCCGCTGGTAACGCTTGACGATTTGAAAGGGCAGAAAGTCTGGATTCCTGAAGGCGATCCGATTGGGTTTGCCGCATTGCGCGCATTGGGCATAGCGCCGGTCATCATGCCGGTTACAGATGTCATGACCGGTTTGCAGACCGACCTGCTGGACAGCGTGACTGTCCCACCGGTAGGCGCCCTGGTTTTCCAGTGGCATACGCGGCTCAAGTTCATTACCGAGCTTCCAATCGCTTACGTTTATGCCTCACTGCTGATCGACAGGCGCGCTTTTTCGAAAATTTCGGCTGAAGACCAGCGGGTGGTTCGGGAAGTGATGGAAGGGACCTACCGAAAGTTTGATCAAAACGGTGTCCATGAAAACAGCGAGGCCTTGCTGGCCCTGCTGAGTAACGGCTTGCAGATGGTAAAGCCGGACACGGCCCAGTTTAACGAATGGCGCGCCATCGTGAATGCGTCTCATCGACAGATGGCTAGCGAAGGGACGTTTGATGTGGCCCTGCTGGACCAGATGCAGGGTCTGATCAAAGCCTATCGCAACGGTACGGTTGTTGAATCAGATCAGTAAAAACCTGTCCCGTCTCGACCGGGCGGGGCGTATGGCTGAAGACACCGTTCTGGTGATCATCCTGAGCGCAATGATTCTGTTGGCCGCTGCCCAGATCGTGATGCGCAATTTCCTCAATATCGGCCTGATCTGGGGCGATGAAATGTTACGCATGCTGGTGTTGTGGATTGCCGTGGCGGGCGCCATTGCCGCCAGCCGTTCAGACAAGCACATCAACATCGCAGTCCTCGACCGGTATCTGCCCGAAAAACTGGAATTGCCGGTAAAAGTCGTCATCCACCTGTTTACCGCGGTTATTTGCGGCATTGTGGCCTGGCACAGCACACAGTTCGTCATGACCTCCAGGGAATTTGGCGACATCCTGATGGGTAATGTACCGGCCTGGATACCTCAACTCATCATGCCGGTGGGATTTGGCCTGATCTGCTACCGCTATACCTTATTCGTGCTATCGGAGTTACTGCGCCTGGCCGGGCGAGGGCGTTCCAGATGATCGCAATCGGACCATTGCTGGTCATACTGGCTTTGCTGGGCGCGCCACTGTTCGCCGTGATCGCGGCCAGTGCCATGCTCGGATTTACGCGCGAAGGCATCGATCTGCAGGCTGTTGCCATTGAGTTTTACGGCATTGCCGAGATGCCGATTTTGCTGGCCATTCCGCTGTTCACCTTTGCCGGCTACCTGTTGAGTGAAAGCGAGGCGCCGCGGCGACTGGTCCGCCTGACCCAGGCCTTGCTCGGTTGGATGCCCGCCGGCCTGGCCATCGTGTCACTGGCGGCCTGCGCGTTTTTCACCGCCTTTACCGGGGCCTCCGGCGTCACCATCATCGCGCTGGGCGCCTTGCTTTTTCCAGCCCTGCAACAGGCGGGCTACCCTGAAAAATTCAGTCTTGGCCTGATCACATCTGCCGGCAGCCTGGGCCTGTTATTTGCCCCGTCGTTGCCTTTGATTCTGTATGGAATTGTTGCCGAAGTTGCTGTCGAGGATCTGTTCCTGGCAGGTGTGCTGCCGGGTTTCCTGATGTTATTGATGCTGTCGGGTTACAGTGTCTGGAAGAACCGTGCCTTGCGGGTTCCCCTGTCTGATGTTTCGTGGAAGGAGGCCGCTGCCGCCATTCGTGAGGCAGCCTGGGAAATTCCTCTGCCCATCGTCGTGCTGGGTGGCATCTACAGTGGCTATTTCGCCATATCGGAAGCCGCCGCAGTGACTGCGCTCTACGTGCTGATTGTTGACGTTGTAATATTGCGCGAGATTTCCCTGCGCAAACTGCCGGCCGTCATGCGCGAGTCGATGGTGCTGGTGGGCGGTATCCTGATCATACTGGGCATGTCACTGGCTTCCACCAACTACATGATTGATGCCGGTATTCCGCAGAAGTTGCTTGAGTATGTCAGCCTGTTGGTGACCAGTCAGTTCACCTTCCTGCTGCTGTTGCTGGCTTTTCTTCTGGTGCTGGGCGCCATCCTGGATATTTTCTCTGCCATCGTGCTGGTAGTGCCGCTTATCCTGCCGGTGGCGGTACAATTTGGCGTGCACCCTGTTCATCTGGGCATCGTGTTTTTAGCCACCATGCAACTGGGATACATCACACCCCCGGTCGGTTTGAATTTGTTTATCGCCAGCTACCGGTTTGAGCGTCCGATCATTGAGTTGTACCTGTCTACTTTGCCATTTTTCTTCATTCTGCTGATTTCGGTCGTGTTCATTGCCTTCTGGCCTGTTCTATCATTGGCCTTGTTGAAATAGAGCATCTGTGTGGAAAAATGCACCATGAAAAACAGCTATTTTAAGGGTGCGACAGACCCTGGCCTGCTGGATGATACGATTGGACAGTTTTTCGGCCGGATCGCGCAGCAGCACCCAGATCAGGACGCACTGATCGTCAGGCACCAGGGTGTCCGATGGACCTGGTTGGAATACCAGCGGGAAGTTGAAAAGCTGGCCACAGGCCTGCTTGCGCTGGGAATCAGGACGGGTGACCGGGTCGGAATCTGGGCGCCAAACTGTTACGAGTGGTGCCTGACCCAGTTTGCGACTGCCAGAATCGGCGCCATCCTGGTTTGCGTTAACCCGGCTTATCGTGTTTTTGAACTGGAATACGCGCTGGTCAAGTCCGGCTGCAAGGCGATCATTGCAGCGGAACAGTTCAAGAGCAGCCGCTACCTTGAAATGCTGCAAAAGCTTGCGCCGGAACTGCAAGATTGTTCGCCGGGAAGCCTGAAATCCGCAAAACTGCCGGCCCTGGAGATCGTTATTCGCATGGGCGAAGACACCACGCCGGGCATGTACAACTTCGGGGACGTCTGCGCCATGGGCGGGGCCGCCGAAGTGAGTCGAATTTCAGATATTGAATCTACACTGGCCCCGGATGACATCATCAACATCCAGTTCACCAGCGGTACCACGGGTAACCCCAAGGGTGCTTCGCTGACGCATCACAACATCCTCAACAACGCCAACCAGGTTGCTGCCGGGATGAAATTGACCGATCAGGACCGGCTGTGCATTCCGGTTCCCATGTATCACTGCTTCGGCATGGTGCTGGGTATGCTGGCCTGTGTGACGCGCGGCGCCACGGCCGTGTTCCCGGCAGCTGCTTTCGAGCCTGGTGCTGTGCTGGAAACGGTCGAGCAGGAACGCTGCACCGCATTACACGGTGTGCCGACGATGTTCATTGCGGAACTCGAATATCCCGAATTTGATCGTTTCGACCTTACATCATTGCGCACGGGCATCATGGCCGGCGCGCCCTGTCCGGTTGAAGTGATGAAAAAAGTGCTTTCCGAGATGCACATGTCCGAGATCCTTATCGCCTACGGCCAGACCGAATGCAGCCCCGTCAATCACATGACGCTGGCGGATGATCCGCTGGAGAAGCGCGTTCAAACCGTGGGCCGGGCCGGACCGCACCTTGAAGTCAAGATCATTGACGAGCAGGGCGCTATTGTCCCGGTCGGTGAACGGGGTGATATCTGTACCCGGGGTTATGCAGTGATGAAGGGCTATTGGGATGAACCGCAACGCACCAGGGAAACGGTTGATCCGGAAGGCTGGTTGCACTCGGGCGACCTGGGCGTGATGGATGCAGAGGGTTATGTACAGGTTGTTGGCCGGCTCAAGGACATGATCATCCGTGGCGGCGAAAACATTTACCCACGTGAGATCGAAGAGTTCCTGTTCACTCATCCGAAAATTCAGGACGCCAAGGTGGTCGGAATAGCTGATGAGAAATACGGTGAAGAAGTCTGCGTCTGGGTGCAGCTCAAAGACCGGCAGACTTTGAGCGAAGAAGAAATCCGGGCTTTTTGCAAGGACCACATTGCTTATTTCAAAGTGCCTCGTTATATACGGGTTGTGGACGACTTTCCGATGACGGTGACTGGCAAGGTACAGAAGTTCAAAATGCGTCAGCAAATGGAAAATGAACTCGGGCTTGCCTGAAACAGCTGCAATCAGAATCCAGCCAACGTAAACTTTGCTAATGCATCGCCTGAGACACCCTCTATCCTTGCTCCTTATCGCCCTGCTGGTCATGGTCGGCGTGTTGCGTTCGTACTCTTCGCCGCAGCCTGTCGGCGCGGATGCGCCAGATGTCGTGTTTTCAGCCGTTCGTGCCGAAGCCATTTTGAATGGCCTGCTGAAGGAAAATGTTCCGCATGTCTCCGGCTCGCCCTTCAACACGGTAGTGAGAAACCGGGTCGTGGCGCACCTGGAATCCTCGGGTTACGAGGCACAATACCAGTCGCGCTTTCACTGCAATCCTGAGTTTGGCAGCTGCAGCCCGGTTGACAATATCATTGCGGTTAAGCCCGGCTCTGAAGGAAAGCACGCCGTGCTCATCACCGCGCATTATGACAGCGGCTGGGCCGGGCCCGGTGCAGCCGATGATGGCGCAGGCACCTCGGCGATCCTGGAAATCGCTCGCATGGCGGCAGATTTTCCGCCATTCAAAAACGACATCATTTTCCTGCTTTCCGATTCTGAGGAGAACGGCCTTTTGGGCGCGGACGCATTCGCCGAGCACCATCCCCTGTTCGGCAAGGTCAAGGCGGTCATAAATCTCGAGGCAAGGGGTGTTACCGGCCCCAGCGCCATGTTTGAAACCGGTGAAGGGAATCGCAGCATCATCCGAATGTTCTCCAAGAGCGTGGACCGGCCGGTCGCCAATTCCCTGATTTATGAAATTTACAAAACGATGCCAAACGACACGGATTACAGTGTCTATAAACGCAAGGGTGTCATGGGCGTCAATTTTGCTTTTGCACAAGGTGTGCCGGTATATCACTCGGCCATCGATGATATTGATCACCTTGACCTGGGAAGCCTGCAACACCACGGTGACAACTCCTGGGGTATGTTGAAAGCCCTGGGTGAGCGCAATATTGGCGCGATTACCTCGCGTGAAGACGCGGGTTACGTCGATATCTTCGCTAATCGCCTGGTGCATTATCCGGTCAGTATTACCGGCGGGGTGGCACTGTTCCTGGGTGTGCTGGTCATGATTGCAATCTTCATTGCTTTCAGGCGGGAATTTCGTTTCCGGCAGTTGCGCTGGGGCCTGCTCGCCATTCCCTTTCTGCTGATTTCGATTGCTGCAGGCGGGTACCTGTTGTCCTGGCCGCTGGGCCACTGGCCTGACCTGCATCCACTGGAGCACCCTTACCCCTGGGTTGGACGCCTGGCCATTTTCCTGATGCTGGCACTGGCCGGATACAGCACGCTCAAACTTTTTTCCGGCCGGGTTTCCGCCTGCGCGTGGATGATCTTGGCCTGGGGAATAATTTTTACGCTGGGTATGACGCTGACCAGCAAACTTCCCTCCGCTTCACACATCGCGCTGCTGCCGCTGGGCATGTTTGCGCTGGGTTCAGTAGCGGACCTGTTGCGGAAAAAATCGCCGGCACCTTTGCTGCTTGCCTCGTTGTTGGGTTTTGCTACTGCGACGTTCATTTCCTTTTATCACTTCTTCATGCTCGACGTGGTGATGAATTTCGATCAAAGCCACGTCAAGGCCGTCATGTTCTGGTTGATGGCGCTTACCGTCATGCCCATGCTGCTCGCGTTCGTCAAAGACCGTGAGCTTAACTGGCAGCCGGCCCGGTGGCTGCTGGTGGCCATTCTGGCTCTCTGCGTTCTGCACCTGTTCCTGCCGGGATATACGGCTGAACGTCCGCGTGCAATGACGTTGATGTACAGCGAGGTAGAAGGCGAAGATACGGGGTACATCGTTCTGGAAAGCGTTTACAAGCGGCATGATAAGAAGTACGCCAGGGTTCATGCTTTTGAAATGGCCGAATTGAATTCAGGCCGGCTAGGGACGGTTAACCGCCCGGTCCGGAAAGTATCCCCGCTCGGTTTGCAGGGAATCAGTCTGGAAGACCTGGGCTCCCGCCAGGAGGAGGGCGGTTACACCAGGGACATCAAACTCGACTTGCCGGAAAAAACTCCTATGTTACGCCTGACCATCCCGCTGGATGTCGAACTGTCCAAAGCCTGGGTGAACGGTGAGTTGGCCCTGGATACGTCAATCGAGACAAAACACCGGCGCGGGAATTACCGTCTGCAATTGATCAATGCAGGTAGTGGCCCGGTCAACATTCGCTTGCAGTCCGGATCTGCGGACGCCTACACGATTGCCGCGGTGACCTGGCATGAACTGCCGGCGATCCTGGTTTCACCCTTCATGGGTAACTGGCCGCAGGATGCACAGCCGTTTGGGTACGGGCCGCGGGCAGAGAAAATACAGGAGTTCACGCTCCAGTAGCATTCAGGGGAGTTTTCTGCATGGGTACCTATAATGTCATGCCCGTTACGGCCGGGGATTACCGGCGGCTCGCCGAAAAACGTCTGCCGAGATTTCTGTTTGACTATGTAGACGGCGGCGCGGGTGATGAGCAATCCATGCGGGCCAATGAGCAGGATTTTTTTCGAATCAAGCTGCGGCAACGGGTCATGCGTGATGTCTCCCATGTAGATACCGGCACAGCCCTGTTCGGCCAGGCAATGAGTATGCCGTTGATCCTGGCGCCCGTTGGCCTGGCAGGCATGATGGGGCGGCGCGGGGAAGTGCAGGGCGCGCGCGGCGCTGCCGCGGGGGGAGTTCCTTTTACCACCTCGACCGTGGGAATTTGCGCCATAGAAGAAGTTAACGCCGCCGTTGAAATACCGGCATGGTTCCAGTTATACATGCTGCGTGACCGCGATTTGGTGCAAGCGCTGCTGGCCCGGGCACAGGCCTGTGGTTGTACTACCCTGGTATTTACGGTCGACCTGGCCGTAACCGGGCCAAGGCACAGGGATACCCGTAACGGTATGCTGGGTGGCGAACTGAAAGGCAGGTTGGCCAAGGCGTGGCAAATCATGACCCGGCCACGCTGGGTCCTGGATGTCGGCCTGCGCGGCAAGCCGCATGATTTTGGAAACCTCAGAGAGGCTGTGGGCGGGGTGGAAGACCTGCAGATGTTCAAGGCCTTTATTGATTCACAGTTCGATCCTGGCGTCACCTGGGCGGATATTGCCTGGCTGAGATCCCAGTGGCAGGGAAATATCCTGATCAAGGGTGTCATGTCGGCTGAAGATGCCTGTGCGGCGGCAGATGCAGGCGCGGACGGTGTGATTGTCAGCAATCATGGCGGCAGGCAACTCGAAGGTGTCGCTTCGAGCATCTCAAAGCTGCCTGAAGTGGTCGCAGCAGCAGGGGATCGTGTGGAGGTCCTGATGGACGGAGGTGTGCGCAATGGAACCGATGTTGTACGCGCCCTGGCGCTGGGCGCAAAAGCGGTCCTGATCGGGAGGCCCTGGGTCTGGGCTATGGCGGCACGCGGGGAAACCGGCGTGGCCAGCCTGTTGCAGGTTTTTCAGCAGGAAATTTCGCGCTCCATGGCTATGATGGGAGTGACGCGGATCGACGAAATCACATCTGAGACGATTGATCTACCATAGCTTCGATCAGGCAGGGACCCTGACCCTCCATTGCATCAGCAAACTGCTGATAAAATTCTTCGGCATTTTGCGCCCGTGTTGCGGGGACTCCCATCCCTTCCGCCAGCCTTACCCAGTCGATGTCCGGCCGCGAAAGATCCAGCATGGAAAGGGTCTTGGGTGTAGGTTTCCCGGCGCCGACCCGCGCCAGTTCGATATTGAGAATCGCGTAGCTGCGATTATTCATGATCACAATCGTGACATCGGTATTCTCCCGTGCCATCGACCAAAGTGCCTGGACTGTATACATCGCACTGCCGTCCGCTTGCAAGGCAATGACCTTCCGGTCCGGGCAGGCGACAGCAGCACCCAGGCTCAGCGGCAGGCCCTGTCCGATCGCTCCGCCGGTCAGCATCAGCCAGTCATGCGCAGGCGCTTGCCCGGTAACCGGAAACAAGCCGAGGCCGCAGGTGGCGGCTTCGTCTGAGACTATCGCGTCCTCCGGCATCAAGAGGGTAAGTACTTGGCCAATGGCCAAAGGGGTCAGTGCGCCTTCGGGTGGCGGAAACGACGGCGCGATCTGGGCAACTTCTGCTTCCCCGTCAGCGCCAAGTTCGGAGGCCAGCGCCTCGAGAGAGCGCAGAAGGTCAAGGTCTGCAGTTGCAAATTCGATCACCTCACAGCCATCAGGTGCAAGCCAGCTTTTCTTTCCCGGATAGGCAAAAAAAGATACCGGGGCATTTGTTCCAACCAGGATTATTTGCTCAAGTCCTGCCAACTGTTCACTGGCATGTTCAGAAAAATACTGCAGCCGCTCGGGAGTGAATCGGCCGGCGCCTCTTTGCAGTCTCGCGGCAAAAGTTTCGCTCAATACTCTTGCGCCTGTAGTTTTGGCTATTGAGCCTGCCACGGCAAGGCTATCCTCACGCAAGGCCCGCCCTCCCAGCAGCAGCGCAGTTTGTTTGCCGTTAGCCAGCGCTTCGGCAGTCCTGGCAAGTTGCGCTCCGGATGCCGGTGAGGCCGCCGGAAGATTTACCACAGCTGTTGCCTGGGTTACTTCCTCCCAGGCGTGATTGGCCGGCGCAATGAGTGTGGCAATCCTGCCGTTGCCCTGCATTGAAGCACAGACCGCCTCTGCTCCTGAAGCGGCGAGGTCGTCTGCCGTAATAGACACCTTGACCCAGTCTGAACAAATCTTTGCGTGGGCAGGGACATCTGATGTCAGCGGCGCATCATACTGCAAATGATAGGTGGCATGGTCCCCGACAATGTTGACGACCGGCGAATGCGCACGTTTCGCGTTATGCAGATTAGCCATACTGTTTGAAAAGCCGGAGCCTACATGCAGCAGGGTCAGGGCCGGTTTGTCCAGCATCCGTGCATAGCCGTCGGCGGCGCCTGAAACAACGCCTTCAAACAGGCAAAGAATGCTGCGCATTCCATCGTTGTTGCCAATCGCGGAAACCAGTTGCATTTCAGAGGTGCCCGGGTTTGAAAAACAGACCTCCACACCACTGGCAACGAGTGTTTCAAGTAGCTTTTCGGCACCATTCATTCGGGCTGATCTCCGGCCGGATTCAGAACCCTTCCCGGGTTGAGGATATTTTTTGGATCCATCGCGTTCTTGATCGTTCGCATCAGGTTTATTTCTTCCTTACTGCGAGAATGGTGCAGGTAGGCTCGCTTCTCGAGTCCGATGCCATGTTCGGCGGAGATTACGCCTTGCCGGCGTCCCAGTGACTGGTAAACGATTTGTTCAACAGCATGCACGGATTCCGGGTCCAGGCTGCCTACACCGATACCCAGGTGAATGTTGCCATCACCCAGGTGGCCGAAAGTCACCATTTGATACTCGGGCCATCGCTGCGATAATTGCTCGCGAACTTCCCGCGCATAATCGTCCATGTCCGGGATGCCCAGGCTGATATCAAAAGACATGGGGGGGAACAGACTTTTGAACAACCCTTCCACATCATCGCGAATACCCCATAACTCATTGCGCTGCTGTTTGCTTTGGGCAATCACGGCATCGCTGATCAGTTCCTGTTCAAATGCAATCTGCAGCGCGTTTTCGAAGCGGCCAGGATCACCTTTCTCATCGCCACCTGTCGATTCCAGCAGCACGTAAAAAGGGTATGTCGCGTCAAGCGGCTGTCCATGTTTTTCACCATTGCCGATAATCAGGCTGTAAAAGTCATTCCACATGACCTCGAATGCGCTGAGGGTTCCTCCGAGGCAGGAGTCCATGGTTTTCAGGAAGCCTGCCAGTTTTTGAAAATCGTCAATAGCGACAAGGGCGGTATCCTGACTACGGGGAGCAGGCCGCAATCGAAGAACCGCGCGGGTAATGATACCCAGCGTACCCTCGGAGCCTATAAACAATTGCTTCAGGTCGTAACCGGTGTTGTTTTTTATCACGCCTTTGAGCGACGAAATGATGGTGCCATCGGCCAAAACTGCCTCAACTCCCAGCAGTTGTTCACGCATCATCCCATAGCGGATCACGCCATTGCCGCCGGCATTGGTTGCGATATTTCCGCCAATGGTCGCACTGCCGCGCGCTCCCAGGTCCAGCGGGAATAGCAGGCCTTCAGCTGCGGCCGCTTCCTGCACTCTTTGCAATGGAACACCCGCTTGCACAGTGACCGTCCGGTTGACTGTATCGACAGGCTCCATGCCATTCATCCGTTCGAGCGAAAGGGCGATTTCATCAGGGGCCGCGATGGCCCCACGAACCAGTCCGGTCATACCGCCGTGGGTAACTACAGGCTGGCCACGTTGATGGCAAAGTTTGAGAACTTCAGAGACTTCTTGAGTACTGGCCGGCCGGATGATTGCTTTTGCCTGGCATCCTCCCATGGGTGGCCAGCTGTCAGATCGGCTGGTAACGTCTTGACCGGTCAGAACGCCATTTGTGCCGACAATATTTTGAAAAGCTTCAAGCAGGGCAGTCATTGATTCTTCACTACATCATGATGAGCGTCCCAGTTTAACGCAGAGACCTCAGCTGTGAAGAGTTTGCAAAAAAAACGGGCTGTCCTTATGCATCTGCGACAGCGACCTTCCCAATGTCTGGACGCCTGATTGGCGATCGCCAAAGTCATGACGAAACTATATCCTGTTCAGGATAAGCTAGCCTATGGTTCAAAATCACGCGATAAGGGGATAAGATTCGCGGTTCCGGTTGGGGAATGAGATGAGTGGGATGATCAGTCGCAAAGACGTAATGGCCGTATTCGAGGAGATTCCAGGCACGGACCTGGCGTACCTGGGTGCCCACCTGTCACGGTTTATCAATACCTATGAACGCTTCGATTCAGGTTGGGACAGCAGCCGCGGGAACCGTTTGCTCGATATTGGTGCGCACTGGTTGCATCAGAGTGTCGTGTTCAGCCTGGGAGGGTATGACATCACGGCTGCAGACGTACCCGTTACTTTCGAACTGCAATCGGTTCAGCAGTTGGCATCAGCCAGGGACATTAAGCTGGTTAGCTACACGGACCTGTCCGTTCCCGGTTCACTGGCGAGCGTAGAATCCGACAGCATCAACGTGGTGCTGATGGCCGAAATCATAGAGCACATTACCTTCAACCCGGTTGAAATGTGGAAAGAGATATACCGGGTGGTGGCACCGGGTGGACGAATAGTAATCACGACCCCCAATTACTACTGGGCCGGCAGCAGGGCGTGGCAATGGAAACGTTTTCTGACCGGCTTCGGCGCTGGCTTGCCAACCAGTGAAATTCTGGGTATACACACCATGGGGCATCATTGGAAAGAGTTCAGCATGCGTGAGCTTCAGCATTACTTCTGCCTGCTTTCGCCCGATTTCAACTGCGTGAAAGGGCTCTATACCATGGACGAACCGGAAAAGAGCAACACCCTGCTCAAACGGATCAAGTGGTTACGACAAGGCTTGCACGTGGAAGTAGACTTGATGGACAAGGCGAACGGAATTACCATCGAACCGGGTTGGTAAATCTCCAGATGCAGACGAATCAGGGTTCGATAAAAAGCGTTCCGACCTTCACAAGCTGAGGCCCGCTTCCAATCCTCAACTCAAGCTCATGCGGCCCCACACCAAGCTGGTGGCCATTGGGAGCTGTGGCGGTCAGCAGGTCCTTTCTCAACGTAGTCTTGAGGGCTTCGCCATCCAGCAACAACTGGCTGCCTTCTGCTGCACATTTCGTTCTCACCCAGAACGCCGAGGCACCGCTCGGCTGGCGGTTGAAGGCCTCGCCGACTCTGCCCTTGTCGGGACCCCACGTATCAATTTTGCAGCTCGCCAGTTGTTCGTCAGGTATCTTTCGTGGCTGGTCTCCGGAGGCCTTGACCGTGAACTCACCAACCACCTGGCGCATCAGACTGGCCTTGTCGTACAGCTCTACTTGATACACTCCGGGCGTGTCGATGACTTCGTGCATGTACTCATCTCGCAAGCCCGATGTGAGGTGATCGGCATAGACCTGGGTGCCCTGGGTCTTGCCGCCAAACTGGAGCACAACCGAAGCGGGTATGCCTGTTGCCTGCAGCCAAATTCCGCCATGACCGTCCGGTTGCTCGTTGAAGATCTGACCCTGGATAGTGGACTGGGGACCCCAGGCATTTATTTCTACGATTTTGCCGTAGCGGTCCTTGGGTGGTGCCGGTGCCTGGGCCGTTTCAAACCCCTGTTGTACAGCGGCCAGCGCGGCCAGGCGGCATTCGGTTTCAGACAGTTGCCAGCCATCGATCTCAATCAGGCGCCCGGCGGAAAAGTCATTACGGATCGCCTGGTCGACTGCATCGCTGATCGAGTCGTTGGCGGTCGATTCTCCCAGGTCAGCCAGCAGGCGCTGTTCCAGGTCAGCCTTGATGGCCTCGATGGGTTGATCTTCATGGAATCCGATATTTTCCCGGCAAGCGACACCAATGTAGCTGATGGCTTGCATCTGCCGCGTGTACTCATCGAGGGAGCCGGGCTCAGTCGGGGGCAATGAGACAGCGGTACTGTCGGAATCCGAGCATGCGGTCAGCACAAAGGCGCTGGACAGCAGAACGGAACTCCGCGCTGCGGCGATGATGAGTTGTCTGCGATTCAGCATCTCAGGCGGTCCCGCTGTTGAGGTGGTCAGCCAGCCGCTCCGACAAAGCCACCAGCGTCTGGGTGGGGTTGCTGTAGCCAACCCGCGGAAAGATGGAACTGCCTGCCACGTACAGGTTGCGGCAGCCGTTGACGCGGCAGTCCGGATCGACAACCCCAAAGTTCGGGCTGTCGGACATGCGGGTCGTACCCATGTGGTGCATGCCGCCGGTCAACCGTTGCCGGTACTGGCCTTCGAAGCGGCGTGTTCGTTGCATGCGGCCCAGTCCGGTGGCGCCAACAGACACGGCGAGTTCGTGCAGGAATCGTTCTGTGTCCAGGTAATCCTGTTCCAGGACCCGCCAGTCCAGCACAACGCGGGGAACACCGAAGGCGTCTTTGTTGGCGCCAAGCGTAATGCGGCTGGCGGTATGCGCTGTTGGTTCGATCATCAACTGCAGGCGGTAGCGCGAATTGCTTGCGCTGGCCTCGCCCATGATTCCGGGGTTGGTGAAATAGGCAGGCGGCAGTTCTGCCATCGGTGAATCCGGGGTGGCCATCAGGCAGATCGAGGGAAGGTTCTTTTCCATCTGAAAATCTTCACGGGCCGTAATGGCCGGCAGGATCGGCGCGCCTTCCTGCTGCTGGTGCCGGAAATGTTTCAGTCCCTCACTGGCGGCCAGGTAGCCGGGCGAGAAGCCGAAGTGGTCCATGAAGCACGCGCCGAGGTATTCGGAAGGACTGCCGAAAACGCCTCCCTCGCTGTCGGCCAGGTGCATGAGCAAGCGGGCATTCTCGATCCCGCCCATGGACAGGACGAAGCGGTCCGCGCTGACGTTCAGTTGGTCGCCTTCCGGGCTCACGGCCAGCACGGTGCCGACCGCATCGCCGGCGGATGTCATGGAAACGACGTTGGCGTTATAAATACCATCGATCAGCTCGCTTTCCTGGACCTCGCTCCGGTAAACCTTGCCGAACATGGTTGGCGGGCTGAAACGGAACATGCGGGTTTTAAACTGGGGGCCGGTATCGAAAAGTAACTGCGATGCCGGGTCTCTCATGATGAAGTCATTTTCGAAATTGTTACTCGCCAGCTCAACCCATTCGGCGGCTTTTTCCTGGTACGGCGCAAGGTCCTCAGCGTTGATCGGCCAGGAAGGTAAAGGGGCATTGGGGCGCCGGGTGTAGTCGATGGGGTCCAGCGCTTTGCACCAGCCGCCCCAGTGATTCGACGTGCCGCCAAACCAGCGCAAGCGGGAAGCAGACAAGGGGTAATGCAAACCGACGACTTCGCCTTTGTAGGCGTCCCGGCCGGTTTTTCCGGAACTGTCGAGCAGGCCGCCTTCAAGCAGCACACTGGAGATACCGTGCTTTTCGAGTGTCAATGCCAGGACGATCCCGGCGGGGCCTGCGCCGACGATACAGACGTCGGTTTTCAGGGTCTTGGGCAGGGTGTTATCAAGCTTGCGTAGCATGGTCGAATAGTAACTCTTTTCGGTACATTTCAAAACACTGAATCAAGCCCTATTATGATGTTTCTTCCCGCTGCTGGAAGACCAGTCCCAATTTAACGCAGAGACCTCAGCTGTGAACATTTTGCAAAAAAAACGGGCCACCTGGGTGGCCCGCTCAAGCACAGTTAACTACACATCAATAAGCGTATTTTGCTGAAAACTGAATGCGGGTCAGGTCTCCGTCGATACCACTTTCAACTTCGCGGTTGGCATACATGAATTCAATGCCAAAATCGAGTTTGGGCTGTGGGCTGTAGATCAGGTTGACGTGAACACTGCCGGCATCCTTGGTGACGTTTTCGCCGGTTTTTTCAACTTTATTGTCAACCCACAGGTAGCCCAGGGTCAGGTTGCTGCGCCATTGGTCGTTCCAAAAATGGCGGTATGACCCGAAGATGCCGGTGGAATTGATGGCGTCGAGATTGCCGTCACTATCAATGACGGCGCCGTTAGCCGTATTCAGACCCATATAGCGCCCCATTCCCTTGCCGGTGCTCGCCATCCAGCGGAAGTCGTCTTTTGCGCCGATCTTGAATTTGCCGGACAGGCTGATGCCGTAGCCACTGGTTGAATCCTTGACGTCAAGCGCTCTTTCCTCGTAGCGCAATTGCCGATAGATACCTGCCACGGTGAAATTGCCCCAGTCGCGGTTCATGTTATAGCGGGCGACAAAGTCGGGAACCCGGCTGTCATCGGCGATAATCCGGCCACCGCCACCGTTAGGCGTAATGGTTGTTTCCGGGTTTTCGATGGCGAACTGCCAGGCGCCGCTGGTGTAGCGGATCATCGCCTGGCGGCCGAAGATTGTGGATTCAGCCGGACCAACAAAGTCGAGGTTCTCGGGCAGCGCGCCTACATTGAAGAAGGTCATCCATGTCTGTCCGAACAGCCACTTGTCATAGGTAAAGAAGGCGTGACGCAGGCGCGGGGAATAGGAGCCTGATACGCGCTCATTGCCTTGACCGCTAAGCAGGAAATCCATCTCGACGAAGGTGGTCATTTTCGCACCGTTGTCGAGGTTATGCTCGGTCTTCAGGTTGATTCGCGATTCTTTGGCATGCAGATCCATGTAGCTTTCACCAAGATCTTCAGAATCTTCGCCAACGGGAACAGTCCCAGCAATGTAAAAATCACGGCCTGCGCTGCTGCCCGCCACGGAGCCGTCACCGAAATCGCTGTAAATAACGTCGGCTTTTACATAACCACCCAGTTTGAATGAGTGCTTCTTGGCTTTCGCTTCTTCGGCGGCATGATGCTCAGCGATCATCTCGTTGACCTTTGCTTCGGCCACGACTTCGGCGGCTTCTTCAGCAACGACAACGTCTACCACAGCAACTTCCTGCCGGGTGACAAGCAACTGGGTGACCAATGCCTCGAGTTCCGCGACGCGAGCTTCGAGCTCTTCGACGCGATCCTCGCCGCCGGCAAAGATGTTGCCCGAACTGCAACCCAGAGCAGCTGCTACAGACAAGCTCAATAGTGCTTTCTTGATAGATTTATGGGCCATGATAGCCTCTCCCGTTAACTGTGTACGCAGGCGAATGATCCAAAGTTTGGGGCTGGGCGGGTATTAGCCATTGGTCTAATAGAGGTGGTTTTCTTCTACTATTGTCTAGGGTGACTTAGCCGGAGATTACTGGGAGAATTGATCTTAGCCATGAGTAGATTACTTGCTATACAAGCTGAAACCGTGATTGTCGCGGACGACCACCCGTTGTTCCGTACCGCGATAAAGGAAGCGCTGGAAGCCGACCAGGGCAAGACCAATTTCCTCGAAGCCAGTTCCTTTGAAAGCTTGCAGGAACTGGTCGATAAGCAGAAAGAGGTGGATTTGGTTCTGCTTGACCTGCATATGCCCGGGGTCAGCGGATTTGCCGGGCTGGTTTACCTGTGCAAACGCTACCCCAGCGTTCCGGTAGTCATTATTTCAGCCAATGAAGACCCGGTTGTGATTCAGCGTGCACTGGAACATGGTGCGGCAGGCTTTATTCCCAAGTCCTCCAGCATTGACACCATCACAGAAGCGATTGCTGCGATCCTGATGGGTGAAATCTGGTCACCGGATACGACAACCTCAAATCTGCCGGGTAATAATGTGTCGGAAGTGGAGTTGGCGGAACGCATGGCGCAGCTTACGCCGCAGCAGTTCAAGGTGCTGATGATGATGTCGCGGGGCTTGTTGAACAAGCAGATCGCCTATGAGCTGAGCGTTTCAGAGGCGACGATCAAAGCTCATGTCACGGCCATCATGAATAAGCTCAGGGTGAGTAATCGAACACAGGCGGTGCTGGCAGCTAACCAGTTGTCAGTCTCCAACCCCAATACCAGCTTATAAATTACTACAGGTTCTTTAGCGTATTGGTCATCAGCGCGCGCAATGCAGCTGGCTTGATCGGTTTGCGTAACAAGCCACAATTTTGAGCACGCACCTGTTCTTCCAGTTCGGGCGAACGGTCAGCAGTAATGATGATTGCCGGCAGGCTCTCTCCGATCAGTTTCTGCAGGTGCTCAATGACATCCAGGCCGTTAGACTGGTCTGAAAGGTGATAATCCACCAAAGCCAGGCGGGGCTTGCCGTATTGCTTAATCTGCTGCACTGCCTGTGGCAGGTCCTCTGCCAGCATAACGGCGCAGCCCCACCGTTCCAGCAGCATCTGCATGCCGTCCAGAATGTCCCGCTCGTTATCCACGCAGAGCACCAGCAGGTCCTTCAGCCTTAACGCCTCGCCCGTGCCGGATTGCGGCGCAGGTTTATTGTCGAGCTCACCTTGCCTGGCCAACGGAACCGTCAGTGAGAAACAGCTTCCTTGTCCCTCCTGTGAACGCAAACTCATTTCATGCCCGAGCATTTTAGAGATGCGTTCACAAATGGCCAGGCCCAGGCCAAGACCCCGGTCGTCGAGCCGTTGTGCATAGTCAAGCCGGTGGAATTCCTGGAAAATGGCGGTTTCCTCGGATGGCGCAATACCCACCCCGGTATCCCAGACACTGATTTTTAACGCCTCTCCACGGATTTGGCAGCCGAGCAGAACGCCGCCTTTCTCTGTGTAGCGAATGGCATTGGCCAGGAAATTCTGGATGATGCGGGAGAGCAGGTTCCGGTCACTGAAAATATGGTAGTCGGCAGCATGTACCCGCAATTCGAGATCACGATTTGCAGCCAGTGGTTTGAATCGCCGGCGTAACTGCTCAAACAGGTCAGAAACGGCAATGACTCCAGGTTCCGGCTCATACATACCGGAATCCAGCTTGGAAATATCCAGCAGGGCGGTGAGCAACTCTTCGGCTGCGGTCAGGCTGCGGTCGATACGCATGACCAGGCGGGCCTGCTCGCCCTCCGGCTCTTGCTGCTGGCGCAGGATGGACACGAACAGGCGTGCCGCATTCATGGGCTGGAGCAGGTCGTGGCTGGCAGCAGCGAGAAAACGGGTTTTGCTTCGATTGGCGGTTTCTGCAGCCTCGCGGGCTTCCTCGACATCTTCGATGGCTTCACGCAGTTCGGCAGTTCCTTGCTGAACCCTCTGTTCCAGGGTCTCGTTGATAAGCTGCAGTTCCTTCTCAATGGCTTTGAAGTGGGAGATATCGGTAAATGTCGTTACGTAACCGCCCCCCGGCATGGGGTTCCCCTGGATTTCCATTACCCGTCCATCCAGCCAGGCTCTTTCGTAACGGTATGGCATACGGCCCCGCAGGTGCTCCAGCCGTTTCTGAATCTGTGCCTCGTGCCCGCCATCCCCGATCAAGCCTCTTGCGGCGTTGTACCGGATCAGGTCTGCAATCGGTTGGCCCAGGTGAACCGTGCCTTCGGGATAATCCATCAACTCCAGGTAACGGCGGTTCCAGCCGACCAGCCGCAAATTCTTATCAACCACGGCCACGCCCTGCGACATGTTATCGAGCGTGGACTCCAGTAATTCGCGGTTGAACTGGACCGCCTGGGATGTCCGGTTCAGCAGATCAAGTACGGCTTCCGGCCCGAGTCCCTGGTGGTGCAGGGCAGTGGTCAGAACGGTGCGGGCCGAGGCGGATCCGATCGACCCGGCCAGCAGGCGCTCGCCAAACTGGATGGTAGACGGTGTCGCCAGCGAAGCCGGTTCTGGTTCTGTAGTGCCCAGGTAAGTGGCCATGGCATCGCGTGTGCGCTGCATGCCAAGGAATCGTCCGATGGTGGTTTCCAGTTCACCGAGCGTAATCAGGCCGCCGGATTCTTCATATTCTGCTTCGCTGTCCGATGAGGGGCCTTTGTCCGGAAAAATCAGGGACACGAACACGACGGCAGCGGCGTTGACCAAAAGTGAAAACTGGGCGCCCTGGTTGAAGGATATATTCGCAAGAAATTCGGGCAGAAAATTATTTCCGCTGAATGAGGGGAGCAACAGCAGAACAACCCAGGCAGTCACACCCAGGGAGAGTCCGGAAATGGCGCCGCTACGATTGGCCCCGCGCCAGTACAGGCCAATTAACATGGCGGGTGCGAATTGGGCCGCTGCGGAGAAGGACAGCAGGCCGATTGAAGCCAGCGGGACTCCCGCCTCGATCGCACGGTAGTAAAGAAAGGCCATGAGTGTGATGGCCAGAATGGACACCCGGCGAACGCGAAGTAACGTCTTTGAGAGGTCGGCGTCACCCGTGTTACCGGCAAAGCCACTGCGCAGGAGTAATGGCATCACGATATCGTTGCTGACCATGATCGCAAGGGCGACCGTTGCAACGATAACCATGCCGGTTGCTGCCGAAAATCCGCCCAGGAAGGCCAGAACCGTTAGCGCTGGCTGGTCGAATGCAATGGGAATGGCCAGCACAAAGGTATCCGGGTTAACGTCCTGCCCCGAGAACGTGGTCAAGCCTGCCAGGGCGATAGGAACCACCAGCATTGCAAAAATTGCGAGGTAAGCGGGAAACAACCAGCGCGCAACTTTCAGTTCGCTGGCGTCCCTGAACTCCACAACAGCGACATGGAACTGTCGCGGCAGACAGAGGATGGCAGCCATGGCGAGAATCATCTGGATGCCAAAGCCTTCCGGTATCCGCCAGGGCGAAAACAGCGCCTGGTACTGCTGGTTGGTTCTAACGGTTGCCGCCACATCGGCAAAACCATCGAATACACCGAAAATGACGAACAGCCCAATGGCCAGGAAAGCCAGCAGCTTCACCAGGGATTCAAAAGCAATCGCCCACATCAGGCCCCGGTGGTGTTCACTGGCGTCCATATTGCGCGTGCCGAACAGGATTGCAAACAGGGCCAGGCTCAGAGCCAGGTACCAGGGAAGGTTGCCTGAAAAAGATGTAGAAGCCCCGGTTGACTTGCCAATCACTTCAAAACCGGTGGTGATGCCTTTGAGTTGCAGCGCTATGTAAGGCACCGAGCCAATCACGGCGGCCAATGTCACCAGCACGGCGATCGTGTGGCTGCGGTTGTAACGATAGGCAATGTAATCGGCGATGGATGTGATGCGCTGGTCACGGCTGGAAACGGCGATCCGCCGGATCAAATCCACACCCAGCAGCATCAGCAGGGCCGGCCCGATGTAAATCGGCAGAAAGCCCCAACCGGTGGTTGCCGCGCTGCCGACCGCGCCGTAAAAAGTCCACGAGGTGCAATAGACAGCGAGGGACAGCGAGTAAATCGTCGCCTGCACGTTGCGATGGTCCCTGGCAATACGCTTCTTGTCGCCAATCCAGGCAATGGTAAACAGCAGGCCCATATAGGCCAGTGCGATGAGGATCAGGGACCAGGGATTCAGCATGCGCAAATAGTATACGACTAAAGTAGGGGCGTTTCGGTCTGGACCGCAACGTAACATAGCCAACGGGAAACTACCATCAGAGAGGCCACCCATGAGCGAACAAAAAAGTAGACAAGATTACTGGAAGGCAAACCTGAAGCTGATGGCACTGTGCCTAGGCATCTGGTTCGTCGTGTCATACCTGTTTGGGATCATTCTGGTTCACCAGTTGAACGCCATCAGTCTTGGCGGCTACCAGCTGGGATTCTGGTTTGCACAGCAAGGTTCAATTTACGTCTTTGTCGTACTGATCTTCTTTTATGCCTGGCGCATGAACAAGCTCGACCGGCAATTCGATGTGCATGAAGACTGACGGAGACACATAATGGAACTTCAAACATTAACCTATATTGTCGTTGGCGCTACCTTTGCCCTATACATCGGTATTGCTTTCTGGTCGCGTGCTTCAACCACTGGCGAATTTTACGTGGCGGGAACCGGTATTCACCCGATTGCCAACGGCATGGCTACCGCTGCTGACTGGATGTCCGCGGCATCCTTTATTTCCATGGCCGGCCTGATTGCCTTCCTGGGTTACGATGCATCTGTCTACCTGATGGGATGGACGGGTGGCTATGTACTGCTGGCACTGCTGCTCGCGCCCTATCTGCGCAAATTTGGAAAATTCACAGTGCCCGAGTTTATCGGCGACCGCTTTTATTCCAAGGGCGCTCGCCTCGTCGCCGTGGTTTGCCTGATCGTGGCTTCGATTACCTACGTGATCGGACAGATGAAAGGCGTGGGCGTGGCTTTTGGGCGTTTCCTCGAAGTGCCGTTCGAGATCGGAGTTCTCGTTGGCATGGGTATCGTATTTATCTACGCTGTCATGGGTGGCATGAAAGGCATTACCTATACGCAGATCGCACAATATTGTGTGCTGATTTTTGCGTATACCGTACCTGCCATATTCATTGCCCTGAACCTGACCGGAAACCCCATCCCGCAACTCGGACTGGGCAGCTCGATGGCCGATGGCTCGGGTGTGGCGCTGCTTGACAAGCTGGACATGGTGGTAACAGATCTGGGCTTTGCCGCGTACACGGCGCAGAAAGGCACAACACTCAATATCTTCCTGCTGACACTTTCCCTGATGATTGGAACGGCGGGATTGCCACACGTGATTGTGCGTTTCTTCACCGTGCCGAAAGTAGCAGATGCGCGTATTTCTGCTGGCTGGGCGCTGGTGTTTATCGCGATCCTCTATACGACAGCGCCTGCAGTTGGAGCCATGGCCCGCCTGAACCTGATGAATACAATCCAGACTGGTGATGTGGGCGCAGCAGACGGCAACCTGGTTTACGCAGAACGTCCCGACTGGTTCAAGAACTGGGAGACCACCGGCCTGTTGAAATTCGAAGACAAGAATGGTGATGGCCGCATCCAGTATTACAACGACAAGAGCGAAGCGTTCGCCGCCAAGGCTGCCAGTTTTGGTTGGAAAGGCAACGAAATGGTCAAGGTCGACCGCGACATCATGGTTCTGGCCAATCCGGAAATTGCGAAGCTGCCTAACTGGGTGATCGCACTGGTTGCCGCCGGTGGTTTGGCCGCTGCCCTGTCAACCGCCGCAGGTTTGTTGCTGGCTATTTCTTCAGCGATATCGCATGACGTAATCAAAGGCATGATCGCGCCGAATATTTCTGAAAAGAGAGAGCTATTGGCCAGCCGTCTCGCAATGGCGGGCGCCATCGTGGTGGCTGGCTATCTGGGTATGAACCCGCCAGGTTTTGCCGCGCAGGTGGTGGCACTGGCCTTTGGTTTGGCGGCATCCTCAATATTCCCGGCCCTGATGATGGGTATCTTCAACAAGAAGATGAATCGTGAAGGCGCGATTGTGGGCATGTTGACCGGTCTGACCTCCACTCTGGTTTACATCTTCTGGTTCAAGGGCTGGTTCTTCTTCCCCGGTACCGAAATGGCCGCCAATACACCGGATAACTGGTTTATGGGAATCTCACCGGAAGCCTTCGGTGCGGTTGGCGCGCTGTTGAACTTCGTGGCCGCAACCTTCGTTTCCAAGGTAACCGCAGCTCCTCCAGAGCATATTCAGCACCTGGTGGAAGACATCCGTGTACCCAAGGGCGCCGAGGCTGCTGTAGAGCATTAATCGTTATATTTTCGCATCAAGAGAGGAGCAGGGCCGGTTTTGCAACTGGCCCTGCTTTTTTAGAGGTATTAGAATCCACTCATGCATGATGTAAGCCTTGCCACTGAATTTCTGCACACGGTACCACCGTTCAATACGCTGGATGCTGACGAACTCAAGTCGATGGCCCGCAAACTCGAGGCTGCCTACTACCCGCAGGGAAAAGCGATTTTTGCCTCATCATCTTCTGCCGGGCTGTCGATCATCCGCAAAGGTGCAGTCCGCTTACTGGACGAAGGCCGGCATTTTCTCGGTAAACGTTCCGAGGCCGAGTTATTCGGACACGGGATCTGGTTTCATGGAGAACAGAAAGAGTACATCGCCGAGGCGGAAGAAGACTGCCTCGTCTGGCATCTGCCGGCGGCGGATTTTGCACAACTGTGCGAATCTCACCCGCTGCTCGGCGAGTATTTCAGCAGTCACCTGAAATCCCGGGTCAGCGCGGCCGCCCAGGTAAAACATTCGCCGACACTGATTCGCGACCTGCTCAGGCGGGAGCCTGTCCTGATTGAAAGCAAAGCCAGTATCCGCGAGGCGGCGCAGTTGATGAGCCGTGAAAATGTTTCGAGCGTTCTGGTGATGCAGGATCAGGTCCTGGTCGGCATTGCCACCGATAAGGACCTGCGCCAGCGGGTGCTGGCAGTTGACCTCGATCCCGGTCAGGGCATCGCCGGGGTTATGACGGGTAACCCCATGACGCTTGATGTCAATGCTGGGCTGGACGAGGCCCTGCTGTTTATGATGCGCGAAAACTATCACCATCTGCCGGTCATGGATGGAGACCTCCCGCTTGGCCTGGTCACGGCTGGCGATCTCTTGCGTTCACAGTCTGAACACCCCTTGCGCCTGGTCCGTGACATCCACAAGAAGGAAAACATCGACCAGTTGATTCACCTGAGCCGGCGCCTGCCGTCCCTGTTTGAACGCATGGTAATCCTGGGGCGGGATGTCGAGCAGATCGGGCGTCTGGTGACACATATTACCGATGCATTTACCGCCAAGCTGATTCAGCTGGCGCAGGATGATTTGGGCGAAGCTCCCATGGGTTTCGCCTGGGTGGTTTTCGGCTCCCAGGCCAGGGAGGAACAGACCGCAAGGACAGACCAGGACAACGGCTTGATCCTGGATCGTAAGGCTGGTGAAGAAGAAGCAGAGTATTTTTCAAAACTGTCCCAGTTTGTTTGCGGTGGACTGGACCGTCTTGGCTATGTTTACTGTCCAGGAGAAATCATGGCGCAAAACGTCAAGTGGCGGGTGTCCCTGGCCAAATGGAAGCGCCATTTCGACCAGTGGATCGATGAGCCAGAACCCAAGTCTGTCATGCATAGCAGTATATTTTTCGATATGCGTTGCGTGCACGGCGACAGCGAGCTGGTCGACGACTTATTGAGTTATGCCACCAAGAGGGCGAAGGAAAATCGGATTTTTCGGCGGTTCATGGCCGCCAATGTACTCAGTCACCGGCCGCCTATCGGCTTTTTTCGCCGGTTCGTCCAGGAAGATGATGGCACCGAGAGCGAAGGCCTGAATCTCAAGCACAGGGGGATTGTTCCGATCATTGACCTGGTGCGGATGCGGGCGCTCGAATGCGGTATCAGGGATGCCAATACATTTAGCCGGATCGAGCTGGCCAGCAGTGCTGGAGCGATGAACGAAAGCGATGCCAACAGTCTCAGGGATGCCCTGATCCTGATTAGCCAGATTCGCCTGGCGCACCAGGCTGAGCAAATGCAAGAAGGGCAGAAACCCAGCAATTTTGTGCCGCCGGATGAGCTGTCACCCTTGATGCGCCGGAATCTGAAAGCGGCGTTTATGTTGGTAGTAGAGGCTCAGACTGCCCTGGCATCGCGCTACCAGGTTCATTAATGCTGCAACGCTGGAGGCACGCACGGCACTGCCTGAAACTGGCGAGGGCGAGCACAGCCCCCGAATTGGGCCAATACCTGGATTCCTGTGCTGCGCTGGACATTGATCGCCTGGATAATACCCCCCTGATTTCCGTTGACCTGGAACTCACTGGCCTCGAAAAAGAGCATGATCAGATTGTCGCGATCGGCTGGACCCAGATCGACAACGGAAAAATACAGATGGGCTCGAATTGCCATTTGCTGATCAACGCCGCAAAGTCAGTGGGGTCCAGTGCAGCCATTCATGAATTGCTCGATAGCGAGGTGGCTGAAGGTGAGGCTTTGGCTTTTGGCCTGGAGGAATTGTTCAGGGCAGCGCAAGGCAGGATCTGGATATTTCATCACGCCGGACTCGATATCGGGTTTCTCAAAAAAGCCTGTGAGCGATGGGGTGGCGTGATACCCGGGTTCATCGTTCTGGATACCCTGCGTATTGAGTACCGCCTGCGCAAACGGCGTGAGCTCCCGGTCAAGCAGGGCGACCTGCAGCTCAGCCAGATCCGGAGAGTTTATGGGCTGCCACGGTATACCGCTCATAACGCACTGATCGATGCACTGGCTACTGCAGAGCTGATGCTCGCGATTGCGGCCCGGATGGAGCCCGACGCACATTTGAAGCTGGCCCCACACGTGAAGTTTTTCTGACTAAAGTCTTATGGTTAATTGATACGGGTCTCTCTACGATGGCCAGATACGCCTATTGTAGTCACGCAGCAACAAGCAGAAGGTTAAACATGTCTGATTCCTATCAAGAACAATACCGCCAGTCGATTGATAACCCCGAGGAATTCTGGGCTGAAGCGGCATCCGGCCTGGACTGGACCAAGCGCTGGGAGCGGGTCCTGGATGATTCTAACGCGCCTTATTACGAATGGTTCAGTGGCGCTGAACTCAACACTTGCTACAACGCCATCGACCGGCACGTTGAAGCGGGCAGGGGTGGGCAGGCCGCATTGATTTACGACAGTCCGGTGACCAACCAGGTTCGCAGCTTCAGCTACGACGAATTACTGGACCAGGTATCACGGTTTGCCGGTGTTCTGGCCGCTTGCGGGGTAGGCAAGGGCGATCGCGTCATTATATACATGCCGATGATTCCGCAGGCCGTCATTTCGATGCTGGCCTGTGCCCGGATCGGCGCTATTCATTCGGTGGTATTTGGCGGTTTTGCTGCCAAGGAACTGGCGACGCGTATTCTCGATGCCGAGCCGGCCCTGATCATCAGCGCAAGTTGCGGCATCGAAGGCAGCCGGGTCATTCCTTACCTGCCACTGCTGGAAGAAGCATTGTCGATAGCCAATGCTGCTGACATGCAACGCATCCTCGTGTCCCGGCCGGAGCTTCCCGTCGAGCAGCCCCATCCTCGCGCCTTGCTTTGGGACCAGGCCATGGAGGGCGCCCAGGCGGCAGCTTGTGAAGCCGTTTCGGCAACCGACCCGCTGTATATCCTGTACACCTCGGGGACAACCGGCGAACCCAAGGGTGTAGTACGCCCCACTGGCGGACACGCCGTGGCCTTGAAGTGGAGCATGGAAAGCATCTACAACGTCAAGCCGGGCGCAGTTTACTGGGCGGCCTCGGATATCGGCTGGGTGGTTGGGCATTCCTATATTGTGTATGCGCCTCTTCTTCATGGTTGCACCACTATCCTTTACGAAGGCAAACCCGTCGGCACGCCCGATGCCGGTGCGTTCTGGCGAGTTATCGAGCAGCACAAGGTAAATTGCCTGTTTACTGCGCCTACCGCGTTTCGAGCCATCCGGCGAGAGGACCCGGAAGGAAAGCTGTTGCATCAGCACGATATCAGCAGCCTGGAGACTCTTTTCCTCGCCGGCGAAAGATGCGACCCGAATACTCTGCACTGGGCTGAGAAACAACTTGAAGTACCTGTTATAGATCATTGGTGGCAAACGGAAAGTGGGTGGGCAATGGCGGCTAATCCTATGGGAATTGAAGCGTTGGCTATCAAGGCGGGCTCACCCACGGTGCCGGTGCCGGGCTACGATATTCGCGTGCTCGATGACGAAGGTGTCGAAGTATCGCGGGGCGAATCGGGAAATATCGTAGTTAAATTGCCTTTACCTCCCGGAACACTGCCCACCCTGTGGGGCAATCAGCAACGGTATTTTGATACGTATTTAGCACGTTTCCCCGGTTATTACCTGACCGGAGATGCTGGTGTGCTCGATGAGCAAAGTTATCTCTGGGTTATGAGCCGTATCGACGATGTCATTAACGTGGCAGGCCACCGCTTGTCTACCGGCGCACTGGAAGAGGCGCTTGCCACCCATCCGGTGGTAGCGGAATGTGCCGTCATTGGAGTGGAAGACAAACTCAAGGGTGAGATGCCGCTGGGTTTCGTCGTCTTGAATGCTGGCACCCAAGTGGATGAGGCTACCTTGAAAAACGAACTGGTTCAGACGGTTCGTTCTCAGGTGGGCCCGATTGCAACGCCAAAAGATATTCTCGTTGTTGACAGGTTGCCCAAGACGCGTTCAGGCAAAATTCTGCGCGGCACCATGCGCAAAATAGCAGATGGCCAGGCGTATAAGACTCCGGCCACCATAGAGGACCCGTCGGTTCTGCAGGAAATTGCCAGCGCACTGGAAAACTGAGTTCTAGCGTTTACGCAGCCGGTGATACAAAGGGCGGAGCAGAAGTCTTATGCCCCAGGCGGCATCCAGCAGCAGACTTCGCAGGCGCAACAGGAATGCGGGGTCTTTGACGTCCTTACAGTCATAGCCGAACGACTTCATTGCAGGGCCTGCCACACTGTTGTAGCGAATGTGCCTGGCATCGCTCCAGTCGGCGAAACGCGACAGGGGGTCAAATTCTGTGCTTCGCTCCACCGGGTCCCAGTGGATGGAGCCTGCCTCTCGGGCCTTCAATTCTGATGAGCCCCTGACCGGTAGCGCAAGCGCCTCCTGCCAATCATAATTTTCAGAATTCAGTTCAAGGAATTCAAAAATGCCCCGTAACTGCACCTCCGTATCCTGCCAGAGGTCT
>Ga0265306_10000040_pt1 | contig 45064 bp, 47 predicted proteins | sample Helome_3_FD_192493 | JGI IMG/M metagenome (GOLD analysis project Ga0265306, IMG submission 192493) | Marine sediment microbial communities from subtidal zone of North Sea - Hel_20160420 (Illumina Assembly) | ecosystem: Environmental > Aquatic > Marine > Subtidal zone > Sediment ... | reverse complement strand
CTCCGTTAGACCAGCGCGCATCGGGGCGCAGTGTGAACCGGTAACGCTTCCCTCCCTCCAGTGTTTGCCAGTCACTTGCCTGACCTGGCGCCAGTTCACCCTGTTCGTCAAAGGTCACCAACCCCTCACGTAGATCCCTCAGCAGGTTGACTGCTGAGAGCCCCTGGGCCTGGTGAATATCAATCGAATCGGGTTCGGGCCCCAGGCCGCGCCTGATCTCTGCAGCATGCAAACCCTGGCTGGCCATGATTAAAGCCAGGCCGGCATACACGTAAACGTGAAAGCACTTTGAGAGGAAGTACATTTGGCAATCCAGCCTGTTTCGTCCCGGTTCCTGCGTGTATCCTAGGCAATCAGCCCCGGCTTTCCAATGTATATTATGATCCGGTGTGCAATTTCTTCGGAGTAAATCTTTGACCGATTCGGCGAACAATAAAAAAACCTTATCAACCAGGGAAGAGTTGGTTTCCTATCTCGAAAGCGGCTGCAAGCCGGAATCGAACTGGATGTTGGGCACGGAACATGAGAAGTTCGGCTATACGCTGGATGACTTGCGGCCGCTACCTTACGAAGGTGAACGTGGCATTCGCGCTATTTTGACCGGCCTGGCTGACGAATTTGATTGGCAACCGGTGATGGAGAATGGCCTTCCCATTGCTTTACTGGATGATACCGGTGCCTCCATCACCCTGGAGCCAGGTGGTCAACTTGAGCTTTCGGGCGCATTGCTGGACACCATTCACCAGACCTGTACCGAAGTGAACACTCACCTGAAGCAGGTTCGCGCCATTTCCGAGCCCCTGGGAATCGCGTTCCTGGGGATGGGGTTCCAGCCAAAATGGCAGCGCAGGGACATGCAGTGGATGCCCAAGGCGCGTTACCGCATCATGCGCGAATACATGGATAAGGTAGGCACCATGGGTCAGGACATGATGGCCCGGACCTGCACCGTACAGGTAAACCTGGATTTCGGCTCGGAAGCGGATATGGTGCAAAAATTCAGGACCTCACTGGCGTTGCAACCGATCGCGACTGCACTTTTTGCCAATTCTCCGTTTACCGATGGCAAACCCAATGGTTACCTGAGCTACCGCTCTCATGTCTGGGAAGACACGGACCCGGATCGCACCGGTATGCTGCCCTGGGTTTTCGACGGTGATATGGGATTCGAAAAATATACGGATTACATGCTCAATGTGCCGATGTATTTCGTATATCGCGAAGGCAGGTATATTGACGCGTCCGGCCAGTCCTTCCGTGATTTTCTCGATGGCAGATTACCCGCCCTGCCCGGCGAACGCCCTACTCTGAAAGACTGGGAGGATCACCTGACCACGGCTTTTCCCGAAGTCAGGCTCAAGCGTTTTCTTGAAATGCGGGGTGCAGACGGTGGCCCGTGGGCCCGGTTATGCGCTTTACCCGCCCTATGGGCCGGGTTGCTTTATCATCAACCGGCGTTAGACGCCGCCTGGGACATCGCCAGGGACTGGGATATGGAAGAGCGGCTCAAGTTGCGCGAGGAGGTTCCCAGACTGGGGCTGCAGGCGACCATCCGCAACCGAACCGTCCGGGAAATAGCCCTGGAAGTCATTGAATTGGCCAGCGCCGGGCTGGCGGCCAGGGCGCGTCTCAACGCCGCAGGCGACAACGAAACAGGATTCCTGGCGCCATTACAGGAGGTTGCTGAGCGCGGATTTACACCCGCTGAACGGAAACTCAGGCTTTACAGCGATGAGTGGAGTGGTTCGGTAGATCCTGTATTTACCGAATGTGCGTATTGAGTCAATTCTCAGGGGCACTCACCGACCCACTGGCCTTCCCACGTCATGGTCATGTCCATTGTCTGGCCCTGGAAAGACATGGTTAGCAACCCCTCGCCTTTGACGGTGTCACCGCTGGATGTTGCCTGCCATTCCCCATGGGATGTTCCTTCTTCCATGGGACAATCAACAGACCACTTCATCGTCTTCCCATCCACCTGAGACATATCAAACGCGCAGTTGTGATCCATATCCTCACCACCGCCTACATCCTCCATGGAAATCTCTGATTTCTCCATGCATTCGGTAACGGTTGTCACCCGCGGCTGTGGCAGCATGGGCATTGTCACCGATGTCGTCATCTCCCACAGGCCGGGTTTAACCGGGATGCCTTCCGCCTGGACAGTGAACGCTGCGAACGCCAGGGCACAAGGGACGAGGATTTGACTCATTCTCTTCAGCTGCATACTTTTTTTACTCACTCTACTTTCCAAATAACAAGTTTCCAGTCTTTACGATTACCCGAACCGTGATCATAACCGACCCAGTACGTTTTGCCCGCCTCAAAATCCGCTTCAAGCGGTTCAATCTTGTATCTGCCTGTTCCCTTGCCAACGGTTTTGCACATTGATGTGTCAACCTTGGCGCTACCGGTCATCGTGTGAGTGCCAGGATCCAGGCTGAAGCCCATGGGCTGCACCGCGGCCTCCCGACCGTCAATTTTCCGAATCTGGACGGGTGAAATGCATTGGGCTGCCCGGTTATGACCGGTGATTATTTTTGCCTTGTCAGCCTTCGCTGACCATGCCTGCGCCGGTATCATCAAACTGAATATTAAAACCACCCATATCGCTTTCATGTCGGCCTCCTGTTAAAAATTGAGTTCAAGGGAAGGATTTACTTCGAGCATCTTGGACCTGAAAATTGCCTTGATGCGAATCAGGGCTTCTTCGGTCTCGGCGTCAAAACGAACCACCAGTATCGGGGTAGTATTGGACGCCCTGACCAGACCCCAGCCGTCGTCAAAATCCGCCCTCAATCCATCGATCGTAGTGATGCGTGCACCTTCAAATTGCGCCGAGTTTTTGAATGCCTCCACAAACGCATGGTTCTCACCTTCCTGCATCTGCACCTTGAGTTCAGGCGTGCTGAAGCTGGTCGGTAAGGCGTTGAGAATCGCCTCCGGTGGCGCCTCGGTACTGCCCAGAATTTCAAGCAGCCTCGCTGCGGCATAGATCCCATCATCCACTCCATACCAGCGTTCGCCAAAGAAGAAGTGGCCACTCATCTCGCCTGCAAAGGGTGAACCGATTTCTTTCATCCTGGCCTTGATCAGGGAGTGGCCGGTCTTGTACATGACCGGGTTACCGCCCGCCTCCTTGATGACCGTAGCCAGGTGGCCGGTGCATTTCACGTCGTAAATGATGGTTGCTCCCGGATTCCTGTCCAGCACATCCAGCGCCAGCAGCATCATGATCCGGTCGGGAAAAATGATATTCCCGGCCAGGGTGACGACACCCAGCCTGTCCGCATCACCATCGAACGCCAGGCCAAGATCGGCATCCATCAAGCGCACAGACTCAATCAGGTCGACCAGGTTTTCCGGGTCGCTTGGGTCGGGGTGATGATTGGGAAACGTGCCGTCGACTTCGTCGAACAGTGGCAATACCTCTACGCCAATTGCACGCAGAGTATCTGCGGCGCAGACCCCGCCAATTCCATTGCCACAATCAATAACGATCTTGAGTTCCCGGTCTACGGTAATATCATCCGCGATCCTCTTGATATAGTCAGGGATGACATCTCTACGGGTGACTTCACCCTCACCGATCCGCAAATCCTGCACTTTGATCCGGTCGTAAAATGCGCTGATTGCTTCACCGTGCAACGTATCTCCGCCAATCATGATTTTAAAGCCATTGTAATCTGGCGGATTGTGGCTGCCGGTGATCATGACGCCGGAACCGGAGGCCAGTTCGAAGGCGGCGTAGTAAAGAACACCCGTCGGCACCGCTCCAATATCCAGCACACTGCAGCCGGTGGATACAATGCCTTCGATCATGCCCTTCATCAGGTAGGGTCCGGATATTCTGCCGTCACGGGCCACCACTACCGGTCCAGCGTTTTTTTCCAACGCCAGCGTTCCGACGACCTGGCCAACACTTTTTGCGATGCCTGAATCCAGTGTTTTGTCAATCACGCCACGTATATCGTAAGCACGAAAAATTTCCGGTGAAAGCTCGACCGGGATGTGTTCTGCCTCTCTCATTTTACGTTTCTCGGCAAGATTAAATGGAAGCCGCATTGGCGGCGGGGCAGTAAGATCTTCAACGGCACCACTACTCGAAAAATCGGCATCGACAACTCCGCTCTCCGCACGCTCAGGACCGGCCCCGCCTCCACTGTCTGCAGGCAATGCCGCAGGGCGCCCAGTTGCAACCCCTGGCGATAATGTTGCCGGTTCGGAAGCAGACTCGCTGGAAGCCTGTTCTGAAGTCATTACTTTCAGCTCTTCTTTCAACCATTTCTTGTTGCTTCGATGAAGCAAACCCGACCCTGCCAGGCAGAGCAGTCCTGCGAGTATCATCAGCAACGCGGCGCCTCTTCCAATCAGGCCCACGTGTTGCTGGACAGGATACTCTAACCGGAACAGAGTGCCTGGCACGGGGATCCTCTCCGGGTATTGGCCGAGCAGGGTTGCATCACCCCATTGCCCGATCTGACTGAAGGGCTGTCTGCCATTGTATTGTGTCAAACTGACCACCCCGAGTGATGTGAGTGTCGGATTGAATCCCGACAGCAGGAAAGAGGGGTTCAGGGCCAGCACCATTACGCCGACTACTTCACCGTCTTTTTTTATAACCGCCGAGTCATGCAACAAAGGGGGGTCCATCACGTAGTGCATCTGCATGGCCCCCTCTCCAGCTTCCAGGGTAATCAAAGCCATCTCGTAAACAGCGAAACCATTTGGACCGAGGTCGGCAGGATGAATGGAGGCCAGGTCGGCACCAAATACCCGGACCTCAGCAAACTCAGCCACTCGTCCAGACAGATAAGAGGCAAGATCCGGAGTTTTTTCCGGGTTTTCCAGCGCCCGAACGGCTATGGACTGCACCTGCTCATCAGTCATGATCCGGTTAAGGGACTGAACCGGTTGAGTCAGACTTTCAACCACCTGCCGCCCTGCGGCCTGAACCCGCGACGACATCCCCATCTTGCGCCAGTCTGTGAATGACAACCAGATGGCCAGCACCACTGTCACCAGGCCGAACAGGCCGAGTGTAAGGACGAGTCCACTATGGGCTCTCTTTTTTGTCGAAATATGCGAAACTTCTTCCAGCTTTTCCGTCAGTTCCATAGATTGCATTCCCTTACGCGTGTCCCGTGTGCCCGAAACCACCTCCGCCCCGGTCTGATGTATCGAAGTCCTGCACGATTTCCCAATGAGCCTGGACCACCGGCATAAAAACCATTTGCGCAATTCGCGCCCCTGGCTCAACAACAAACGGGGTAGCAGAGCGATTCCAGCATGAGACAAAGACCTGGCCCTGGTAATCACTGTCAATCAGACCGACAAGATTTCCCAGCACAATGCCATGCTTGTGACCCATACCCGACCTCGGAATCAGCACGGCTGCCAGGCCTGAATCTTCCATGTGGATGGCGAATCCGGTCGGAATCAGCAACGTTTCACCTGCGGCAATTTCCGTGATCTCATTGAGGCAGGCTCTAAGATCCATGCCTGCCGAGCCCATAGTTGCATAGTCCGGAAGGGGAAATTCATTTCCCAGGCGTGGGTCCAATATTTTAATCTGCACAGCTCTCAATGTTTTCCATTCCTTTTCAGCCGCTTGGCAGCTTCTTCCAGCAGTAGCTGCGCGAGATACCGTTTGCTTCCTTTCCCCAGGTCTGTTTCTCCGTCCGGGGTCAGAATCAGTATTTCGTTGTTTTCGCTTTCAAAGCCGGAGCCATCCTGGCCTACCCGGTTAGCAGCAATCATATCAAGCCTTTTGCGTGAAAGCTTTTCCAGGGCATGTTGCCTCAGGTTTTCGGTTTCCGCTGCAAAACCGATTGTAAAGGGTCCGTCTTCCAATGCAGCCACCTCGGCGACGATATCAGGTGTGCTGACAAGGTCCAGTTTTTGCCTTGGCACGCCTTTCTTGATTTTTTGCGGCGCGGGGCTGGCCGGAGTGTAGTCAGCCACTGCGGCCACGCTAATGAAAATATCCGCGGAGGCAGCCAGCCTGACCGCAACATCCCTCATTTCAACCGCTCCACGTACATTGATACGCCGCACGCCCGCAGGCGTTTCAAGCCCCACTGGCCCCGCCACGAGGCTGACCCTGGCGCCAGCCACGGCCGCCGCTTGTGCGACTGCAAACCCCATTTTGCCGGAGGAGCGGTTACCAATGTAACGCACAGGATCAATGTCTTCGTAGGTGGGGCCAGCGGTTACCACCACCGTCCTGCCCTGCAGACTGCCAGTCGTATTCTGTTCCAGTTCAAGCAGTAGCTCGGCCGGCTCCAGCATGCGTCCCGGGCCTGTTTCGCCGCAGGCCTGGCTTCCGCTCGCCGGCCCCGCCAGGGCGATTCCACGGGCCCGCAGAATTTCACAATTAGCCTGCGTCGCAGGGTTGGCCCACATTTGTTGATTCATTGCCGGTGCCAGCATGACGGGAGCCGCAGTCGCCAGGCAGAGAGTCGAAAGCAGGTCATCCGCCAGGCCGTGAGCCAACCGGGCAATAAAATTGGCGGTTGCCGGCGCGACCAGTACCTGGCCAGCCCAGCGGGCCAGTTCAATGTGCCCCATGCCGGCCTCGGCTGATTCATCGAGCAAGTGCGTATGGACCGAATGGCCTGAGACTGCCTGGAATGTGAGCGGGGTAATAAAGGCCTGGGCTCCACCGCTCAGGACAACCCTGACATCCACACCCGCATCCTTCAGTCTGCGCACCAGTTCCACGGACTTGTACGCAGCAATGCCGCCGGTCACACCCAGCAAGATTCGTTTGCCGGTCATTGCATTCACTCCCGAGGAGATTCCTGTCAAAGTGATAAGCTTACATCTCCTCTGGTGAATTTTCCGTAACGGTCGTGTTTTTTTGCTGGGACAATCGGTGCATGCACAAAATCATGCCTCGCGAAAAACTCGCCTCAGCAGGCCTGGAAGCACTCGATGACGTGGAACTCCTGGCCATTTTGCTGGGAACGGGCGGGGGCAGCCTTTCTGTCATCGAACTGGCCGAAAGTCTCCTGCAGGGCTTTGGCGGTCTGCGGGGATTGTTACGGGCAAAGCGCCAAGATCTGCAAAATCAACAGGGCCTGGGTCCCGCCAAGACAGCCAAGTTACTGGCTGTGCTTGAGTTGTCCCGGCGTTACCTGCATGAAGGATTGATGCGCAGTGACCCGCTGGAAAGCCCTGAAGTGACCGAACAGTACCTGAAGAGCGTCTTACGCGATCATTCCAACGAAGTTTTTGCCTGCCTGTTTCTGGATACACGCCACCGCGTCATTGCATTTGAGGAGCTGTTTTACGGAACCATTGACGGCGCCACCGTGTACCCGCGAGTGGTTGCCGAAAAAGCCTTGCAGCATGGTGCCGCAGCCCTGATTGTGGCTCACAATCATCCTTCAGGCATCTGCGAGCCCAGCCTGGCTGATCAGGCCATTACACGGCGCCTCAAGGAGGCTCTTGCGCTGTTGGACATCCGCTTGCTGGATCATTTCGTTGTTGGGGAAGGCACACCGGTTTCGATGGCGGCCAGGGGTCTTGTCTAAATAAAGTTTCTTGCATATCCGTCCCTCATGGGTTATAAAGTGCGGCTGATTTTTTTAACGTTTTTACGGGAATTCCCATGTCACGAGTTTGCCAGGTCACCGGAAAAAGACCTATAACCGGAAACAACGTGTCGCACTCGAATATCAAGAGTAAGCGACGTTTTCTGCCCAACCTCCACAGCCACCGTTTCTGGGTGGAAAGTGAGAACCGCTGGGTGAAGCTTCGCGTATCCACCAAGGGTCTGCGCATCATCGACAAGAAAGGCATCGATGTTGTACTGGCTGACCTGCGGTCACGCGGCGAGAAGGTATAAAGGAGGATTTGAATAATGGCCAAGAGCGCACGAGATAAAATCCGCCTGGTATCTTCTGCAGGTACCGGTCACTTCTACACGACCGACAAAAACAAAAAGAACACCCCGGGAAAGATGGAGGTCAAGAAATACGATCCCGTCGTTCGCAAGCACGTGATGTACAAAGAAGCCAAGATCAAATAAAATATGCTTCCTGCAAGACCACTGAACCCGCCTTCATGGCGGGTTTTTTGTTTTTCCGGTTGGGCGGGCATTGCCTGAGCTACCGGAAGTCGAAACCACGCTGCGCGGCATAGAGCCTGAGCTTTCAGGCCGTGTTGTTGAACAGGTTGTCGTTCGAAATGCCAGCCTGCGCTGGCCTGTAACGGGTGAAGTGTCCCGGGCTGAGGGCCAGCGGGTTACCCGCTGCTGGCGTCGCGCCAAGTATCTGTTGATTGAGCTGGAAGAACGAGGTGGTCTGTTGATCCACCTCGGCATGTCGGGGTCTTTACGGATTTGCGCTGCGGGCGACGCTCCGCGCAAACATGATCATTTTGACCTGGTGCTTAACAGCGGCAGATGTATCCGGTTTAATGATCCTCGCAGATTTGGGGTTTTTACCTGGTGGGATTATCCGCCTGAAAATCACCCGCTGTTGCGTCACCTGGGACCTGAGCCGCTGTCGGCAGATTTTTCCGGCGCCTGCCTGTGGGAGAAATCTCGCGGCCGCAAGCGAGCAGTGAAAAATTTCATCATGGATGGGAAGGTCGTGGTCGGTGTAGGCAACATCTACGCTTCCGAAGCCCTTTTCATGGCAGGCATCCATCCCTTAAGGGCGGCTGGGCGTGTCTCAGCGGCGCGCTATGATGCCCTGGCCGCAGCGATTCGCGACGTTCTTAGTCGCGCCATTCGTCATGGCGGGACAACTCTGCGGGATTTCCTGAATTCCGACGGAAACCCCGGCTATTTTGCCCAGGAATTGCTGGTATACGAAAGAGAAGGCTTACCCTGCTTTCAGTGCCGGTCGCCGCTGAAAAGAAAAGTCATCGGCCAAAGATCCAGCTACTATTGTCCGCAGTGTCAACGCTAGGCTTCAACCACCGTCGGATTGTTTTTCTATCTGCTCGTTTTTCCGCTTCAGCGCCTCCAGGTACTGGTCTTCAACCTGCTCGGCTTTTTTCAGGGGTTGAAGCTGTGGGCCGATGAAGCTTTCTTCCGCGGTAGGGATGGGCTGGACCGGCCAGAATTTAAAAACCAACAACGCAATAATGATCAGGACGATAAGGAATCGCATAAGTTGATACACCGTTGTTTCAATGCCTTCTATTCTAGCAGCTCCTCCTGTTGCTCCAGATCGCCTGCATCCCGGCTCTCAAACGGGTCAATGACCTTGATCCGATTGCCGGAATAGAAGACGTTCTTGAATTCTTTCCTGCTCACCGAGACATAACGTTCATTACCGCCAATTTCCACCTGGGATCCCTCACGCAACGCATAGCCCTGATCATCGACACGCACGACCATCGTCGCCTTTTTTCCGGTATGACAAATGGTTTTCAGCTCTTCCAGCTGATCTCCCCATGCCAACAAATAGCGGCTGCCTTCAAATAACTCACCCTGGAAGTCAGTCCGCAGACCGAAACAAAGCACCGGTATTGTCAGGCGATCGACGACTTCCGTCAGCTGAAAAACCTGGTCCCGGGTGAGAAACTGGGCTTCATCCACCAACACGCAGTGCACATTTCGCTTCTCAAGTGCATTTTTCACGGATTCGAACAGGTCATCGTCTTTCCTGAAAGCAACCGCATCCGATTCAAGGCCGATGCGTGACTTGATGACCCCAACCTCGTGTCGATCGTCCAGCGCAGGCGTGAACAACAGGGGATTCATTCCGCGCTCACGGTAATTGTGAGCGGATTGAAGCAACAGGGTCGTTTTACCCGCATTCATGGCCGAGTAGTAGAAATAGAGCTTAGCCATGATCGCGCGGGCCATTCTCAAGAAATTCGTGAACCAGCGCCAGCGCTTCCACCCTTTGTGTCAATGCAAGCAAAACCAGCAAGTCCCCGGGCCTCGCCCTCGAAAGTGCTTCAGCAGTAGCTTCGACAGGACCCGGAAACAATTCGATTGCGCCCTGTGGTATTCCGGAACGGATCGCTTCTTCACGAATCAACTGCGGTACTTCATCTGGCTGGCGCCCACGCTCGTAACCGGGCAGCTCCGCTACCAGCAACTGGCTTGGGCAAACACTGCAGGCAGCCCGAACCAGGTCCGCAATATCCTTGTCCAGGCGATCGCCCGCCTGGCCCATCAGGAGGATTACCCGCTCTGCCGGCACCTGCCTGACGGCGTCGGCCAGCGCTTTCATGCCATGCTCGTTGTGTGCGAAATCCACCAGGATTTTGATGGTTCCGCCATCAAGCTGCTGCTCAAACCAGTTACCTCGCCCTGGATTATCGTGCTCATCACCACGAAATACCGCCAGGCCATTCCGGATGGCCGCATCCGGAATACCCAGTGCAACAGCAATACACGTTGCGGCCATAGCATTACAGATGTTGTAACGGACGATTCCTCCCATGGCAGCGGGAATTTCTTCCACGGGAATTACCGGGCGGGCCGAGGAACCCCGGGCGACCACGACCCAACCATTCTCCAGGTAACAGGCAGCCCCCCCGCTGGCCATCGATTCGCCGATCAGGGCGTTATCCGAATCCAGGCTGAACCAGATAATCGTGTTATCCAGCGTAGATGCATAGTCAACCATGCCCTGGTCATCCGCGTTCAGGACCAGGGGCGCATGACCCTGCAACGCTCTTCGAACAATAAATTTTGCCGGGATCAATTCAGGCACCGTGTTGATGCCGTAATCGCCAAGATGGTCGGCGGCAACATTCGTTACCACGGCAACATCGGCCTGCTCGACGCCCAGTCCGCGGCGCAACAGGCCTCCGCGCGCCACTTCCAGGACCGCCATCTCCACATCTTTCTGGCGCATCAGCATGCGGGCGCCGCCGGTTCCCGAATAGTCACCCGTATCGATCACCCGCTCGCCCACGCGAATAAAATCCGTTGAAGTCAGGCCTGCACGGTAGCCGGCCGCAGTCATGATGGCTGCGGTCATACGGACCGTTGTCGATTTGCCATTGGTGCCGGTCACCAGGGCCAGGGGGATACTGCGATGTCCTGACCAATCGACTTCAGAAGGCGCGGGCAACGCACCCGGAGGCCAGATCAGCGTGGAGTGGCCATAGCCCAGGGAAACTTCGTCATCGTCCCAGAGAAATGGAACGCCGAACTCATGCGCCGCCGCCTGCAGTGCCAGCAATGCCGGGTTGCGCTCTTCGTCGAACAGGCGCATCAACCTGGGTATTTCTTCATCAGGATCAGGCGGTCTGCTGCCAGTGACGGATGCCACGGCGCTTGCCCAGGCCGTTTCATTCAATTCACACATTGAATACAGCACGTCAATCGGTGCCGAAATCAACAGGCTGGCGCCGCCTTCAAAAACCCGGTAGCAGGTTTCCTGCTCCGCATAGCCAACCGGGTCTAGCCATCCTCTGACCGCTTTCTCCCAGGCTGAGATAACCTCCTGTGAAGGACCATCAATCGAAACATCGATGATTGCGCTCGGGTGCTCCCAGTACAGGTTGGCACCGGTCAGCCGTCTGCTGTCTGTCAGTTCGAATCGCATTTCCGTGTTCTAATCCGATTCCTCGTCAACGCGCGCAATCCGGACGCCGCGCTCATCCTTGATGAGTTCGGAACCCGGATCCAGGGTAAAGGCTTCCGGATCTTCTTCGACGAAGCTCTGAACCGTCTTTTCGGGTACGGAATCGGAATCCACACCTTCGTCTACCTGATGTCCTGCAACCTGGTTCCAGCAGCGTTCGATGTTGTCTCCGAAAATAACGACCAGGTCGCCTTCACGGGCTAATTCCAATGACTCGCTGATGGCTTCCACTTCATCAGGAACAACGCGGATTCGGCGTTTCTTCACCCCGTGTTCCCGCAATTCTTCCTTCAGCATCTCGGGCACTTCGTCCGGCCCGCGCCCACGCCGGTTATCGTCCGCCTTGCAAATATAGTAGTCAAAGTGTCCTGCAGCCTCGGCGGCGATCGCCCTGATATCCTCGTCCCGCCGGTCACCAGGGGCAGCCAGAACGCATATTCTCTTACCACCCACTTCGAGGCGGCTGACCAGTTGACTGATACTGGCGATGGCCGCCGCGTTGTGGCCATAATCCAGGATCACCCGGAACGGCAGTTCGTCAAACACGTTCATGCGGCCCGGCGCCTGGAATATCGTGGAATTGAACGTCTGTAATCCATGGCTGATATCTTCAAGGGATTTACCCATACTGAAGGCGAGGGCCGCCGCAAACATGGCGTTCTGAACGTTGTGGGTGGCCTTACCTTCCATCGTCGCGGGAATCAGGTGAGTCCATAACAACTGGAAGTGTGTGCCGTTGTCATACAAAGTAATCATGTCACCACCGATGCCCTGCTCCAGCACCATCGCGCGGCCGCCCGCCCGGATATGTTCCTTAACCAGGGCATGGGCCGGGTTCATCGTGACGTAACAAACGTGTTCGGCCTCCGTGTAATCAGCCATGTGCAGACAGAGTTCATCGTCTGCATTCAGGATAGCTGTGTCACGAGCCACTTCGATCGGGATGCGTTTCAATTCCGCCAGTTGTTCCAGCGTATCGATACCCTTCAGACCCAGGTGGTCAGAGGAGACATTCAGGCAGGCTGATACATCGCAACGACGATAACCCAGACCAGACCGCAACAGTCCGCCGCGAGCCGTTTCCAGCACGGCAACGTCAACCGTCGGATCTCGCAGAACGATGTGTGCCGAAGCCGGGCCCGTCATATCCCCTTTGACCGACAGGCGGCCGTCGATATAAACGCCGTCGGTAGACGTCATGCCGACCGTGTGGCCGGCGGTTTTCAGGATATGTCCGAGCATTCTCGACGTCGTGGTCTTGCCGTTGGTGCCGGTGATACTTGCAACAGGGATGCGCCTGGGGCTGCCCGCCGGGAACAGCATGTCCATGACCTTACCGGATACATCCCGCGGCTCACCTTCCGAGGGCGCCACGTGCATGCGGAAACCGGGCGCCGCGTTGACTTCGACGATGGCCCCGCCGACCTCCTTGTAAGATTGCGTGATATCGGAAGTGAGGAAGTCGACGCCTCCGACGTCCAGCCCAACAGCCTGTACAGCACGCACCGCCATCTCCCGGTTGTCCGGGTGCACAACGTCCGTCATGTCAATAGCGGTGCCACCGGTCGAGAGATTGGCCGTGGAGCGCAGGTAGAATATTTTCCCTTCCGGCAATACCGTTTCCTGATCAATCCCATCCTTGGCCATCAGGCGTTCGGCCTGGTGATCCAATTCCAGCCGGGTCAGGACTTTTTCATGACCAATTCCCCTTCTCGAATCCTCATTCACTATGTCTATCAGCTCGGCAATAGTGCGCTTTCCATCACCCACCACATGCCCGGGTACGCGCTTGGCTGCTGCGACCAGTTCATTGTTTACCACCAGCATGCGGTGGTCCATGCCTTCGATGAAACTTTCGACCAGTACGCTTCTGCCGCGGGCATTTTCACGGGCCACCCCGTAAGCGGTTCTCACCTGGTCTTCGTCTACCAGGTTGATGGACACGCCGCGGCCATGATTGGCGTCGAGTGGTTTGACCACGACCGGAAAGCCAATGCGGCCAGCACCCCGCGCAGCCTCGCGCTCTGAACTCACCAGTCGTTGCTGCGGAACCGGCAATCCGAGGTCCCTCAACAGATTGTGCGTGTCTTCCTTGTCGCAGGAAATCTCCACGGCTATGTGAGGTGTCTTGCTGGTAATGGTCGCCTGGATGCGTTGCTGGTACTTGCCATGGCCAAACTGCACCAACGAATACTTGTTGAGGCGCAGGAAGGGAATCTCCCGCTCTTGCGCTGCCTTGACCAGGGAAGCTGTACTGGGACCGAGTTCTTTCCTCTGTGCAAAGCGGATGAAATCATCACGATCTTCTTCGAAATCAAAATCACTCTCAATTTCGCTGGCAAACTCGCTTTTCAGTTCTTCCGGCAGCAGGCCGAGTAAAAACTGCCGGGAAATCCTGGCCGATTCAAGGCCCACTTCTTTTTGCTTGTACTCGAACACCATGTTGTATTGGCCAACGGGGCCGATACCGCGGGTTTTGCCGAATGAAACGTCAGAGCCCGCCATGTTTTGCAATTCAATCGCGGCATGTTCCCAGATATGAGCCATCCAGGTACCCTCGTCTTCCCTCAACCGCTTGAGAAAACCGCCCGGCTCTGCGTAAGAGCAACCATGGTTGGCCAGACCCGGAAGAGCCTCGACCAGCCTGTCGATGAACTCCGGCCCCAGGCGCACTGAAGGCCACTCCTCGAGTATCCCGATATCGACCTGGTGTCGAATCACTGGAAAGTGAGCGTACAAGCTGGGGCCGACGTAAACGTTGGTTGCCAGGATTTTCATAGGACTGCGACCTGCAATTGGAGGAGGTCAGGGCATCTTACCGCCGGACACCGTTGTCCGCCAAAAAGAATTTTGATCAGTTGAGCGTTGCTTCCCTGGTTTCTACATTGAAATGCGCGCCTTCGGCAAGCACGTGAAGCTTCAGGCCAATCAGCGTTACCGCCTCCGCGCGGCGCACGTAACTCATGGAAGAGTGCCGCAGATCCGAAGGATCCACCACGGTAACCGTGCCGTTGCCCACCACTTCCATGCGACCGTCCGGCCCGATAAATCCTGCTGTGTTTTCATCGATTCCCAAACCACAGGCAAACGGATTGAAAGACAGGGCCGCGAGCAGGCGCCCCATGCGCTGGCGCTGATTGAAGTGCTGGTCTATGATCACCCGGTTGGTCAGGCCCAGCCCCGGCGCCAGTTCGACCCCGCTCTCGCGTGGCGAGGAACCACTTCTGCCGCCGGCGATCATGTGCTCCGACACAATGGCCGCGCCAGCCGAAGTACCGGCTACGTGCACCCCTAGTGCATTCAGCTTACGGATACGCCGGGCCACCGGGGTTCCGCCAAGAATGGTAGACAAACGAAGTTGGTTTCCGCCAGTGATGAAAATACCTGTGGCCCCGTCCAGTATCCTGAGCGTTTCTTCGTTGAAACACTCGTCGCGGGTTTCGATGGGCACGCACATTGACTCTGCACCCATTTCAGCAAAAAGCGACTGGTACAGCGGTCCGGTTTCATTCAGCAGCGAGGCGGTTGGAATCACCATGATCCGTGCATCTCCTCCCCCGCAAATCTCAACGAACCGATTCAGAATTGCTGGTTTCTTTCCTTTTTTTCCCTCGGCTCCGCCGATTGGGATGATATAGCCCCGCTCGTTCTTTGTTTCAGATATTGCCGGCATCTCATTTCAATCCATTATCAATCAGTTAAGGCTCTGCTCTCAGGCTTCAAAGGTTCCCTTCACGGCAGGTGATCCATCCTGAATCATCCAGCGCCCGCGGGCCATGACATGCCTCACGCGATGATCTGCATCAAAGCACACGACGTCGGCGTCAGATCCGGCCGCAAGCCGGCCTTTGCCCGGCAGGCGGAGCAAGCGCGCGACATTGCTGGTCATTGCAGGCAGCACTGCATCAAGAGTGTGGCCGCGGGCGGCCAGTTCACGCAGAGTGTCGGGCAAGCCCGCCGATGTTGCAAAGTCCATTTTCACCACCTCACCGTTTTCATTGAAATGAGGCAGACAGCCGCCGCCATCCGTACTGATGGTCAGGTTTCCAGGCGGGCAACCCTGTTCGTGAAACCGCTCCCAGGCATCCGGCGCCGACCAGGCATTCTCACCTTCATCTACCGGGAAAGCAGTAACATCCACGACCGAGTTGCCGCGGCTCAAATCGCAGGCCTCCTCGAATAATTCCTTACGCCGGTTTACATGGGTGGGATGAAAAACCCGCGGCGGCAACTCAGTTTCGGCCAGTAATTGCCTGATCAGCGACAGACCGCGAGGGCCGTCACCCAGGTGAAGATGCAGGACACCGGCTTTTTTACTCAGCAAGCCTGCCACATGAACCTGTGAAGCCAGCCGGGCCAGTTCATCAAACTGCGGTTGGCTGGAACGGTGATCACTGATTGCAACCTCACCCAACCCGATCACGCAATCGATATTGACGATGTCACTGCGAACGGATCCGGTCAGCGTTGTCGGCGGCAGATGATAGCCGCCGGTCCAGCACCAGGCAGACAGGCCTTCCTCCCTGAGTGCCCGGGTGCGGGCGAGCAGGTTTGCCGTGGTTCGTGTTTCGTCGTCCGTTCCCAACAATCCGACAACGGAAGTAACTCCGTGGCGCGTAAATCCGGTCAACGGTACCGGCGGCGCCTGGGTGGAAAAACCATCTTCGCCGCCACCACCCGTCACGTGCACATGACAATCAATCAATCCGGGTCCGACCGCTGTACCCTGCATGTCGAGGGTGTCGCTCACCAGGCTCATGTCAAAATCCGGATTACCCCTGCCGACTTGAAGAATTTTTCCACCCCCCAGCAACAGGTACCCGAAGCCCTGGGGCTCGGGTGCAAATAGGTCAGCATTTTTAATCAGGGTCAGCATTTCAGGTCCTTGCCCGGGTAGTTCGCTAAGACGGGACGCGACAGTTTAAAGGTATAATATGCAGCTTACCATTCGTTAATTGGAGTCGAAATGAGCCTGCAAGCGGTACCGGTCGGAAGAGACGCCCCAAACGACATCAACGTGATCATCGAGATTCCGATGCATAGCCCTGCTGTGAAATACGAGGTCGATAAAGCTTCCGGTGCTTTGTTCCTTGATAGAATGCTGAAAACAGCCATGTACTACCCCTGCAATTACGGATATATTCCTCACACCCTGTGTGGTGACGGGGACCCGACAGATGTAATGGTCGTGATGCCGGTACCCGTCAACTATGGCGCAGTCGTCACCTGCCGCCCGGTGGGCTTGCTGCGCATGGAAGACGAAGCAGGCGAGGATGCCAAGGTCCTGGCGGTTCCCACCGAGGATGTCACCGGCCTATACCGCGCTGTCACCGAACTCGAGCATGTTGATGAACTGCTGCGCATGCAGATTTCGCATTTTTTCGACCACTATAAAGACCTGGAAACAGGCAAGTGGGTCAACATCAAGGGATGGGAGGATGCCGCTGCCGCCCGGCAGGAAATTCTGGATTCCATCGAACGATACAACGCTCTGCCTGAAAAACCGGATTACTGGTGATCGGTGCTTCGCGTTGATTCCGTCCATGCCTGGTGTTCGGCACGCCAGATACGCCACTGGCACGAGTCCGCCGACAGGTGCTGGACAAGGAATTTGACGTAATTGTCCATGTATTCACCGGTATCGCCCGCCCTGAACGGCCCCTGGAATTACCTCGCTCTACGAACATGGCGGGGAACCCGGCATAGAACGCGCCTGGAAAAAGAAGCCGGGCTCAGCAATGAGAGGCAGGGAAACAAAACATAGGCCAGCAAATCACTGAATTGCCTCGAAATCCAGTTGCCCTCGCTCATTGTTGCGATCCAGGCACGTTTTCCGGGGCCACAGAACACCGTCCGTGCAGCAATATCCATTCATCTTTCTGCTTGATTGAGACCTGCTCCAATGCGGGATCATAAGCAGCGAGCACATGTTCCGCCTGTTCTTCAAGAATACCGGACAGCGCAACGTGGCCCCCCGGCTTGAGCAGGCCGGTCAACAGCGGCGCCAGCCTGATCAGCGGCGCTGCAAGTATATTGGCCAGCAAAACATCTGCCATTGGACAATCCACCAAGCCTGGCAAGTGGCAACCAACCCTGTCCGCTACACCGTTACGGGCAGCATTGTCCGCGGTGGCTTCCAGGGCCTGCGGATCATTGTCCACGCAAACCACCTGCCCAGCCCCTTTCAGGGCTGCAGCAATACCGAGGATTCCCGAGCCACAGCCATAATCAACCACGGTCGAAGCTGTAACGTCGATAGCATCGAGCCACTCAAGGCAAAGTGCCGTAGTGGGGTGTGTTCCGGTTCCAAAAGCCAGACCAGGGTCCAATTGAATTTCAATGTTTGCGGGGTCATGGGGAATGCTCATTCCTCCGGGCACAATCCACAGCCGTTGACCAAATTTCATCGGCGCGAACCGATCCATCCAGGCCCGCTCCCAATTCTGTTCGCCAAACTGCCGCCACCGTATATTCTCGGGCCGGTCTGCGCCCGGCACGGCGCCGAGCGCCGCCAGCACAGTTTCGCGTTTCAGACCGGGTTCAAACAAGCCGCGAACATGAACTGTGGGCCACAACGGGGTTGCGCCCGGATCAGGCTCAAGCACCGGATTGTCCTCGTCATCCTGCAGAGTAATGGCCAGCGCACCGAGTTGTTCGAGGGCTTCTTCAGCAAGAGGCGTCGCTTCCCTTGCCACGCTGATACTGATCTCAGTCCAGCTCATCGCAAGAGCCTTCAGCCGTTACGCTCTTCGATGCGTTTTTCCAGGTAATGGATGTTAAAGCCGCCCTTGAGGAAACCACGGTCCCAAAGAAACCACTTGTGCAACGGAACGTTGGACTTGATGCCGTTAAGCACCATTTCATCCAATGCGACGCGCATCCTGGCTATGGCCATTTCGCGATCTTCGCCATGCGCGATAAGCTTGCCGATCATCGAATCGTAATTTGGGGGCACGCGATAACCATCGTAGATATGGGTTTCGGTCCGGATTCCGGGGCCGCCCGGAGCGTGGAACCCCTCCACCAGGCCAGGCGATGGCATAAAGGTGACGGGGTCCTCGGCATTGATGCGGCACTCGATGGCATGACCCCGGATTTGAATGTCATCCTGGGTGTGCGAAAGTCGTTCGCCCGCCGCAACCAGGATTTGCTCCCGCACCAGGTCAACCCCGGTGATGCGTTCCGTGACCGGGTGCTCCACCTGGATACGGGTATTCATTTCGATAAAATAGAACCTGCCGTCGTCGTAAAGAAACTCGAAAGTCCCCGCCCCGCGATAGCCAATACGTTTGCATGCTTCTACGCAGGACATGCCGATTTCATCGCGCTGTTCCGCAGTAATCCCGGGCGCCGGCGCTTCCTCGATAACTTTCTGGTGACGACGCTGGCTGGAGCAATCACGTTCTCCAAGATGGATCGCGTTGCCATGCTGGTCGGCGATAACCTGAATCTCAATATGCCTGGGATTCTCGAGGAATTTTTCAAGGTACACGGTTGGGTCGCCAAATGCAGTTCCCGCTTCCTGGCGGGTTAACTGCAACGCGTTGTGCAGGTGTGCTTCGGTATTGACGACCCGCATACCACGCCCGCCACCGCCGGCAGAAGCCTTGATGATGACCGGATAACCCACCTCGCGCGCGATTCTGATGCACTCTTGCGGATCGTCGGAAAGCGGCCCGTCCGAACCAGGTACACAAGGCACCCCCGCTTCCTTCATCGCCTTGATTGCGGAGACCTTATCGCCCATCAGGCGGATGGTATCGGGCCGCGGTCCAATGAATATGAAACCACTCTGTTCAACCCGTTCCGCGAAATCCGCGTTTTCAGCCAGGAATCCGTACCCGGGATGGATCGCTACTGCATCGGTAACCTCCGTGGCTGCGATGATTGCGGGCACATTGAGATAGCTGTCTGTTGCCGGCGCAGGACCAATGCAGACGGATTCGTCCGCCATCGCGACGTGTTTCAGGTTTCTGTCGACTGTTGAGTGCAGTGCAACGGTCTTGATTCCCATGGTATGGCAGGCACGCAGAATTCGGAGTGCGATTTCACCGCGGTTGGCGATGACGATTTTTTCTAGAACAGCCATTTCAGGTCACTTATCGAATGACGAAAAGCGGTTGATCGAATTCCACAGGCTGGCCGTTTTCGACAAGAATCGCCACGACTGTTCCCGAGGTTTCCGCTTCGATCTGGTTAAACATCTTCATGGCCTCAATGATGCACATGGTTTCGCCTTCCTTGACATGCTGACCCAGCGAAACAAAAGCATCCGTTTCGGGGCTTGATGCCCCATAAAACGTTCCAACCATCGGCGCACGAACAAGCTCACCTTCTGGCACATCCGGCTCTTCCTGAGTAACAATCGCCTCGGCGGGCGCCGCAACTGCCGGCGCCGGTGAAGCCGGCGCGGACCAGGCTGCGGCATGGACGTTGGGGTTCATGGCCGGCGGCATCATGGCTGCGCCACCCGGGCTTCCACGGCTCAGGCGAACGGATTCCTCGCCTTCCACGATTTCAATTTCAGTCAGGCTGGAGTCTTCCAGCAACTCGATGAGCTTCTTTATCTTTCTGATATCCACTCTTGCTGCTCCTGCCGTGGCGCTCGCCCGGCATCTGATTATTATGGTTCGATCTGATTGATAATGGCCTGCAAGGCCAGCATGTAACTTTCACCGTGAAAACCCTGGATCACACCCATCGCGATGTCTGAAAAATAGGAGATCTGGCGAAAAGGTTCCCGCGCTGCCACGGCTGACAAGTGTACTTCGATAAAAGGAATCCGCACGGCCAGCAGCGCGTCTCTCAGGGCCACACTTGTATGGGTATAGGCGGCGGGGTTGATGATGATGTAATCGATACTGTCGTTCGCGGCCTTGTGAACGGCTTCGACCAGCACGCCTTCGCTGTTCTCCTGAACATGCTGTAATTCATGCCCACAGGCGCCCGCGAATCGCGCCAGGTCTTCCATGATTTCTTCGAGTGTGCGGTGTCCATACTGGCCAGGTTCCCGGCTGCCAAGCAGATTAAGGTTGGGGCCGTTGAGGACCAGAATACGTGCCATTGGGAGTCACCTCGTTCAGGGATTGGAATTTTGCATGATTTTGCATGATTTGTCCACAAGATCGAAACAAATGGCTGCAACTTAGAAGATTTTCATACCGATTATTTCAGCGATTGGATCTGTCGCAACAGCTCTTCGTGGTTCAACGCGCCAAGGTGCGTCCAGCGGACCATGCCATCGGCACCGACCAGCACACTGAACGGCAACAGGCCGGTAGAATTGCCATAGCGCCGGCCCGTCAGTACAACATCCGCCTGACCCACCAGGATCGGGTAGGCAATCGACATGTCCCGTGCGAAACGACGGGCGCGTTCTTCGTCATCCAGCGCGATGCCAACGATCTTCACGCCCTGACCAGCAAGATCCCGTTGCAACCTGGATAGCATCGGCATTTCGTCAACACAGGGTTTGCACCAGGTAGCCCAGAAGTTGGCCAGCCATACCTGGCCGTCAAAATCACTGGCTGAAACGGGTGCTCCAGCCAGGTTCCTGAGTGTGAAATCTGGCCGTTTTTTGCCGAGCAGGTCATCACCAGACGGTGTTTGCGCTGCAATGGCTGATGATGAGGCTGAGTTGGCCACTGTCCCCTCGTGCGTGGTCAGCGCCCTGGCCAGGAAATACCCACCGCTCGCAGCCAGCAAGGCCACAACCGTCATGATCAGAAAGGCCCGGCTCACTGTGCGGCAAGCGCCTGTTGCAGGTGTGAAGCAAACTCGTCTGCTTCGAAGTAGCCCACCAGGCGGTAAGCCTTCATTTCTTCACCGGCGGAGTCGAAAAACAATATGGCGGGGGGGCCGATGATGCCGAAGGCTTTCATCAACTCCTGGTCAGTGTCATCGTTGGCAGTGACATCTGCCTGGAGCAAATCAAACCGCCCAAACAACCCCTGAACCTGTGGTTCCGGGAAAGTATTTCGTTCCATGCGCTTGCACTCCACGCACCAGTCCGCGTAAAAATCCAGCATGACCGGACGGTCGCCTGAACGGGCCGTTGAAATGGCCTGTTCAAGATCGCCGAGTGATTTAATCCGCTGAAAGGCGCTGTGTTCCCCGGCCGGCGCGACCATCGAAGTGGAACGCAGACCACTGAGCGGCCGCAACCAGTAATCGCCACCCGCAGCAGCGCCTACAATCTCTGTGATGCCCAGCACCAACAGGACGATACCGATGGATTTCCACAGCCTTTTCCAGCCGGAAACACCTGCCTCGAACCGGTCCAGTGCGCCCAGGTAGATGCCACAACTGATGGACAGCACACCCCACAACAACATGATGAGCCCCCCCGGCAAGATGCGCTCCAGCATCCAGATAGCCAGGGCCAGCATGCCGACGCCAAAAACGGCTTTTACCGCATCCATCCAGGCGCCCGCCCTGGGAACCAGTTTTCCGGCAGAAACGCCGAAGACAATCAGCGGCAGACCCATGCCCAAAGAGAGTGAGAACAACGCCGCTCCGCCCAGAACAGCGTCGCCAGAGGAGCCGATGACGATCAGCGCGGCCATCAGAGGAGGAGCGACACAGGGCCCGACAATCAGGGCTGAAAGAAAGCCCATGACGGCAACACCCCAGAGCTGTCCGCCCCGCTGTTGGTTACTGGCCTCTGCCAGGCGGGTCTGCAGCCGGCCAGGGAGCTGTAACTCGTAAAAGCCGAACATCGACAGGGCCAGCAATATGAAGATGACTACGAACCCGCTGATGATCCAGGGGTTCTGGAATACCGCCTGCAAGTTCTGCCCAAAGAGGCCTGCCAGTACTCCGGCGACGGTGTAGGTCACCGCCATGGCGAGCACGTAAACCAGCGACAGCCAGAAGGCCCGCGGGGTCGTCAGGCGATCACCCTGACCCACGATAATTCCTGACAGGATCGGCACCATTGGAAAAACGCAGGGCGTGAAAGCCAGCAGCAGGCCGGCGATAAAAAAGGCTGCGATCGCCCGTGCCGGATGGCTGGTCAGCAGGCGTGCAAGTTCATCCTGCTCAGATTCCGGTGCAGAGCTTGCTGCCCGGACCGGTTCAATAACCGGTTGCTCTGCCGCAGCATCAGCCGCCGGCATCTCAAAAGTCACCGAGTGCGCCATCGGTGGATAGCAGATATCACCGTCCCGGCATCCCTGGAAGCGGGCTTCGAGCGTGATGTCCTGTGCCGCGCCAGCCGGGCGATTGAAACGCACCGGCACTTCCACCTGGCCATAAAACACAGGAACCGGTCCAAATTCAGGATCGTCCTTGGTAACGCCGGCCGGCAGTTCAACATCACGCACAACAAAGCCGTTATCCCCAATCACGCGGAAAGAAAATTTGTCGGTGTAGAGGTAGTAACCGGGCTGGGCAGTAAAGCGAACCAGTGCAGTGTCCGGGCTGTAAGCTATCGATTCATAGATGAACGCTTCCTCCGGCTGCAGTGCCGCCTGCCCGTCCTGGAGGAAAAATGGATCCGGCGGAGCCTGACCGGAAAGCACGCTGACTGAAGGCTCCGCCTGCACGCCAGTGCCCGGCCGGGGCAGATCAATGGTCAGTAGCTGTTGCGTGGGCGGATAGCAAAGCTCGTTTTCCAGGCAGCCCTGCGAACGCACCTTGAGTTGAACGGCATCCACGTCTGCCGGTAACGACTCCACTGGCAGTATGACTATCAGTTCATCGTGGTATTTCTCGACTTCTTCACCCAGCAGCTCGTCAAACTTGATTTCCCCGCGGGGAATTTCTGCTGTGCCCAGCACCACACCTTCCGTGGCTGAAACGAAGCGCAGGAACTTGTTGTTGTACAGGTAATACCCTTTTTCGATATTCCAGCTTATTTCAATACGGTCACGACCGGCCGCTGTACCGGAGATGACAAACACGTCTTCGAAATTTCGGACTTGGTCAAATTCTATGGCCGCTACAGCCGGCGCAAGCAGCATGCCAAGGATCGTACTTAGGCAGATGATTATTTTTTGTCTCATGAAGTGCTTCGTTTTCAGCCTGTCTGATCGCCGCTAGGTAGACCCGGAAATCAGACTTATGTTCAATCTGCGGATTTTACCGGAAAGGCCTGTGCAACGGCGGAAATTCGATACTTGCCCCAGATCATGGCGACACTTGTGCCGCGGGAGTAGCCTGAAAACTGGGTTAGTGACAGCGCCTGCCGGCAGGAGGATTCACCATGCATGGCCCAACGGAAAGTCGTCGGCTCATCGAACTGGACGTTAATCAACCCATCTGGGATCGTTTCTTCTGGGTGGCTCCGCTGGTTCTGGTCGGCACCCTTGAGCCGGACGGTAGCCATGACCTCGCGCCCAAGCACATGGCCATGCCGATGGGTTGGGACAATTACTTCGGCTTTGTCTGTACACCCAGGCACCATACCTATTCCAATATTCAGCGTGATGGTGTTTTCACAGTTTCCTACCCCAGGCCCGATCAACTGGTGCTGACCAGCCTGGCCGCGTCTCCGCGTTTCCAGGAGGATGAAAAACCAGCCCTAAAGGCCTTACCTGTGTTTTCGTCAACCAGGGTAAACGGTGTCCTGCTCCACGGCGCATACCTGTATCTCGAATGTGAACTGGACCGTTTTGTCGATGGTTTCGGGGTTAACAGCCTGATTATCGGACGTATCGTCGCTGCACATGTAGCAGAGGATGCAGCACGTAATGAAGAGCTTGATGACCAGTCGATGATTCATGACTCACCGGTACTGGCCTATCTGCATCCCGGCCGCTTTGCTTCGATTGCAGATAGCCTGTCTTTTCCTTTCCCGGCCGGAATGAAGAAGTAAGCCCGATGAACATGGAAATCAGACCCACGGCCAAAGTTGTTCTGGAGCATCTGCAGAGCAAGCGTGCCGACATGGTCCAGCTGCTGCGCAGAATGACGGAAGCCGAGTCTCCGTCTGACGTCCCCGCTGCGCAGTATGAAATTCGCGAAATCATCGCGGCCGGCTTTGAGAGCGTGGGTTACAGCGTCAAGCGTATTCCAGGCCACAGCAGCGGTGGCATGCTACATGCCCGCCCCACGGACCGCGGGAATTCGCGGCCTGCCCAGTTACTGCTCGGCCACTACGACACCGTCTGGCCACTCGGAACCCTGGAAGAAATGCCGTTTGAGCACGATGGAGATATTGTTCGCGGGCCGGGCGTATATGACATGAAAGGTGGTGTAGCCCAGGCCTTGATGGCGATAGAGACTCTCTGTCATTTCAATATTCAGCCCGCGGCTACCCCTCATGTTTTCCTGAACTCAGACGAAGAAATTGGCAGCCGGGAAAGCCGCCGCTACATCGAATCGCTGGCACCACACATGAACCGTGTGTTCGTCCTGGAGCCTTCCCTTGGCCTTTCCGGGCGGCTGAAAACCGCGCGCAAGGGGATCGCCCGGTTCACCGTGACGGTGCGTGGAGAAGCCGCCCATGCCGGACTCGACCCGGGTGCCGGAGCCAGTGCAATTCTTGAGCTGTCGCACGTGATTCAGACCCTGTTCGCACTGAACGATTTCGACAGGGGCATTACCGTCAACGTCGGGACAATTGATGGCGGACTCCGGCCCAATGTCGTCGCGCCTGAGAGCCAGGCTGTCATCGACGTTCGTGTAGAAACCAAGGAAGATGGAGACTGGGTAACAGCCGAGATCCTGGGCCTTGAACCGGCGATAGACGGCACCTCCCTGATCATTGAGGGTGGGTTTGGGCGTCCTGCCATGGAGCGAACCCCGGCCAACCGGCAACTTTGGCGCCTTGCGTGCACTTTGGGCGATGAGCTGGGCCTGCAACTGGAGGAAGGGTTGGCAGGCGGTGGTTCGGACGGAAATTTCACCAGCCTTTACACCGCGACCCTGGACGGTCTCGGCGCCGTTGGGGATGGCGCTCACGCCCGGCATGAACATCTCAGGCTTGGGCGAAGCATTGAACACGCAGCCTTGCTCACGCTCCTGTTGATGGCGCCTCCGCTGAAATCTGACGGCAGGCCATGATGAAATCACATTACTTTTTTTCTACCGTTACACGCAACTCGGACTTGTGGACCGTTCCCTTCAAAACGATGAAGTGGGACCGGTCAGACTGGGATACCGGTGACTTCGTGGTCGGCCGGGCCATCGGCAAACGCAACCGGCTTTACGAATGCGAGACAAAAACTGGACGCATGGCGGACATGGTTCGCGGTGACTTGATCGTAGGCGCCCTCGGAAAACGGTCGGCTACGCTGGAGGGTGTCGGAGACTGGCGCGCCACTTCCGGCGACTGTGAGCTGGACGCTCTGACTTCCGCCGGCCTGTTTGGCAGGGCAACCTCAATTTCACCCATGCTGCCTGACCTTATGCGCATGGAATACCTGGGCCACGTAACCCGCGAAGATAAAAAACTCGGAATGATGGATTTCGTGATACCTGCCACGCCCAGACGGCTGGAAATCCCGGTCATTCTGCTGATCGGCACCTCCATGTCAGCGGGAAAAACCAGCGCGGGGCAGGTCATCATCAGGGTCCTGAACTACATGGGCCTGAATGTCGTTGGGGCGAAACTCACGGGGGCGGCCCGCTATCGAGACATCCTGAAATTCAGGGATGCCGGTGCGGCTGCCGTGTTCGATTTCGTCGATGCCGGCCTGCCCTCAACCGTCTGTCCGGAGGCTACGTTCAAAGAAGCGCTGGAATTATTGCTTTCCAAAATAGCGGCTTGCAACGCAGACGTCCTGGTAGCGGAGGCGGGCGCTTCTCCACTGGAGCCTTACAACGGAGCCATCGTGGTGGATTACCTGGGTGACCTTACCCGCTTCACAGTATTGTGCGCGTCGGATCCGTACGCAGTTCTGGGTGTCCAGATTGCCTATGGTGACCATTTGAAGGCAGACCTTGTAACCGGCCCCGCGGCCAACACAACTGCGGCGACCCGGCTGGTCAGGCAGTTGTCGGGCCATCGAGCGCTGAGCCTGCTTGACAGAAGAACCTATCCGGAACTGGTGGCCTTGCTTAAAGAAGCCCTGCAGCTGAGCTGACCGCTGCGGCGAAGCAAACCTCCCTATAATCGGTTGATTTAGGACATTTTTGTTGCCCGTGTTTATCAAGCCACCGGCGGTTTGTGGTAAAGTGCGCGCGATTTTAGAAAAATGCAATTTTTGGGAGTGCAAAATAAATGTCGGGAATAACAATTACAGTCTCCACCGTCCTGTCTCTTCTTGGCTTGGCCATCGCTTTCTTCTACATGAAGAAAGTGATCAGTGTGCCGCTGGATATGGGCCTGGATGAAAAGGACTCCAAACGCCTCAAATTCATTCACGGCGCAATTGCCGATGGCGCCATGGCGTTCCTGCGCCAGGAATATAAATTTCTTGCCATATTCATGGTCAGTTTTGCCGCAATCATTGTCGTATTGATTGATGACTCCCACACGCCGGACATCCGGGAAGGTATTTACACCGCCATTGCATTCCTGTTTGGCGGGGCCATCTCCATTGCATCGGGCTACATTGGCATGAAGGTCGCGACCCAGGGCAACGCGCGAACTACCGTTTCGGCCAAGAAAGGCATCTCACACGCGTTTGATGTCGCGATTAACTCGGGTGCTGTGATGGGCTTTGCCCTGGTGGGTCTGGCCACGCTTGGAATGGTCATTATCTACGTGGTAATGAAATTTCTGCTGGCTGACCTGGGCCCTGAAAACAACCACATCCTGATGGAAGTCATCGCCGGCTTTGGCCTCGGTGGGTCCACCATTGCACTGTTTGCGCGTGTGGGGGGTGGAATTTTCACCAAGGCTGCAGACGTGGGCGCCGACCTTGTGGGCAAGGTTGAAAAGGGCATTCCTGAAGATGATCCCCGCAACCCTGCCGTCATCGCAGACAACGTGGGCGACAACGTGGGCGACGTGGCGGGTATGGGCGCCGATCTGTTCGGTTCCTGCGCCGAGAGCACCTGCGCCGCCATGGTTATTTCAGCTATCGCGTTCGCCGGCAACCCCGATGCCCTGCTGTACCCTATCCTGATCAGCGCAGCAGGTATTCCTGTCAGCCTGGTCACGAAACTGCTGGTCGGCGTCAAGACAGAAGACGATGTGGCGCCTGCCCTGATGAAGTTGTTGATCATCTCCAGCGTATTGATGGCGATTGTCATGTTTTTCGCCACCAAAATGCTGATTCCCGCAACCTTCGAGCTGGGTGGCGCAACCTATACGTCGATGGGCGTTTACTTTTGCTTCCTGTCCGGCCTGATTGCCGGTTTGGCGGTAGGGCTTTTAACGGGCTACTACACGTCGGAAAAATACAACCCGGTCAAGGAATTGGCCAAGTCCTGCGAGACCGGTGTTGCCACCAACATCATCTACGGTCTGGCGCTCGGCTATAAAAGCACGGTTCTGCCCTACCTGTGTATTGCAGTCAGCATTTTCGTCTCCTGGGGACTGGCTGGCATGTATGGCGTTGCCATCGCATCGCTGGGCATGCTCGGTACGCTCGTCATTGCATTAACCATCGATGCTTACGGTCCGGTTGCAGACAATGCCGGCGGTATCGCAGAAATGGTCGGGTTGGATAAAGAAGTCCGCCGCCGCACGGATATTCTCGATTCCGCGGGTAATACAACTGCTGCTATCGGCAAGGGTTTTGCCATTGGCGCAGCCATCCTGACTTCACTGGCACTGTTCGCCGCATTCATCACGGCTTCTGAAAAGCTGATGGGTGAACCGGTCTCCCTGAGCTTGCTGGATCCGGTGGTGTACACCAGCGTGTTTATCGGAGCGGTGCTGCCCTTCCTGTTTACCGCGATGACCATGAAATCAGTGGGCAAAGCGGCTTTCGCAATGATCGAAGAAGTCCGCCATCAGTTCAAAACCATTCCCGGCATCATGGAAGGTACCGGAGAACCTGATTACGCGCAGTGTGTCGCCATCTCCACCAAGGCCGCCCTGCGTGAAATGATTCCACCGGGCATCCTGATCATGGGAACGCCTATCGTGGCCGGATACCTGTTCGGTGTTTCCTCAGTTGCCGGCGTCCTGACCGGCTCACTGGTTGCAGGCGGCGTTCTGGCCATCGCCTCTTCCAACAGTGGCGGCGCCTGGGATAATGCCAAAAAATACATCGAGGCAGGCAACCTCGGTGGGAAAGGTTCTGAAGTACACAAAGCAGCAGTCGTCGGCGATACCGTCGGCGATCCGCTGAAAGATACCTCAGGTCCTTCACTCAATATCCTGATCAAGCTGTCTGCTATTCTGAGCCTGGTGTTTGCACCGTTCTTTGTTCAATACGGCGGCATTTTGCTGGGTTAAGTGAGCATTTGAAGAACCAAAAAAACCCCGCCTGATGCGGGGTTTTTTTATGGGTATTGATTATTGATTGCTCAGGCCAGGTTAAACCTCAAACTCCGGTAACTTCTTTTGGGCCAGCACCTTGCTCATCCTGACGTACCTGGGCAAACCATCACGATCATAAGGCGGATAGTCTTCACCGCGAATCAGGGGTGCCAGGTAGCGTTTGGCCGCCGGCGTGATCCCCATCCCATCTGCCGCGATGTACCTCTTGGGCATCATCTTCTCGCGATTGGCCATGCGGCTAAGCTGCCCCTCTTCAATTTTCCAGCGATAAGGGTTATTTGATACCCGCTTGATCACAGGCATGACGCCCGTCTTGCCAGCCAACGCAAACTTGACGGCTGCTTCGCCCACGGCATAAGCCTGCTCCACGTCCACGCGGGATGCCAGGTGCCGGGCAGAACGCTGGAGGTAGTCGGAAACAGCCCAGTGATACTTGTAACCGAGTTTCTCCCGAACGAGGTTGGCAACAACCGGCGCCACGCCGCCCAATTGGGCATGACCAAACGCATCCCGGGTACCCGCATCCGCCAGGAACTTGCCTTTGCTGTCACGCACGCCTTCGGAAACGACAATTGAGCAGTAGCCGTATTTCTCTACCGAAGTTTTTACTTTCTTCAGGAACTCGCGTTGTTTGAACGGTACTTCCGGAAACAGGATGATATGCGGCGGGTCACCCTCTTCGCGTGCCACCAGGCCGGATGCGGCGGCAATCCAACCCGCGTGCCGGCCCATGACTTCCAGAACGAATACTTTGGTTGAACTGCTGGCCATGGATTCCACGTCCAGGCTCGCCTCCATGATGGAGACCGCGATGTACTTGGCGACGGAACCAAAACCCGGACAGTTGTCCGTTATGGGTAAATCATTATCAATAGTCTTGGGAACGCCGATGCATTGCACCGGGAAACCCATCTTCTTGCCGATCTGCGAAACCTTGTGTGCTGTGTCGGAAGAGTCACCGCCGCCATTGTAGAGAAAATACCCGATGTTATGGGCGCGCAAGACCTCGATCAGTCGTTCGTATTCACGCCTGCTTTCTTCAACGCTTTTCAATTTATACCGGCAGGAGCCAAACGCACCGCCGGGGGTGTGGCGCAATGCGCTGATGTTTGCTTTGCGCTCCTTCGAGGTATCTATCAATTCCTCTTTGAGGACACCGATAATTCCGTCTTTGCCTGCATAAACCTTGCCGATCTGATCACGATGGTTGCGGGCCGTTTCAATTACGCCACAGGCGGTGGCATTGATCACAGGGGTTACTCCGCCTGATTGCGCGTAGAGAATATTCTTCTTCATCTAATAATGGCTCCCTTCTGAGCGACGAAGTCAGATTGACTTGCGGTTTATGAGCGGTTAGCGTTAGCCCCTTATTCTAGTGGACGGATAGCGTCTTATGCGAATTGTATTACTTGGTGCGCCCGGATCAGGAAAAGGCACACAGGCCACACTGCTGGTCGAGGAACTGGGCTTGCCCCATATTTCAACCGGCGAACTATTACGATCAGCGGTGAAGGCCGGTACCGAACTCGGGTTGCAAGCAAAGGTCGTGATGGATCGCGGTGAATTGGTTTCCAATGAAATCATGTTGGGGCTGATTGAAGAGCGCCTGTCCCAGGCTGATGTTGGCGGAGGCTTTATCCTGGATGGGTATCCACGCAATATTGTGCAGGCGGAGGCCCTGGACGTCTTGCTCGATCGCCTTGTTCAGCCTGTTGACGAAGCCCTTCAGATCGACGTCGATGTCGACATGGTCGTCGCCCGAATCGCCAAGCGGGCAGCCGCAGAGGGCCGCAGTGACGACACGGAGGAAACCGTTCGCAAGCGGATGGAAGTATATGCGGCACAAACGGCTCCTGTAGTGGACTATTACGGGAATAAGGGTGTGCTGTCCCGGGTTTTGGGCGAAGGATCAATCGACGAGGTCTTCCAGCGCATCAAGGGTGTTCTCCAAATGCGCCTGGATTCCTGATCCGCTGCCCACCAGTTAAGAGGCTCCAATGACGGGCCGGATTATCCTGAACTTGCTGGACATGTTGCGGTTGCGGTCCGGGCCACAGCAAATGCCTGGGGGCTGGCTGCTCGCGGCAGGCCTGTCCTTCGCCTATATTTACCAGGGTTTCGTTGCTGAGCGGATCGTGGGTGATGCCGACAGCGGCCCACGCAGCCTGCTGGCTATCGGTGTTCAGTTCGGGGTCATTGCCTTGCTGCTCAATCTCCGTAATTTTCAGACCCGCCTGGCGCAAACCGTGAGCGCCCTGGCCGGCACCGGCCTCATATTTGGACTGGTGTCACTGCTGATCCTCACCAGGATCGACCCCGGCAAACCGCAGCCTGACCTCGCCCTGATGTATCTCATCCTGTTTGGCTGGAGCCTTGCAGTTGATGGCCATATTTACCGGCAGGCGCTGTCCATCAAGTTCGGCGCTGGCTTGCTCCTGGCTGTATTGATTTTTGCAGCAAATTTCATGTTGCTTAAAACCCTGTTCGGATCGTAACGATATGCATATTCACATTCTTGGCGCCTGCGGAACCTTTATGGGTGGAGTAGCGCTGCTCGCAAAGCGCGCCGGCCACCGCGTCTCCGGTTCTGATCAGCACACCTACCCGCCCATGAGTACGCAGCTGGCCGCGGAAGGGATCGAGCTTTTCGAAGGCTACTCGCCGGACCACCTCGACCCGGCGCCTGACCTGGTAATTGTTGGCAATGCTCTAAGCAGGGGTAACCCTGCCATTGAACACGTGCTGAACAGTGGCATCGAATATACGTCTGGTCCTCGCTGGCTGGGTGAGAACTACCTGCGCAGAAAGTCTGTCATCGCGGTTGCCGGGACTCACGGCAAAACCACGACGGCCAGCATGATTGCGTGGATTCTGGAGGCAGCTGGCCTTGAACCGGGTTTCCTGATCGGCGGAGTGCCGGAAAACTTTGGGCATTCCGCCAGGGACGGGGAACAATTTTTCGTGGTTGAAGCTGATGAATATGACACCGCGTTCTTCGACAAGCGTGCAAAATTTGTGCATTACCGGCCGGCCATTGCGATTCTCAATAATCTCGAGTTCGATCACGCGGATATTTACGAAGACCTCAAGGCAATTCAAACGCAATTCCATCACCTGGTGCGAACCATCCCCGGAAACGGCTCGATCATCAGCAACGGCCAGGACCCCAAACTCGAAGCAGTGCTCGACATAGGCTGCTGGAGCAAGCTGCAGCGGTTTTCGATGGAGGAAGGGTCCGACTGGCAGGTCGAACTACTCAAACCCGATAGCAGTGAACTGGGTTTTCGCTGTGAGGAAAACCAACTGGGAAACCTGGCCTGGTCACACTACGGACGCCACAACGCCATGAACGCCTGTGCGGCACTGGCAGCCGCAGTCGCGGCCGGGGTTGAGCCGGAAACAGGCATACAAGCGCTGGCATCGTTCAAAGGCGTCAAAAGAAGAATGGAGCTGATCGCCCGGACGGATGACATCCATGTTTATGATGACTTTGCACATCACCCAACGGCGATTCGGCTCACGCTTGAAGGGTTGCGGCGTAAAGTCGGAAATTCGCGTGTACTGGTCGCACTTGAGCCGCGCAGCAACACCATGCGGGCTGGCGTGCATGTCGACGAGTTGGGTCCTGCTTTGATGCCCGCTGACCGGGTCTGGCTGATGGCCGGCGATGGAATCGACTGGGATCCGCAGGAAACCCTTGCACCGCTGGAAGGACGCGGCCGGGTCGTTACCCGCAGCGAAGATATGCTGGCGCAAATGCTGGATGCCGTGCGCCCGGGTGACCATGTCATTTTCATGAGCAATGGTGGCTTCGATTCTGCGCCCGCCCGTTTCAGTCAATCGCTGAAAAACCATGAGCACGGTTGAAATCCCTCTTTTTCCACTTCGAACCGTCCTGTTTCCGGGCGGTTACCTGCCTTTAAGAATTTTTGAGCAACGCTACCTGACCATGGTCCGCGATTGTGCCCGCAACGACACCGGGTTTGGAGTTTGCCTGATACGTGAAGGCGAAGAAGCCGTTTCACCGGTGAAACCGGCGCAGGTGGGTACCCACGCGCAAATCATTGATTGGTATACGCTTGAAGATGGGCTGCTGGGTGTTTCCGCAAGGGGAACAGTGCGCTTCGAAACTGAAAATATTTGGCAGGAGGACGATGGCCTGTTCCGGGCACAGGTGCATGTACTGCCCGAAGCTCCTGAGTGTGCCGTACCCGAGGCATTTTCTGTTTTGAGCGACGTGCTGGGGCGATTCATGGAGAAAGTTTCGGGTCATTATCCCGACTACACACCCGGGAAACTGCAGAACGCCGACTGGCTGGGTTATCGTCTTTCCGAATTGTTGCCGCTTGCAGGCATAGAGAAACAACATCTGCTGGAACTGGCGGACCCGATTGAGCGATTACAGAACCTATTGGAAATCCTGCCCAGGTTTCAATCGGCCTGAAACGAACGGATCAGCAATAATTTTTCATCAACCACCTTTTGCTCCAATGTTTCCAAAGGGTCCTGTAACGGCCTGAAGAGACTGCGCTCAACCGGGATTGAACGCCAGTAGCTGAAAATACCAAATCGCTGAATCAACTGCTCCTCAGACAATTGCCCCAGGTAGAGCACCTGGTTGCCGGGCACCAGGCGAAAACCCGAATCCCACAGGCGAATGGTTAACAGACGCCCGTCCGTTTCGAGATTTCTTCGCAGTAGTAACGCTTCAGAACGCCCCTGGAACGCACGCCCCAGCAAAGGCAGATTTGCCTGGTCCGGCTCCGGGTTGAGCGCCTGGATCATCCAGCGCCAGTCCGTCGCCGGTACTGATTCCCAACCGCTAAGCTCCAGTAAAGTGGATATCTGTTGTGGATCGGCAGCAATCTGGGCGTTGAATCCGCGGGAATCTACCGATAACAATTGAGTGCGGTCCATCGGCATGTCCTCCCAGCCGGACTCCCACCAGGTGTCACGGTCCACTTCCTGCAATACGGTGGGTGACTTGAGCAGCGCAAGATCCTCGCTTAAATGCTCGTGCACCTGACAGGAAAACAGCGCAAGAAAAGACCCGTAGAAAATCAGGCTGGCGGTCGCGCCCGAAAATCGCCTGACAGCGCGTTGCCGGTATGCGATGCCAACAATCGCGGTCCATGCCACGCCGCTGACCAGGCCCATCAGCGCCCCGCTCAGCCACTCCATTCCCAGGTAGAGACGCGCCAGGGCCAGTAAAATCAGGATCAGGGCTGCAGCAAGGTACGGCCACTGCCGGTGTTTCCTGGGCAACTCGCCTGCCTCCATGACTGCAAAAAACATCAGCACCACCGTGGACAGACTCATCGCCGCACTGGGACTGTGCAACGTGTGCTCAGCCATCTCCAGCACCTGGGGTGTTGTTCTCAGCCCCCAGGACAAAAGAAAATGCAGCAGAGTGCCGCCGCCAATAGCGATTAGCCAGTGTTTGGCTGCATTGCGGCGCCCGGCGCCCAACAGCCACAGCAACAGGGCCAGGGCCGAGAAGATTGAAACAGGCCAGCGTGACAATAGCGAGACGGCAACCATCACTGGATCAGCCAGGTGGTTACGCAATGACAGGGCCAGGTTCATCACGGCCTGATCCAGCGCTTCGGGCTGAGCGGAAAATGGAGACAGAAAAAGCAACATCAACAGGCCCCAGAAAACAACCACCAGCAGCACGCCCATCATCGTCACTGAAAGAACCTCTCCCCTGGACGGATCAAGAACCGGGCCCGCCACCCGGCCGAGGATCGGATGGCGCCGGCTCCAGCGAATGCCGTGGCGCATCCAGCGTGCTGAGCGGGTCGCCAGGGGTTCGTAGGCCAGGCGCATCAACCACCAGGTCATCCAGAGAATGACCAGCAGGATGACCAGCAGGACCGTGAGTCGGCCGGTATATTCCGATGCGACTTCCAGCGATGCACCGAATAACATTCCGGGTAAAAGAAAAGACGGCGCCCAGGTAATACAAGCCGGAATGTCCACGGCAATGAATCGCCCGGGCTTCATCCCCATCATTCCAGCTATCGCTGGAATGATGGGGCGCAGCGGCCCGATAAACCGACCGGCAACCACGCTCTTTGCCCCGTGGGCATGAAAAAACCGAGTGCCCCGTTCCATCAGTGCCGGGAACCGCGAAAAGGGCCAGATATCCAGCAATTGCGCCCGGAACCGATGGCCCAGCAGATAACTCAGGAAATCACCAAGAAACGCGCCGGTCGTCGCCGCCAGCCAGATCGGAATCATTTCCAGGAGCCCAAGACCGATTAATGTGCCCACACCAAACAGGATCACAATTCCCGGCAACAAAATGCCAATCAACACCAGGGATTCGAGCAGCGCAACCAGGAATACGATGGCAAAGCCCCAGCCCGGATGGCCGTTGAGCCAATTCAGCAGGTCCTGTGTCCAGCCTGTATCCAATATTTTTTCCTCTGGATGCCCGCCAGGGTCCAATTCGAACGCCAACAGGCCGCTATAATACGGGATTGATTTGAAAGGAGTTGAGACATGGGGTCAAGTCTGGCGGGAAAAACCCTGCTTATCACCGGCGCATCAAGAGGTATTGGCAAGGCCATTGCACTGAGGGCAGCCCGGGACGGCGCCCATATTGCCGTCGCGGCCAAAACGGATCGAAAACACCCGGTATTGCCTGGCACCATTCATTCAGCCGTAGAGGAAATTGAAGACGCCGGCGGGCGCGGCCTTGCCATTCGCATGGATGTCAGAGATGAAGAATCGGTCGCCAGTGCGGTTGAAAGCACGACTCAACATTTTGGCGGGCTGGACATCCTGGTCAACAACGCCAGCGCCATCATGCTAAGCGGAACCCTCGATCTGCCGATCAAGCGCTACGACCTGATGTTCAATACCAATGTGCGCGGTACGTACCTGATGTCCAGGGCCTGTATTCCCCATTTGTTGAAATCTGACAATCCCCATGTCCTGAACCTGTCCCCGCCGTTAAACATGAATCCACAGTGGTTTCGTGATCACGTGGCCTACACCATGGCCAAGTATGGAATGAGTATGTGCGTGCTGGGCATGTCGGAAGAATTCCACGATGAAGGCATCGCCTTCAATGCCCTGTGGCCGCGCACCGTGATCGCCACAGCTGCGTTGAATATGCTTGCAGGCGCCATCAGCCCCGAAAATTGCCGGACGGAAGAAATCATGGCTGATGCTGCACATGCAATCCTTTGCCAGGACGCCCGCATCTGCAGCGGTAATTTTTACCTTGATGAAGACGTTCTGCGTGGAACCGGGGTGAAAGACTTTTCGAAGTATTCGGTCAAATCCGGCGCAGCCCTGATGAAGGACCTGTTTCTGGATGGGTAGCTGCATGTCCAAATGGTAGTACCCTCAGGAAAGCGGCAATACATAGCATCCCTTACCGGATTGCGCGGCGTTGCGGCATTCCTGGTGTTTCTTTATCACTACGAAGCGCTGCACCCGGGAATTCGCCTCGACCTTGCCGTCCCGGTGATTGGAAAGGCGCTGCAGTTTCCTCTGGGATTTGGCTTCGCCGGCGTAGATATTTTCTTTGTGCTGAGCGGATTCCTGCTCTCACTGCCTTTCGCCCTTGCGGCCGTCAGCCAAAAGCTATTACCGTCGCTGAGACCTTACTTCAAACGGCGATTCCTGCGGGTGTTTCCGGCCTATTACGCACAGCTGCTCATTATCCTCGCCGTGGGCAGCTGGTTCATCGTATGGAAACCTCTCAGTGTTGCTGAGTTCTTTGCGCACCTGCTGATGTTTTTCAATATCGGGTGGCAGCCCGTCACGCCCCTGGTCGGAGTCTGGTGGACCTTGCCGGTTGAAATGGGCTTTTACCTGATTCTGCCGTTGCTGGCGCCCTTTCTGAGCCCCAGGCGCTGGCTTCCGGTGCTGCTGGGTGGAATCGTTATCAGCCTGGTATACCGGACCTGGGCTGGCGCACATTTCGGCCCCCTTGGCAGCGGGCTCGCATTTCTTGCAGCATCCCAGTTGCCGGGTAACCTGGCGGAGTTCCTGCTGGGTGCGAGCGCAGCCCTGATCGTGCAGTGGGCCCGCGTGAAAGAACGGCAACGGCCGGCTGGCTGGGTTCTGAACCTGATGTTTACCCTCGGCCTGTTGTTGCCCACAGTGTGGCTGTGGAACGTGGTGTTGTCTGCCGGCGCCGACTACTGGCTGGGGCACTGGGGTATGATCGTGGCGCCGCTGGCGCTTGGCTTGCCCTTATCAGTGGCTGTTCTGAGCCTTTACTGGGGCTCGCGAATCGGCTCTTTCTTGCTGGCCAACCGCGTCGTGTATTTCATGGGGCTGATTTCCTACAGCCTTTACCTTTGGCATTTCGTTGTCATGCAGCAACTGCAGCAATGGGTCGGGGAGAATTATGCTGACCTGCCTCACTGGGTGACTTTTCCCCTGGTCACCGTGGCTGTGATCGTCATCGCCAGCCTGAGTTACTACTTTGTGGAACGGCCGTTTTACCGCCTGAAAAGCTACCGCCAGATCAAAGACGGCTGAACGATTCGCGCACGGCCGCAATGGTCGCATCGATATGTTCGTCCGTGTGGGCGGATGAAACGAATCCGGCCTCGAACGCTGAAGGCGCCAGGTAAACACCCCGAGCCAGCATCATGTGGTAGAAGGCCTTGAAAGTCTCGACATCACAATGACCCGCTTGCGCGAAATTGACCACCTGCTTGGCATCAGTAAAAAACAACCCGAACATGCCACCCACCCGGGTTGTTTTAAACGGGATTCCGGCCTGGTCAGCGGCCTGTTGAATACCATCGACCAGCTTTGTGGTTTTTATCGACAGGTTCTCAAAAAAACCGTCCCGGGTAATCAGGTTGAGGTTTGCCAGCCCTGCAGCCATGGCAACGGGATTACCGGACAGGGTGCCCGCCTGGTAAACCGGCCCAATGGGGGCGACCTGTTCCATGAACTCCCGCTTCCCGCCAAAAGCGCCCACCGGCATACCGCCTCCGATAACCTTGCCGAAGGTAGACAGGTCCGGTGTAATGCCGAACAGGCCTTGTGCGCCTTGTAGTGCCACGCGAAACCCGGTCATGACTTCATCAAAAATCAGCAAGCAGCCGTGCTCGTCACAGGCCGAACGTAACCCTTCAAGATATCCGGGAAGCGGGGGTATGCAGTTCATGTTACCGGCCACCGGTTCCACGATGATGGCGGCGACATCCTGACCCTTTGAGGCAAGACATTCTTTTACTGCATCCAGATCATTGTAAGGCACTGTAAGCGTGAGGTCGGCAACCGCAGGTGGAACCCCCGGGGAGGTTGGCACACCCAGGGTCAACGCGCCGCTGCCCGCTTTCACCAGGAAGCTGTCGGCGTGGCCGTGATAACACCCTTCAAACTTGAGGATCAGATCCCGACCGGTCGCCGCCCGGGCTACCCGGATCGCACTCATGGTGGCTTCCGTTCCGGAATTGACCATACGCACCATGTCCAGACCAGGAACGATGGAACACAAGCGCTCCGCCATATCCACTTCGGCCGGACACGGGGCGCCAAAACTGAGCCCACGGGAGGCTGCTTCGCGTACCGCGGAAATAATCTCCGGATGTGCGTGGCCCGTGATCATCGGCCCCCATGAGCCCACGTAGTCAATGTAGGAATGCCCATCGACATCGTACATGCAGGCCCCTTCAGCGCGTTCGAAGAACACGGGGTCGCCGCCAACGCCGTTGAAAGCCCGTACTGGAGAGTTCACACCACCTGGAATATGCAGGCGGGCTCTGGAAATCAGTTTTTTGCTGCTGTTCATCGGCGTATTGTATGGCAAACTACGCTACTTTTTTACGGCAAGGTGAAAGAAATTGAGCAACAACGATTACAAAAACTGGATGTGCATCATTTGCGGCTGGATTTACGAGGAGGAAAAGGGTGCTCCCGAAGAAGGCCTGGCGCCCGGAACCCGTTGGGAAGACATTCCCGAATACTGGGTCTGTCCCGACTGCGGCGCAGGCAAAGAAGACTTTGAAATGATTGAAATCTGATTTTTGGGTTATTCTTAACAACAGGCAACTGCAGCGTGACCATGCGAAATGAGTAAACCAGGCGGAATTAAGCGCTCAAGCCGTAATTCCATGATCGGTGGTGTGTGTGCGGGTATCGCACGGCATTTTGGCTGGTCAATCACCGGCACCCGCGTTGCCTACGTCATACTGTCTCTTTGTTCCGCGGCCTTTCCCGGTATTCTCGTTTACCTGATTCTGTGGATGGTGTTGCCGGTCGAGGACTGAGTCGGCCGTAAGACGCCGGTCTCAACAGAGCCGTCTTCACCCAGCTCCAGCCAACGGCAGGATGGTCCGGCCAGGTCCAGCGTAAATTTTGGTGACGCCGGCAGACTGTTGGCCGCAGAAGACGGCGCCCCCATAAACTTCACGCCTTTTCGCTCCGAACTGAACGCGTGGTGCACGTGGCCCCATGCAACACATCGGACGCGCTTTTCACGGTCTATGCAATTCAGAAACAACTCCGGATTCTCCAACGCATAGCGATCTATCCAGGGTGCATCAACCGGAACCGGCTGGTGATGCAGCGCCACCAGGATGTACTTTGCCTTGCTGCCACGCATACAGGCATCGAATCTCTCAAGCGCTTGATGACTGAAGGTACCTGATATTTTACCCGCCAGGGTCGAGTCCAGCGCCACCAGTTGCCACTGCCCCAGTTCGACCGCGCGAGGACAGCCCCAGGGGCCTGCCCGGAAATACTTCTTCATTACTTCCGGATCATCGTGGTTGCCTGGCAGGGCCAGCACAGGCGCGCCAATGGTCCCCAAACTGTCAGCTACCCGGGCATATGAAGCGGGACTGGCATCCTCACTCACATCCCCGGTCAGCAACACCAGGTCAGGGTCCCATCTGCGCATCGCAAGCGACAGTCCCGCCAGGTTCCGGTCCGCATTCTGACCTCGATAATTGGAGCCCGGATCAGCCGAAACGTGACAGTCGCTTACTTGCAGGACTTTTATCGAGCCTACTCTTCTACGACGGTCGAGTCCGCGGCGTTTTTCGCCACAGATTTCATGCCGTTCCTGCAGCCACTATTGGATTTGTACATCTGGCTGCGGCCAATCTCCTGCCCGTTTCCGGCTTTGAGAATAAAATATTCCCGGCCATCCTTTGCTGTTTTGACTTCAAACCGGTTTTCATCCTGAGAATTTTTTCGAACGGATTCAATTCCGTTCGCACAGGAACTTCTGGATTTATATCCCTCGCTCGAAAGGATGACCTCACCATTCCCGGCTTTAAGCCTGAAATAATCCTGCCCGTTCTTGCCTTTGAATACGACAAATTTTCCAGCCATTTTTGATTCCTCTTGATTGAAATGCCTAAATAAAAACCAGTGTCTGAATGAATTCAAATATTGAAATCAATCAGGCCATTTACTTTACCATCAATCTCAAAAATTTCACTGATTCAGGAACACTTCCATTTCATCACCCGGCTTTACAGCCAATTCAGCGGCCTTGCCTGCATTCAGTTCAAGAACATACTTTGCGGGGCCTGTGCTTGGATACGAAGGGCACCGCCGGGAGCGACACGGGGGGGTGTTTTCAGACACGCTGACCAGCCTGAGGTCTTCATCGAAATAGAAAATATCGAGCGGAATTTTCGTGTTCTTCATCCAGAAGCTGCGCCTGCTTTCACCTGGAAAGAGAAACAGCATGCCGTGATCATCCGGCATGGAATCGCGAAACATCAGCCCCAGCGCCTGCTTCTCCTGGGTTTCAGCCAGTTCCACGGTAAACCGTTTGTTTTTGAGCTCTACATAAGGGCCGTCGGCCATGCAGGCCGTGCAGAGCATCAGAATCAACGAAAATGCTAAATAACGCATGCCGAAAGTTTGGCTGCGGTAACTGTATTATTCAACCTTTTTTTCCCCTATGCTTAGTCTGATTGCACAGGAGAACCCGCATGCAGACTTACGTGATATTGCGCCGAGCCGGATGGAGAAGCGGGGAGGATCTGGAGAATGCTGCGGCTGTCTCCAGAGAAATCGCCGATGAAGAAATGCCGGATCAGGTCAAGTGGATCAGATCATATGTCCTGAACGAGGAAGACGGCACCCTGGGAACCGTTTGTATCTACCAGGCCGAAGATGAAGACGCGCTCATGGAACATGCGCAGAGGGCGGAACTGCCGGCAGATGAAATCATTCTGGTTGAAGATACAGTAATCGTGCGTGACGATCCGTGATCAGCTCTCTTCACCCTCTGCGACCTGGACATTTTCCACTCCCGGAGTGTCCACATCGAGCGCAACCATTACGTCACCAAATTGCTGGGGCTTGATCTTGCCCATGAGGTTAACGACCACAGCTTCGGAGTCTCCATCCGACACCAGTACCGTCATGCCACAAATTTGTTGATCTACGATGCGCATCAGCATGTGCGTTGTCTCATCTTCTTCCCTGATGAGCATTACGGACTCCCAGCCGTCCTCCTGCAAGTGTCCGCTCATCGCATCGATTCGCCGGGCCACGCGGGACGCGTCACCATTGATCTCGTAAATCCGGATGCGAATTCCGTCCAGGCTTTTCAGTAATTCCCTGACTTCGGGGTCGTCATCGACGTGGCTGGCCGCAAACCGCAGCAGTGACGGACCGATCGACAAGGTCATGACGGCGTCGGTGTCACGCATTCCCAGCGATTCCAGGTCAGCATAGCCTTCACTACTCCTCGGCGCGGTCAGCCCACACGCGCCCAGCGCAAGACTCAGCCCGGCAACGCACAGCGTCCGGATCAGTACCTGCCGACTCATTCCTTTACTCCGCAGCATCTTCATCATCGTGATCGTCGTTGTCACCATTGATATCGATGTCGAAATTGTTCATCACTTTGCCCAGTTCTTCGGGATTGATGCTGCCAATCACGTTGACGAACACAGCCTCGGTTTCTTCCACCGTCATTACGGTGATTCCTTCGACCCGGTCGTTGTTGATCATCATGAAAATCCGCACCTGCTCTTCCTGGGAGTTGACGGTTACCACTGATTCCCAACCAAGCTCGCTGAGCTGGGCGGACGTACTCTTGACAAGATCAATCGCACCGCTGGGCATTGAAGTGGTTTCAAAAACGTTGACCCGCACTCCGTTGAGACGGTTGAACAGCTCTGCCGCTTCCGGGTCCTCGCTGGCGCTGAGTGAGCCCACCAGGCCCAGCAGCGATTCACCAACGGAGATCTGAACGGTTGGCTCACCGAAAATGTCGCTCAGCTGACCGAAATCAACATAACCTGGAAAGTCCTTGAGACTGTCCTCCTGGGCCATGGCGGAAACGCTGATCAGCAGCGTTACGCACCCGGTCAGGATTTTCCTGAAGACTGAAGTTTTCACGTAGTTTCCTCCTGTAAGGATTGTTCGGTAAAGGGAATATGTTCTGAAAGCTTGTCCTTGACGCTGTGGCGCAATTCACCGCCAAGCACCGATTGAATCTGGCTGCCCGTTCGAAGGCCCGCCTTGTCCAGGTAGGCGAATGCAACTGCCAGGTCCAGTCGCGCCTGCTCGACGTCCTGCGGGGATGGCTGGCGTGGCTGCATCATCACAATGACCAGCAAGGCCAGCGGCACTGCGGCGAAAGCAGGCGCCATGACCCATTTTGGCAGGGGACCAGGAAACAGCCAGGGCAAGAGCGGCTTTTTCTCACGGTGTTCCCGAGGAATCCGCTTCAGCCGGCGTGTCAGGCTGGCAGGCGCTTTCTCGACTTCAAGCTGATTCAGCAGGTGATCCATTTGTGCGTCCAGTGTTTTGTCATCTATGGTCATGGTCTTACCTCGGCCAGTTGCTCACGCAACTGTTTTCTCGCCCTGTGCAGGTAGGTTTTTACCTGCGGCATGTTCAGTTCCAGCACGGCTGCGACCTCTTCGTAGCTGTGCTGATGTACGTCCCTGAGCACGACCAGCGAGCGGTACGGTTCTTTCAGGTTGTTGATCGTGTTTTTCAGCCACGATCCGAGTTCGGTCTGGTGCAGGCCCTGCATCGGTCCGGCAACAGTTTGCGGTTCGTGCCATTCCTGCAGTTCCTCGGTCGGGTGCCTGCGCCGCAGCCGGTCCAGGCAGCCGTTGCGGGTGACTTTCATCAGCCAGGGGCGGATCTTGTCCGGGTCGATGGCATCCTGGTTCTTCCAAAGCTTCACAAAAGCCTCCTGGCAGGCGTCCTCGGCTTCCGCCGGGTCCTTGAGCAGATAACGGGCCAGCGTCCACGCCTGGTGCTGGTACTCCTCGACCCATTTCCTGAATTTTCTGCTCATCTCATCAGCATAAACGCAGCCCGGAGAAAAAGGTTACAAACATGTAATCGTCGATCGCGCTACCATGAATTGGTCCGTTAGCATTTAGGATCATGAAAATGCATGCGCCAAAGCTGAGATTTTTGGGTACATCAGTGCTCTGTTTGTTGCTGGCATCAGAGGCTGTCTGTGCGCAGTGGTCTGAGCCCTCTTCGAATCCAGTCATCATCAGCGGCGGGTGGTTATTTGATGGCATCAGCGACACGCGCCGGAACAATACGGGCATCGTGATTCATGACGGGATCTTCACTGAAATAGACGCCGACCTGGATGAGCACAAACTCGCGAAAGCCAGGGTGATCGAGCTGTCGGATTCAGAAACCATCATCCCCGGCATGATTGATCTGCACGCCCACTACAATTTCGATCTGGTCGACAAAGGCCGTGTGGAGGAAGTCGTCTATAACGGCATAATTTTCCTCGCGAACGGCGTGACAGCGACCTGGTCGGCTGGCGAGTATTTCCCCGAGCGAGTCCTGGAGCAGCGCGAGCTGGTCGACTCGGGTGAGGCCATCGGCCCCAGGCTGTTTGCATCAGGACCCTATTTCGGTGGATTCAGATGTGAGTACAGCGTCAAGACGGCAGAGGACGATTGCATCGCCTGGCCGAATGACATCAGCGAAGAAGAAATCCGTGCGGAAGTCGATTATTGGGCGAAACAAGATGTTGTCAGCATCAAGATCAAACAGGCGACGCCCGGCGAAGCAAAGATCATTATCGAGCAGGCACACAGGAATGGCATGACAACCGCAGGACACCTGGCAAATTATGAGGGTAAATACGATGTAAACCTGCGAGATGCCATTTTGCTGGGCATCGATCGAGTCGAACACCAGGTCACGCTGGGTAGCGGTGGCCCAGGAAGTGCCGACATGGAACAGATGATTGATCTGATTCTGGAGCACCGGGTGTACTACGACGCAAACCTGCAAATGTACGGCGGCATCAATCTGCGGAATGAGCTCGGCTCTGAAATGATCTGGGCCGATGAATCCAGGTACTTCACGCCCTACTCGCAGGATTTGCTCGGGAAGCGCGGGCCACCACCACCCGAATCAGATGAAGCCGAGTTTGCGCAGCGAATGCTGGAATTGAAAAAACTCTTCGAGTCCGGCGGCGAAAACCTTATCATCGTGGGCACCGATGAGCCCGTTTACACGACACTCTTGCCCGGATTCGCATTTCATCGCGAATTACTGGCGATGGTACATGCGGGTTTACCAAATATCGCCGTACTGAAGGCAGCGACCATTAACGGCGCCAACGCACTTGGTGTGGTGGATAAGCTGGGTTCCATCGAGGCCGGAAAGCTGGCAGACCTTTACGTCGCCCGGGGCAACCCGCTTGATGACATTAAGGCTGCACGGAACGTGAAATTCGTTATGAAATCGGGTGTAATCTATGACTCCGGGACCTTACTCAAGTCAGCTGAAGGCAGGATAGGCCCGACCGGGCCAGACGATCATGCCGAATGGGAACTTCATATCGAACCGTTGCGAAAGCAATAGGTGTTGAATGCAATTTCGGGACGGGTAAATGTGCGTTGAATCATGAGCAATGAAGACCATAAAAAAGCACTGATCGATCTCAAGCGGTCGCTGTTAAAAGCGCAGGAAACAGGCGATGAGGCGGAGCAGACCGTGGAACTGGATCAGACGCGCGTAGGCAGGCTTTCAAGAATGGATGCCATGCAGGCGCAGGCCATGTCGAAGGAAACCGGGCGGCGCAGACGTCAAAAGCTGCTGCAGATCGAAGCGGCATTCGGACGGATAGAAAATGACGAATACGGTTACTGCCAGGAATGTGGTGACGAGATCGCTGCTGCGCGATTGAATGTGGATCCGACATAACACTCTG
>Ga0265306_10000039_pt1 | contig 45641 bp, 38 predicted proteins | sample Helome_3_FD_192493 | JGI IMG/M metagenome (GOLD analysis project Ga0265306, IMG submission 192493) | Marine sediment microbial communities from subtidal zone of North Sea - Hel_20160420 (Illumina Assembly) | ecosystem: Environmental > Aquatic > Marine > Subtidal zone > Sediment ... | reverse complement strand
GGACGATATGTTCCGCGGCTCCTTTATCGCCGATTTCATGGTCGACAAGGATCGCCTGTTTGCCCAGATGACACTGGATAAGGACGAACTCGCGCTGTATGAGCAGATCTATACCCACCTGACCCTGGATGCGCCACGACCCGACCTAGTGATCTACCTGCAGGCACCGCTGGAAACCCTGCGCCAGCGCATCATGCAGCGGGGTATTGGTTATGAACAGCAAATCCGTGACGATTACTTGCTGCGCCTGTCCGAATCCTATACGCGTTTTTTCTACGACTACGACGACAGTGCGCTACTCACCGTCAACACCCAGTCGATAGATCTGATTAACAATACCGACGATTACCAGGCGATTCTTGAAAAAATTAGTGACATCCATTCTGGACGCCATTATTTCAATCAGTCATCATTCGCCCTCTGACGAGGGTCCGGCATGTATATTCCCAAACCGCTAGACGACAGGATCACGATTCCGCATCTGAAAAAGATGAAGCAGGATGGTAAAAAGTTCGCCTGCCTGACCGCCTATGACTACAGCTTTGCCAACCTGGTCGAGGATTGCGGTGTCGAAGTAGTGCTGGTAGGGGATTCGCTCGGCATGGTCATCCAGGGACATGAAACCACGATACCGGTAACCCTGGACGACATTTGTTACCACGGCAAGGCGGTCGCCGCCGGTCTGCACAACGCGATGCTGATGCTGGATATGCCCTTCGGATCGCTCAATTCACCGCAGCAGGCGATCGACAACGCGAGCATTTTGCTGAAACGGACCCAGGCACAGGTGGTCAAGCTCGAAGGCGGGAAAACCCAGCTGAAAACCGTCGAGACGCTGGCTGAATTCGGCATCGCCAGCTGCTCACATCTCGGCCTGCAGCCGCAGATGGTGCACAAGATGGGCGGTTACCGCGTGCAGGGCAAGGCCAAAAGCGCTGCCGAGGAAATGCTGACCACCGCACAGGACCTCGAGGCCGCCGGCACCGACCTGCTGCTGCTCGAGTGCGTACCGGCGACGCTTGCCGCCGAAATTACCGCGGCACTGGAAATTCCGGTGATCGGTATCGGCGCAGGCGCCGATGTCGATGGGCAGATCCTCGTACTGCAGGATGTACTGAATGTGACCCCGGGCAAGAAACCGAAGTTTTCGAAAAACTTCATGCAGGGCCAGTCAAGCATCCAGGCCGCCATCAGCCGTTACGTCAGCGAAGTCAAGCGCGGCAAGTTTCCCGATAAAACCCACATTTTCTCCTGAGATTCAGAGCATGGACCAGGCCACCAGCGTTATCGAACTGCGGCAATACGTTCAGCACTGGAAGGATCACGGCCAGTCGATCGGGTTTATCCCGACCATGGGCAACCTGCACGCCGGCCACATGTCGTTGATCGAAAAGGGTCAGGCGCTGAGCGACCGCACCATCTGCAGCATCTTCGTCAACCCGATGCAGTTCGGACCGAACGACGACTGGGATCATTATCCCCGCAGCCTGGCGCGCGATATCGAACAGCTCGAGGCGATCGGTTGCGACCTCGTTTACCTGCCGACAGCGTCCGAACTCTATCCCGAAGGCCTCGATAAGATCAGCCATGTAGAGGTCACCGATCTGACCGAGCACTACGAGGGAGCACATCGACCGGGGCACTTTACCGGGGTCGCGACCGTGGTGCTGAAATTGTTCAATATCGTCAAGCCTGACATCTCGGTATTCGGCAAGAAAGATTTCCAGCAGTACCGCGTGATCAGCAAGATGGTCGAGGATTTCAACCTCGACGTGCAAATCATCGGCCAGGAAACCACGCGCGAGGCATCGGGGCTGGCGACCAGTTCGCGTAACCAGTACCTCGATCAGACGCAGACGCAACAAGCCGCGCTGATTTACCAGCTGCTGCAACAGACCGCGCAACAGATCGAGCAGGGCGAACGCGATTTCGAAACACTGCAGGCGGGCGCGATTGCCACCCTCGACGAGGCCGGTTTCAAAACCGACTATTTCTGCATCTGTAACGCCGAAAGCCTGTTGCCGGCCACCCCCGAAGATCGCGACCTGGTCATCCTGGTCACCGCGGCCATGGGCCCGACCCGCCTGCTCGATAATATCGAAATCTCGCTCTGGTAAGCGTTTCAGTTCCCGGCGTATAAAACCTGCATCGCGGCGATGCGCTGTTTTACGCGTTCGCGTAACTCGGCTGGTTCGAGCACTTCGACCTCGGCACCATGTTTCAGAATATCCATCACCAGCTCGGTATCCTGGCTGTAAGGCACGCGTAAAATATAGTATCCCTCGGCGTCGTAATCACTGCCCTGCTCCGGGTGCCAGGTTTCGCGCGACACCCAGCGCGCCAGCTGCGGGCTGAAGCGCAGCACCGCCTGGCGGGTTGCGGCGCCGGAAAAGATACCGTAGCCGCTTTCGAGTTCACGGTTCAACTCCGCATCTTCGACCTCGATCGCGGGCTCGTTAGTAATTTGCAGCGCCTGGATCGCATCGATCGAAAAACTGCGCAGGCCGCCACGCAGGTGGCACCAGGCGTCGAGATACCAGTTGTCGCGATAATAGATTAAACGCTGTGGCGACACGCGCCGCTCGCTGCTGCTGTCGGTGGGACGGCTGTAGTAAGTCATGTCGACGCATTTGCGCGACAGCAGCGCCTGGCAGAGGCCCTGGAAATTCTCACTGCGGTAAGCCTTCGCCGCGAGCGGGACGATACGAATGCGGCGTGAAATTTCGTCGACGCTGTGATCACCGTCGTCGAGCAGCATGCGGATGCGCGAGCGCAGCGGTTCGATATGGCTCGACAACACGCCGGGCTGCAGGTTTTCGAGTAATGCGTCCATGCTCAGCAAGGCCTGGATTTCACTGGTGTTGAACCACAGGCCGGGGAGCTGAAACTGTTTGCCACCCTCACCTTGCTCGTAGCAGTAGCCGCGCCGCTCGTGATCCCAGACAATTGGCGCCGCGAGTCGATCACGCAGGTACTCGAGGTCACGTTTAAACGTCGCCGGAGATACTTCGAGCGCTTCGAGAAACTGCGCGCGGGTCACCACGCGCCGATTACACAGCATCTGGTCGATCAGGTGGAAACGTTCGGTGCGGTCCATAAAAATACCAGATTCGGAAATAGCTCATCTTATGAGCCACCTGTCCACGAGTCAATCGGAGACAGACCACGATTAATCTTCCTTAGCTAGAAACCGAGGGCCCCTAGAATCCCCCGCCCATCTCCAAGCTTGACATAGGAAATGAAAAGGCAAGAAGAGAGAATGACAGGCCAGTAGAGCAATTTGACGATGATGCCATTGTCGCGCAGAAAATAATTGTTACTCGCTCGCTCTGACTTGGTCATCAGGAACGCAAACACCGATACCAGCAGCAGCACAACATAGGACATGATATAGAAGTACTCGACATAGACCACGCCTGATCCGGGGAACTCCCGCCGGATCTGAATGTGGCCGAGCAAAGAAATAAAGAACAGGCCAGAGCAGGCCCCATAGACCGTCAAAGTGTTGAAACCGAGCCGTTCAACCTCTCCCCTGTCACGGCCGACACTCAGGAGCAGACCAAACAGCAGTCCGACAATTACAAAAAGCGGCACGAGGTTCACTAGAAACGCATCGGCAAACTTGCGTTCCAGCTGAATATAGAAGCGCAGCTCCGGCCGCGAAGGTTCATTCGTGATTTTCGACATTCTCCCGAAATTGGTATCATACGTCAGTCTTTCGTAACCAAAGAAGCTATCTGTCACATTCCACTCGCCCTTTACCAGCTGTGGCGAGATTGCCAAATTCAGGTCTTTCTTGTCACGATATGCTTCAAGGTCCGGCACCAGCACGACTTCGTTGAAAACATCGTTTGTCCACATCCGGATCCATATCTGTTTTCCATCCAGAGGATAGCGGCTGTAGTCCATATCCTGACGAAGAATGACCTGGAAATTCCACATGTATAAATTCGCAGACTTGTCGGGATTGCCGGTAATGGGCACTGGCTGCATCTTTCCGTAGGTATTCGAGGTATTAGAGCCATGATCGGTGATAGCGTCTGGGAATATCACACCCGGCACGGCGCCTTTGGGTAGTGGTTCTTTATCGACGTCCACACGCTGCCAAATTCGTCCCGTTATCCGGACATCATTAGCCGACTCGAACGAGAGTGACTGGATGTAAATTCCGGTCGGCATCTGGAACAGCTTCGAGGCGTTGCTATCCCCAAGCACCTTTTTGACATCGTCCTCTGACTCAAGCGGCGCGAGCAGACTTCCAGAATCGGTCTTTCCTGATGCTTCGAAGGCACAACACTCAGTCTTGACCCAGAGTGCTAGCATCCATCCGATCAGTATCAGGGAAATGAGGGCTACACCCACCCACGGTCCGGCTCTATTCACTAAAACATGCTCTCGCATAGGGTGAAGTTATGAAAAAATGCAAGCCCGAAATACTCGAATTGCGTTGATGGCATAGTAGCATAGGCCCGCATGATAAGGTGCCTCTGAACCAGGTTCATATTATCTTTTCAAACGTACTGACAATGTCGGAATCTGCAATGGGCATCGAAGGCCGCTGAAAGATCTGGACAACCGATTCCAACCGGGTAGGCTGAGGCTTTGAGTAGTTCAGTACTGCAAATTCGATTACTCGCGCTCAGGTAAAGAAATGTCAAAGTCGATCCTTGTAATGTGGTTACTTATCGTGGCGCTAGGGTACGCTGCGGCTATGTACTTTATGGCGGGCAACCTCCAGGCCAGCAAGCTTCAGGCGGAAACAGAGCATCGCGCCAGGCTTGACCCAACGGCCGATGAAAGGGGCCGCACCGGAATGGATAACGGCGTGCTTGAGAGCATTCAACTGGTAGACCAAATCTCTGTGGAAGTCGGAATCTATGTTGACCGCATACCGAAATTATCGATGCCGGATACAAACTGGACCGTGGATTTCTATCTCTGGTTTCGATGGTGGGACGAAGGCATCCATCCCGGTAAAGATTTCCAGGTGATTGATGGTGAGATCGTAACCAAAGAGGTCAAAGCCGAATTTGAGCTGGACGGGACCCGCTACGCGCTTTATCGAGTGGTCGCGAGTGTTTCGAAATTCTTTAATGTGTCGCGATTCCCACGGGATGATCATCTGCTGGCGCTGCGTATTGAGAATGCGAGGCACCCTATCGGCGAAATGATATTTATACCAGACGTCGCAGGCAGCGCGGTCAGTTCCCGGGTTCAAATCCCGGGATATGAAATCTACGATAGCGCTATCGTGCAAAAGCCTCACTCCTACAAAACAACGCGTGGTGATCCCCGTTTGGCTGATGACCGTAAAGCAACCTATTCGCAACTCGTCTACGGGATTAGTATCAAAGAGCCAGGGTGGGCGCTTTACATCAAAATGTTCCTTGGTACCTTCGCGTCAGTGGCCATATGCCTATTGTCCTTTTTGATTGGCTCCACACAGACCGGGCCCCGTTTTTCAGTCAGTATCGGCGCCTTTTTTGCCGCAGTTGCCAGCAACTATCTTGTCTCTCAGCTAATTCCCAAAAGCGGGACGGTCGGATTGACCGATTTCGTGACAGGCACCTCCCTTGTGACGATTTTCCTGGTTATACTGACATCGACCATGTCCCTGAAGTTACTCGAAAGTTCGGCCGACGCTCGATTGCAACGAAGCTTTGATCTCTCTGCGCTCGCGGTATTTCTGACCGGGTACGTGACCCTTAATGTCGTCATTGCTCAGGCAGCGTCGATCTAGGGGAATCGTGGTCTGTCCCCTATTGTTCTGCCCTATTGTTCCTGTCCTCTATTTACTTTAACTTTCGTTTAAATCGGAGTACCGGATTTCATATTCAATACAGCTGCTGGACTTGCTCCTGTGAATTCTTCTAAAACAACCGAAACCTTCGCTCCTTTACGTTGAATTGTTTTCACCTCAAATACAGTATTTCGGGGAAAAAGCACTTCAGCCTGCCCCGCACCGGCACCAGCGCCAAACGCTTTGTTCCAAACTTGCTTTAGTACCTTGCACTTACTCTGTTGCATGTCGTACAACGCCTGCTGATTCGTATTCGAATAAGCTATAAGGGGGATATCTATCGCAATCGGGACACCACTCCTGCCGTGAATCGCCAACTTCAATAGCCCCGTTACCTGACCGGTTTGTTCCTTCCCGAGTATGAATTGTCGATGCTCAGAAGTGGACAGGAAACCCAAATCGCCGACGTAATTACCGACATTAATGATGCTGCCATTGGCCATCTGCCCGTATGGTATGTCAGCGCCAGACGGGTAGGAGATCGACCGATAGACGACCCGCTCATTGGATTCGTTGTTTGCCAGGAGTTGTTGTCGAATCGCTTGCAAAGCGGCATCCAGTGCTTGAACGGCCAGATTGACCGCATTGGGATTGTCGCGAGCATCGTCCTGAATTGCGCGACTGGAGGAAACGTAATCCTTGATCGCGTTCCGTACCTGATTTTCCTGCGGGCCTGGCAAGGCTTGCACCAAACGTTCCGATTCTGCCTCGGTCAGCGCAGCAATTTTACGCGCGTTCGAGGATGTTTGCCCTTTTCCCATCTTGGCAATAAGGTCATTGCTATTGGCGTTAGTCAGATCTCCTGTACCAGCGGCCATCTCATCAAGAATCCGTCCCTCTGTCCGACGGGGAACTTTTTTCTGAACAGTCTGCTGCTGTTGCGCAGGACAACTTTCGACCATCTTTTGCAATTTTCTTTGTGCAATTGCCGAGGACCGGTTATCTACAATCTGGAAAGCAGACTCGCTACTGCACAGCTTTCGAGAAACCCTGGTCGCAACCGGTTGGCTTTTATCTTCCTGCGTCTTTTCAGTGTGGGCATACATTATGGAAGCACTTATCCATGAAATAAAAGGGGTTGGTGACAAATAATAATTAAAATCGGGGACAGACCACGATTATCCAGGAACATCAGAGCTTCACTACTGCCATTTGTCTTACGCCCAACTTCCGTTGCAACGGCTCGATTCTTATTCCCTCCAGGCTTCTCACCTCGCATATACATCACGTAACCCCTAGCGTAATCAATATCAAGCACCCCAGCACAACCGGCCAGTAGGCAATCTTGACCAGGATATTGTCCTCGTAAAGAATCAGCCCGCATCCGCGCTTCGGCCGCAGCGAAAACAGGTAGGTATTTGCCGTTGCCGCCACCAGCAGCGCGTACATCAAAATATAAAAATACTCGATATAGACGATGCCCGAACCGGCGAATTGCTCGCGCAGCTGGATATGCGCCAGCATGACGACGAAAAACAATGCCGAGCTGGCGCCGATAAAACCCGAAACGCTAAAGCCAAAACGTTCAGATAATTCGGCTTTGTCGCTGATGGTTAACAGTGCAGCAAACAGCAATGTCGCGACCAGGAATAATGGCAGCAGGTAAACGATAAACGCGTTTTCGAATTTACGCTTGACGATGAAGTTGTAGTGCAGCTCCGGAAAGCCCTGTTGACCAACATAATTGGTAATACCGAAGTCGGTATCGTAGCTCGATAACTGGTAATCGAAAAAGGTGTTCTCACGCTCCCAGGTTTCAAGCACGATTGCTTCCTCTATGCCAAAAATATCCCCAGGACCCGTGGCCTGGTAGGCCTCGAAGTCCGGCACCAGGACGATGTTGCGTGAAAACTGCTTGTGCCACAGGCGCACCCAGACCGTCTTATGGTCAAATGGGTAAGTCGAGTAATCAAATGGCTGGCGTAAAGTCGCTTCGAAGTACCAGCCAATGATCTCCTCTTGCGCGAGACGCAGGCGATAGGCCTCCTGGGGCTCGAAACCGGAGTCGACCTGTTCGGGCAGGATAAAACCAACCTCCCCGGACCCGGGTTTGATACTGTCGTGCAGGCCATCCTCGTAGCGTTGCCAGATGTAGCCCGTCAGGTTGACCTCGGTGGAGTTAAAAAATTTCAGCGACTGGATAAAGATACCGGTTTTGACTTTCAGGGTCGGCTCTATATTGCCAGCTTTTGCAACCACGAGATCTTCCCAGTTTTCCTGCAGGTACTCGTCGACAGCCTGTTCGCTGACCAGTTGCGTGGGTTCGACGAGATACTCGTTCAACTGTATCCACAGGTTCAGTAAAACGGCAATCAGAACGGCAGAAACTACCGCTGACAGTCCCCACCAGGTTACGTGCTTCATCGCTGAGATTCTCCTTTCATTTATCCTGATTTTTTATTTTTTTGTATTCAACGCCCTGGCGCCCATGACGTCGGCTTCGTGCTCGAGACCAGGGTCATCATTGATTTGCTTGTCGGCCATTTGCGTGGTCGGCTGCACACGTCCCTCACGTTGTTGCACCGTATGCCAGGCTTCGTGTGGCAGGTGTTTCTCCTGCCCGGAACCGAGATGAATGTCATTGCCCTGTGCGTAGGCATGCGCGTTTAGCTGCGCCGGTTTCGGTGAGTTGTAGTGCACGCGGACGTCCGAAATATCCATACCCGACAATGATTCGATACCGGATTTGAGATTATCCGGTAAACCGGTTTTATTGGGTGCAACCGCAGGTTCCTGTTCGCGCTGCAGCGTTGCGGCGAATTTTCCCTGCATCAATTCCTCTTCCTCGAGTTCTCGCTGCACAGTATCGAACTTGCCCTGCAACAACTCTTCTTCCTCCGGTCCCTGCCGTTGTAAGGTTGCGAACTTGCCCTGCAGCAGTTCCTCCTCTTCTTCCGCAGCCCTTTGCACGGGATGGCCGAAGGCAGCTTCGAGCTGATCACGCTGACGCTGCATCGTCGAACTGCTGTCGATGCCGTTCATGAGGCGGCGTTGCAAAGCGCTATCGCCGCGTCCATCGACAAATGCACTCGTCGCCTGCCCGCGACGACCACTGCTCGCCGACCTGTTTTTCATCTGTTGCGGTACTCTTTCCAATCCAGTTTTCATAATTTACCCCCTCGTTAGCGGGCTGTATAAACCTGTTAAGGTAATGGCGGCTGCAAGTTCCGTCTTAACTGACGCAATCTGAAGCCGACGATGATCAACAGCAGGATACCGATAAGCATGTAAGCTGCTTTCTGCCTGAAAAACGGGTCACAGACCAACGTAACCATAAAAATCATCGCGGTCACATACCCGTAACTTGCGAAGTATATGAACCGGCGTTGATAAAATTCACGCAGCCGACAATTCCGCAGCGCCAACAGGGCATAAATCACCGCCAATGCGAGTAAAATACTGAAAGCAATACGAAACCCCCATCGGTTTGGACATGCATACTCACACAACCTGTTCGCATATGGCTTGATTGTTTCACCCAGGAAGGCAAACTCATCGTTAATCCAGTAAATTGCTTCCAGCGCCTCACGTAATGTATTGACATCTGCCTGCTGAGCCGTTTTTTTCTCCTCAGCTGCTTTCTCCTCAGCTGCTTTCTCCTCAGCTGCTTTCTTCTCAGCTTCTTTCGCTGCCGCTACTTTTTCCGCGGCTTCTTGCTCCGTTTGTGCTTTCTCAGCCGCTTGATTCATTGACGCCGCATCATCTCCAGATGCATTCTCCGCTGCTTTAGTCGCAGCAGTTGCTCGATCCGCTGCCTCGTTTGCTGCTGCCGCTGCCTCGTTTGCTGCTGCCGCTGCCTCGTTTGCTGCTGCCACTGCCTCGTTTGCTGCTGCCGCTGCTTCCTTCGTTACCGCTGCTATCTCCGGAGCTTCTTTCTCAGCGACCTCTTTCTTCGCGATCTCATCTTTGGGAGCCTCTTTTTCCTGTGTCAATGGCAGATGCCACAGGCCGATGCCGGCAAAATTATCCTGCATATAAATCAGGTCGTCCTTAAACTGGGTAATCCCATCCCCATACACGCGTTTATATTTTTCTTTTGTAACCTTGGTAACCTTTTGTTTGGCAAGACCCTGCGCGACGACAATTGGCACTATCTTGCGCAACACGGTTTGACGCGCTGCACCTTCGAATGCGTTTTCTATGACTTGCCGCAGGTTCTTTTTAGATTTACTGGTATCCTGGGTTAAGAAAACGAATACGTTGTCGACAATCTTATGATCGGCATCCAGAATTTTCTCCAGTGCCTTAAATTGCCCTTCAAGTTTGCGAAGTTCATTTTCACGCGTCCGATATAGATTTATAAAATCCGCCGGTTCTGGTTTTGTAGAGTCCACTTTGAGATTAATTTTGTCGACATACGCCAGGTTGAGGCCGAGCATGATATTGAGCTTCGCATCAGGTTCCACCTGCTTTAATTTCGATGATAGCTTTTTCACGATACCGACCAGTAGACTCCCGTTTACCGAAACGAGCGACCCATTCGCGATCTCTAACAATTTCCTCTCGCTTTCCGGTTTGGCGGTCAAACTGTTCACGATCGCTAACAATTCTTTCCGGCTTCCGCTTCCCCCTCCTGACGCACTTTCAATCGCTGAAAAATCTCTCTCGCCTTCCGATTTGACCGCCTGTTCATTGACGATTTCTACCAATTTCCTCAAGTATTCTGGTTTCTCGGTCGACTCATTCACGTAATCTCGTTTTTCGGCCAATTCATTCACGATCGCTAACAATTCTTTCCAGCTTTCTCGCTGTTCAGAGTCAGTATAATCATCAAAAAACAGGTTGATGCCATCGGCACTCTCGGTCGGGTAATCATCAACCAACGGCATATATTTGCGCCACCTGGGAGAATCGGAGCTTTTGAACTCCCGGGTGACGGTGTCGACCATAATATCGGTGGCTCGATCGATCTGCTCGTACTCCCAGTTCTGCCAGCTTGACGCGTAGAAAGTAACATCAACATCCACCTGGTGCTTATGTGCCTGGCTGATAAAGTCGGCAACGTTTGGTTGCACCCCGGCTTCACTCGGCCACTGCAGATTGTGTTTGACATAGCCCTGCTGATTCAGCTCTAGCGCATAAAAACCGACACGATCGAACAGGCTGAAATCGACCACGTGCTCGTTGCCGTCCGCGAGCCAGTGGGGATAAAAGCCATATACAAGTGAATGTTCTTTAAAATTACGGGAACAGCCGCAACCGTCACCGCTCAGCAAGATCTTTTCCGGCTTATTCAGCGTGCCGGCAGTTCTTTCCAGTAGTTCGATAGTAAGCTCAGCTAACGCCTTTACCCCTTCCGGCGTTTCAGCGTTTTGCGCCTTCAAGCTTTCGTCGACCCTGAGAGAGCGGCAAAATTGTCCGAGCGCCTCGTAGGTATCGTCACCTAGCAGACCGTCTATCCTTCCCGGGTGATATCCGACCGAAAACAATTTTGTTTGAATCTCTTTGATCTTATCATTTGGAAACTTGGCCTCAATAAAGCTTTTCTCTATCCAATTGATGCTGCAGTCTGGGCCGTCTTTCTCGGCGTCAACCCCCGACTGGGCCGCAACTTGCGGCATCGCGACCAGCAGCAAGAGCAAACAGGCGGACAGCAGATTTAATAACCCCGCGGAAGTCGTTTGTGAAGTATTCATAACTAAATTGTTTTCCCTTCTTTGCGGAGTTCCCTGGTAACGCCTTTGACCAGGTCGTCGCGGTTGATACTGGTGCGATTCATTTGCAGCGCGCTGATCGCGCCATAACGCACGACGTTGGTAATGGCGCCACCGGAAAGTTCGAATTCGCTCGCCAGATGGTCCAGATCGACACCGTCGGCAAGGCCCGAACGTCCGTTGAGCGTATTCTCCCAGAGCCGATGGCGCTGGCTGACATCGGGCAGCGGAAAGTAGACCAGTGACTGGAAGCGGCGCGCAAAGGCCTCGTCGATATTGGCCTTCAGATTGGTCGCCAGAATGACGATGCCGGGGTAATCCTCGACCCGCTGCAGCAGGTAGGATATTTCCTGGTTAGCGTGGCGGTCGTTGGAGCTGGTGGTCTGCGTACGCTTGCCGAACAACGCATCGGCCTCGTCGAAAAACAGGATCCAGTTTTTATGTTGCGCCTGGTCGAACACGTTGGCGAGGTTTTTCTCGGTCTCGCCGATATACTTCGACACTACCATCGACAGATCGATGCGATAAACATCAACCCCGAGTTCGGCGCCGATCAAGGTTGCGGTGAGTGTCTTGCCGGTTCCTGGCGGGCCATAAAACAGGCTGCGATACCCCGGCGTGATCGATTTCTCCAGGCCCCAGTCCTGCATTATCGTGTGCGAGTGCTGCATCCAGGTTTTGATGACATCGATTTCGGCCAGCACTTCGGGCGCGAGCACCAGGTCGTCCCAGCCGAGCCTGGTGGTGATTAGCTTGGCCGGGAAGGTAATGCTGTAATCGGGTTTATGCGAGATGCCCGAGGTGCAGCGCGACAGTACGTCGGTCGACAGGATCAATGCGCCACTTAGAAAGGGTTCGTCCTGGCTTTGACGCTCAATCCGTAAAATTGGCTCGTCAGCAAAGAAATGACTATTCTCGAACAGCCGGATCACGTCGAAACGTCGCGCCAGGTCCTGGCGCGCGAGAATAAATGCCGCGGTCTCCCCGGTGGGCAGAAAGCCGCCGTGATATTTACCCTGCCAGCCGCCGAACTCGGTATAACCGCGGTCGAAGTTTTTATTGCGGATGAACAGCAGATCGAGCAACTGCGGGCGAACATGCGGAATCATCGCCAGGATCAGCACGATACGCTCGTCGAAACTCATCGCATGCCGTTGCACCAGCTGCGCGTAATCAGACTCATCCCCGCTTAGATCGGGTGGTGTAATTTCCCGGATATCTTGATGCCCGCTACCTTGTTCAAAGTAAAGCTTTATCACGGTCTCCAGGACCTGGTTAAACCATTCGAGCTCGGCGTCCAGCGTTGCTGCATTCAATTGTGACAGGCTTATCTCGACAGCCTTCATATCAGCGCCACTCCACGTAAATCACACGTTCCATCCAGGCGAACTTGATGGTCGTAAACGACCATGGGACCTGGTCCAGCAACATGTCGAAGGCCCTGGCCTCGATCGCTAAATGCCAGGCGTCATTTTTCAGTTGCAAGCGTCCGTTACGCTGCAGGAAGGATTCGCGCAGGCCATCGATCGAGGTATTTTCCAGCGCCTTCCAGTGCTGGGTAACCGCATGCAACAACCCCTCGAGTTGCTCGCGCTCGTCGGCAGTCAATTCGATCCCGCGGCGAATCGGATGTCCGGTTTTAACCCCACATAACAACTTATTCAGCACCAATTGATACTCGGGGCTGGTAATGCTGGTATTGACCAGGAACTGCAGGCAATGCACGGCGCGCTCGGCCGCGTCCCGATCAATGAATTCGCCGGCATCGGTAAATCCCAGGCGTTCGAACAGCCTTGGCAGGTAAGGCGCCAGCAATACCATGCCGGCGTTAGCAATATAAATATCTTCGAGCGGCAGCAGCTCGTCATCGGTTGCGAACAGGTCGCCTGCCGCGGGCTCGGGAGGCTGCGGAATATCGAAACTGTCATCGCCAAGTACGCCTATCAGGCGCTGCGTCAAAGCCTGCGTCGCCGACAGGCTATTTTGCAATAACGATTGGCCCAGCGTAGCGCGAAACTGCGCGGGATCGCTAACTCGAGCCTGCTGCATCAGGTAGTCGACATACTGGCGAGCGAAGTAAGCCTCGTTGAACAGGTAGCCCGTACCGGTTACATAGGCCTGGATAAATTGCCATTTCATAGTTTGGAATCGCTCCACCGAGAGCGGGGTTTCGGCGGCGTAAGCGGCGGTAGTCAGCAATTCGGCGCATAGCAGCATTTGCTCGCGAGTGCGTTGACTCATGGCGCTAAGATCTGGCTCAGCATCAAGATTGCCGGTCGCAGTCTGGGCAGGCTTGTCGCCCGAATCGAGCGCAACATCGTGTTGCTCGAAAGGCAGGTCCGCAGCTGGTTGCTGGCTTTCTGTCGCCTCCAGGTCGATTAACTCGCCGTTGATCAGGCGGCTCAGAATATAGGAGAAGAAAGCATGCCTGTCTGCCGACGAGCTGGCTCTGGCATGTATCGCCGCAGCGAGTTCGGTCGCCGACCCGAAAGGCCGCGTGCCGTCGGCTTGATGATTCAATGACAGCAATGCATAGACAAACTCGGCCAAAACAGGGGGGGATAAATCGGGAATGATCCGAGACCAGACATAGCCGCCGGTTTGTAGCTCGCGGAAAAAACGCAATAACAGCCAGGGCGCATCGAGCCGAAGCTGTTTGATATCGGTTACCAGTTTCGTTTCGGGAATCTGTCGATCCATGTCAACCGTCGTTAACGCCGATTTAATATGCTCATAGCGACGATAAGACACTGCCGGTGTTGATTCCGCATCCCGTTGGCTAGCGCTCAGCTCATCCTGTTCTGTCAGCTCGGCGGGGTCGATCAACTCGATAAGCGCGATCAATTGGCGTAACCATTCGTCTGGTTTGTCTGACTCGCTCAAACTACCGATATTCTGCCTGAGCCTGGCCAGCGATACCGACGAACTCAGCTGACTCGACTTAACGACTTGCCGTAACAGACTGAGGATATACGAGCGCTGGTCGAATTCAATGCCGTGCTCAACCAGCAAATAACCCAGTGAAATTTCCCATAGTTCGGTTTGCAGCGGCGCCCGATCAGTCGCCGCATCACCGGCCCGCAGCTGGAAGATTTGCCCATGATCCATCAGCGCCTGCACAAATCCGTGAGCGCCGGGTTCGAGTAAGCGTAGTAAATCGGCGCGCTGTCCGGCTGAAAAACTGGTAACGATACGGCGGCGCACGGCTGCCAACTGACCATAGTAGCGAATCGTCTTTTTCAGTAATTCGGCATGATCGGTGTAGAGCGAGGCCCAGATCGACGCGATTTGCCCGGCATCACCCGACTGTAGCGCGGCCACCAGTTGCGTATGCAGCCGGTCGAAACCCGTGGGCTGATCGATGCGCGCCTCCCTGGCTGGAGTTTGCGCTGCTAAAAGCTTCAGTTCGGAATCGTCAAAGTTATCATCCCCCCGTAGCATCGATTCGAGCTGGAGCCGCGCTTGTTGCGCCGCGGCACCGCGCGATGCGGACAGGAGCCGCATCACCCGCCGCAGGCTTTGCGGCGAAAACTGTTTCACCAGCCTTGCCAGCACCCCGTCGCGATCGGCATTGGCGCGAATAAACTCGAGTAAAAACTCGGGGCTCGAGTCGACGGATTCGACTAACATTGATTCCAGTGCGCCGCTATCGGAGTCGGCATCCCGGGCATACCACGGCAGGTACCCGTTACGCAGAAAATAAAACAACTGCGATTGCGCCGCGCTTTTTTTATCAACCAGATCCGCAGCGGATGCTGGATCACCGCCAGGATGACGCATATCGCCAAGCGCCTGCAACATGCCTGCGCGTAACTTTGCAGGCATTTGTTGCCGATAATCCCGGTAAACGATCTCGCCCAAATCGATTTCAAGATTATCCAGTCGTAAAACGGAACCCGGATTGCCTATATCATTGTCGACCTGTTCGAACACTTCATCGATTATATTCATCAGGTTATTTTTGATGAAGTCATCAAGCTGGGACCGCTGGTCTTCGGGCACAGTTTGTTCGGTATAAGTGGTATCGAAAATAGCGCCGTCGATAAGGTTTAGATTGTTCATGGCGCCAACATCATTGCTCTGTTGGCCGCTTTTCATGGTGGGCGATCAGAAAATCCTTCAAATGCCTGGCTTTATTATCGAGATCTTTTACTAGCTCTTCCCAGCGATCGGAATCCGCTCGCGCCGAGTCCCGGCTGCTCTTTAGTTGCCACCACGCATCAAAAAGCCGTTCGAACTCTTTCATGTCAGCATAATTGAGCCAGCAAAATTCGGGCATGATGTGTGCCGGCGCATTCAGGCGTAGAGTCTCCCTGGCGAGATTCTGGAATTCCCGATTGCTGCAACGCGCGGTCCAGCTCGGGAAAATGACGCTGATTTTGAACGAGTAGAAATCATCCACCTGCTCCGTGTGCGATGTCATTGTCGACACTTGTGGCCGCAGCAGTAAATGCTCGACGATATGCAAGCCTTCACTGTCGCGGTTAATGGCTAACAACAGCTGTCGCAGGCTATTGGCCGCCTCGATCGCGCTCGGCCGCTTCTGTTGCGCGTTTGCTTCCTCGGTGAAATCGCCCAGATGCCACCATTTTTCGTCTTCGTCAATCAGAAACAATCGCTCCCGCCCGGAGCTGGCGCTACCGATACGATAGCGATCTATGTAGATACCGTTGGTTAACAGCAGCTCGCTGAGTGAGTTACCATCGAGCGGAATGATGGCCTCGATATTTGCGCGCAAGCGATCGATGGAAACGGCCTCCTCCAGCGGTTCCAGCGGCGGTGGCTTTATATGCTCAAATTTGGATTCAGCCTCATCCCTGCTGCCTGGCCGCAATTCGCTACTGCCCGCTACCAGTTTCTCGAATCCATGCTTTTTCATCGCAGTCCTCAACGAACGCGCCTGAGGATGCTTGAATCCGAGCAGCATTGCTGCGCGAGCAGACAGCCCTCCACGCCTGTCTTTGTTCCTGGTAGCGCTGTAGTCAGGCGCGGCCGCGCGATCGCGGCCAAGATTGACAATCGACTCGAGATAGGAAATTTTGTTGTCGACAATAAGCTTCTCGATTTCGTCCTTGCCGTAATAATAATTAAAATGACGCAGCGAATTCTGGGTAAAGCTCTCACCGTAGATCGCCAACATATAATCGAGCAGTCGGCTCTTGCGCTCGTTATAGTTATCGAAACGGGCCATAATGCCCCTGAAAACCTGACCCGGATCCTCTGGATAAACGGCAGTTAAATCGGCAATCTGCTGCTCATCCAGCGTCCGTACGGCATAGGTACTCCCGCTCTCGTCCCGGGTCGAAAATAGAGTTTTGAGCGCATCGATGTTGGCCAGAAAATCGACCATCAATTGTTCAAAAATCACCAGGTAGCCCTTGAGCTGCCGTGCCCTGGCCTTTACTTCGGGTCTGGCCGAAGCCGGCACTCCCTGCTGATTGACGCCATAGCTGACCGGGAATTGATTTTGAATGCTGAAATACTGCTCGATTGGCCCGAATTTGGGAATTATCGATTTGGTCAATAATGACAAATCCTGCGGCGTCGAACTCGACCTGTAGTCCTTGAATTGAAGTTCGTCGTAGTGGGCTTTCATTTGAGCGAATGAAATCGGTAATTTGCGCCCGTTTCTGGTTAATTCAACACTGACTTCGGCCTCGGCCAGGGGAATTTTCAGGTCGAAGGCCTGCTCCACGTCGTCGGTTTCATGCGCCGGGCCTGCGCTCTCGTGTTCCGAATCCCCGGCATCAATTTTGACGTAGTATTTTTTTCCATCCTTGCGCAGGCATAGCTCCTGGATGTGATCAACGTCCTCTATGTTATTAATGGTCGCAAACAAGGTCGAAACCAGGAATTCGGAAGCAGGCTGCTGACTGTCGCCATCCTCGACAAAACCATGGTTGGTAAAAGGGCCGTCAAACAGTCGATCGAGGGGTTTCGCTCGATCGACCTGATCGTAACTTTCGATCGAAACGCCGCAGGCCATGCGTCGCGCGCAGGCAAAATAGATTTCAGCCAGCAGTTTCTCGGGCTGGTGCGCGTTACTGACTTCGATATTGGCGCAAAGCTCGCATTCGATATTGGTTACGACCTTGATATCGGCCAGTTCGAGATCCTCGCACAGATTTCTGGCGGCGTGATAAGTGGTAAATAACTGTTCTCTGACATCGTTTTCCTGCTGCTTGCCATGTTCTCGCCCGAGTTTCACCAACAGCCGGTAAAGCCCACGGTAACCATCTGCACCAGCTTTGTTCGTGAACCAGACGTTATCGACAACGGGCAGCTTATTCAGCATGAGCTTGCGATAATCGGTGGTAGTGGTCGGACGACAGGTCAAGATTTTATAGGGTTCGACCAGGTTTAAAGCGTCGAGGTTCAGGTTACCTTCGCCATCCGCGAGGTAGTCTTCCACGCCAAATCCGCTGCGGTATATCAAATCGGTCAAGGCGTAGATGATTTGTTCGAGGATGGTGATGCCTGGATCGTGCAGGTTATAGTCGGTCCAGGTCTCGCCCGAAACACTCTGCAGCAGCTTGATCGCCTCACTGCGGAGACTGTCGAAACTGAGCTCATCGTCGGTAGACTTTCGCCTTTTTATGGATAATTTATCATCCATAACAGGCTCCGGTGCAGACCGTCATCGCGGGAAGAAGCTTACCGGCGCCAGCTGTCATCATCCAGTTCATTGCCCGGGTTCATCCGTCTGCCAGGACTCGCTCATGTCTTCATCGAACCAGAGCTGGGTCAGGTAATATCTTATTTTAACGTCGCCACCGTAGCCGCAACGGGTGCGCATCTGCAGATAGTAGCCGTCCGCTTTATTTTCCCAGTTTAATTCAATGCGGTTGCCGCGCGACAGGTAATAAGCATGATGATATTTGATTCGCTTTTTCAGGTTGAGAAAATTAAACAGCCAGCCGCGCGGATTGAAAGTGTTCATCGCGAGGGCACTCACCAATGCGTATTTGCCGGAATCCTTTTTGCCAGCCCCGGCGACGACTTCGATCGCATGACAGCCTTGTAGCGGGCCGACAATATCGTGCCAAACGCCATCGGCGGCGACGCTTTTCTGGTGGTTGTACCGATTAGCCCCGGTTTTCTCGTTGTACTGATTGGCCCCGAGCCGACCATGGGAGGCAATCACACCACCGACGTCGAGCGCATGGACCGGATCTGGGTTGTTAACGCCGATATGACCTGCACCGCTAAAAGTCATCGCCACAAATTCTTTTGAATCGATGCCGGTAGGGGTCTCCGTGTCAATGGCAGTGCTGGAATCTCTAGCGGGCTTTTTAATCAGCAGGCGGTCTTGCTCTTCGTCATATTCGATTGTCCATACCGCATTTTTTGGCGCACCGGCTTTGAAAAAACTGATCAGGCGCTTGTGCTTTCCGATCAGCGAGATCTCGAACCCGCGTTCCGGGGATTTATCGAAACCTTCGTCGATCTGGTTCAGTGTCGAGTCGACCAGGTCGCCGAACTGGTCCTCCGTCGGCAACCGGCCTTTTTGAAAATAACGCTTTAATGTGCTCCTATTTTTCTTCGCCATTTCCACTGCTTCCAACAATAATAAAAGTACTACCGACTGAGAGTTCGTCTACCCCGGTGATTTCGGCCGGGATCGTTTCGGTCGTCGGCCAGGTTTCGATAAAATGATTTTCTACGGGTAGCGCCAGGCTCCACGGATAGCGCGGCTTGATCACGGCTTCCTTGATCTGCTCGCTTTTGACGGTATCAAATAAACTGTAATTACCGTCGCGATCGACAGTGATATGCAGCATCGAGAAGTTGGTCACGGATTCAACGTAATCCAGTCCGAAAATATGCGACTCGATATCCTGTTGACGAATACTCCAGCCAAATCGCGCCTATAGCCGACGGGTTTCCACGGACAAATGTAGTCGGATATTTCCTGGTTTAGACGTTTTAGGTAAATCCCTTCACTCGCGGTATCGACCAGCTTGACCGTACAGCGCACCTGAACCTGTTCGTATTGCGGATTTCTAACCTCTATCTCGGCAAACGACGAGCATCGCTTTTTAACATAATCTTTGATTTGGTCGAGTTTCGGGGCACTAATCATTTCATGCGCACAACTATTACTCGCCTGTTGCCTGTCGGGCACCACCACGATCAGCACATGTCCGGGTTTGTATTTATCCTCGGTGCTGGAAATGCTATTGAAACACTTTACCTTGCCAATCTCGGGAAATTCTTCGAGGATCAATTGCTCATAATCCCAGGGCATCGAGGCGCGGTTTTTGTGCCGCAGCCGCTCGCCGACGCGCACTCTGAGGTGGCTATCACTTTCGCCGTCGCGGCCGCCGAACGCCGTATAGGCCTGTTTGATACTACTGATTCCGGGAAGGTCCGGGATCGCTGTCCAGTTTGGCTCGAGCGCATAATCGTATGCGGCGTGCTGCGCCGAGTCTTGCCGCTTGCGACTGACCTTGATCGCATGGGGTTGCACCGAGTAACAGGATGGAAACGCGCTCGCGTGGTGACTGACCGAGACTCGCAACCAGCAATAGTCACCCGGCATAATACTGCTATCGTTGGTGATATCCATCGGGATATTTAAAGTAACTACCCCGGGCGCCAGAAAACCGTGCGTGCTGTCGGAGAGAATCTGGTTTTTCTTAAATTCCACCCAGCGATTCGACCTCAGGTAGAACCAGCGAAAGGCCTGGTGATCGGCATTTGCCGTCTGCGCCTGATCTTTCGACAAATGAAACAGCAGGCTGAGCGGGCCATAAAGCTTAGTGCCTGTCAGGCCGATAAACAGATTGCCCTCATGCGTATATTGCGGCAGCAGGTGGCAGGGCGCATCCAGCGTCGGCGGATACACGGTTTCAACCCCGAAAGGATGCAGATGAAAGATCTTGCTCGACAACAGGTCAGGCGCCACGGCCGCGCGCGACGGATAAATTGTCGTACTCGCCTTGTAGGCCAGCGATATTCCGTTCAGCACCGGGGTATAGGGTGGATTCGGCAATGGCTTCGGCTTCGATATTTTCAGTTTTGCGTTTGCGGACAGAACTTCGGTCAGTAATTGACCGTGTTCGACATGCCCGAAAGCGGTTTCCGGTGCTATCAGCGAAACTCGATAAAACCCCTTCCTGGACTTAAGATCATAGCGATAGGCCGTTTCCGTAATACCGGCCCCGATCGGTCTGGCATATTCGAGATTGTTAATCTCGACTTCTTTGCGCGCGGCGACGCGGTTAGTTTCAGCGATGGTTTCGAACAGACTGAAACGAGGCTTTTGCGCCGCATCTTCAGGTATCCACCGGCTATCGACTAACGCGCTGAAGGCCGCTTGAAAGGAGTGGTTGCGATAATTTGTGCGATAGCCACGGTAGTGCTCTTCAAATCCACCCACGGCGCGTGGCAATTCCGCCCAATCAAGGCTGATCTTCATTTCCCGCAATGGCTTGCGGGCAAGTTCGTAATTGCCGAACACGAAGTAAGAATTGCTACCCGGTTGCGGTCCGAGCGGCTGGAAGGGTTTGGATGGGTCGAGCTGACCATGCTGGTTGTAAACTAGCAGATTTTTGATATCGCTAACATCGACATCTATGCGCAGCGCATCGATGACCAGGTCCCTGAATACCGAGTAAGGGCAAAAATTACTTAGCGGATTGATCCGGCACTGCATAACTGGCAATTCGGTTTGCAGTTGTCCGCCATGTACCTCGGTTTTATACGCGGTGACCGGCGCTGCTTCCTGTCCTAGAACAAAGCTAATCCTGAATCCGGCTTTCGAGCCTTGTCCGCGCTGCTCTAACGGCTGTAAATAATATTCCTGCACCGCTAACCAACCTTCTTCCGTGGTCAGATCGATGTGGAAGGATTCCTTGAACCGTTTGTAAAAAAGCCACTGCCAGTCTTCCTTCAATAACTCCGCAATCTCTTTAACCATATTTTCTGGCAGCGGCAAAGATTCGGCATACGAAATAATTTCATCCTTATGTTGCTGTTCGAGGCAACCATTAAAACTCAATAGATAGCGCGCAAACACACTGCCGAACAGCTGGCGGAAATCCGCTACTGTATTACAGGCCAACAGATCTTCTATCAGTTTCTCGAGCCCGATTTTCGCGATCGATTCCAGTTCGATCGTAATATCGATTTTACGCGTTCCCTCCTCCAGCATTAATAACGCGGAAGCAACCGAAAATCCCATCCTGGCATCGCTCGAAGCTCCCCTCGCGCCCCGGGCTGGTTCCGCGCCAAACAATGGCCAGGAAACCGCGCTATCCGGGGTTGCATCCGTTGCTAAATCTGTATTGGGCAAAGCCGGCCGATTCGCTTTGATGCGGGTTACAAAACCAAGATCGGATTCGGGGGATATCAGCGGGTCGTGTTGCAGATACAGCGTGGCGAGCGCTTCAATTCTAGCATCGCTGACCCGTAAGGTTTCATCCGCGCGGTAGACGATATCGTTCAGCTCGGCATCCTGGCCAGCGCTGAACTCGGTATTTTTTTCGATCCGCACCCAGTCGCTGCCAGCGCGGGATTCCAATAACAGGTAATAGCTTAGCGGTATTGGTGGTTTATTTTCAGCCTTTAAAACCTGCCGATAGTAAAAATCGAGATGCTGCAGTGTAAATCGATTTAATTCACGCTGCGCCTTTTCATAAAGCTGCAAAAACACGATAAACAGCCCGATTGACGGCTCATGCTGCTTGCTGACCAGGCTTTGCTGCAAACAGGCATCGGCGCTTGTTTTCAGGTAGGAAATCGCATTCGAGGAAATATTAAACAAATCATTGAGTTGTTTTTTTATGCCGCGCCCATCGGTAAGGGGGTCGTTAGTCGAGCGCGCGAGCAAATCGTCGGCGTCGGTTGAATCCAGCCCCCAGACTGGAGCAAAGCTGCGCTCTTTCGAGCCGACCCATGGGATTCCAGCAAACTGCTCAATCTTGTAAAAATTATGCAATTGGGGTGCGAGTTCTTGTTCGATAATTGTCTCGAACTCGCTAGCCAGCAATTGCCCGGACTCGTGCCGGCAGGCGGACAAGCGCAAATACCAATGGTTGATCTTGTGCGCCAGATCCAGTATGAAGCTCAGCAATTCGACCGAGTGGCTGTAAGGAGTATTGTAAAAGTCTGACTCGATTCGTTCTAAATTGGTGCTGAGGATGCTTGCCATGACAACGGCTTCGTCGGCATCGAACAATTCACCCCAGCTACCATCGGCTTCATTACCGAGATTATAAAATTTAATAACCGATGCGAACCCGGCGCCCATCGCCATCAAGTCTTCGAAAGAGTGTTCGTCGACGTCGAAATAACGCGGTCTGAGCGCAGCCAGCTCCCGGTCTTGCTGCGCGGTACCGTCGGTAATATGTATTCCCTGCCAGTTCATGATTAGTTTTGGTGGTGCCGGATTCGATAAAAATCAAACACGGACCTGGCTCCCCTCCCGGAAATAAAACGGGTAAACGATATTGCTGCGCGTATTGGTTTTGCGCACGCTGTAGTTCAGCTGAATCTTGAGTATGCCGTCGAGCGCGTCTTCGGTATTCACGTCGATATCCTCCAGCGTAATGCGCGACTCGAAAAACAGTACCGCGCGTTCGATAATGTCCTTGAGTTCGGTAATGGTGCTTTCATTGATAGCTGCAAACACCATCGCCTTCAGGCCACAACCGTAGGATGGTTGCATCACGCGTTCACCCGGATTAGTCGATAACAGGATTCTGAGGCTCTCGCCGATATCCTCTTCCTCGGCAACCATTTTTACGCCAAGCGCATCGACGTGTTTGTGAAACTCGGGCGGAAAACTCCAGCCTATACCAAGAAACGCTTTATCGACGTCCACCATGCCGCGTTAGCCGCCGATGATCACGGTAGGCGCGCCGATGACGATATTACCGCCATGTGCGGTCATGTCGCCCATCCTCGCCGCGGGTTTACCGCCGATCATAACCGTGGCCGAGCCCTTGGCGATGGTATCGGGCGGTCCGACGCAAACGCAGCTATCGCCCACCACCGCGGCGGGTATTTTTACAATCAATACCGTCGGCACGCCGGGTCCTATGATTGGGCCGCCGACATGCGGGATCGGCGGAAACGGAGTTACCATCGGACAAACATGCATATCGGTTAACCTGGCTGCTGGCGGCATCGTTGTTCTCCCTGATTCTGTCCTGAATTTGCATACATTAGTTAATCATCACCATCGCGCCCTTAACGGTAGTTTGCCCCGACGCGGACAACTCGGCGCTGGCGTTACCCTTGGCGACAAAACCGACGTTGGCTTCGTGATTGACGTTCAGCCCCTTGACCGAAACATCGGCCTGGGCGCTCATATCGATTGCATCCATGGCCTCGATCGTGATCTTACCCTGGGCGGTGATACTGATGTCTTTGGGGCTGTCGAGCACGATGCCATCGGGGTTGAGTTCGACCTTGTTGTCGTTTTGATCCTGCAGCAGGATCGATTTTTCATCGTCACTCAGCACGATCGTGTTATTACCTGGCGTGACGATGGTGGTGATTTTCTTGTCCTCGTCAAACTCGATCTTGAGCTCGCTGCGGGTGACGATGGCCTTGGTATTATTTTCGGCGCTGAGCTCGTAGGGCGGCCTGTTTTTAGGGCCGTAGAGGCTGCCAAGCACGACCGGGTTGGACGGATCGTTATTCAAGTAACCCAGTATCACTTCGTCGCCTATCTCGGGCACGAAAAAGGCACCGATTCCGTTTGAGGCATGGAAATTTGCCAGCCTGGCCCAGACGCCTTCCTGCTGTGCCTGCAAAACCGGCACCTTTACCTGCACCCGGCTTTGTTCATCAGGATCGTCATCGAGCTTCATTACGACACCGATTTGCAGGCCTTCTACACCAGGCAGCCAGCCCGAGGCCGGTGGCGCCACCAGATCGGTCTGTTCGGCAAACCAGTCCGGCGACATGCCGAAACTGACTTCGCTGATCCAGTTGCCCGCTGTGATCTGGTGTCTGACCGAACTGACAAAGACATTACCGTTAAAATGCGCACCAACCCCGTCGAGCTCTATCAGGGATCCCGGCGTCGCCCTGGCGCTACCCTGGAATTTCATGCGTCCGCGAATTCTGGCGAGCCCGGCCTTCACCTGCTGCGCGTCGGCCCAACTCTTTAATGCGTCCGCCTCGATCAATCCCGATGTTTGCAGGCCAAAATTGTCTGGACCAACGATCTTGGCCAAATCATTTGATTTCAGATCGCCCTGGGCATTCATCGTTTGTGGCTTAGAACTTTGTTTTACGACCGCCAGGTTTTTCGGATCCCAGCTTACGCTCTCGACCGCGGTGAGTTGCGAGCGGGCGTCGATCTCGGCATGCAGCTCGATCAAGTCATAGCCATAGGTTAGTTTCAATTCGGGCGAGCTACTCACTTCAGGTTTTTTGACGCTTAGCTTCGCGTCCTCGACACAGATCAGCATTCCGTTTACCTCGGCACGCGAGAGTATAAAATCCCAGTCGCTACAGTAGTACTGCACCAGTTCCTTATACTCGACGGTGGTCGCGGTTATGTCAGACTCTAAGCTGTAATCTTTGACTATCGTCGAAATAATATCGCTATCTTTTTTATCGATAAAATTGGCATTTTTTCGTCCAATGGTCATCTTGACCGCCTTGTCGCGGCATTCGATCACCAGGCGCGACTGGTTATCCCCGGTAATTTTAATGCCATGTTTGACCACAATACCTTCGAAAATGGTTTCTTCCGAATCGCCATAACCGGCTTTGATTTTTATCTCGCCGCCCGGTTTGAAAGCATCCGTGTTACTGACGGGAAAATCCTGTTCCGGCATGTCCCCGTCGAGCATTTCGATTCTGGCGTATGGTATTTTGTTGATGGTTTTCGTCACCGATACCGATAAAATACCGATCGCGTCATCAATCGGGCTCCCGTTGGCAAGAATGCTGAGCTTGACGACGGCACTGCTGTTGACCATGGGCGAATCGGGCATTACTTACCTCAACGGTGGAAAACGGAGTTTGCTGCCGGGTTTAAGATCGCGAAAATCAGTTAGGTTATTTACCCTGGCAACTTCCGGGTAATAAGAGCTGTCCCTATAAACGCGGTAGCACAATAACGGCAGCGTATCCCCCGCTTTGACTTCGATCAGGTGGCTCATGTCGGGTGATGAGCGATTTGCACGCTTGGCCTCTTCCTCCCTGCTCATGAAACTGGAAAACTCGAGTTCGAGTTTGCATCGAAGCGGTTCGCCGCTGGGTTTGAATAGCGTATTGTCGACCTTCATCGACTCGAGCCGGCCGAAGAATATCTGGCTGCCCCACAATACCTGGACCACGTTGGGTTCGTGCTTTTTGCCGTCGTATTTGTAAACGATATCCTTGAGGGATTTAAGCTGAGTCTTGACGTCTATCTTGGATTCATCCGGGCCGCTTACTGCTCCCGAGCCGTCAATCAGCGTGCTGAATTTCAAATTTTCCGGCTTGACGCCACTGAATTTGGCTTCCGAACCCGACTGGCCGATGGCATCTCCCTTGTTGTATTCGACCGCGAAAGAATGATCATATGACGACGGGTTCAGCATGAACTTGAAAACGTTGTCCTTATCGATCGAGATTTTGCCATTGTCATCGACGGTACAGGCGGTAATCGTCATCTTGTCTTTTTCACCGGAACCCGCGTCAGCCATTTATCTTTCCTGTATCTCTTCAAGGCTCTGTTGGACCAGCTGCCTGCATTCTTCGATAAGTTCTTTTTTCAACGCTTTGAGATCTGCACTGACCAGCTCCCTGCGATCACGATCGCGTTCCCTGTGTTCACTAACCAGAGTGGATTTTATGATTAACTGCTTGACTTCGATGGTCATGTCGTTAAAGCATCCGGGTTAAATAGTTATAGCGCAACTCAATGGTCTCGATCGCGACCTTATTCTCCTCGGCATTGAAACTGCCCACATCCCAGCTAACCGGAAAGGCTCCCGTTAGCGCCCAGGCGCGTTTCGGCATCTTTTTTTCATCGATCAGATAAACCATTATCGGCATCGGCACGATAGGTATCCTGCCTTCGCTCTCGAAGATCGAACGGCACCACAACACCAGTGGCGAGGTCATGCTGGCTATGCCTCGTTTCAATAACAAAGGGCTATAGGTAACGGGTTTCGGCAACTGGTGCACGAAGCCATTCTCTCCCAGCTCGGTATAGGACTCGGTATCGATCGTCGCTTTCATGCCACTCACTTCTTGAAACGAGGTGTCAAACTTGCCCGCGGTTGCGGCAAAAACCACTTTGAAACTAAACGCAACAGGTGGATAGTCAACATCCTGCATTAATCTCTCTCCCCGAAAAGATCAGGCATGGATTGACGGCTGGAACTCAGCCGTCAATGCGCAATCACTATGAGTTATCGATCGTTATCCCTTCGTGCGCGATTTCGATGGTTTCGATCGCCACTTCGTTACCGTCCGCCTTCAGATCGGTGCTGGATATCTTGGTCGGCCAGGCGTTGGCCAGCGTCCATACCATCGTCGGCGCGCCAGCCTCGTCGAGCAGACTGATCGTCACCGGTTTACGCGTGATAGTGTTCATCTTGATTTCATTGAACCAGTCCCAGAACTTGTTATCCGATTTATAGACGCCTTTTTTCATCGTCACGTTGCCGGACTTCTTCAATCCAGGCATCGAAATCGTCGAGAACTCCGGGCTGTCGCCGTGACGATACTCGATCGGTTGCGCCTCGACTTCCAGTCCCGATACTTCCTGGAAGGACATTACTTCCGAATCCCATTTAACCTGAAAATAAAACTTGGGTATGGGCCATACGTTGGTTGATTGTGCAGAGCCATCATCAGCCATGACTTTTACTCCTGTTAGTGTGTTAGTTATTCAATTTTTAATAAGGTAAAACCAGGCCAGACTTGCTAGGACTTCTGCATCTGCTGCTGGAAGGTGATCTCGATAAACTCGGCCGGACGACTCACCGCAACCAGTACGGTGACACGTAAAATGCCTTCGAGTATATCTTCCGAGGTCATGGTTTCACCCAGCCCGACATGAACGCTGAAGGCATCGTCAGGCACCGCGCCGGCGAGGCCACCGCGCTTCCAGATACCTGTCAGGAAATTGCGAATCATGCTCCTGACCGTAACCCAGGTGTTGGCGTCGTTGGGTTCGAACACGTAGGCCTTAGTCGCAAGACGAATCGACTCTTCGAGCATGATCATAGTGCGGCGCACGTTGACGTAGCGCCAGTCGAGACTATTGCCATCAAGGGTTCGCGCACCCCACACCAGCGTGCCTTCGCCGATGAAAGTACGGATTGCATTGATCGATTTACCCTGCGTGGTAACGTTCAGGTCTTCCTGGTCATCGTGGCTTATGTTTACTGCCGGTGAAACAACCGCGTTGAGGCTGACGTTGGCCGGCGCTTTCCACACCCCACGCGAGTTATCCACCATCGTATAAACACCTGCCATTGCCGCCGCCGGTGGTAACAGGTTAAGCTGGTTCTTGATGGCTCCGAGGATCCTGCCATAAAGCGGACTCATCGCGAGCAGGCTCTTGCCCAGCAGGCTTTTCTGCGCTTCGGCGTCATCGCCGTTTGCGGCGGGTGCGCTGTCAGCGGCTGCGGCCTTTTCGTCCTTGGACTTGGCGGCTTTGGCCGGGCCATCCCACTGGGTTATGCTGTCGATTGCTTCCTGTTGTTGTTGTGCTTTCTTCGATGCCTCTTCGGCACTTGCTCCGGCTTCGCTGCGTAACAAACCCTGCAGCACATCCTTATTGGCGATATTTTCAAAACTCAGCTCGTTATCCTGCACGATCGAGGTATTCACCCAGGGGTAATAAGCGGCAGCATAGTCGAGGTAATTGATGCCAAGCTTGCCGCGGAAGTTTTCGATCGGGTCACCCGCCGGGTCCTGGCGTTCCTTCTGGCCGTCCCAGACATCCAGGATGGCGACGCGGCTCTTCATCTTGCCACCGCAATGCGCCAGCATCGTCTGCTGCACGTTGATGCTGTCATCGACTTTAAGGCGCACGGTTTCGGGAATGACAACCATGGTCGGTTCCTGCTCCTTGATCAGTGTCTCGATGCCTTTTTTCAACTGATCGGCTGCGATACTGTCGTTATAACTGCCCACGGAAACGATGTAGCAGGGACCACCACCATTTTGAAAAAACAATAGCATGCTGCGGTAAAGCAGGTAATCGCCCCCGCTCTGTTCCAGTACATACTCGGTTCCGTCCTGTGAAAAATCTGCCTCGACCGAGGGGTCGTTCGGTTTTTTGCTAATCTTGAATTGCGATTCCGGCGCCAGGCCGTAATAATTGTGGAATTCGGACATCGAGGTAATACGCCAGGGTTTGTTGCGCAGCGTCTTGCCTCGATTATCAGCCTTTTGGGTATAGCCAATAAAGGCCGGAACCGCCGTTGCAACCTCTACCACAGAGTTTGGAAAAGCGTTCTTCTCGACGATGTAGACGCCCGGTGTTTTCATTGTTCCCATGTTTTTTTCCTTTAGTTGCTAACTGTTAATGTAAATTTCCGATACGATTATTTCCTGTCCTGCAATAGCATCCATTCCAGCCTGCTTGACACTGGCAACAGGCAAGCTCGGAATGACCGTGGTTTCTCCGGTCTGCCCTTGCTGCCTGAGTTGAAATCGAAACGGATATCGCTCGTATAGCGGTATCTGCTGCTTCGATCGAAAAGTGTAGGCGATGCGCTGATCGGGTAACATTTCCTCGCCCGTGGTCTCGAACTCGAACTTGTTTTCAGGGTCGACGATACTGAAACCGTTTGTCGTCTCGTTGTTCCTCGCCATCCTGCCCAGCAAATAGTATTTCCAGTATCTTTGCCTGCTGTTGAACCTGATCGAATAAATGGCCGGTGGCTGTTCAAGCCACTGCTTCAGTATCGAACCTTCGTTGTTGGCAGCGTAAATTCTGAACACGAATTCCGGCTTTAACAGCCGGTCTTTCTGGGTCAGTATTTCTTTAAATTCATGCGCATCCATTGCCCTGAAATCCTCGCCTGAAACAACCTCCGCGGTGGAAATAACCTGTGTCCCGCTGCCGTTGACTGCAAGATTATCAAAATAGAGGATATCGTCATCGACTCCGGTATAGGGTTCGGTATAACTCCTGAAATCAGGATCCTGCGAAAATACCTTAAAATCGAAGCTAAGCGGTTCCAGCTTATCGAGCGCATACGTTTCCAGGGTTTCAACAAGGTCGTGGTCATACACGATCTGGATTCCATCCCTGGTTACCCTGAGCAGCAGCCCGAGCTTGTCAAACAATGCCCTGGTGCTATCGGTAGGGTAAAAATTCAAGCTGGGGCAAACGCCACTCGAGTTGTAGCTGTGCGCTACGGTAAAACTCAGTAATGTTTGATAAAAACTCAATTCTGTCCCATGCGAGTTAATGATCGATCCTGGCGTCTGGTTTCGAGACCGCTGTCGCCTGGCGTCTAACCGCGTTTGCATCAACCGTAACCATACGCACCTTGTAGAGAACGGATGGCAGATACTTGCCACTTAACACACCCCACAAGTTACTCAAGTCAGTAATATCGAGGTTATGGATATCCATTACCAGTTTGTTGATATTGCGATCCAGGCCCGGAGAATTCTGCTGGTCGAACACGCTCTGACCCTGAATATAAGCAATCGTCTGGGAAATGAACTTCAGTCCTTCCTGGTAATTGCTGCCGCTAAAATAACTCGCGAACATAAGGTACAGGTTGAAATGTATCGGCGGATTGCTGACTATCGAGCGCGGCGCAGATGAACCGCCAGCTCTTTGCTGAGCCAGTGCAGCGTTTTCCTTTTCGATATTGACCAGCGATAAAACGATCTTGTTATTAACATGAGTGGCGACCGTGCCATCCTGTTCGAGGATATTGGATACCACCACAACGTCTTCATTGAGACCAAAAGATCTCATAAGTTGTTGGTTTACATTGGATGCGATGTGATTTATCGCGGCGTCTATCATTTCACCGTACGTCCCGATATGGAAAAAAGACAACCGGCTACTGTTATTACACGATCCGATCTACGCAAAACAGTGTTACGAGTAAGCCTAAATTTGTCAAGATCCGAAATGCAAACGGGAGAAAAAATTGTTGCCCGGATGGCACTATTGGGAAATCACGACGATAAATCATCTAACCGCTGCCCCCTATGGTTGCTCACCACCTGGTCGATCAGGTAAGAGTGTTTGCTGCGGCCCACTGGATATTTCACTTTATTATGGCTCACCTTGTGAGCCACTTGACCCCGGATAATAGCAAGGTCAAATTCCAGGAGAAAAACATGTCCTTGCTGAATCGATTGCTTTTCCGGTTATCCGCCTATTGCCGTTGTCGCGTAATTAACGGGCCCGATCAGCAACCTTATCTGGAGCGTTATCATTTGCTGCGTTTGCCATTCGGTTACCAGGTGTACTTACATCGCTTTGTCGCCAGCGATCCCGGCCGGGGTTTGCACAATCATCCATGGAAACATGCCTTATCGCTGCTGCTGTGTGGTTCCTACGAGGAGACACGGATGCTCGATGCGAGGGCGGGCAATGCACTGCATAGCCGTTGGTTGCGCCCCGGGCATTTTAATTTCATTTCCGGAGAGGTTTTTCATCGGGTCAACATTCCGCAGGACAACGAATGCTGGAGCCTGTTTGTACATGCACCCAAAGCTAAGGACTGGGGCTTTATCCAGCAGCATGAGTATCGTGATCATAATGAAATTGTCGCTCAGGCGAGCAATCCATTTTGGTGGCAACAGGCGCGGCGTCCGATTCAGGCACCGGAAATGCGCATGCCCTGCCCGCTCTAGCATTTGACGCCTTGCCGGAACACGTCTGCCGAACGACTCCCATCTCATATCAAAACCGCGCCAGCAGAACAGCCGCCGAGTTGCATACTGCAAGGTAAAAAAGATAGCTCCGTATGCACTCTAGACTTTCAGGTAGCGACCTCTTAACCTGCAGCTACTGACTGATCGGAGACGGGTCCTGGGCAATCTCGCCATCAATACTATCCTGCCGCTTTTTGCCATCATGGTTTCGGGATACCTTGCTGCGCGTTTCCAGCTACTCCCCGCGGCGGCAAGCGAGGTTCTAAGTCGCTTCGTCTTCGTCATCGCGCTGCCGGCGTTGATCTTTGTGTCGCTGTCCAGCATCACCATCGCCGAATTCTTCAACTGGCGTTATATCGCTGCGCTGGGCGGCGGTATGCTGGCGATGTTTTGTATCGGCATGACCGTGGCCCGCTATTTTTTTCCGGGCAGTCTGACCGCTATCGGGTTGCACGGCCTGACCGCGATGTACTCGAGTACCGGCTATATCGGGTTGCCACTGGTACTGACGGTGTTTGGTGATGCCGCCAGGGTGCCCGGTATTATCGGCGCCATCATTACCGGTCTCGTATTCTCGCCACTGGCGATCGTGCTGGCCGAAATGGACCGCAGTCGAGGCAATAGTTTTCGCATCTGGCCACCGCTATTTACCGTGTTCACGCGACCACCCATCATTGCGGTGCTGGCCGGACTCTCGGTGTCCGCCGCTGGAATCGACGTCCCCTTGCCAGTCACGACGTTCTTCGAATTATTGAGCGGCGCCTTTGTTCCCTGCGCCCTTTTCGCCGCCGGGCTTTTCATCGCGGGTTGCTCGGTGCACGGTACTACCACCGAGATCAGCTGGCTGGTGTTTGCCAAGCTGATTTTGCATCCGCTGATTACCTGGTGGCTGGCCTACCGGGTGTTCGACCTGGAAGGAATCCTGCCCGCCGTTGCCGTAGTCCAGGCGGCTCTACCGAGCGGGATTCCGGTATTCATACTGGCACAGCACTATAAAACCTTCGTTACCCGCAGTAGCGCCGCGATTGTAGTGTCGACAGCCATATCCGTGGTGACGCTGTCGGCGTTGTTTATGTTCCTGAGTCGCTAATCTGTTACGACCGATCGAATCAGGAACAATCATTTTGACCTTTAAACCGGCCCCGGCTTAAACTCCCATTTTCAACGAGGGCAAATGCATGACTGAAAATCCGGTTTGGCGCTGGATCGACGATACCTTTTTCGATCTTGGCCGGCAGTTCCGCTGGTCCTACCTGCCGCCGTTAATGGTATACCTTGCCGCGGGGGTCTCCGGCCTGACCTCGATCGTCGGTACCTTTTTTATCAAGGAGTACCTCGACCTGTCGGCGGCATTTCTCGCCAGCCTCGCATTCTGGGCGGGCATTCCATGGACGCTGAAGATGCCGATCGGCCACCTCGTCGACCTGATCTGGCGGCGCAAGGCGTTGCTGGTTTACATTGGCGCCAGCTTGATTGCACTCAGCATCCTGATCATGTACGGCATTATCGCGCATACCGAAACAATGGCCGGATTCGTCAGGGTTGAAATCTGGTTCGTCATCGCCACCTTACTGGCGCCGACCGGCTACGTGTTACAGGATGTGGTCGCCGATGCGATGACGGTGGAAGCGGTGCCGACCATTGACGAAGAGGGCAACCCCTGCCCGGATAGTGAAATCAAGCTAATGCACACGACGATGCAGACCCTGGGGCGGGTGGCAATCATCGGTGGGCTGGTCGCGGTCGCCGCGTTAAATATCACCATGTTCAGTGGGGTCGAGGACATGTCGGAGGAGATGAAGGTCGCGATTTACGCCGACATCTACCTGCTGGCGCTGATCATTCCCCTGATTTCGATCGCCGGCGTCATTCTCGGCGGTATTTTATTGCGACGTCGCGCCCGGGAACTGGAGGAGCAGGGACATGACCATTCCAGTATCGACCAACTGTTGTTTGCTCCAGGAGGAGAAACCAGCCCGAACTGGTGGATTCTCGGCGGCAGCCTCGTGTTTGCAGTATTCACAGTAACCATGGGTGTTAGCCAGGTGCCATTCGCTCAGGAAATTATTTTCCTGGGCTCGATGAGTATCATTTTATTCCTGATGTACCGGCTGTTGCTCGAACTCGAACCCGCGGCACGCAAGATGCTGGTCGGCACCGCGGTCATCATCTTCGTATTTCGCGCGGTCCCGCTACCCGGCCCCGGTGCCGGCTGGTTCGAAATCGACATACTCGGATTCGACCAGCGGTTTCTGTCAGTATTGTCGCTGATTGCGTCCTTCCTCACCCTGGCGGGCATGGTGGTACTGCGTCCAATGATGGCCAGACATTCCATCGCCGTCGTGGTCGCGGCGCTGACCATCGCCGCGGGAATTCTGTCGCTACCCAACATCGGGCTTTACTACGGGCTGCACGAGTGGACCGCGGCGCACACCGCCGGCGTTGTCGACGCGCGCTTTATCGCGATTATCGACACCGCAATCGAATCACCGCTGGGCCAGATCGCAATGATACCGATGCTGGCATGGATCGCGAAGAATGCACCGCCGCATCTGAAAGCCACATTTTTCGCGGTCATGGCTTCCTTCACCAACCTGGCGTTATCGGCCGCAAGTCTCGGCACCAGGTATTTGAACGAGATTTACCTGGTCACCCGCGAAGTCCGGGACCGGGTTACCGACGTGATCAGCACCGCGGCAGACTACAGTGAGCTGGGTTGGTTATTGATTATCGTTGCACTGATTGGTTTAATCGCACCGTTGTTAACCATCCTGATCATCCAGCGCTCGCCATTGCGCACCCATCAATAGACAAAAGGTTAAGTTCATGAAAAAAATCATATCCGGTTTGATCATATCGTTGGTAGCTGGCCCCGCACTCGCCCACCATCCGCTCGCCGGGATGCCGATGGAAACCTTCGCCCACGGATTTTTATCCGGCGTCGGGCATCCGTTACTGGGTTTCGATCATTTATTCTTTGTCGCACTGGCGGGTATTGCCGCGGTGTTTACCGGGCGCAAGTTGCTTGCGCCGCTGGCCTATATCGCGGCGATGGCAGGTGGTTGCCTGGTCACTGCAGTGTGGACTTCGGTGCCGGCCAAAGAACTGATGATCGCGATCTCGCTACTGGTGCTTGGCGGGATGCTGCTGAGCGGTCGGCAGTTCGGTTCAATCACAGTTCTGCTTGCTTTTGCCGGTTTTGGGATCTTTCATGGTGCGGCACTTGGCGAATCACTCGCCACCCAGGAAACCGGTTTCGGCGCACTGGTCCTGATTGGTTACCTGCTAGGGCTTGGCATTACCCAGTATGCCATCGCGCTTGGGACAGGCCGGGTGTGTACAAATTTATGGGGAGTTACCCGGGCAAGCGCAATTCAACCTCGCCTGGCTGGCGCCATGGTCGCGGGTGCCGGACTCTATCTGACCCTGGAACATCTCGAGGGCTCGTTACTGCAGGCGATAAGCAGTTAGATTTACGGGTCGGTTTTCAGTTTTACGGGCTGTCCGTGCGGGGTCGACAGGTAGGCCGTTTCCCAGTCCTGGCGTTTACCGGCCATCGCCTGCAAATCGATTGCACTATGCCTGGCAACCAGCCCTTCAAGCGCGTTTAGCACGCAACGGTAATAAGTTTCCTGGTCATCGCTGGCGCCATTGGCTTCAGCCTGCCGCAATGCCTCGCCAAGTGCATCGGACCAGGCGCCAGCACTGAACAATCCGTTTTGCACCAGCGTATCGGCAATCGCCAGCGCCTCGGCCTGCCAGGCTTCTGCGAACGCCGGCTCACCATCTACACCGGCGAGTGGCTTTAATGATTTCAAGTCCTGCTCATCCATAGTCAGGCCGGTGCAAGATAACTTTCCCAGAGATCGAGGTACACCTTGTCGCGACTATTCTCGGCCTCTGGCCATAATTCAGTGGCTGCGAAGCAGACGTTATAGCAATGTTGATGGATCTCCTTACCCTGGGCCGAGAGATCGGGGAACACGTGCGCGCCATTCCAGGCATTTACGGTTCCACGACGCCCTCTTGCATATTGCGGTAGCCGGGTATGACCATTGTTGCCATGACTGGAAGTAAGCACCTGCACACCGACAGAAAATATGGGCGGGGCATCTATCTCGGCATCGAAACGGACAGCGTGATCGTGATCTTCCTGCAGTACCTGCTGCAGCGTCATCGCGCTCACAGGGTTACCAAAATTAGTATCGTCGGTCAGGGATTTACCGGCGTCGATCTCGTCCAGCGTGACCCAGCCAGCTTCAATATAGGTTGCAAAATCGGTTTGCGCCCAGGAATCAAAATACGGTCGACCGAGATAATCTTCGGGCATGATCAGTTCACGGCAATGACGCCACCAGTCGATGGTGATACCCGGGGTTCGGGCGCATTGTGCAATTCCCCATTCGCGACCTTCCCAGTCGTGGTGAAAGGGACTTTCATCATCATCCACCTCGATCGGGCCATAACCCTGCTTACCGCCAAGATCGTGAATACCGTCCATCAGTCCTTGCCCTTTGAATCTGTACCCAAATCTCGATCGGTACCGATCATCGAGTTACGCGACACCAGCTTGACCAGTTGATCCTCGGTCATACCTTCGCTACCCGCAGGGCGTTGCGGTAATACCAGGTAACGCAGTTCTGCCGTGCTATCCCAGACCCGCAGCTCGATGTCATCGTCGATGGTGGCCCCGAACTCGGCCAGCACCCCTCTTGGTTCACGCACTGCACGTGAACGATAAGCCGCTGCCTTGTACCAGGCAGGCGCGATGCCCAGAATGGAAAACGGATAGCAGGAGCAGAGGGTACACACCACCAGGTTGTGCACCTGGTCGGTGTTTTCCACGACCTTCAGATGTGCAGTCGCCTTGCCGAGAAAACCCAGTTCGTCAATCGCTGCTGGCGCATCCTGTAGCAGACGTTTTTTGTAATCTGCATCGCACCAGGCTTTTGCCACTACCCTGGCGCCGCGTTTGGGCCCTATCTCCTCGGTATAAGCCTCGATCCAGGCATCTATGGTTTGCGGATTTACCAGTCCCTTGTCCACCAGCAATGTCTCTAGCGCCTTGACGCGCAGCGCCGACTCGGACGGCAGGTGGCTGTGTAGATGCTGATGAATTTCGGCTACTTTTCCAGCGTCGAATTCCGGCATGAGTGTGCGTCTCGAAAAACAAAGGTTCCAGTTTACTCAAACTTGCCACGAATATCAGCAAATGAACCCGGAGCCCCTGGATTCCTTAATCAGGCTTCGTCTTTGTATCGTTTAGCGAATACACTGCGCCGATGTTAAATCCCATCAGACGCCCCACCCTGTTTGATGTCGGCAGGTTATTCTTTGTCGGCGCAATCTGGGGTGGCGCATTCATTTTCATTGCCCTCGCTTTAAGCGATTTCGGGCCGATCAGCATCGCTACATGGCGGGTTTCACTGGGTGCTCTGGTGCTACTGATGATTGCATTAATGATTGGGCAGAAGTTTCCCCGCGATTTTCGTAGCTGGCGCAATATATTTGTCGTCGGCTGCCTCAACAGCGCCGTACCATTCTTTTTGATCAGCTGGGGACAGCAATTCATCAGCAGCGCTGAGTCCGCGTTGCTGATGGCCATGGGTACTTTTTTCGGGCTGCTGGTTTCTCACTTCAGCAGCCATGACGAACGGATCAACGTATCAAGAGCCCTGGGCGTTGGCATCGGCTTCATCGGGGTGCTGGTGCTGGTACTGTGGGATATGCTCGAGTCAGGACCGGGAAATCTGAGTGGTCAGCTTGCCGTCATGACTGCCGGCTGCAGTTACGCGACCTCATCGATTATTTCGCGACGCCTGACGCATCTGCCGATGATATCAACCGCGGCCGCCACCATGCTCAGCGCCAGTCTTTATATGGTGCCGCTTGCGTTTCTGCTTGAAGATCCGTTACCGGTAACGATCAGCGGTTCGTCAATGTTCGCAATAATCTATCTCGGTGTCATCGCGACCGCCCTGGCGATGACGATGCGTTTTTTCATCATCCGCGCCAATGGCGCAGTATTCATGTCGATGGTGGGCTACCTGGTGCCGCTGTTCGGTGTGCTCTGGAGCGGGCTGTATTTCGCCGATGCGATCAACCTGCAAACGCTGCTATCGCTCGGATTGATACTGCTCGGTATCGCAGTTACACGCAAGGGGAGTTAATTCACCAGTCGCGCCGGCAAGCCAGCTGCAATCAGACAGGAACAGAGGCTAGAAATTATAGTCAGTCGTAAACAGCCTGAACACCGGCACTGAAGTTATAAAAGCCTCACTGATCATAACCCCACTCCCGATAAGACCCTCTACGTACCCACAGGCCCCGTTGAAGTCACCGTGCGCCTCGATAACCGCTGTGGCTTTGGCGATTCCGCCATCACGTTCGATGCTCGCCTGATCGAGGTCGTCAATCTTGTAGATGGCGCAACCACGATAGATGGTCGCCTCGCCGGGCGTAACGATAAGATAGTCCTGGCCATTGACTGAAATCAGTTCGGAAGCAGAAAAATTATCGTAACCACTGTTGAGCACGGCCGCTTCGCTACCATCGATCAAGGTACCGAGATAACCGCAATTGTTCATAAAATGATCGCAACGCAGCAGGATAATTTTCCCAGGCGGGGCGGCGGTGGCACAAGCCAGCGAAACATAAATGCCGTTACTCTTGGGCAGCACACCCGGCTCGGTAAAAGTTGCGCAATTCGCAAGCGCCGTGTTCAGTGTATTCAGCGCTACTTCCGGCGGGCCGATAGTAGCATCATTCGCGGTATTGTATGCAGCACCGGTAAATAGCTTGCGCTCATTACCCAGGGTCATCACGCTGTTGCCCGCTTTCATCCCGATCCAGCTATTATCGAACAGTCGAAGCGTTTCGCTGCCACTGAGCACTGAAAGGTAGCGGTGCCAGAGAATAATCCATGGGTCCGCACCTGCCCCGGCCGCAAACGGGTTATACACCAGCCGCGATACTTCCTGCGCCCAGGCAACGGTATCTGCGCCAATCGTGAATGCCGAAGCAGGGTTAATACTCAGGCCCGCATCCATCCAGCTGTCCCCGGCGTCCAGGCTGCCTGCCAGCCGGGTCTCGATGAGCTTGAGCCCACTGCCATCGAGCGCGACGTGCGAATAACTCATCCAGAATCCGCCACCGGCGTCCACGGTTGGCGCCGGGTCAAAATTACCCTGGTCTACCGGAATACCCGTCACCGTAATTTCGATCAGGCTGGGATTCACCACCGGTATTACCGTTCCCGGGACATTGCTGCCGGAGCCGCCAGAGCTGCCACAGCCCGTCAAAAAAGCGATGATGATCAGATAATTGATGACAGATTTCAAACCTATGCTCCGAGTAAAAACCACATTTAATTACTATAGCGGTAAATGATGTTTCTACGATAATATCTTGCACGAGTTTACGTATAACGAGTAATGAGCGGCATCTGATATGTGGGTGCGAAACAATTACCCTGTTTGGGACGACCCGGGAGACCTGGCAAATATTGGTAGGCCTGTGCTCAAGGTCGTTCAAAAGCTCTATTGATGAAAAGGGACCCGGTACTACACCGCCGCCGTTTGCTTCATCCGGGTGGGTTGATCCAGAGCAGCTTGAGATGCTCAAGAATACGAAGCTCGAAGTGATCAGTTTTCATTTCGGATTAGTCGACCAATTCACAGTTATTAGCTGAAATTGGTAAATTTACCCTATTTGGGTGACGCAGACTTTGTGCGTGCGTGATAAAAAGGTCGAAATCTTAATCACTACCCTATGCGCAACCCGGATTAAGATTTACATGCCGCAGATCGTACAACTAAAAAAAGATGAGGCAACTAAACTTGAAGCCATCTCATTGAGGCGGCTTTTTTTATGAGCGCCTCAAATGGGTCGGTTTTCTCCAAAGGAGACGCTCGATCACTACTGCTTAGCTTCATGGTTTGGCGATGACCTCAACCGGTCGATGCAACACATGCGTTAAATTTCTCTGCCACAGTCTCGAACCCTGATGTTTTCCGAGGACGCTCATTGGACTGACGAGCAATAGCATTGGGTCTGGCCTGAGAGGGTAACGATAAATCAGTTCCCTGTGGACGCTACTGCCTTAACAATCGATTATTGTTCTCATTGGAAGCACGCTAACAAAGAGCTAGTCCAGGCAGCTCAAAATTTACTCGTAAGTGGGGCTCGCCAGATGCCCGCGTTCAACGTTGCTACCGTGGATATACACGCTTGCCAGATTAAGCTCCGCATTTTTAGAACCAAATTTTTTGCCTTTTTTGAACATCTCAGCTGCCATCCCTGTATTTGATTTCGTGCCATATCCGCCCTGATACATGATGCCCAGATTATTGTACGATTCGGCAAGATATTCTGTGGTTAATTCCAGGCTATGTGGCTGGAATGCAAGAGGCGCTCTAACGGCAAGTTCGAAAAATTCTAATGCCAAAAGATCACTCTGTGTAACCCCTTCGCCAGTATAATACATGTACCCCAGATTATACGCCGCTAGCAATGAACCATTGTCTGCGGCAAGCCTGTATGCCTTTGAAGCATTATAGTAGTCAGGTGGTGTGCTATCTAAATGTGATTCAGCATTTTCAAAGTACCGAGCTGCGTTTTGTAATCTAAGTCTGGCTTTGCGGTCGGCGCTATCATCTTTGACAAAGCCCATGTCTGGAAAGTTAGAACTAATTGAATTTAAATACCCTCCATCCCCGGGTACAAAATATATCAGGGACGAAAAGTAAATAGCTATAAATAGAAATGCAGCTGTGCTGGACGTGCCTGACCTGCTGTGTATCCAGATATATTTATCCTGATGCTCTTCAAATAATTGATCTGCTGAACTGATTGTTTTTTGTGCTTTTCTGTAATAGAAATAATTGCCAAACAGGGCAATAAAAACAAAAGGCGAGTAGCATATAGCTGCGATTGTCAATATAGATGCGTAGTCACTGTTTAGCGCTTGCGCAATAGAGGAATTAAAATAAACAATCGATACTAAAAATATCAACCAGAAGATAAACGTAAAGACCCATAACTTCCTGTATATGGTCCAGATAAACATCAATGAAAGTATGCCAAGTGGCAGCTGAAGCAGCACCAAATCAGGCAGGAGTTTGTATTGAGAATCTCCCGGATAAATTTTGATGGCTAGAAAAATAACAACGAAAAATAGAATTGAGAAACTCAGGATCCTCATCAATAGCTTGTTGGTGTGGATCTTAAATGGAAATTTTGAATTTTCGGCTTGCCCGAAATCTCTGAAAACCATCAGGTAGTATTCAATTGTGTCCCTCGGACTCCATATTATGTTGCGTCGTCCCAGAAAGGCTCTTTGCAGGTCAGTTTCTAACCTTTCCTCTCTAAATGTAGAATTGTCTTTTCCTGCTTTGCTTTTCATACCCGGTGTCGAGGCATAATGAGCATGAATATTGAATGCTTTATCGGCAATAACCGCGGCAATCCTGTCGGGACAACCGTTTTGAATAAGGTTGATTGATATTTCTCTTTCACGCAATCCGGATTGTGCAAGTTTAATCGCGAAATCGAGCATTTCTTCCCAAAATACTGTATCCGCAAATCCATCCTCCGATTCAGCACTGGAACGCTGAGAACCCGTGGTATTGTCAGATTTCGAGTGTCGATAATTATTCCAGGCAGAAGATTGCTTGCTAGAATATTCGCTTCCATTCCTGGTGTATTTTTGAGTCAGAAATTTATATGCTTCTGCAGCTCGATGAAAACGCTCCCTCGCCTCAGATGAATTATCACATCTATCCGGGTGCCACCTCATAGCCTCCCTAAGGTAGGCTTTTTTTATTTCTTCCTGAGTAGCATTTTCAGAAATACCAAGAATATCGTAGGGATCCATCAGGCCCTACCTTAATTGCTGCAGATAGCTGCTATTTCTACTGATTACCGTTGCTATCAAAGAAATTGCTTTGGCAATAATTCCAGGAATTAAATGAGCGTTCGATGTGATGTGGATGGCTGACATGAAGGCGTTTCCTGTTCGATTGGTTAAACCCAATGTCGTTAGGAATGCAGTATTAAAACTTACCCGGGAAGAAACCAAAATCAGCCGCGCTGCGCCTTTTGGCGATGTATTTGGTTTTTCTGTTTAGTAATCTTAAACATACAAAAACGGAAATTTTGAGCTGTTGGGCATTGGGCTATCAATCATTATGACCGCAATATTAAATGGACAGATTGGAGCATATATTTTCCAATATGGGGCTGGATGCCTGGATAATTGGAAGTATTATAGTATGAAGTCAGGTATAGAAAGAAAAAAAGCCTCATCGACGAAAGTACAACACCAGGGTCATATCGCCCGACGCTGATTTTCGCAACAAGCCTCGCATAATTTCGATGATTCAGCGTCATTCTTCCCGTCGCAGCTTTTATTTTTAAGCAACCCTTTACGAGCGGTGAATTACGAGTTTAGGGCCGAGCCCGGCTGCTGGAGAATGGCAAGAGAATATAAACAGGAAGCTGGCTAGAGGTTATCTTTCAAAAGAATCTCGATGCGGATTTTTTCCTGTGCCGCTACGATATTCGATTGTCACCACGCGCGCGCAAGATTCTAAGCGCACGGCGTAACCGGGGTTTTATGCATCTTGCTAATTCGGCACAAAAAAGGCCGCCATCAACTGGCGGCCTTTCGAGTTACTTACGAGAAAGACTGTCTGGTACTCCGCTTAAAGCGGACCTGATCAAGCGTGAAAGCCTTCCAGCTAAATTCAGGCCTCGGTTGTTCCGAGATTACTGACAGCTTTCTCCAATATCTCTATAGACACTAGATCACCTCCTTTATGTTGTTACGAATGGTGTAGAGCATGCCATAAATTTCTTGCGTGTCAATGCCGTCAGGTTGCCGGGAAGAGCAGCAGACCGTCTCGCACGAGAACATCTGCAGAAGTCTATCTGTGCAAGCCCGTGGCGCGCCGCGCCGACGAAGGAATTGAAGCTGTACTTGAGATCCCAGCGGACGATCCGTCGGTCGAAGTATGCCAGTTCGAAACGGCATGATTCTGGTCAAGCCTGGAATTTGAGGTTGTGTCAGCTATTCAGGAATTTCGCGTGGTAGTCGAAGTGCTCTTCGATGAAGCTCGCAATGAAATGATAACTGTGATCATAGCCGGGCTGCAGGCGGATATTCACCGATTGTCCTGCTACGTCGCAGGCAGCCTGAAAATTATCAGGTAACAGCTGTCCTTCATGCAGAAACTCATCGGCATCGCCCTGGTCGATCAGAATATCACCCACCCGCGCGCCACCCTGCACCAGGCAAGTCGCATCATAATCTTTCCAGGTCGAGCTATCGTCACCCAGGTAAGCGCCGAAACAACCCTGCCCCCAGCCACAGTTTATCGGGTTAGCGATCGGCGCAAACGCAGATACTGAACGAAACGCGTCTGGGTTTTTCAACGCACAAATCAATGCCCCATGCCCTCCCATCGAGTGTCCCGTAATCGATTTCACCCCGGGCATCAGCGGCAGGTTGGCTTCGATCAATGCAGGCAGTTCGCGGGTCACATAGTCGTACATTTGAAAATGCGGCGTCCATGGAGATTGTGTCGCATTGACATAAAACCCGGCGGCCTGACCCAGATCATAGCGCTCGGGTTCATCGGCGACATCATCACCACGGGGACTGGTATCGGGGAACACGATGGCAATTCCGTGTTGTGCCGCATAGCGCTGAAACCCACCCTTGGTGCGCGCATTGTCGTCGTTGCAGGTCAATCCGGACAGCCAGTAAAGGGCCGGTACCTTTTCATCCCGGGATTTAGGTGGCAGATAAACCGAAAAAGTCATTTCACACTGGCAACTGCTCGACTGGTGGGTATAACGATTCAGATACCCTCCGCTCTCCTTGATACTTTCAATCTCTTTCATCGGAGGGCTAGAACAGGATGACTGACTTGATGCTTTTACCTTCGTGCATCAAATCAAAAGCGGTATTGATCTCTTCCAGTGGCATGGTATGCGTCACCAGGCTGTCGAGTTCAATCGTACCATCCATGTATTGATCCACCATGCCCGGCAGTTCGGTGCGACCCTTGACGCCGCCAAAAGCGGTGCCGATCCAGCGACGACCGACCACCAGGTTAAACGGGCGGGTCGTGATCTCTTCACCGGCGCCGGCGACACCGATAATGGTTGAAGTGCCCCAACCCATATGGGTACATTCGAGCGCATCACGCATCACGTTGACATTACCAATGCACTCGAAGGAATAATCGACGCCACCGCCGGTCATTTCCTGAATATACTCGGGTAACGAACCATCGACTTCCTTTGGATTAACGAAATCCGTCGCGCCGAGAGACTTCGCCATTTCCCATTTATCGGGATTGATATCGACTGCCAGAATACGCTCGGCTTGCGCCATCACCGCACCCTGCACCGCCGACAGGCCAACCGTGCCGAGACCAAACACGGCAACCGACGAACCAGGCTGCACTTTGGCGGTATTAAGTACCGCACCGATGCCGGTAGTAACACCGCAGCCGAGCAGGCAGGCCTTGTCCAGCGCCGCTGCCTTATTGATTTTGGCGAGCGCAATTTCGGGTACCACGGTATATTCGGAAAACGTCGAACATCCCATATAGTGGTAGATATCCTTGCCGTTTTGTGAAAAGCGACGGCTACCGTCGGGCATGAATCCGGTCCAGACGGTGCCTGCAATCGACTGGCACAGGTTGGTCTTGTCCGAACTGCAAAATACACAGGTGGATTCACCACATTCCGGTATATAAAGGGGTATTACGTGATCACCCACACTCAGATTTTTGACACCGGGTCCGCATTCCACCACTTCGCAACCACCCTCGTGCCCCAGAATCACCGGGAAAGCGCCTTCCGGATCTTCACCCGACAGAGTAAACGCATCGGTATGACACACACCGCTCGCATGCACCTTTAACAGGACCTCACCTTCGCGCGGGCCTTCAACTTCAACTTCTTCTATTTCAAGGGGTTTTTTAGGCTCCCAGGCGACTGCGGCTTTCGATTTCATGGTTGCTCCCGAAGTTTGACGGCATTATTTACTGGCGCAGACTAAATAGAATACGCGTGCGAGTCAAGCCAGCGTTGCGCCTGGGAAGACAGGAAAAATAATTGAATTAATCAAAGATTATTGACTCAAATCATCATCTACCGATGCGGAAGATCGAAATGCGTTTAATGTCACCAAAGAAAACCCGAGTACTCGCGCTTGCTGGAATATTACTCGGCGTAATCATCTTCAATTTCGCGATGTCTGCAGGATCATCCAATGGCTTCGATTTATCCAGTTCGATCTTACCGCGTGAGCAGATTTTAAGTGGCGGACCGCCACGCGATGGAATCCCGGCTTTATCAGATCCCAGGCTCATCACTGCCGGCGACGCTGACTATCTCAAGCCGGCTGACCGCATCGTGGGAATCAGCTTAAAGGGACAGTCGCGTGCTTACCCCATCGCCATCCTGAATTGGCACGAGATCGTCAACGATGAGATTGAAGGTCAACGTTTCGCGGTCACCTACTGCCCGCTTTGTGGAACCGCAGTTGCCTTCGACGCGACTATCGACGGCTCCCCTACCGACTTTGGCGTATCGGGATTACTGTATAACAATGATGTCCTGCTGTACGACCGCGATACCGAATCGCTATGGTCGCAAATCCTGGGTGAAGCGATTTCCGGGGAACGTGTCGGTAAAAAACTGACACCAATGCCGATCAGTCACACAACCTGGCGCGACTGGCGCGAAAAACACCCCGATACGCTGGTGTTATCGGATGATACTGGCCACTTCCGCGACTATCAGCGCAATCCCTACGCCGGCTATGAAGAATCCCGCAGCACCTATTTCGCGGTCACCAACACCGCACCGGACTATTATCATCCCAAGGAAATTGTGCTTGGGCTGGGCGTCGACGGCGTATATAAAGCCTATCCATTCATCGAACTCGACAAGCAAGACAAGTCCCGCTTCAGCGATTCTGTCAATGGCAGCCGCTTTAACTTCTCCTGGGATTCGACGAACCGCAGTATCACCATCACCGATTCCAATGGGCAACTGGTCGCCGGCATTCAGGGTTTCTGGTTCGCATGGTTTGCATTCCACCCCGATACCGAGGTGTATAAAGCACAGGGCTCGTAAAAGAAACACTACACAGCAACCCCGCCCCCCGGCTCTGCTGTCCGGAATTAGATAAATTAAGGTTTCACCAGCTTCCTAAAGCTACCTCAGGGGTAAGCCCGCAAAAGTCGCTCCCAAACGGCAAAAAACGCCGTTTGGTCAATCCATGGAATCACCTGGAGCTCGGCATCCATGCCTCGCTACACTTTTTGCGGACTTACCCCTGAGGCAGCCAC
>Ga0265306_10000038_pt1 | contig 45808 bp, 29 predicted proteins | sample Helome_3_FD_192493 | JGI IMG/M metagenome (GOLD analysis project Ga0265306, IMG submission 192493) | Marine sediment microbial communities from subtidal zone of North Sea - Hel_20160420 (Illumina Assembly) | ecosystem: Environmental > Aquatic > Marine > Subtidal zone > Sediment ... | reverse complement strand
CTGGCGATGCATGGGTCTGCGTCACTATGATGTCCAGTTGATTGGCGGCATGGTGCTTCACCAGGGCGAGATTGCCGAGATGAAAACCGGTGAGGGCAAAACCCTCATGGCAACACTGGCGGTGTACCTGAACACCCTGACCGGCAAGAGTGCTCATGTTGTAACGGTCAACGACTACCTGGCCAAGCGCGACGCGGAATGGATGAAGCCCATTTACGAAGCAGTGGGTTTGACCGTAGGTGTTGCGATTCCCGGCATGACACCGGCCGCGAAGCGCGCGGCTTATGCCTGTGACGTGGTCTATGCGACCAATAACGAACTGGGGTTTGATTACCTGCGCGACAACATGGCGTTTTCTACCGACCAGAAAGTGCAGCGCGACCGGTATTTTGCGATCGTGGACGAAGTTGACTCGATTCTGATTGATGAAGCCAGAACGCCGCTGATCATTTCCGGCCCGGCCGATGAAACGCCGCAGCTGTATATCCGCATCAACCAGTTGATTCCCAGCCTGAAGCAGGCCGAGATCATCGACGAACTAGAAAACGAATTCAGTGATGGCGACTTCACGATTGATGAAAAGCAGAAGCAGGTTTACCTGACCGAAGACGGTATGGCCCATGTCGAAGAATTGATGGTGAAATCCGGCTTGTTGAAAGCGGAAGACAGCCTGTACAACGCGCAAAATCTGAACCTGGTGCATCATCTGAACGCAGGCTTACGGGCTCATCACCTGTTCAGTATGGACGTGGACTACATCATCAAGGATGGCGAAGTCGTTATTGTCGATGAGTTTACCGGCCGCACGCTGGCTGGCCGGCGCTGGTCAGAAGGCCTGCACCAGGCGATCGAGGCCAAGGAAGGTGTGCCGATCCAGCGAGAAAACCAGACGCTGGCTTCGATCACGTTCCAGAATTATTTCCGGCTTTATGAAAAGCTTTCCGGCATGACCGGCACCGCCGATACCGAAGCCTATGAGTTCCAGTCGATCTACGGACTGGAAGTCGTCGTTATCCCAACGGCCATGCCGATGATTCGTGACGACAAGGACGACCTTGTGTTCCTCAAGACCGAAGCCAAGTTCGGCGCAATCATCGACGACGTCAAGGACTGCGTGGAGCGTGGTCAGCCGGTGCTGGTGGGTACGACTTCCATCGAAACTTCTGAGCTACTCGCAGGCATGCTCAAGAAGGGAAAAATCAAGCACGAAGTTCTTAACGCAAAGCAGCACGAGCGAGAAGCTGCCATTGTGGCCAATGCCGGCAGACCCGCGGCGGTCACGATCGCCACCAATATGGCTGGCCGTGGTACGGATATCGTGTTGGGCGGCAGCCTGGCCGCTGAGCTTGATGAGCTCGGAGAAGATTCGGACGAAAGCCGGCAAGAAGTAATAAGGCAGGACTGGCAAAAACGCCATGAACAAGTCGTTCAATCCGGTGGTTTGCATATCATCGGTACGGAACGCCACGAATCACGCCGAATCGATAATCAGCTGAGGGGGCGCTCCGGCCGCCAGGGAGATCCGGGTTCATCCAGGTTTTACCTGTCGCTGGAAGACAGCCTGATGCGCATTTTCGCTTCTGATCGCATGTCCACGCTGATGCAGAAAGTCGGCATGAAAGAAGATGAGGCAATCGAAGCGGGCATGCTCAACCGGGCGATCGAAAATGCCCAGCGCAAAGTAGAAGCGCATAACTTCGATGTTCGAAAACATTTGCTCGATTACGACGACGTGGCGAATGATCAGCGCCGGGTCATTTATCAACAACGTAATGAATTGATGGAAGCGGAAGAAATTGCCGACACCATCCTGGAAATGCGTCACGATGTCTTCAATGACGTTATTCACCGGTTCATTCCACCAGGCAGCATTGACGAGCAATGGGAAGTTCCCGCGCTGGAAAATGCCCTCAGCGGTGAATTTGGTGTCAATTTGGCCATCTCGGAATGGCTAGAAACGGACGACAATGTCCACGAGGAAGTGCTTCGCACCCGAATCGTTGATGAAGTCGACAAGCATTTTGTCAGCAAGGAAGAGATGACCGGTGCTGATGTCATGCGGAATTTCGAAAAAGCGCTGATGCTGAACGTGCTGGATCAGCAGTGGAAAGATCACCTGGCCAGCATGGATTACCTGAGGCAGGGTATCGGCCTTCGTGGTTACGCCCAGAAACAGCCAATGCAGGAATACAAGCGCGAATCCTACGAAATGTTTACCGACTTGCTGGGTAACATCAAGCATGAAGTCATTCGCATTCTGGCACGCGTGCAGGTACAGGCCGAGGAAGATGTCGAGGCTGTTGATGCACAGCGCCGGCAGGAATCGCAGATGGAATACCGGCACGAGCAAGCTGGGGCGGCAGCAGGTTCAGATCCCCGTGGTGTCGAAGTCGGTCACGAAACGTTTGTCAGGGAAGGCCGTAAAGTTGGGAGAAACGAACCCTGCCCCTGCGGATCAGGTAATAAGTACAAACACTGTCACGGGAAGCTCTCCTGATTCCCGGCCACTTGGGAGTATCAGACTACCAGGCTTGAGTACTTTTTATGGAGCGCATCAATTTTGCTCTCCAGGTCGCTTAGCGTCCCGCTATTTTCAATAACGTCATCAGCCAGGGCCAGGCGTTCCTGTCTGCTGGCCTGGGCATTCAGCACAGCTTCAGCCTGTTCCCGTTCAACATGGTCTCTGCTCATTACCCGCTTGATTTGCTGTTCCTCAGCAACATCCACTACCAGAACCCTGTCAACCCAACGGTAGGATCTGGATTCGGTATAAAGAGGAATAACCAGGATGCAGTACGGGGCAGTCACATGATCCATTCGCCGCAAGACCTCTTCAGCGATCAGTGGATGTAACAGGGCTTCCAGCCGGGATTTTAGCTCTGGACTGGAGAAAATGGCATGGCGCATTTTTCGGCGGTTCAGCCGGCCTTTTGAATCCAGGACGTCTGTTCCAAAGATCTTGGCTATTCGATCCAGCGCCGGTTGACCGGGCTCAACCAGTTCCCTTGCAATGACGTCGGTGTCGATGACAGGCACCCCCAGGTGCCTGAAGCCGTCTGATACGGCTGTTTTTCCGGAGGCTATTCCGCCAGTCAGGACGACCGTGAATACACCTTTATTCATGGGTTCAGCTTAGCCGAAGCCGCCAGACTGCGTATAGAAATCTATAATCTGTTCACCCCAGATCAGGGCTATCCAGCCAGCTGCGGCGATAAAGGGCCCGAACGGCATCGGCTTATCTTTCTGCAGCCGGCCAGTGCCCATCAGAACCAGCCCCACTACCGCACCCACAACCGAGGAAAGCAACACCACCAGGGGCAACATTTGCCAACCCATCCATGCTCCAAGGGCGGCCAGCAGTTTAAAATCGCCGTAGCCCATTCCTTCTTTTCCAGTCAACAGGCGGAACAGGTGATAGACCGTCCACAATGACAGGTAACCGGCGATGGCGCCAATAACACTTGCTGTCAGGTCAGCGTGTACAGTCCAGAAGCTGAGCAGAATTCCGCCCCACATCAGGGGTATCGTCATATTGTCCGGCAGCAACTGGTGATCGATATCTATTCCGGCCATGGCGATCAGGAAGGCAGTGAGAACCAACGCAGTCAATCCCTGGTAACTGGGTCCAAAATGCGAGATCGTAACCACGAAAAGGACGGCAGTTATGAATTCGACCAGAGGGTAGCGAAAAGAAATTCCGGCCTTGCAGGCCGAACATTTCCCACGCAAAAACAGGTACGAGAAAATCGGGATATTCTCATGCGCCTTAATACCGTGATCACATTTAGGGCAATGTGAGCGCGCAAACACGATGCCAGCAGGCCGTTCCACATCCTGCTGGCCGAGCTCAAGTAATTCACGGCATTGACACCGCCAGTCAAATTCGAGCAAAGGCGGAATCCTGAGAATGACCACGTTCAGGAAACTACCAATAATGGCCCCAAAAACAAACACCCCCGCATACAGCAGGGGTGCCGATTCAAAGAAAGTTTCTAACATACTTCAGGATGCCGGAGTGCTTAAATAACAGCAGCCATCTTGAAGATGGGCAGGTACATTGCAATGACCATGGCTCCTACAATGACGCCGACAAAGACGATGATCAGCGGTTCCAGCAGGCTACTTAACGCATCCACTGCATTGCTGACCTCTTCTTCATAGGCTTCTGCCACCTTGACCAGCATTTCATCCAGCGAACCTGCTTCTTCACCAATGGCGGCCATCTGTATCACCATGTTGGGGAACACACCTACCTGTTGCATTGCCATTTGCAATTGATGCCCCACGGCAACGTCTTCACGGATTTTTGACGCGGCCTGGTCAAATACGCTGTTGCCTGTTGCACCGGATACAATTTGCAATGCGTCAACCAATGGAACACCTGCGGCGAACGTAATCGCGAGCGTACGGCAGAACCGGGCTATTGCAGCCTGCTCGAGAATGCCCCCGACAATTGGAATCTTGAGCGATGTACGGTCGATCCAATGAGCAAATTTCTTTGATCGTTTTTTCGCCATGATCAGTCCGGTGATGACACCGATCACAACAGCCAGGACGTAAATGCCATTGGCTGACAGGAAATGTGAGGCATCAACGATCATTCGTGTAAAGGCGGGCAGATCGGCCCCAAAGCTCTGGAATATTCCTTCGAACTGCGGAATAACGAAAATGAGCAGAATGGAAGACACGATAATAGCTACAGCAATTACTGCGGCAGGATAATAAAGCGCTTTCTTGATTTTACCCTTGATGCTTTCAATGCGCTCTTTATGGGTAGCGACATCGTCAAGAATCGTGTCAAGTACACCGGCGCTCTCACCGGCTTTGACCAGGTTGACGTAGAGCTCATCAAACTGAACAGGATATTGGCTCAACGCCTCGTACAGTGAACTTCCGGATTCTATCTCACTGCGAATCTTGTCCACCATGGTTCGCATGCGTGGGTTCTTGATGCCGCCCGAAATGATCTGGAAAGCTGTAACCAGCGGAACGCCGGATTTGAGCATGGTGGCCAGCTGCCGGCTGAAAACGGCGATGTCTTTGGAGCTGACCCTGCTGCCCGCACCGCCAAACAGCGGTTTGGGCTTTTTCTTGACGCTGATAGGATTAATACCCTGGCGTCGTAATTCAGCACGAACGAGATTGGGCGTAGTGGCGATCTGCTGTCCTTTTAGCTTCGTACCACGCTTATCCCTGCCTTGCCAGAGAAAAACAGTTGGTTGTATTTGAGTCGTTGCCATAACCTAGTCCTTGGTTACACGGTTAATTTCGATCAGATCGGTGATCCCCATTGCGACTTTATTTAAAGCAGATTGACGCAGGTCGATAATCCCCTCCTCCCTGGCCTGTTCTGCTATGCGCAATGCGTTACCTTCTTCCAGAATAATCCTGGCAATACTGTCGGTAACAGGCATTGCTTCAAAAATGCCGGTTCTGCCACGGTAACCTTCATTGCATTCACTGCACCCGGTGGGTTGGTACAACGTCAGGTCTGCCAGATCCTGCTTATCAAAGCCGGCCTGCAACAGGGCTTCCGGTGGCAATTCGAATTTCTTTTTACACGTGTGCAGCTTACGGAGCAGTCTTTGTGCTACCACCAGGTTGACGGCTGACGTGATGTTGTAGCTCGGTACACCCATGTTCATCAGACGCGTAATGGATTGCGGTGCGTCGTTGGTATGCAGCGTGGACAAAACAAGGTGGCCGGTTTGGGCTGCCTTGATTGCAATTTCGGCGGTTTCAAGATCGCGAATCTCACCGACCATTATCACGTCCGGGTCCTGGCGCAGAAATGCCCTCAAAGCACGGGCAAATGTCATGCCCTGCTTGGTATTTTGCTGGACCTGGTTAATTCCGTGAACCCGGATTTCGACCGGGTCTTCTACTGTGGAAATGTTTCTGCCTTCATCATTGAGTAATTGCAGTGCGGTATAAAGTGAAACGGTTTTACCACTACCCGTCGGACCTGTTGACAGAACCATGCCATACGGCTTCTTGATCGCATCGTAATAGATTTTCTCTTGCACAGCATCGAAACCCAGTTGCTCGATGCCCAGTTTTGTAGCGGATGAATCGAGGATACGCAATACGGCTTTCTCGCCAAACAGCGTCGGGCAGGTGCTGACCCTGAAGTCAATGCTTTTGTTTCTGGACAGGTTCAGCTTGATGCGGCCATCCTGGGGTACGCGTTTTTCCGCGATATCCAGCCCTGCCATTACTTTCAGGCGGGAAGACAGGCGCCGTGACATCTGGATGGGTGGTCCGGCGACGTTTTTCAGTACACCGTCCAGACGGTAGCGAATCCGGTAACGTGTTTCATACGGCTCGAAGTGAATATCCGAAGCACCCTTGCGAATTGCGTCCAGCAGGACTTTATTGATAAATCGGACAACTGGCGTTTCATCAACTGCCGGGTCGCTGTCGTCACTGGCATCGACATCGACGTGAAATCCGATGTCCTCCAGACCCTCTTCTTCATCAAATTCGTCGAAAGCGGGGCTGGTTGCATCCATGGCCCGTTCAATGGCAGGCTCGAGTTGATTCGCCGCCACCAGGATGGGTTCAACGTGGAAGCCCGAGCTGAACGCGATTTCGTCGATCAGTTCGTGATCCGTCGGATCCTTCATCCCAATGAAAAGCTGGTTGCCACGCAGATGCAGCGGCAGGGCCTGGTGTTTTTCGATGAGCGCTTCACTGACCAGGCCAAGCGGCGCCTGTTTCAGATCAAAGGCAGAAATATCAATCAAAGGAATGCCGTACTCCTCAGCTGCAGCAGATGCAAGTGCTGCAGGTGAGGCGGCGTTGGACTTAATAAGCCAGGCAAGGAGCGTTTTATTTTTCTTGTTGGATTGGACGCTGGCGTTTTCTGCCGTTGCCTCATCCAGAATGTTCTCGACCACCAAGCGGCGGGCAAGTCCATTCAGATTGCTGGTGACCTTTAATTCAGTGTTCATCAGCGGGTTGCTCCTTTTCCCTGCCAGACATTATACCTTTCTCTTACCTATTCATTGCAAGTTATTGTGTAATATAGATAATCACACGTCATTCAACTCCTGCATTCTTTCGGTAGGTATAAATTGGCAACATTGGAAGTGCAAACCCAGGTCACGCGTCCCGAGCCATCGGGAAAATCTCCCGTCAGGGTGACTACCGGATCGGGGCTCAAGCCAATGTTGTGCGTAGTTATCGTGATGACCGGTGCCACGCATGCGCCAGTGATCGTCATCGAGTTGACATAGGGTGATGGGGTAAAAGAATGACCCGCTCTTTCGATTGTCAAACCCGTCAGCGAGCGGTCTTCCACACAGGTGCTCGAGGTGGCGGTTTTCGCAGCGTTACCCACGGAAAGGCCTTCGCCTATTTTTGCCCGTATTGAGTAATTGGAATAAACCGGCAACGCGAGTGTCAGAATAATGGCAATGATCGCCACTACAATCATCAGTTCTATCAAAGTAAAGCCCATTGCCTGGTAAGGTCGAGTCTGGTAGTTATCATTAAATGTATTGTACATTCGAATTTCCTCCCACTGCCTGCCCCCGGGACCCATGGTATCCAGATAACCGGGTAGTTAATAAGACATCCATGTTCGAGGCAGAATCATCCTCCCCTTCTCCAAAAACGAGAAACCCCAATGATTTCTCACAAAACAGGTGTTTAAGACAAAAAGCCCCCGCTTAGAGCGAGGGCTTTTTTGTCTTACTTGTTACTTGTTAACAATAACAATACTCATCATCTACTAGGAACGACAGGTTGAGGGCACATGAGCTGCCCTGCTGCCGCCATCCTTGACGCAATTCCAGGAAACGTGACCGGAACCATCTACATAAGCACCCGTCAACGTGAGGATCGGATTGGCCGTCGCGCCGGTATTCTGAGTAGTGATGGTTACAACTGGTGCTGCACACGTGCCGGTGATCGCCACGGTCGCAACATACGGGCTACCCGTAAATGAATAACCGGCAGTCGTATCACTCAGCACAGTGTTGGGATCTGTCTGGCAGGTTTCGGCGGCAGCCAGCTTGGCTGAAGCACCTACTGAAAGACCTTCACCCACCTTGGTGCGGATTGAGTAGTCCTGGTACGCCGGCAAAGCAAGCGCCAGCAGAATGGCGATAATCGCGATAACGATCATCAGTTCGATTAATGTAAAACCTTTGGAAACGCGTTTCATGTTTTTCACAACTTACCCTCCTGGTAATAAACAGTGGATTGCAACCACTTTCTAACTTCCCTAAAAAATACGGGATCGCTTCCAACTTAATGCAAACAGTATGCCATTAATTTTAATAATTAAAAAACAACGAGATATGATCTGTACTTGGCATCGTTACTAATAATTGTCGAGAAAAAAGTGTCATAAGGTGACAAAATGCGTCACTCTGTGACAGGAAATCGATTGGTAGTCAACGTACACACCCGGCTGTTTTGCCAGATTCGGGGCGTCAGTGATTCGACTGCCGGAATGTTTTCCGCCCGGGCGTTCATGGTCTTCATTTCCTGCAGGCCGAATCCCAGCAGTGCCACTGAGAATATCAACCCGGGTATCACCATGTAACTGGCTTTTCCTGCACCGGTGGGCTTCTTGCCGGATTCTATTAATCCGAGCAACGTTCCACCAATCAGCAGGCCAGTGGTCTGACTGGCCGGCATAACAAGCACGCCACTGAGGCAAGCGTGAATTGCGGCTGCAATCACTGAAGTCAGCAGCAAACCAGCCAGCACACGATTTGCGGGTGCTATACCCTGGCGGGCTCTGAATTGCCAGCAGGCAATGAGCAGGATGTAGGCTGTGATCAGGCATAACGCCAGGGCAGCGGGCAGTCCCCATTCAGCCGCTATCTGAAGTGGAAAATTATGTGGATGGCCAAACCAGGGAGGCCTGGTACAAACAAAATTCATCGGGCCGATGCCAAACCAGGGATGAGTTCTGGCTTCCTGCCAGGCAGTTTGCCACATCCATGAGCGGCCGAATGTGCTGGTCATTGGCCTGCCCAGCGACTGGGCAAAGAATTTGTTGTCGCTTGGGGGATTGTCCTGGGCATAATCTGACGGCGGTGCCTGCTCTGCAGATAGTTCCTGGACCTTCGTCGAAGTCACCGCAGCCCCGTTCTCCGGCGCATTGTTTTCGAAGCTGAAAACAAGCAATGAATAGATCAGCAGGCCGATAAACAGTCCTGCCAGTTGCCATCGAAGCAATTTGCGCCGCAGGAAGGGAAAGAACAGCAGCGCCCAGATCACGGCTGCCGAGATAGCCAAAACACTGCCGCGGGCGCCCGTCATCAACAAGATATACCACTGCAGGCCAAGCGCGATCAGGCACAATCCAATGGCCAGTGGCCGGCGATAGAAGAGTGTGGGAATGGCCACCAATAGGGGCACGGTCCAGCTTTGCACCTGGTTGTAAAAACGTGGCCACGAGAAATGCAACAGTGAGACGCGATAACTGAAATCCAAACCGGATGCATGGGCTGCCAGCGCACCGAAGAGTTCCTGCAGACCGACTGCCAGCCCGGTCAGTGCGATCAAGCCGACCGCGATACGATCGAACCACGGACCGCCAACGCGCCGGCAGGCTGCAACTGCGAAAACGCCGAGCGAGAGCGTTGCAAGCAGGACAACTTCTGATAGTGAATTAAGTGCGTGACCCACGGATTCAGCGTTTGAGAAGGCGGAAAGCGTGCCCCATGCAAAAAGACCTGCCAGAGACAGGCGCAGCCAACCGGGTACCGCGGACAGCACAAGACCAAACTGTTCACGAATTTTGCCATTAAAAGAAGTAATCAGGAACAGGACCAGTAACAATCCCAGTTGCAGGATACGCTTGGTATCATAAGGCCAAATGCCCTGGATAAGCGTCGTGGTGGATGTCAGTAGCAGGTAGGTCCCGACAAGGCCCGGAATCAGCAGACTACAGATCACAGCAGGATCGCGGAAATTGACCCGGGACGCCACAGCGACAGGGCCCGTCACTCGATCCCGAATTTTTTCAGCTTGTAGCGAAATGATCGAAAACTGATGCCCAGTTGTTCAGCTGCGCGGGTTTTGTTGTACCGCGCATTTCGCAACGCCTCTTCAAGCATTTTCTTCTCGATGCCTTCCATGTAACTGTCCAGCGATTCGTCTTCCTGCTTCTCGGCGGTTTCTGCTGGTGATGCATCGGTAACCTCGACATGCTCCAACAGCAGGTCGGCAGGCTGAATGATTTTGCCATCGCACATGGTAATGGCGCGCTGGAGGATATTGATGAGCTCCCGGACATTGCCAGTGTAGTTGTGGCTTTTGAGCAGCTCCATTGCCTCGTCAGAAATCAGCGGCGCTTCCTCGTCACTCCACTGCTTCGAGATTTCGGCAAGGAAACGGTTGGCCAGCAGTGGAATATCCTCCACCCGCTCCTGCAGGCCAGGCATGTGAAGCTCAATTACATTCAGCCGGAAATACAAATCACTTCTGAACTTGCTTTCTTCTACCAGGGGCTTCAACGGTTGGTGCGTGGCGCTGAGAATTCGCACATCCACGGGCACTTCTTCGCGCGCTCCAATCGGCATCACGGCCTTTTCCTGGATGACACGCAGTAATTTGACTTGCATATGCAGGGGCAGGTCTGCCACTTCGTCCAGCAACAAAGTGCCGCCATCAGAGGCCTGAAACAGTCCTTCCTTATCGACATTCGCGCCAGTAAAGCTACCTTTTTGATGGCCAAAAAACTCACTTTCCATCAGTTCGGTAGGGATGGCACCGCAGTTGACGGGAATAAAAGGGCCATCCGCCCTGGGTCCAAGATCGTGAATCAGCCGTGCAGCCAGTTCCTTGCCTGAACCGGACTCGCCGCTGACCAGAACCGGCGCCTGGCTGCGTGCAAGCTTGGCAATCATGGTTTTGCATTGTTTTATGGCCGGGGAAGCACCGGTCAATTTGTCTAACATGGAATCGGAACTGCCGATTACTTTTTCCTGCGCATGGGTAACTTCGTCCGGTTCCTCCTGGCGGATTTTCAGGGCCGTATTGACCAGCTTGCGAAGAACGGCAAGGTCAACCGGTTTGGAGACAAAATCGAAGGCCCCCATTTTCAGGGCATAAACTGCGTCTTCGATTTTCCCATGGGCGGTAATGACGGCGGTGGGGAGATTCGGATGTTTCTCCGAAATTTCTTCAACAAGGTCAAGGCCGTTGCCGTCTGGCAACCGCATGTCCGTCAGGCAAAAACTGAATCCACCGGACTGCAGTGCACGCCGGGCTTCGCCGAGGTCTTCGGCCGTAGTCACTTCCAGGCCCATCCGGCTCAAAGTCAAGTGGAGCAGTTCCCTGATGTCGGGCTCATCATCTACGACAAGTACGTGTTGTGGTTTATTGTTCATGTATTCCTCTGAAGACTAATCTTCGAATTGGACTCTTATATCAAGCCTCTTTTGACGCCGCTCGTGCCAGCGCCAGGCGGACATGAAAAAATGCGCCTTCGCCGGGTTCTGAGTCTACCGTAAGTTCAGCCTGGTTTGCTTCACAAAGTTGCTTGGCAATATACAGTCCCAGACCGGAACCTGCTTTTCGGGTCGTGTAAAAAGGCTCGAAAATTTTACTCAACTGGTTTTCATTGATGCCGGGGCCATTGTCGGCAATAGTAATGATACAAAACCCTGATTCCTCGTTGCGGATTAAGGCAAGCCTCACGCGCGGAATCGATTTATCCTTGCTGGCGTGGTCAACTGCGTTATCCAGTAATTTCCAAAGGCACTGGCTCAACTGGCTCTTGTCGAACAGGACGTAGGCTTCCTCGGTGTCCAGTGCAGCCTGAAAATCCAGTTGCCGGTTGGCTTGCGAAGCCTGGAATTCGTTGACGAAATCGGCCAGGAAAATATGCAGTGGTACCAGTTCGGGACGAGATTGCTCGCGGCGTGACAGTTGCAGAATATTTTCAATAATGCCGTTCATTCTCTTTGCATGGTTCTGGATGATGTTGATCAGCCTCATTTCCGGCAACCGTATCTGAGGTGACTCCTCCAGCAGTTGCGACGCATGATTCAGTGCAGCCAGCGGGTTCCTGATTTCATGGGCAATGCTGCCGGACAGTTTCGCCAGGGAGTTCACTGAAAGTTCGACCGCCCTGCGTGCAACGACATTGTTGTCGGTGAGAAAAATCATTGCCCCAAATCCGTTTTTGCCCGGAAGCGCGACGAAGCTCGGCAAAACCTGCGCCTGGCTGGACTCTATTACAACGGGTTTTGGATCAGAGGTAGTGTCCCGTTTCCAGCTTTCCGTTGCGGCCGCCAGGTGCCGCGAAAGCGACTGCAGTGAGCGCTGGCGAACCGGCGGGCTGCCCATCAGGAACCAGGCCGACTCATTCATGACCCGTATCATGCCCATTTCATCCACAGCAATCACGCCGGTTCGCATCCTGCGAATGATCAGTTCATTGACCTGTTCCAGTTCAGTCAGGGTCTCTTTCTGTTTCTCCGCGATCAAGCGGTAATCACGGGCCCAGTAAGCGAGTTGATTGGCGATCACCGCCGATATCATGGCTGTTATGCCAAACAGACCTGCCTGCAGCGTGGATTCGGCCGTCGTTTCGGGAGCACCGATTTGCCAAAGCGCGGTTCCGATAATGGTCAGGCTGGCAATAGAGGCCAGCAACAGGGCGGTGCGCAAAGGAAGCAGTACAGCGGCTACTGCGCTGGTAAAAACGAGGAGAATACCAATACCGCCGTTGACGCCGCCGAACACGATAACCAGAGCGGACAGAAAGAATATGTCTGTAAACAACGAATACGTGGCAAGGCGGAAGAAATTGGCTTTTTTCCGCCGGGCGTTGAACAGGTCGAAAGTGGCGAAAAGCAGGTAACAGACCAGGAGGACACTAGCTGCAGCGTTGGACTCGTTGACGAGGTTCGTATTGATCAGATTGCTGAAATGTGCGGAAGCCAGCAATACGGTAATAATCATGCGATAAATATTGACGTATTTGACGATCCTCCGCGTCAGTACGTCGGATAGCGGATAGGCCGTGTATTCGATTGTTTTGCTCATGATTTCACGATCTGGGGGCGCATCCTTTTTCCCTCGCGGTGCCGTGTTGATTATCGCACGCACGAGCAGTATATCATTCATGGATTGGTCTTTGATTTAATGGCTGAATCAGTAGAAAATGATAGACTCTGCAGGGTTCCGGGTTAGTGAATCCTGACCCGCCACTTAAGCGGATCCCATCCTCGAGGAGAAAGCATGAACTTTCACGAATACCAGGCGAAGGAAATGTTCGCCGCGTACGGAATTCCGGTGCCGGCTGGCACCATGGCTGCAACGCCCCTCGCTGCTGTAGAGGCTGCAAGGGAAATGGGTGGCGACAGCTGGGTGGTCAAGGCCCAGGTTCACGCGGGAGGCCGTGGTAAGGCGGGTGGCGTTAAACTGGCGCACAGTCTCGAGGAAGTCAGGGCTGAATCAGAGCGCATGTTGAACATGACGATCAGTACCTACCAGACCGGCGGCCTGGCGCTACCGGTGCACAGTGTCCTGATCGCTGAAGCCGTTGAAATCGCCAGTGAGCTTTACCTGTCTGCACTGGTTGACAGGGTCAACAGTTGCGTGACATTCATGGGTTCAGCGGCTGGCGGTATGGATATTGAAAAGGTTGCGGCCACAGAGCCTGAGAAAATCATCACCGTCATGGTCGACAACACGTCAGGTCTGCAGCCGTTTCAGATCCGTCAAATGGGATTTGGCTTGGGCCTTAACGGCGCACAGGTAAGGCAACTGGGAAAGATTATGAGCGGCCTGTATCGCCTGTTTTGTGACAAGGATTTGAGTCTGATCGAAGTCAATCCCCTGATCATCGACCAGCAGGGTGATTTACTGGCCCTTGATGCCAAAATCAATGCCGACGACAACGCTTTGTTCAGGCACCCGGATTTAGCCGGCATGCGCGATGAAGCGCAGGAGGATCCCACCGAAGTTGCAGCCAGCAGGCATGACCTCAACTACGTCACACTCGACGGTAATATTGGCTGCATGGTTAACGGTGCCGGCCTGGCGATGGCAACGATGGATGTGATAAAGCTGAATGGAGGCGAACCCGCCAATTTCCTGGACGTCGGTGGTGGTTCAGATGCCCAACGCGTAGCTGAAGCGTTCAAGCTGATCCTGTCCAGCGACACGCTGGAGGCGATCCTGGTCAATATCTTTGGCGGTATTGTCCGTTGTGATGAAATAGCCGAAGGCATTATTACGGCCGTGCGTGAAGTCGGTGTGACCGTTCCCGTAGTAGTCAGACTGGAAGGCACCAACGTGGAGAAAGGCAAGGCACTGCTGAACGAGAGTGGCCTGGCCATCATTGCAGCAGACGATTTGAACGATGCGGCTCAAAAAGTCGTTGCGGCAGTAGCCTGAAGGAACGGAGCATAGATAATGAGTGTATTGATCAATAGCAAGACAAAAGTCATTTGCCAGGGTTTCACTGGAAACCAGGGTACGTTCCATTCTCAACAGGCGCTGGATTATGGAACTCAAATTGTCGGTGGCGTCACACCGGGAAAAGGCGGCCAGTCTCACCTTGGTCTGCCGGTATTTAATACCGTTGAGGACGCGGTCAGGGAAACTGGCGCTGACGCCAGTGTCATCTATGTGCCGCCTCCGTTTGCAGCCGATGCCATCCTCGAAGCCGCTGACGCCGGTGTGCGGGTGATCGTAGCCATCACCGAAGGGATACCCGTGCAGGACATGATGACTGTAAAGGCGGTGATCAGCGACCTGCCGGATACCTGGCTGATTGGACCCAACTGCCCCGGAATTATCACGCCGGGGGAATGCAAGATCGGTATCATGCCAGGACAAATACACAGCAAGGGCCGCGTAGGGGTGGTATCCCGTTCTGGAACGCTCACTTACGAAGCCGTTTACCAGACCACCCTGGCCGGACTCGGCCAGTCGACCTGCATTGGTATCGGCGGCGATCCCATCCAGGGAATGAATTTCATTGATGTGCTGAGGCTGTTCCAGCAAGACGAAGCAACCGAGGGCATGATCATGGTTGGTGAAATTGGAGGCTCAGCCGAGGAAGAAGCGGCGCAGTACATCGCAGATCAGGTCACCAAACCGGTTGTTGCCTACATTGCAGGCGTCACCGCACCCGCAGGCAAGCGCATGGGGCATGCAGGCGCCATCATCGCCGGCGGCAAGGGTACCGCAGAAGCCAAATTCGAAGCCCTCGAAGCAGCCGGTGTGACCACAGTTCGTTCTCCCGCTGATCTGGGTAGCGCAATCCTGGAGAAGCTCGGCGGTTGATCACGATTGCGCTGGCACAGCACGACTTCCTGGTAGGCGATTTAAAAGGCAACCTGGGTAAAGCCATCGATTTGGTTGATGCTGCGAAGGCGGCAGGAGCAGACCTGGTCCTGTTTCCTGAACTTGCATTGACAGGCTATCCGCCTGAAGACCTGTTGCTGAGGCCGGGTTTCCTTGAAGCCTGTCATGATGCGGTTGAACAACTCACCCGGCATGTTCAGGGTATTGATGTCGTGTACGGTCACCCCCGGCTCAAAGGTACACTGCGTTACAACTCGGTAAGCTGGATCAGGGATGGCCACGTCATTGGCCGATACGACAAGCAATGCCTGCCCAACTATGCTGTTTTTGACGAGCAGCGTTACTTCACACCCGGCAACGCATCACTGGTCGTTGAAATCAAGGGAGTGCAGGTCGCGGTGCTGATTTGTGAAGACAGCTGGGAAGCATCCCCGGCCCGGCAGGCACGGGAACTGGGCGCTGAATTGTTACTGGTACCCAATGCTTCTCCCTATCGTGACGATAAGCTGGTTGAGCGCGAAAGAATGTTCCTGCAACGATTTGCAGAAAATTCAATGCCAATGGTTTACTGCAACCTGGTCGGCGGGCAGGATGAACTGGTTTTCGATGGCCGAAGCATGCTGATGGATGCAAAGGGCGTGCTCTCCGAGCCCGGGCCTCTTTGTGATGAAGCTTTGCTGTTGGCGGAATTTGATCCGGCCGCGGGCACACTGAAGGCGAGGGACTGGCAGTCGGAGCCTGGTTCTCAGCTCGAAGAGATTTACAAGGTGCTGGTGACCGGTTTACGCGATTATGTCCGTAAAAATGGGTTCAGTGACGTTGTGTTTGGCTTGTCCGGCGGGATTGATTCCGGCCTGACCCTCGCACTGGCCGTCGACGCCCTTGGGCCTGAACACGTACATACCGTGATGATGCCATCCCGGCATACGTCCGGCCTGAGCATTGAACTGGCGCAAGAGCAGGCGGTGCAACTGGGTGTGGATCATCGCTGCATTTCGATCGAACCGGCTTTCGAGATGATGATGAGCCTGCTGACCCCGTCTTTCGAAGGACGGGACGCCGACGTTACCGAGGAAAATCTGCAGGCCCGAATTCGCGGCAATATGGTCATGGCCCTGTCAAACAAATTTGGCTGGCTGCCTCTGGCCACCAGCAACAAGAGTGAGCTCGCCGTTGGCTACTGCACTATTTACGGGGATATGTGCGGAGGGTTCGGGCCTTTGCTGGATTGTTTCAAAATGAGGGTCTATGAGCTTTCGCGCTACCGTAACAGCCTTTCAGCCGCTATTCCGGAGTCGGTCATAACACGCGCACCTTCAGCTGAATTGAGGCCGGATCAGTCCGATCAGGATTCATTGCCCCCTTACGAACAGCTGGACGCAATATTGAGCCGTTACGTTGAGCAGGACTGGTCGATATTACGCATCGTTGAAGATGGCTTCGATGAAGCAACGGTGCGCAGGATTGCGGCATTGGTCATGTTGAACGAATACAAAAGGCGACAGGCCCCGCCGGGTGTCCGGATCACCCACAGGGCCTTTGGTCGGGACCGGCGTTATCCGATCACGTCCGGCTGGAGGGACAGCGAACTTACTTAGTCAAATGGCCACAGCCGGTCAGCCCAGCTGCGCGGCTTCTTGTTGCCCAACACGTAGTAGTTGTCGGGGTAGTTCAGTGCCAGCACCGTCATGGATCCTTCAGCAAGGTCCGGCAATTCGAGGGCAGTGTATGCCTTGTGCAGCACAATCAGCGCCTCGGAGTTCTGAGGTGTGTTGGGATAGGTTTCCAAAGCATACCGGGCGCGATTGGAAGCGGCCACGTAAGCTTCGCGCCGCAGGTAGTATTCCGCGACCGCGATTTCGTAAGCGGCCAGGTTATTGCGCAGGTAAATCATGCGCTGGCGTGCATCCGGCACGTAGCGACTGTCCGGAAAACGCCGAACCAACTCGCTGAAATCCATGAATGAATTGGCAGCCGTGGACTGGTCCCGGTCGCGCACCCGGGCTGGCATCATTTTCTCAAGGAAACCCAGGTTCTGCTCAAAGTTCACCAGGCCTTTGAGGTAGTAGGCATAGTCAACATTTGGATGAGTAGGGTAGGTCCTGATGAACCGGTCCAGCGTGGACAGTGCGTTTTCAGGCTCCCCGGCCTTGAAATAAGCATAAGAAAGGTCGAGCATCGACTGCTCGGTATAGCGGCCAAACGGGTAACGGGTCTGCAAGGCCTTATATGCACCAATCGCCTGGCCCCAGTTCTTGGAAGCAATCGACTTGCTGGCCGAATTGTAGAGTTCTTCAGCGCTGATTTCTTCACGGAATTCGGTGTCTTTACGGCAGCCCCCGATGCTGATCAGCAGGGCCAGTATGAACAGTGAAAGAAATGTGGTCCACCGGGGTTTGGCGGACAAACCGGAACAAGTACGCATTGAAAAAGCCACTTTGAACAATAAAGCGGAATGATAACGGAATACGCCATGCAAAAGAAGTGCATGACCGTTAAGCGGGAAGCAGCGGATTGTGTGAAAATGAGGATTCTTCCCCGTAAGTTGGCCAAATCAATCGATGCCGGAAAACAGCGAAAGAACAAGGGGTTCCGCCCAGGCTGATCGTAGTCATGCAGGCAAGCGCCTGGACCAGGTGGCAGCAGTGCTTTTCCCCGATTATTCCCGGGCCCGACTGCAAAAATGGATACGTAGCGGTGAACTGACTGTTGATGGCCGCAAGGCCAGGACGACCTACCGAATCAACGGCGGTGAGAATATTTGCCTTGATGCCCGGATGGAGTTACAGGATTCGATAGAACCACAGGATATTCCGCTTGATGTAATCCACGCCGACCGGGACCTGATTGTTATCAATAAACCCGCAGGGCTGGTCGTTCATCCTGCCGCAGGTCATCCGGATGGAACATTGCAGAATGGCTTGCTCCACTTTGATCCGGCACTGGCAGCGTTGCCACGCTCGGGTATCGTTCATCGGCTGGATAAAGACACCAGTGGTGTGATGGTTGTTGCCAGGAGTCTGCGGGCGCATACCAGCCTGGTGGACCAGTTGCAGACCCGCAGAATGAGCAGGATATACCGGGCCGTCGCGACTGGAGAGATAACGGCGGGAGGTACGGTAGAGGCGCCTGTCGGGCGTCACCCGAGGGATCGGAAAAGAATGGCCGTGGTCCGTTCGGGCAAGCCGGCAGTCAGCCATTACCGGGTATTGAAGCGATACCCGGGCGTGACGTATATCGATGTTGCGCTTGAATCAGGCCGCACGCACCAGATCCGGGTCCACATGGGGCATATCGGACATTCCCTGGCGGGTGACCCGGTGTATGGCAGGCCGCTGAAGAAAAGGCGGGACATTCCACAGGAACTGGTTGATCTCATTCGCTCCTTTCCGCGACAGGCTCTGCACGCGCATAAGCTCAGTCTGAATCACCCGGATATACTGAAAAAGCAAACGTATAAGGCCGCACTTCCCGCTGATTTCCGATCCCTGTTGACAAGCCTGGACGAGTTTCTGAAATGACAATGGGCTGGATTTCCGCCGAATGGCCGGCGCCACGCAAGGTTCGTGCTTTCAGCACGACCCGGGCTGGTGGTGTCAGCAAGGGACCCTGGTCCGGTTTAAATCTCGGCAGGCGCTGTGGTGATGAGACAGAAAACGTCACTCATAACCGGGCACTGTTAAACCGTTCTCTGCCGTCCGCCGCCCGCTGGCTCCAGCAGGTACATGGGACGGCAGTTCATCGTTACTCCGGCGCTGCAAACTTCGAGGCTGAAGCGGATGCAATGGTCAGTTTCGATACAAACCAGGTGTGCGCGGTGCTCACGGCGGACTGCTTGCCGGTGTTCTTCTGCAATGCGTCAGGTGACCGGGTGGGACTAGCCCACGCGGGCTGGCGTGGTCTTGCAGCAGGTGTTTTGCAATCTACAATCAGGGCGCTTGATGATCTGCCCGCCAACTTGATGGTGTGGCTGGGAGCGGCCATCGGACCCGGAGTTTACGAGGTCGGCCCCGAAGTAGCACACGCGTTTCCGGCCGAGTTATCCGATGGCTTCATTGCGCGTGGTGATCGTTTTCTGATGGACATTTATGCGATCGCCAGGATGAAGCTGGAAGCCGCAGGTGTCGAGGCGGTTTATGGCGGCGAATTATGTACCTTTAGCGATCCTGAACGATTTTATTCATACCGGCGGGACGGCGTGACAGGACGAATGGCTCATCTGATCTGGCTGGAAGACTGAGGTTAAACCGGACCGCTGTTGTTTCAGAAGCAGAGACTATTGTGCTGGCGCGTACTGTTCCGCCAATTCCCTGAGTTTTTCGTCTTCACCGAGCTGCTGATAGTAGCTGGCGAGGGCGGAAACCAGTTCCCGGTTACCGGGAAAGCGATTAAGTGCCGATTCCAGCTCTCTGACTGCCGCTTCGGTCTGGCCGGACTCCCACAGGGCAACAGCGTACACATAAATGTAACGGGCATCCGATGATCCGGAACGGGCAGCTGCCGCCAGGTATGGAATGGCCCCCTCCAGTTTTCCCTGTCTGATCAACAGCAAGCCCAGGGCATGCTGAGGAGGTGCATCCGCCGGTGCCAGCTCAACGGCCTTTTGCAGCAGCGGTTCTGCCTGCTGATCCATCCCGTTCGCACGGTACAGGTCTGCCAGGTTCATCAGCACAGGTATAAACGAGGGAGATAGTTTCAGTGCCGCCAGGAAGGCTTTTTCCGCCTCGGCAGGATTCCCGGTTGCACTGTAAAACTGGGCGATATTCATCAGTTCTTCCGGCATATCAGCGTTCAGCTTCATGCTCGTAAGGTATTCCCGGTACAGAGTTTGCAGTTCTGTCGCAGAATCGCCCGGCAATTGGTCTGCCGGAAAAGATGAAAGCTGCCGGGCGACAGACATGCGAACTGATTTGTCCCCATCCGTTATCAGGTCACGCAGCATCGCATACCTTTGTGCCAACGGCACCCAGTCCATTGACTGAACCGCCGCGGCCCGCACCAGGGGACTCGCTGAGGTCAACTGCTGTTGCAGAGCTGCCATGCTTTCCTGTGCCGGAAAAGTCTGTGTGGCCAGGATCTCGCTGGCGCGCAAAATGGGCGGCCCGGATGTCTGAGCAGCCAGCGTCAGCAAGCCGGGAAGTGCCGCGGATTGCCCGGACCAGGCAGCACTCAACAGGGGCGCATGAACTGCCCGCAAATCCCTGGATACTCCCCAGGAATCCAGTGCAGCGAGTGCCCATTGTGCGTTTTTGTCAGCGTGGCACTGGTTACAGGTATTGGGTGTGCCCAACTCGAGTGTCAGGAGCGGCTCCGGTACACGAAAGCTATGATCGTGCCGGTCATCTACGACCATGTATGTTGCGACCGGCATATGACAGTTGACACAGGATGCGCCGGGGCCGGCTTGCTGGTGGCGGTGGTGTTCCGGACGATCGAACACGGTACTGACATGACACTGGGTGCACAATTGGTTATCGGTCGCACGGACCTGGTTGCTGTGCGGGTCATGGCAGTTTGTGCAGACGACTCCGGCCTGGTGCATTTTACTTTGCAGAAACGAACCATAGACATAGACTTCGTCCCTGATTTGTCCATCGGGAAAGTACAGGTCTGGCTCTACCAGGGAAAGCCGGAACTGGTCTGAAAAAGCTTTTCCCGGCTTGAAAGCGGATATTTCAGAGCGCCTGGCATGACAGCCAGCACAGGTTTCGATCTGGGTTTGCGGCCGTTTTCCATCGAGGCGTGAAAAAGTCCCGCCCTGCTCGCCGTCAGCCGGACCGAAAGCGCCCCGGTCGTTCAGTGAGAAGGAAAATCCATGATGGTCGCCCGACGGGTCTCCCTGGGCCCATTTCAAGTGCTCTGAGGCCGGACCGTGACAGGCTTCGCAGGCAACGTTGATTTCATGCCAGGTCGTCTTGTACGTATTGCTGGCGCTCGAGTAATTTTTCTCAAGACCGGTTGAATGGCAAACGGCGCAACGTGAGTTCCAGTTCTGAAAAGAGCCTGTCCAGTGCACGATATCTTCATGGTCCACCGGGTTCGCCGGGTCGTCCGGGTAAAGGTGAATCCAGCGCTGACCGCCTTGCTCCTTGTTGCGGCTGTCCCAAACGATACTCAGCGCCTGGTATCTTCCATCGCTGAATGGAACCAGGTATTGCTGCAGCGGGTAAAAACCGAAAGTGTAGGTGATTTCAAATTCTTCCAGCTCGCCCTGGGCGTTATCTGTTTCGACGTAGTATTTTTCGCCTTTTTTATAAAAACGGCTGGTTGTGCCGGCATAGCTGAAAGATTTGTCTGAAAAATCGCCAAGCACGTTTTCCGCCGTAGCTGGCAGCATGGCCTGGTAGTGATGGGAGCCCTGCCATGACTCATAAGCCGCCGCATGGCAGGATTCGCACTGTCCGCTGCCGACATAGGTCTGTGCCATCACCGGAACGGCTGCTACCGCAAGGGCGATGATCAGCGCTGCGCTGACCCAGGGAAAACGATACACGGTCAAGGAGTTTTCCGGGTTGTCAGAGCCTCGCAAAGAAAAGTGGTTTCCTGTTCCGTCGTGCAATGGGAGAAAACAAAGCGCGCCAGGTCTTCCCGGCCGGGCCAGGTAAGAAACTGAATGCCCGCATTCTCAAGGCTTTTGAATCCATCCGGCGTCCATTTGACAAATACTTCATTGGCTTCTACGGAATACTCGAGACTGGCCCCAGGATGCCGGGTGACAGTGTCAGCGAATGTCGCGGCTTGCTTATTGGCGTGTCGCGCCATGGTCAACCAGAGATCGTCCTCGACGTAAGTCAGCAATTGTGCAGACACATAGCGCATTTTACTCAGCAAGTGGCCAGATCGCTTACGCAAGCGTTCAGCGCTCTCCCGAGCATCGGGGTTGTCGAAGATCAACAGGGCTTCGGCAGCCATACAGCCATTTTTACTGGCGCCAAAAGACAGCATCTGCACACCTGCCCGCCAGGTGATATCAGCGGGATGGCAGCCAAGACGGGCAACCGCGTTGCCGAAACGGGCGCCATCCATGTGGATGGCCATGCCTTGTTTCCTGGCTGTCTCGCTAATCGCCTGAATTTCGCCCGCCTGGTAGATCGTGCCGGACTCGGAACTCTGGGTGATGCTGACTGCCGAGGCCTGGTAACTGTGAATGCCATGCCCCGAGTTTTGATAAATCAGTGTTTCCAGGGCCCCGGCGCTGAATTTTCCATTTTCGCCATCAACAGGAACCAGCCTGATTCCACCGCCAAAGAATTCCGGCGCCCCGCATTCATCATTCAGGATATGCGCATTCCGGTGGCAATAGACCGAACCCCATGGAGGAGTTACGCAAGCCAGGGCGATGCTGTTTGCTGCCGTCCCCGTACTGACCGGGATTACGGTGGTTGGTGTTGCGAACAACCCGGAAAATGCATCGTCGAGAAGAGCAGACCACTGGTCCTCTGCATAAGCCCAGGCGGTTCCCTGGTTAGCCGCTGCCACGGCCGCAAAAACAGCCGGGGCCGCGGGTGATTCATTGTCACTTCTGAAGTTTAGTTCCATGTCGCGAATTATACGGCTCAGTCACATGCGAGTCTCGCTTATAATTTGTCGCGATGAAACCTTTCGATCCGGCCAGCAAGTTATCTGAGAAACTCGACCAGGTGATGGCCGTGGATGCGGCGTGGTGCAGGAAACGCCTGTCCGGAATCCGCGGCCGGCAAAAGCGAAATCAGGATGTCGATCAGTTGGCCTCCCAGGTTTCCCGGCGTATTGAACGGTCCCTGTTGCAGGTGCAAGAGCGACGGGCCGGGTTGCCGGCACCCGTCTATGATGAAAATCTGCCAATCACGGCTCACCGCGATGAAATTCTCGCTGCAATCGAGAAAAACCAGATCATTATCGTTGCTGGCGAAACCGGTTCCGGAAAGACTACGCAGCTGCCGAAGATTTGCCTGGATGCGGGCAGAGGCACGCGCGGGCTGATTGCGTGCACACAACCGCGGCGTATTGCGGCACGCGCCATGGCGGAAAGAGTTTCCGAGGAGTTGCACAGTGAGCTTGGGGGAGTGGTGGGCTACCAGGTGCGCTTTCGGGAACGCAGCAGTCCGGACGGCTATATCAAGTTCATGACGGATGGAATTTTACTGGCCGAATCCATGCATGACCGCTACCTGGACGCCTATGACACCATCATCATTGACGAGGCCCACGAACGTAGCCTGAACATAGATTTTCTGCTGGGCTATTTGAAGACTTTATTGCCGCGCCGCCCGGACCTGAAGTTGTTGATTACATCAGCCACGATCGACACCGGCAAGTTCTCAAGGCACTTCGACGATGCGCCGGTAATAGAAGTTTCCGGACGCAGTTACCCGGTTGACATGGTTTATCGGCCGTTACCCGGAGAGCAGGAAGGATCCGGGCGCGGTGACCGGGATTTGTACCAGGGAATTGCCGATGCCGTGCGCGAGTTGAGCCCGAGTGCCCCGCTCGGGGATATCCTGGTTTTTCTTTCCGGAGAACGCGAAATCAGGGAAGCAGGAGAGTTCCTGCAACGGCAGAACCTTCGCTCAGGACCGGCCGGAACCGAAACAATGCCACTTTATGCGAGGCTTTCCTCGGCTGAGCAGCGCAGGGTCTTCCATCCGGGAAGCATGCGGCGGATCATCCTGACCACCAACGTGGCTGAAACCTCGTTGACGGTACCTCGCATCCGTTTCGTGATCGATTCCGGAGCGGCGAGAATCAGCCGATATTCACACCGTAGCCGAATTCAGCGATTGCCGATCGAGGCGATTTCACAAGCCAGTGCCAACCAGCGTGCCGGAAGGTGTGGGCGCCTGGGGCCAGGAACCTGCATCCGTTTATACAGCGAGGAAGACTTCAATAGCCGGCCTGAATTTACTGAACCGGAAATCCTCAGGACATCGCTGGCTTCCGTGATTTTGAGAATGCTGACCATGGGACTGGGCTCGGTCGAGGAATTTCCATTCGTGGACCGTCCTGCGCCTCGCATGATCAATGATGCCTACCAGTTGTTGTTCGAGTTACAGGCAATCGATAAGTCCCGGAAGACCACTAATCTTGGAAAAAATCTCGCGAAGTGGCCGATAGATGTTCGCCTCGCCCGCATGGTTGAAGAAGGGGCACGCAAGAAGTGTCTGGAGGATATGATGGTGCTGGCCGCAGCTTTAAGCATCCAGGATCCCCGCGAGCGTCCGCTCGAAGCCCAGTCCCTTGCTGATGAAGCACACCAGCGGTTTGTTGATGACAAGTCGGATTTCACGACGTTACTTGGGCTTTGGCGTTACTTGCGCGAGAAGCGCAAAAGCGTATCCGGCAACCAGTTCCGCAAGTTGTGCCGCCGCGAGTTCCTGAATTGGCAACGCGTGTTGGAGTGGTTTGACCTGTACCAGCAATTGCGCAGTCAGGCACGGGAACAGCGACGGCCTTTGAGCGGCTTGCACGGAGGCTTTGAGCAGATTCACCAGAGCGTCCTTTCCGGACTGTTGAGCCAATGCGGCAGAAAGCACCCCGAGGACAGAAGCTATACCGGCGCGCGGTCGAGTTCCTACCACATTTTTCCCGGTTCCGGACTGTTTGGCGGCTCACCGAAGTGGCTGATGTCAGCTGAAATTGTTGAGACCAGCAAACCCTACGCCAGAATCAATGCAGCGATTAACCCGGGCTGGATCGAGCAACAAGGCGGACATCTGTTGAAACGGAGTTTTTCCGATCCGCACTGGTCCAGGCGCCATGGTGCAGTTTATGCCTGGGAGCAGGTCACTCTTTATGGCCTGGTTCTGGTAGAGAAACGGCGCGTTCACTTCGCGCCGATCGATCCGCAAGAATCAAGACGGATTTTTATTTTGGAAGGACTGGTCAGAGGTGCGCTGGATACGAGGGCGGCTTTCAAGTCCCACAATGAGAAGATCAGGGCGGAAGTTGAGCTGCTTGAACACAAAAGACGCAGACGCGATGTGTTGACCGATGAGAATACCCAGTTCGAGTTTTTTGAGGCACGGGTTCCAGCCCATGTAAACAATGCCCGATCGTTCGAGAAGTGGTTGTCCGGACTGGGGAATGAAGGCCGGGAATTGTTGTTCCTGGGGCACCAGGTGTTGACCCGGGAGGGTGCAGGAGAGGCTCCCGGGGATCTGTTTCCCGATCATTTCGATTCGGCTGACCGCAGCTTTTCGCTGGAATATCACTTCGATCCGGGCAGCGCCGACGACGGCATCCATATTACGGTTCCAATCGAATTGCTCAATACGCTTTCAGCCGGCCGCCTGCAGTGGTTGGTGCCGGGTTTGTTGCGGGACAAACTGATCGCGTTGATTCGCCAACTTCCCAAACCGCTGCGCCGCTCGTTGACACCTGTTCCGGAGTTTGCAGATGCGTTACAGCAATCGATGTCAACCCGTTCGGCAGAAGCCATGCTGAAAGTGTGCGCAGAGGAGCTACAGCGCATGACAGGGCTCCGGGTCGAGGCACAGGATCTGGATGAAACCTCCATTCCCCGCCACTTCCGTTTCCTGGTGAGGGTGGTCGATGCAGAGGGAGAACTGGTCGATAGTGGCCGCGATATCCTGGAGTTGCAGGAACGCCTGGGACAGACGGCGCAAAGACAATTCATGGACCAACAGGGTCAGGACTATAACCGGGACGGTGAAACCAACTGGGTGTTTGGAACACTGGCCCATGAAGTGAAAACAGAAAGTGGCGCCAGGGCCTGGCCTGCCCTGGTCGACCAGGAAAATACGGTTGGGATGAGACTATTCGACACCTGGGACGAAGCTGCGCTGTCTCACATCGACGGAGTGCTGCGCCTGTTGCGCCTGGCAATTCCGGACAAGCTGGACTACCTGGGAAAACATCATGGCCTGAGCCGTGACACATTGCTGGCCTGGAGTCCTCTGGCCAGTTCAGGGGAGTTGATTGATGACCTGTTGCAAAGAAGCTTGCTGGATTGTGCGGGTGATGTCAGCGCCGTCCGCGATGCCGGGACATTCGAACAGCTGTGTGGGCGGGTTCGGAATGAAATGGGCCGCGTATGCCTGCAACGGTCCACGCTGCTGAATGAGTCACTCCCGCTTTACCGGTCCCTGTCATTGCGGGTACATGGCGATTTGGGGCAACGTCACCCAACGGTTTTCGTGGACATCTCGGCGCAACTTGAGGACCTGGTTTATCCTGGCTTTCTTGGTCAGCTGGAGGCAGGCAGGCTGGAGCATTATCCAAGGTATCTCAGGGCGATCGAAGAACGGCTGCTGCAATTTGCTGAAAATCCGGCGCGGGATTTGCAGCGGATGGAAATGATCAAAGCCTGGTGGCAGCGCTACCTTGATGCACTGGAAAAGGGTTGTCCCTATAACGAAGCACTGGATGCGTTTCGATGGCTGCTGGAAGAGTACCGGGTTTCAATATTCGCGCAACGATTGGGGACCGCGCAAAAAGTATCGGAAAAACGTCTTGCCGATGCCTGGGACAAGACAGGATATTGATACAATAGTGATTCGATGAACATGTCACAAGACAACCCGACCGGGGTTCCGCGGCCGGAAGATGGCCAGCGGCGCGGCAAGGCTGAACTGATTCTGTGGGCGGCCGACTACCAAAAATCAGTGGGGCCGGCCGCAGATGACTGTGTTGACCTGATTTCACAGTTGCTCGAAACCCGTTGCTTGAAAGCTTCTTCGATTGACCGGTTGCTTGAACTGCTGGAAATTCTGGAGAGTCTATCGGCTGATCCGGTGACCATCAGCTGTGCCCTGTTGCACGTAGCTGCCCTGGGGAAAGAGCTAAAGCCCGAAGTGTTGAATGCCTTACCCGGCCAGGTCAGAGCGCAACTGGACGAGTTGAACAAACTGAAACACTACGAATCAGGACAATCGGGCAATGGCACCGAACGCAGCGCCGAAGGCCTGCGGCGGCTGTTACTTGCACTGGTCAAGGATGTGAGGGTTGTATTAATCGATCTGTCCTGGCAACTGGTGTTGCTGCGGCGGGCAAAAGTAGACAGCACGCTTGCTGAATCACTGGCCAGGGAAACGAGTCTGATCCATGCCCCGCTGGCCAACCGCCTGGGTGTCTGGCAATTGAAGTGGGAACTGGAAGACCTGTCTTTCCGCTACAAAGAGCCTGAGCAATACCGAAAAATTGCTCGACTGGTAGCTGAACACCGGACCGAACGGGAACGGTTTATCAGCGAATTCATGAATAAATTGGCCGATACGCTCGCAAAAGCCGGGATCAAGGCAGAGGTAAAAGGGCGGCCTAAACACATTTACAGCATCTGGAAAAAAATGCAGCGCAAAGGACTGGATTTTCACCAGCTGTTTGACGTTCGTGCTGTCCGCGTGCTGGTTGAAGACCTGCCCGCATGTTACAGCGCCCTGGGGCTTGTTCATAGCCTGTGGCAACCCATACCGGGTGAGTTCGACGACTACATTACTACGCCCAAAGGCAATAACTACCAGTCACTGCATACGGCGGTAGCCGATCGTGAAGGCAGGGCGGTGGAAATCCAGATTCGCACGCAGGAAATGCACGAACACGCAGAGCTGGGTGTGGCGGCACACTGGCGTTACAAGGAAGGAGGGCCTACGGATCCCGGGTTTGATAAAAAAATTGCGATCATGCGTCAGCTGCTGGACTCTTCTGACGAAGATCTCGACGATCAGAGCCTGCTGGACAGTTTTGAGTCAGCAACTTCCGAAGATCGCGTCTACGTCCTGACTCCGCAGGGTCAGGTGGTAGACCTGACGGCTGGTTCCACGGTGCTTGATTTCGCCTACCATGTGCATACCGAAGTTGGCCATCGTTGCCGCGGCGCCAAGGTCAATGGCCGGATTGTCCCGTTGACACACGTGGTGAATACCGGTGACCGGGTGGAAATTCTTACCGGCAAGCATCCAAAACCGAGTCGTGACTGGCTAAATCCACGGCTGGGTTACATCAATGGGGCACGCGCCAGGGCCAAGGTCAGGCAGTGGTACAAGCGTGAAAGCCGCGACGATAATTTACGTGCAGGAAAGGAGGCGCTTGAATCAGAAGCGCGAAGGGTAGGACTTGCTCTTGCGGATCTCAAGGACGTTCTTGAACGATTCAACCTGAATTCTGCGGATGACCTCTACGTAGCGGTAGGTAATGGCGACCTGACATCGGGACAGATTTTCAACGCGCTGGCACGAATGAAAGCGGAACAAACCGAACCGCAAGCTGAAGACCTGGTGACCCGCGCTCCGGTCCGCCAACGTGGTGCAGCAGCCAGGAGCAGGGACGATGTCATCATCGAAGGTGTCGGCAACCTGATGACCAAGATGGCCAGGTGCTGTCACCCCATTCCCGGTGACCCGGTGGCTGGTTATATCACGCAAGGAAGAGGAGTCACCATTCACCGGGAGGATTGCGGACAAGTGGTCCACTGGCGTGCAGAAAACAGTCCACGATTGTTACAGGTTAACTGGGGTGAAAAACCGGAAACAAACTACTCGGTCCAGGTGTTGGTGCGGGCGTATGACCGCAGGGATTTGATCAGGGATATTTCCACTGTGTTATCCGCAGCGGAAACCCAGGTGACCGACATCAGCAGCCGCCTGGACGAAACGATGGATGAAGTGACGATTCGCCTCAAAGTCCGCGTAAAAGACTATGAACAACTCAGTGATCTGCTCAGTCGCCTGGGTAACGTCTCTAATGTCATCGAAGCAAGACGGCTGCGGCAGGGTAACTGATCGCTTTTCTCCAGCCGGTATTATTTGAGCGAAAGCAGCAACTGCTGTAAACCCAGCGCGGCGGTTTCAACGGAAAAATACCGGCGGACGTTTTCCAGGCCAGCTTCCGAAACCCGGTTCCACAAGGCTTCGTCCTGGTACAGGCGAACAATCTCTGACGCGAAATTTTCAGCGGTTTCAGCGACCAGGACATCACGGCCGGTCTCGGCGAACATTCCCTCCACAGCCATGGGCGTGGCGACTACCGGCTGGCCCCTGGACATGCTCATGTTCACTTTGCCCTTGATGCCCGCACCGTAGCGCAGGGGCGCAACGGCCAGGCGGCAACCGTCCAGCCAGGGTTCCAGGGTTTTGACGAATCCATGAAACCGCACGCCATTGCCATTGAGCGCACGAATCTGTTCCGGGGCCTTGCTGCCAATCAAGTGAAATTCCATGTCCGGCAGTTGCTTGCGGACCAACGGCCAGATTTTGCCAACGAACCACAGGGCGGCGTCGATATTCGGCGGATGCTGATAGCCTCCTACAAAGAAAATATCCTTACGCTGCTTAAACGTGCGCTGACTTCCGGTGACTTCGTGGACATTGGAAATCACATGCACCTGCGCAGTGGGTGCTGCCTTTTGCAATACGGTTTTCTCAACCGGGCTAACGACAATCGTCGCATCGGCAGCGTTGATTACAGCCAGTTCAGACCGTCGTGTGTGGGCGGCCGCCTGCTTCAATGGCAGGCTGTTTTCCAGTTCGGCCATTCTTTCTTCACGCAGATAGTGCAGGTCGACCGTGTCGAAAATAATTTTTGCCTGAGGGCAATGCCGTCTCAACAAGGACAGGTAATTACTGGCGATGTAGTGTCGAGAGATCACGACGAAATCAAAATCCATCCCGCGCTCGTTGAAGAACTGCTGCAGGGAATCAGCCCACGGCATATAGATTACCTCGATGCCTGCCTGCTGCAGTGATGTGGTGTAACTGCCTGCATGGGCCCGGTTATCAGCCATGAAAGTCACGCCGTATCCCAACCCGATCAGGCAATCCATCAGGTAGCAGAGTCGCACGCTGCCTGAATCCTGATCCGGTTCCGGTGTATAAGCGTCAATCAAAAGCACCCGGCCCTTCAGCCTGTGGTCGCGTGCCCGGCGAATTTCTGCACCGTCGTTCGGGTCATTTATCGGGGCCGGATACGCCTTCAGCTGGTTACTCCAGCGCTCAAGAAATTTCTCCCGGTTCACTGCCTGGTATTGTTTGACCCCCTGGGTAAGATCCGTACCCGAAGTGATGCCTTCATGATGCACGACGACAGCATCCGGCTGGATGCGGACCTTCAGACCCTGTTCCCTTACCCTGAAGGCAAGGTCCGTGTCTTCGTAATAGGCTGGAGTGTAATGTGTGTCAAAGCCATGGAGATCCCTGAATAAGCTGGTTTTGAGCATGATGCATGCACCCGAGCAATAGTCGACTTCCCGGGTGTATTGGTATTCGGGCCGCGCGGGATTATCTCCCTTACCATAGTTCCAGCCGGAACCATCGCCAAAGATGAGCCCGCCTGCTTCCTGAAGTGTGCCGTCGGGGTATACCAGGCTTGCTCCAGCGATGCCGGTGTCGGGGTAGCGCCTGAAGGTTTCGATCAGGGCATCAAGCCAACCGTCAAGTACCTGGGTGTCATTATTCAGCATGACAATGTAATGACCCCTTGCGACTTCAGCGCCACGGTTGCAACTGCCGATGAAACCCTGGTTCTTTTCATTGCGAAGGTAGACTACGCCGCTGACTTCCGCCATCCGGGTTGCCGTCTCATCGGAGGATTGGTCATCCACCATGATCACTTCGAAAGTGGCGTTGCACCGGGTTTCGGCCAGGGAGCGCAGACAGGCTGCCGTATAGACCCACTTGTTGTAAACCGGAATGACGATGGAAACATCAGGGTTCCGGGTGTCCTGAAATCCCGCAGGAGGCTCCGGGTTACCAATGAATTCGATTGATTGGGCCTCAACACTATCAGGTGGCTGGTGCTTTTGACGGGTCGATTGCGAGCGTTCGAGCGCGCCTTTGAACCCCTGGGTGCTCAGGGTTCGTATCGACTGGGATATCAGAAGGGGCCACCGCAAAGGGTTCCAGGCCCGGGCTTTACCGAGGTTTTCGAATATTCTTCCCAGTACCCGAAACGGCTTTGTCAGACGCCAAGAGGCCGTTGACAGCACCCAGTCGTGTATCGACTTGAGATTTTCCAGGCGCAGGTTAGTCTCGCGATGCGCGGCCTGCTCATGCTCGAGCCGGCCCTCGAGGTCTGCAACCCAGCGTTTGCGGCGTTTGATCTCTTCCTGCAGGGCCTTTTCCCGATCTTCAGCCCATTCACTCCGCTTTTCAACTTCAGACTGCAGGTTCAGTGTTTGTTTTACCAGCCTCTTATTCTCACCAGTAAGCTGCGTTGCCTGAAAAGCGATGGCGGAAGCCTGCACAGCATGCAGGCCCTGCACTGGTGCAACAGGACTGTGGCCCGAGCGGGCTTTACAGAGCGCTTCATACTGTTGAACCATCTGCCCGGAACCGGCCAGATCCACTGTTTGGAGCCGTTTGTGGACCGCAATAATATTATCCGGGTGCGCGGCCAGGGTGCGAACTCTATCCACCAGTGAAGTGGGCTCGGGTTCGATCAGCCAGCCGGTCTCCCCGTCAATGATCCGCTCGGCAAAACTGCCAAGGCGGGTTGCAATCACCGGAATGTTCAGCTGTTGCATTTCAGACAGGGTGTAACTGAACGTTTCCGGCACAACGGATAAGAGGCCGGCAACGTGGGGACCGATGGAAGCCAGCAGATCACGCAATTCTTCCCGTCTGTACTGAAGAATGACATTGACGCCGGACTTGCCAAAAAACGCTTCGCCTTCTTTGCCGGCGCCCACCAGGTAAATCTGTGCGAATTCCGTCAGTGCGGGGAGCGCATCGAGCAGCAGTTGCTTGCCTTTACCTTGTTGAATTCGTCCAGGGATGATCAGCCGTAAGCGACCGTCATTCCGCTGCCTTGGCAGGACATCTGCAGTTCCTTGCAGCTCCGGCAGGCCGTGGGGAATAAGACTGATGTCGATGTCAGACCAGGCCGGATCGAGCATGCGAATCAATTCCACCACGGATTGGCTGGGAGCGGCTATTTGCAACCTGCGGTCAGAAATAATCTCCCGCCATTCCTGCCCCAGGCTTTTCCAACTGTTGGTGTCACGATCCCGAAAGCCGGGTAGCAGCGCATGTTCCTTCAGAGCTGATTCGAGGGCTGCCTCCGGGCTGTGTTCAAGGTAGGGCCCCGGATGAATACCGAGTAGCGGCCAGAGAGGATAAAAATCATGCAGAACCTGGAGGGTCGGTAATCCGGTAGTCAGTGCATTCAGGCTGTGTCCAACCAGGGAGGAGACGATAACCCGCCCGATGCCGAACCGTTGCAAGATTTCTTGCAGCATCTGTCGGTACTGTTCATGCGTGCTGGCCGTTGAGCGGATGGCGGGTTGTAACCACCAACTGGCGACCGGCGTATCTTTCTGGATGGACAGGAAAAGCGAGAACCTCTGGCCATAGCCTTGACCGGTTTGCGGGCCTTCAGAACACAGCTGGAAATTCACCCCGGCCTGGTCAGCTTCGATGAACGATTCAACCCATTTCTCGACACCGCCACCCCAGCTGTGCGTTACGTGAAGAGTAACGGGCTTTTCTGATTGACTGAATGTGGTGGCGTCATGAGCCCAACTGGGTAAATCTGTCGGCCCGGCAAACTCAATCCAGCGATCCAGTTTTTGTCTTAAAACCCCCCAGGCTGGCGGTTTCCTTTCCTCATGCGGTTCCAGCACCGCCTCGTCAAACAACGCCAGCTCCGGGTCATGCAGAAACAGGCTATCTGAGAGCAACAATCTGCCACCGGCTTTGTTTAGTTGCTGCAGGGCGTTATCTGCTCCAGAACCGTCTTTTGCCAGGGTTTCTACGGCCGCTGCAGACAAGAGAATAAGGTGCCCGGGCCATGCAGACCATTCCAGCAATTCGCCCGTGCCCAGCAGCGCAACCAGGTCTTCGAGTGGCCACCAGGAAGGAATTTCTTTCTGTTTTGAATTCAATCCGGAATAGGGATTGAGAGCTGACTCGGCATTGCTCATTGTGGTCAGCGCTAACGGCCCGGGTATCTCCTGCTGAATCCGCTCCAACAGGGCGTGCAGGGCACTATTTACCGCTGGAGAAATCTGCAGATTCTTGCGCAGAATAAGCAACGGTTCACCGGGCCTGCGCCGCTGGTGTTCATCCAGCAGCGCCGCGAGGGAATTGGGGTCGTTTCGAAGGTCTGTTAAAGTCGTGGTCATGGGGTGCTTTCGGCACGAAATCCATTCATTATGGTCAAAGGTCCGAGTGATGTCACCCGGCAATGAGGCATCTGCGTCAATGAGTAAACGCAAAAAGAAGACGACAGCCAGGCGAAAAAAAACAAACAAGCCGCAATCGCGTGGATGGATGAGGAAAATCTGGCGCCTGGGCCTGCTCCTGGCGGGAGTTTTCCTTGGCCTCATGCTGCCCTGGGTGATCTATCTGAACTACCAGGTAACCACTGAATTCGAAGGCCGGAAATGGGATTTACCCAGCCGGGTCTATGCACGTGCACTGGATATTTACCCAACTGCGGCGATGACCCGCGCTGATCTCGAACTGGAGTTGAAAGCAGCCGGGTACCGGTCCAGCAAGCAGGCGTCGCGGCCAGGTTTGTACCGCGTATCCGGAAATGCCGTGGACATTTATCGCCGGCCATTCCGTTTTCACGATGGCGCCGAGGACAGCCGCAAATTCCAGGTACGGATTTCCGCTGGAAGAGTGTCTGCTGTCAGCGGCCTTCCTGGTGGCCGTTCACTTGACCTGGTACGGCTTGAGCCAGCAGAGATTGCGTCCATTTATCCACTGCAAAAAGAAGACCGGACACTGATCAGGATTGAACAGGTTCCTGCCCTGCTTGTCATGGGTCTGCAGGCCGTGGAAGACCGGAATTTCAAACACCACCCAGGCGTCGATTTGCGTGGAATCCTGCGTGCAGCATTGGCCAATCTGAAAGCGGGAAAAGCAGTGCAGGGCGGCAGCACACTGACACAACAACTGGTAAAAAACTATTTTCTGACAGATGATCGGACGCTAGCCCGAAAATTCAACGAAGCCATCATGGCGCTGCTGCTGGAGGCGCATTATGGCAAGCCGGAAATTCTTGAAGCCTATTTGAACGAAGTATTTCTCGGCCAGCAGGGTGCGTATGCCGTGCACGGTTTCGGGCAGGCGAGCCTGTTCTATTTCGATCAGCCACTGGAGCGCCTCGAGCCAAACCAGATTGCTTTGTTGATCGGGTTGGTCAAAGGCGCTTCTTATTACAATCCGAGGCGCCATCCTGAGCGGGCGCGGGCGAGACGCAACCAGGTATTGGCCGCTTTTGCCGAAACAGGGTTGCTGACGCAAGCCGAGGCCAGAGAAGCAGCAGCAATGCCACTGGGTGTGACGGATAAACCACGAACCCGGGGTACCCGCTACCATGCGTTTGTGGATCTGGTCCGCCGGCAACTGGCCCAGGTTTACCAGGAAGATGACCTGAGAACGGAAGGCCTGAGAATCTTTACGACGCTGGCGCCGTCAGTACAGGAAAAAGCCCAGGCTGCGGTCAGTGACGGCTTGACCCAACTCGAAAAGCGTGGCCTTTCGCCCAGTTTGCAGGCAGCCATGGTGATCGCAGACGTGGCCACCGGTGAAGTCCAGGGCCTGGTAGGCGACCGCAATCCAAACCGGGCCGGCTTCAACCGGGCAATCCATGCGAGGCGTCAGATCGGGTCAGTCATCAAGCCATTGATCTACCTGCTTGCACTCGAACATACGCAGGATTACAGCCTCGTAACGCGGATCGAAGATGAACCGCTGAGCCTGCAACAGCCAGATGGCTCAGCCTGGTCACCATCGAATTACGACAACACCTCACACGGTGAGGTGACTCTGCTGGAAGCATTGACGCGATCCTACAACCAGGCGACTGTGAGGCTGGGGCTAAATATCGGTGTCAAACACCTGGTGAACCGGATTGAGCAATTGGGTGTTCAGGCAGAAGTGGATCCGGTGCCGTCGATATTCCTGGGGGCTGTAGAGCTGACGCCTCTTGAAGTGACCCAGATCTACCAGTCAATTGCTGCCGGTGGGTTCAGTGTTCCATTGCGGTCAGTGATCGCGGTGCACACGGCAGACGGCAAAGAGTTGGTTCGCTACCCGCTGCGAATGCTTCCGCAGCCCAATCGTGAGGCCATTGCGGTGCTTAACTATGCCTTGACGCAAGTGGTTGAGCAGGGCACGGCAAAAGCGCTACCGGACCTGCTGGGCCAGGCTGGGACGATCGCAGGCAAGACAGGTACAACCAACGACCGGCGCGACAGCTGGTTTGTCGGATATACTCGTAACCAGGTTGCGGTCAGCTGGGTGGGTGAAGACGATAACCGGCCTGCCCGGGTCACCGGCAGCAATGCTGCAATGCGTCTGTGGGCAGGCTTGTTCAGGCAATTGCCGATAGAATCAGTGGACCTCAGAATGCCGGATGGCGCCTACTGGCTGTGGGTGGACAGGAACAGTGGTTTGCTGACGCTGGAAGACTGTGAGGGTGCCGTGCAGATTCCGTTCGTGGATGGGTCCGGCCCGGCTCTGTCGACGACCTGTATGTCAGCGCGGGAAGATGATGAAGATTCTTTTTGGAGAAAGCTCCTTGGCAAGAAAAAGCAGTAGTAAAGTTCAGCTGGTTCGCCTGCTTCTGACGCTGGTGGCCGTGACCGTTCTGAGCGCTTGTGCGACATATGCGCCGGGGCCCACGGGCCCGCAGGACCGTGAAGTAGAGGCCCGAGTGAGAGAACCGGCCAGGCAGGACAGCGAGGGCGTCCAGGTGTTTCCATTACAGAATCCAGCAGTGAAAGAACTGCTGGCAGACGCCGGTGGCGCGGAACAGACCGGTGATTACGGGCAGGCTGCCACTTACCTGGAACGTGCTTTGAGAATCCAACCGCGCGACCCCGAAATTTTGCAAAGCATGGCAGAAGTCCAACTGCAGATGCAGGATTACGAACAGGCACTGAATTTTGCCAGCAGATCTTACGATATCGGTCCACGGGTGGGGGAAATTTGCAGCCGTAACTGGCGCACGATCAGTGTCAGCCGTGAGCACCTGGGGGATCATCCCGGGTCGCTCGAGGCTGAAAAAAAGGCAACCGTTTGCATGAACACCAAGCCAAGGGGTCTTTGAAAACAGCGTGACTGACTTGCAGGGCCGCAGCGCCGCATTGCTTGATGCGGACGGACCATTTTCCGAAATTCTCAACAGCTTTGCGCCACGGCAATCCCAGATTCAGATGGCAGAAGCTGTTGAGGATGCGCTGGCCACCGGCGATTCACTGGTGGTTGAAGCAGGTACGGGCATCGGCAAGACACTCGCCTACCTGGTGCCGGCCATGCTCAGTGGTGAGCGCGTCATTATTTCCACAGGGACCAAGAACTTGCAGGATCAGCTCTTTTTCAGGGACTTGCCGCTGGTCAGGGAAGCGCTGGGCCTTGCGCTCAAACCCGCGTTACTGAAAGGGCGGGCGAACTACCTTTGCCTGCACCGGATGATGATCGCGCGAACCGAGGGCAGGCTGCCCAGCCGTGAAGCCGTGCTTGAATTGGAAGCGGTCCAGGACTGGTCCGCCCGGACCGTGGACGGTGACCTCTCAATTGCCGGTGTGATAACGGAAGAAAGCGGCTTGATGCCGTTTGTTACTTCAACGACTGACAACTGCCTCGGCGGCGATTGCCCCCAGTTTGAGGATTGTCATGTGGCCAGGGCGCGCAACGAGGCCCAGGGTGCCGATATCGTGGTGGTCAATCACCATCTGCTGTTTGCGGACATGGCCATCAAACAGAGCGGGTTTGGCGAAGTGCTGCCGGGAGCTGCGGCGTTCATCATCGACGAGGCCCACCAGGCGCCTGAAACCGCGGCCCGGTTTTTCAGCCTTTCCATTACCGCCCGGCAGGTCCAGGACCTTTGCCGGGACTTGCTGGCTGAATCAGCCGCAGTCAGTGGCGCGATGGGAACCCTTCGCGAGCCGCTCGCTGACTGTCTTCAGAAGCTCAGGGAAATTCAGTTGGTGATCGCGGAGCGCATGCCGGATCGCGGTTCCTGGGATGAACTGGTCAGGGATGAGCGCGTTCGCCCGGCGCTGCAAGCGCTTGATCAGGCAATCAGTGTGCTGGCTGCAGCAACCGATCAGTTGACCGGCAGCGCCAGGGGCATGGACGGCTGTATTGAGCGGCTCACTGAGCTACAGGGCCGGCTGGATCGCTTTGATTCAGTGCAAACAGGAGAAGAAGTGCGCTGGTACGAGCGCAGGGGGCGAGGGTTCGCCCTGCACATTACGCCGCTTGAAGTTTCGGGGGTCTTCAATGATTTCAGGGCGATGGCTGATGCCGCCTGGGTTTTTACTTCAGCCACGCTGTCGGTGAAAGGGAATTTTTCGCATTTTACCGACCGGATGGGCCTGGATGACGCGCGCACCCTGCAACTGGATTCTCCGTTCGATTATGAAAATAACGCCCTGATGTGGTTGCCCGAGCAGGTTCCCGAGCCGCGGGACCCGGAATTTGTTCCGGCTTTGCTCGAGCAGGTCGTGCCGCTGTTGAATGCAAGTGGCGGCAGGGCGTTCCTGTTGTTTACTTCCCACCGCTCATTGAAAAGAGCAGCTGAAATACTGGCCGACACGATCAGCTATCCGCTGTTCGTGCAGGGCACCCAACCACGCAGCTTGCTGTTGGAACAATTCAGGGAATCGGGGCGGGGTGTATTGCTCGGTTCAGCCAGCTTTTGGGAAGGTGTGGACGTTATTGGTGAAGCGCTGTCGCTGGTGGTCATCGACAAATTACCATTCGCCTCACCTGATGACCCGGTGATGGAGGCCAGGAGCAATTCCTTGAGAAAAGCGGGTGGCAACCCCTTTACTGCTTTGTATCTGCCACAGGCTGTTATTTCGCTTAAACAGGGCGCCGGGCGCCTGATCAGGGATGTAAACGACCGGGGCGCACTGGTTGTATGTGATCCCAGGATCAGGACAAAATCCTACGGACGGGTATTTCTGGACAGTCTGCCGCCGATGAAACAGGCAGTTGACCGGGCCGAAGTGGAGGCGTTTTTCAATGACTAAGTTACTTGCCCTGGAAACTTCAAGCGAGGCCTGTTCGGTTGCTTTGTATGACGACGGCCGTGTGTATTCATTTTTCAAACACCTGCCGATGAAACACGCTGAGCTGCTGTTACCGGCCGTAAGCTCATTGTTGAGTGAATCGGGTCTGGTATTGCGCGAACTGGATGCGATCGCATTTGGCCGCGGCCCGGGCAGCTTTACCAGCCTCAGGATAGGCATTGGTGTCGTTCAGGGCCTGGCCTGGGGAGCGGGCCTCCCCGTCATTCCGGTTTCCTCGCTGGCTGCCGTTGCGCAACAGGCCGTTGATCCCGGTACCAGTCGCGCTGCAGCGGTTTGCGTTGCCATGGATGCAAGAATGCAGGAGGTCTACGCGGCCAATTTTACGGTCAGTGACAACGTGGTCCGGGCCGACGGTGAGGAGCGGGTCTGTGCCGCAGAGCAGGTGGTCGTTCCCGATGGCCGGCCAATGATTGCAGCCGGTAATGGTTTTGATCGATTTGCCGAACTTGGCCACATCGCCGCCGGGGCCGATGAATGCCATCCTGGGATCTGGCCACGGGCGGACAGTATTTGCAGTCTGGCGCTCGAGTGGTTGAAGGACAATGAAGCTTTGCCGGCGGCTGATGCGCAGCCGTCATACGTCAGGAACGATGTGGCTTCAAAACCGAAGCGCTAACGGTTAACCCAGCGCGGAGTAGATGTTAACGTAGCTCCGCGCAGCGGCGTCCCAATCCAGCTGGTCAGCCAGCGCGCGCCCCGCCCTTGCCAGTTCGCCCGCTTTTTCCGGATTGTTCCACAGGTCAATGATTGCAGCGATAACGAGGTCCCAGTCCTCCAGCACCAGGGCATGCTTGCCCGGCACTACCGGGATGCCTTCGATTCCCTTGCTGGTGCTGATGACCGGCAGGCTGGCAGCGAAATAATCGATGATCTTCATTCGCGTACCGCCACCATCCACCAGTGGTATCACTGAAAGATCGGCGGCTTTAAGCCATGGCGCCAGTTTTTCAACGCTGCCGGTCAGGTGTATGCGTGGATGTGGGGACGATGCGGGCGGATCCCGGCCCACTGCCAGGAGATGACACTCGAGCCCATTCGCTTCGAGTCCAGGCAGCAGGATATCCGCAAAAATCTGCAGAGCCTCGCGATTGGGGGGATAGGAGTACGTGCCGTGGTAAACCAGAAGCGGGCACTCCCTGGGGATATTGAACCTGCTGCGCGCATCTTCGACTTCAGGCGAGTCGAACTGGGCCAGATCGACTCCGTGTGGAACGGTGTGCAAAAGGTCGGGATGGACACCGTCATCCGCCAGTTTCTGGCGGTCATTGCCGGACACACACACGACTGCATCAGAGCGGTTGCACAGGTCGATTTCAATCGATTTGAGGTTATCGTACTGGCCTTGCGACAACTCCGGCACCTGGTCCCTGATGCGGTCGTATTCGACATTGTGCTCCACCAGCACAACGCTGCACTGTAAGACTTCCCGGGCCTTGATGCATGGCGCGGCATAAGCGGGAAATTCAGCCTGCAGCGTATCGGCATGAAGAGCACGTGAGGCTATCATGATTCGCCAGAAAAAGGATCCGTCTGTCAGTGGCAGATACAAGAAACTGTTGCTGTAAGGCATATCCTTGGAAAAGTGCAGAAGCTTGGTGAGCGGACCTGGCAGGCTGACCAGCCGGGTCCAGAAAGGGTATTTTCTGGAAGTGATGCCGTTTGCGGTGACTTCAAACCATTGTGTGCGGTCATCGGTCACGATGCCGACACTGACTCCGCGGCGGGCCAGTGCCCTGGCACTCTCCATGGTCCTGACTGCGGCGCCGTGGTCGGGTGGAAAGAGGTCGCCGCGAGTGACTATTACGAGGCCGGAACCACTTTCGGCGCCCAGCAGGCGCCGCAGTGTCACGGTTCGGACAAGCCTGGCCTGGCGCTTGATTCGATCCCACAAGGGTGGAACGCCCAGCACCGGGGTTTGTTCCCTGTTGATGATTTCCGGTTCGAGACGTTTGGCCCTGACCGGCGCATTCAGCCACTCGATCAGGGGAGCAACGGAGAGTTCTGGCTGCAGGGCTTGTGCAACCAGTTTGCGTGCGTTGCGGGATTTAAATTCCCATTCATCCGGTTGCGAAATTATTTTTTCCAACAGGGATGGCAAGGATTCAGGATCATCGACAATCCATCCGGCATCATATTCTTCAACCAAACGGGCCACCGGCAGGTAATGGTTACACAACAGCGGCAGCCCATGGCGCAGAAACTCCAGTGAGCGGAACGATTGGCTGTATTCCCGCTCGATATTCCACTGAGCAAGTTCAACCCCGATGTGCGCTTTTTGGCTTAGAAAGCGGCTGAAGTGCCGATAAGGTTCAAGTGGCCGGAAATCAACCGCAATATGCTCTTCACCGGAGTTGGCATGCCCGTTCTCCTCACCGGAATCATGCCAGCGATAGCCTCCGCCGAAATGAACCAGGTGGACATCAGGAGCGTGTGACTTTGCAAATTGTTCGAGTTCCGACTGGTAACAACCGGAATCCCTCCACGGCCATGACACACCGCCACTCACAAACAGCCACTCACCCTTTACCGGGCTTGATTCAGGGGCTGCTGCGACTTCAGCTCCCAGCGGAACGACCCGGATTGGATCACCGTGGCGCAGATCGAATCCCGATTCAATCAACGTGTTGATTAACAGGTGACGCTGTAGATCGTTACCTACCAGGACCAGGTCACATCGACGCAGGTTGTTTTTCAGCCGTCTCTGGCTGGCGTTCACGGTTGCAGGCGATTCGAAAAGTTCTTCCAGTGAGCGGGGCGCCACGTAATCGAGAACCACTGGAACCTGGATTCCATGCGGCAGCAAGCCGAGCAACTCCCAATACGACACGATGACGGCATCGGGCGCCTGTTTCATCAGCACTCCGCGCAACTCATCCTGGTTGCGAAATGTCGAGTCCTTTACCCGTATCCGGTCAGAATTTGGCCCCACCAGCCACACCTGGCTAACCTGGTGACCCGCGGATTGCAATGCGGACCTGATCTGCAGGGTACGCACGGCATTGCCGCTTACGATTTCTTCGTTAAGCAGGGGCGGTTCCTGGGTGATCAGTAAGACGTTCATGCCATTGGCTGCGGATTAGCGTCCCAGCAACACGAAGGTCGCCAGGCCAATGAAAGCAAGGATTCCGATGACGTCAGTAACCGTTGTGAGCACCACGCCACCAGCGAGTGCGGGGTCGATGGACATGCGTTTCAGTATCACCGGGACCAGTGCGCCGGCAAGTGCACCTGCCATCAGGTTTAACAATATCGCCGCTGCCATGACCAGTCCGAGCGGAATATCGTTGTACCAGATCATCGCAATCAGGGCGACGATGATTGAAAACACGATGCCATTAAGTAAACCAACGGCCAGCTCTTTGCGTAACAGGGCTGGCGTATTGGCGGCGCTGACCTGGCCGGTCGCCATGCCGCGGACCATCAGGGTCAGGGTTTGTGTGCCGGCGATACCACCCATGCTCATGACGATGGGAAACAGCACGGCGGTAGCTACGATCTGGTCCAGGGTCGGCTCGAAAGCATAAAGCACCAGTGCGGCCAGGAATGCGGTTACCAGGTTCACACCAAGCCAGACCCAGCGGCGCAGGGCTGACTGGACGATCGGCGCAAACATGTCATCTTCCTCGTCCAGGCCGGCCATGGTCAATACACTGTGTTCTGCTTCATCCCTGATGACGTCCACCACGTCATCTACGGAGATCCAGCCCAGCAGATGCTGCTCGGCGTCAATCACCGGCGCGGTCACCAGGTCGTGATGTTCAAACTCCAGGGCTACCTGGCTCTCGTGCATATCCACGGGTATCGTGATGGCTGAACTGTCCATCAATTCATCAACCATTCTGGCCGGGTCCCGGGTCAGCAGGTCAGACAATTTCAGGCTGCCCAGGTAGCGCCCATGCCGGTCGATGACGAAAAGCAGGTCAAATACTTCGGGCAATTCGCCTCTTACCCGCAAATAACGGAGTACGACGTCCAGCGTGACGTCCGGACGAATCGTCAGCACGTCAGGGTCCATCAGCCCGCCCGCGGAATCCTCGGGGTAGGAAAGAACCCGCGCCAGGCGTTCACGATCCTGGCGGTCAAGGCTAAGTAAAACCTTGCTGGTCACTTCTTCCGGCAGGTCGTCGAGGATGTCGGCCAGGTCATCCAGGTCGAGATCATCGACAGCGGCAACCAGGTCCTCGGGCGAAGTATCGCGGATCAGGCTGGCGCGTACTTCGTCATTCACCTCGACCAGAACATCACCCTCGAGTTCCGGGTCAGTCATATCCCAGACAGCAAGCCGTTTTGCAATCGGCAGGGATTCAAGCAGGTCGCCGATCTCGGAGGCTGAAAGGTTGTTCAGCAGGTGCCGCACCTGCGACTGCTTGCCGGAGTCCAGCGCTTCGGACAAGTGGTCGAGATAGCGAGCGGTTTTTTCTTCGTGCAACTGTTCCGCCATGCGGAGCTCCCCGAGATTCTGAGACAAGGGTTCGAAGGAACCGCAGGCATTATAAGGGAAACGGGATCCTTATGGGTTTGTCTGCGACTGGTCCAGTAATTGTAACAGTGTCGCATCCTCCAGCCCGCCCGGGTCGTCCAGCCAACGATTGATGGCTTCTTTGGCGGCAGAAATATGGGTTTCCTTGATAATCTGTTTTACTTCCAGCAGGCGGGCTGGGTGCATACTGAACTCCTTCAGACCCAGCGCGAGCAACAGGCGGGTGTACTGTCTTTCGCCCGCGACTTCACCACACACCGATGCCGGAATTTCGAGTTTGCGCGAGACCTTGAGAACATGTTTGATAAGCCGGACAACACCCGGATGTTGCAGGTCGTAGAGGTGGGCGACCTGCTCATCGCCACGGTCAGCCGCAAGGGTATATTGCAGCAGGTCGTTGGTTCCGATGGAGACAAAATCCACGTAGCGGCCGAGGTCCCCCAGGGACAATGCGGCGGCTGGAACCTCGATCATCGCGCCCAGCGGCATAGTGGCATCGTATGGCTGGCTGCGATCATCCAGGTCCTGCTTCACTTCCTCCAATAGTTCTTTTACCAGTTGAATTTCACGCACACTGGTTACCATTGGAATCAGGCAGCGGACCGGTCCGGCGACACTGGCCCGCAGGATGGCCCGCAGCTGGGTTTTAAATAATACAGTGTCGCTCAGACACAAGCGGATGGCACGCAGGCCGAGGGCGGGGTTGACCGTGCGGCTCAACTGTGAGAAATCCAGGGCTCCGGTGGTCTTGTCCGCACCCAGGTCGAGGGTGCGAATTGTCAGTGGCTGACCGGCAAGCAGCTTGATCGCAGCGAGGTACTCACCTAGCTGTGTATCTTCATCCGGCGGTTTGCCCCGCAGGTAGAGGAACTCCGTCCGGTAAAGACCGACACCCTGTGCGCCCATCTCGACAGAGTGCAGCAACTCGGCAGGTCGCTCAGCGTTGGCTTGTAGCCTGATCTCAACACCATCAAGCGAAATTGCGGGCTGGTCACGCAATGCTGCCAGTGATTGCCTGAACCGTTCAGCTTCCTGCTGTATTTCCCGGTAGCGTTGCAGTGTGGCTTCATCGGGATCAGCAAAAATGGTGCCCAGGCCGCCGTCGAGTATCAGGGTACTGTCTTCCTTTAGCAGGCTGCGCGCTTTGCGCACGCCCAGTACAGCAGGTATTCCCAGGCTACTTGCGAGAATGGCGGTATGACTGTGAGGCCCGCCATGCTCGGTTACGATTCCCGCCACACCACGTTCGTGCAGGATGGCCAGTTCACCGGGTGTCAATTCCTCGGCGATGACCAGGGTATCTGCAAGGCGGTCCGGAATGTTTTCAAATGGCTTGCTGGTCTCTTCGGCGCTGAGTTTGCTCTGGATCAGCCGGACAACCTGCGTTACATCTTCACCACGGGTCCGGATGTACTCGTCATCCATGCTCCGGAATTCAGAGAGCACCTGTTCCAACTGGGACTGCAGCGCCCACTCCGCATTACACAGCTCTGCGCGGATGTGGGTCTCGGTGCTCTTCCTGATTTTGGAGTCGCCCAGCATCAATACGTGGGACTGGATTATTTCCACGGCGGGAACAGCAACCGACGGGTGGATGCGTTCCGCCAGTTCGTTCAGTTGATCCCTGGCGGCTTCAACCGCCTTCCTGTATCGCTGGATTTCGTTTTCGACATCTTGTTCGCTGATGCGATACTCGCCGATCTCCAGTTCGTTGCGTTCAGCAAGATGAATGCGACCGATGGCAACTCCCGGCGCCACGGCATGCCCTTTCAGCGTAAGGCTCATTCCTCCTCCCCGAAACGGTTGAGAATCAGCCGGGCTACTGCTTCGAGGGCTTGAATTTCGTCTGTGCCGCTGGCCTCGATGACGAGATCTGTGCCCGGGGAAGCGGCCAGCGTCAACACGCCCATGATCGATTTTCCGTTAATCGACCGGATGCCTTTCTTGATGATGATTTCGGAGTTGAATTCGGAACTGCAATTGACCAGTCGGGTTGCGGCACGCGCATGCAGGCCCAGTCGATTGATAATGGTGACGGTTCGGGAAATCATTTCTGGAAAATCTTCACTGCCTTTTTGCCGCCCTCAACGGCTTTTTGAGCGAGCATTTCAAGATTCATTTCCCGGTAGTTGCAAACACGGATCAGCATTCCGAGGTTAATGCCAGTCACCATCACCGCATGAACATCTTCCAGCACTTCGTTGACCAGGTTTGAAGGGCTGGAACCCATCAGGTCCGTTAATACCAGTATTCCTTTGCCTGTATCCACCCGGCTGATGGAAGAACGTATTTCCTCGATACCGCCGTGCACGTCCTTCGACTGGTTAAAAGCGACCACGAGTATGTCATCCAGAGCTTCACCCAGAACGAAGCCGGCTTCTTCAAGCAGCGACTGGCCTGTTTTGCCATGCGTGACAATGACAATTCCTACGCTCATGCCTGCATTTCCCGGTGATGGATGAGAACATTCTTGTAATCCGTCTCCAGGCCGCGAGCCAACCGGTCAACCAGGTAAACAGATCGGTGCCTGCCGCCGGTACAGCCAATCCCGACGGTCACATAGCTGCGTTGACTGTGTTGGAACTCCGGCAGCCAGGTTCTGAGAAATGTGAGGATGTCTGATTGCATACCTGTTACGGCCCGGTCCTGTTCGAGCCACTGACCCACGGCGTCGTCGCGGCCGCTCAATTCGCGCAGGTCCTCGACCCAGTAAGGGTTGGGGAGGATGCGGGCATCAAAAATGAAGTCGACATCCTGAGGCACCCCCCGTTTGAAGGCAAAAGATTCCAGCACGATAGTCATCGTATCGTCGTCTGAGCCAGCACATTTCCAGACCTGGCGCCGCAACTGGTGGATATTGGTGTCCGAAGTATCGATCACCCAATCGGCCCTGGACTGCAGGCTGCTGAGCAAGTCGCTCTCTTTGGCAATAGCCTGCGGCAGGGAGATGCTGTCACTGGTTAACGGGTGCCGGCGGCGGGTTTCGCTGAAGCGCTTGATGATAGCCCTGGAGTCGGCAGTCAGGAACAGCATTTGGCTGTCGAGACCGGAAGCTTCCA
>Ga0265306_10000037_pt1 | contig 46108 bp, 42 predicted proteins | sample Helome_3_FD_192493 | JGI IMG/M metagenome (GOLD analysis project Ga0265306, IMG submission 192493) | Marine sediment microbial communities from subtidal zone of North Sea - Hel_20160420 (Illumina Assembly) | ecosystem: Environmental > Aquatic > Marine > Subtidal zone > Sediment ... | reverse complement strand
AACTTTTATTTTTTTCGTTATTTCTGCCGTATTCCCCTCATATTCAATTACGGCCTTAAGTTCTTTAAGCCCTAAACGGGTTATATCGATGTCTAATTTGTCTTCCTTTATTTCCAAAACTTTACCATCGATTGAATAGCTTACTTTATCTATTGTTTTTCCTTTTTTATTCTTTATGGATACAGCTACTGACTCATGATTTCTAAACTCATTTGTTTTGCCAGCTAACTCAATTGAAAATAGCTGTTTGGGTTTTGGATCCCCTTCACAGGCCAAGAACAAAGTAGCTATTGCAAGAGGAATGAAAAACTTGATGAAATTCATAAGCGATTGTGCTTCTATGGGTTAAGATTAACGAGCTCAATATTGGAAGCTTCTCTGAGCAAAAGTATTATTTATTAAATGCTTTAGAGCTAAAATAAGAATGTAAAACGATTGTCCCAAATTTAAATTGGTCGTATATTTGCACGAGGCAAGTCCTACACGACCAGCTCCCTCTGAATCCCCCAGGGTGGGAACGCAGCAAGGGTACGAGGTTGTAGCGGTGCGATGTAGGTAGCTTGCCTTTTTTTATGCGGTTTATTTTGTGTTTTTGACACGCACTTCCAGCTCATATAATTCTCTAACTAAGTTCTGAATATAGATTTCAGTATTTTCTTTCTCTTCTTTTTATTTGTTTATTTGCAAGGTATATGAGACAAAAAATTGTTTTGATTACCGGCGGTTCCTCAGGTATTGGCAGATCTATTGGTTTGCATCTTAAATCTAAAGGATATAAAGTGTATGGAACCACCCGTAACTTGGAGAACTATCCGGAATTTTCAGATTTTAAGCTCATAGAATTAGACGTTCGAGATAATGCCAGTATTGAACTGGCTATAAATAATTTAATTGTCTTGGAAGGCTTTCTTGATGTACTTATAAATAATGCGGGAATTGGAATAACGGGGCCAATTGAGGAAACCCCGGAAGCTGAAATTAAAAAAACTTTTGACACCAATTTCCACGGACCAATTAATGTGGCCAGAGCTGTATTACCACAGATGCGAAAGCAAAATTCAGGCCTAATAATAAATATCACTTCAATAGCCGGATATATGGGATTGCCCTATAGGGGAATTTATTCTGCCAGTAAAGGAGCTTTAGAACTACTTACAGAAGCTCTGAGAATGGAGACCAAAGACTTTGGTATTAAAATTACGAACCTGGCACCCGGTGATTTTGCAACGAATATAGCAGCAGGCCGTTATCATACACCTGCAAATAGCGCTTCGCCATATTATAAATCCTATAGCAAATCATTGGCCATAATAGATGATCATGTAGAGGAAGGTCAGGATCCTATAAAGGTTGCGGAAATGGTGTTAAAAATTATTAAGACAAAAAACCCAAAAGTTCATTATAAAGTAGGAAGTCCAATGCAGAAATTCTCATTGGTTTTAAAGAAAATATTGCCGGATAAAATTTATGAACGCCTGTTATTGAATCATTATAAATTGTAGGTTTGTACGCTGCAATATAAAGTAAAAACATAGCTGGCAAGAGTTGTATAAACAATAGAAAAACATGAAATTTTTTATAGATACCGCTAACTTGGATCAGATTAAAGACGCTCAGGAACTTGGCGTTTTGGATGGGGTTACTACAAATCCTTCATTAATGGCAAAGGAGGGGATCACCGGAAAAAATAATATTTTAAAACACTATGTGGATATATGCAACATTGTTGATGGTGATGTATCTGCCGAGGTAATTGCCACAGATTTGCAGGGAATGATTAAAGAAGGGGAGGCACTGGCAGATTTACATGAACAAATTGTAGTTAAGGTTCCTATGATCCGAGATGGTGTAAAAGCACTTAAATACTTTGCAGACAAAGGCATTCGAACAAATTGCACTTTGGTTTTTTCGCCAGGACAAGCCCTTTTGGCAGCTAAGGCAGGGGCAACATATGTTTCACCGTTTATAGGAAGATTGGACGATATATCCACGGACGGATTAAACCTTATTTCAGAAATAAGGCATATTTATGACAACTATGGGTATGAAACAGAAATTTTAGCTGCCTCAATAAGACATACCATGCATATTATTGACTGTGCAAAACTAGGTGCTGATGTTATGACTGGTCCTTTATCTGCCATTGAAGGTCTGCTAAAACATCCGTTAACAGATATAGGATTAGAAAAGTTTTTAGCGGATTATAATAAGGGAAATTAATTCAACAACTGCATTTCGGTCAAGTGCGATGATTATTTATATTCGTTTGTTCCTCCAAACAAACCGGCACTTTAGAAAGAGGTATAAACATTGGCAAAAGCATCTACAATTATGCCATCATTTGTAATGATACCTCTATTAGCGTCATAGATAATTAGGGTATTTGCAACTTTTTCAAAATTCTCGGTCCAAAATTGCTCACTTTTATCTAGTTGGGCAACTTCGAGCATATTATTCCATCGGCCATGTTCGGTTCTAACATTTAGACCTATAAAAGTATACTCCGGATATTTATCTTTCAATAGATCAATACGTTTAATCATATTAGTAAAATGCCTTTTTTCTGGTGCTGACCAAAAGTAAAATACTACCTTTCTGTCCTTTCCCAGGTCCTTTATGGAAACCTCGTTACCTTCAGAATCAAATACCATGAGTTCCGGGATTTCTTTCTGAGGTTGTAAATTTCTTATTCCGTCATATAGTCCGTTAATTTCATGTATGTGCCTATTGTTACCAGACAGTTGATGAAATTCCTTAATGAAAATTTCAATATTTTCTTCTTTGTCATATTTAAGCAAATAATCCATGGCAACATTCCTGAACAAATTATCTCTAAGTTCATTTTGCTTTATTAGGCTATCTATCAACTTTAGTTTGTGTTGATTATAATGAAGCTGGTTTTTAGCCATCTTATTCTGTGTTCCACAGCCGTTTTTGCAATCCATGTACGAAAGGTTGCCTAAATGATATTTCATGAAATTATAATAAGGCCGGTAATAACACAGACCATTCTGATCATAATTTATATCTACACGGTAGTCATAAAAATCTGGCGGAAGATCATGAAGAGATTTCTCACCCTTTTTCTTTTTATGATAAAACGGATAGGCTTCTTTGAAGATGTACGAAGTATACATAATACCAGCTTTGGCTATTTCCATAGCACTATCTGAGAGCTCAGCCTCGATGGAAAGGCTGATTAATGATTCAAGCTTGACATTTTTTAAGGAGTCTATTTTTAGTAAAAAAGCTTCAGGTTCAAGGCTATAGTACTCATAAATCAATTCTTCCTCCTCCTCATTGGACAGAAACATTTCCAAAAGAAAGTTATTTACCTGTTCATTTGTACCCGAAAAAACCAGTGATTCATCAAAATCTACTGTATTTAGCCTTAATTGTAAGCTATCACCTCGCTCTAAAATCACGTACTGCTCTTCCGGAAAGTGGTAAAAATGATGAAGACCCTCATCTACTGAATCCAATTGAAAGGAAAATCTGTTGTTCTCATCAAGACGGGCTGTATCTAAAACCACACCACCTTTAAACAGAACAAGATACTCGCTGGTGGGATTTACAATTTCCCCGCCAAAATAAACCGTTCGAGATTTCTTTTCTTCGGTATTACAAGCTGCCAGTAAGAAAATAATAAAATATAGTATAGTTTTATTCATATAATTTTCGCTTCTTACAGTATACAAAACTAGTCAAACCAATAGGCTGAGGCTGTTAAGGCACAGTTAAAAGTTCACAATCATTGTTAATTTGGAAAGCCTATTATTCGTATGGAGGATTATTGCTACTTAGAATTATTTTTCCCTATTTTTGCAAAAATTTTAAAAATAGAAGTATGCTATCTGTTTCCAATTTATCAGTTCAATTTGGTAAAAGAATACTTTTTGATGAAGTAAATGTTAGTTTCACACAAGGCAACTGTTATGGTATCATTGGTGCCAATGGCGCAGGGAAATCTACTTTTTTAAAAATACTCTCAGGTGAAATTGACCCAACCTCAGGTAAGGTGAACCTTGAACCGGGCAGGCGTATGTCTGTTTTAGAACAAAACCATAATGCCTATGATGATATAGCAGTTCTCGAAACTGTAGTTATGGGTGACAAGCCATTGTATAAAATTAAAAAAGAAATAGATGCTCTTTATGCCGACTATAGTGATGAAAATGCGGATAGAATTGGAGAGCTACAGGTAACTTTTGAAGAAATGAATGGCTGGAACGCTGATAGTGATGCAGCTACCTTGTTATCAAATTTAGGAATTCCGGAGATATTGCATTTTACCTTAATGTCTGAACTGGATTCAAAATTAAAAGTTCGTGTTCTCTTAGCCCAGGCCTTATTTGGCAATCCTGATGTTTTAATTATGGATGAGCCCACTAATGATTTGGACTATGAAACCATTACATGGTTAGAAAATTTCCTGGCTTCCTATGATAATACGGTTATTGTAGTATCACATGACCGCCATTTTTTAGATGCCGTTTGCACTAATATTTCTGATATAGATTTTGGTAAAATGAATTCCTTTTCCGGAAATTACTCCTTTTGGTATGAGAGCAGTCAATTGGCAGCAAGGCAAAGGGCACAACAAAACAAAAAAGCAGAAGACAAGGCCAAAGAATTACAAGAGTTTATTCTAAGATTTAGTGCCAATGTCGCTAAAAGCAAACAGGCAACCTCAAGAAAAAAAATGTTGTCGAAACTTAAGATTGAGGACATCAAACCGTCGAGTAGGAGATACCCCGCAATAATTTTTGAACAGGAAAGGCAAGCCGGTGACCAAATTTTGAATATTGAAAATTTAACTGCAAGTTCTGAGGATGGGGAATTATTGTTCCAAAATTTAAGTCTGAATTTAGCTAAAGGAGATAAAGTGACCATTTTGTCCAGAGATTCCAGGGCGACAACTGCTTTTTATGAAATTATAAACGGCAAAAGAAAAGCCGATAGAGGTACATATCACTGGGGAATTACAACTGCGCAATCCTATTTGCCTGCTGATAATTCTGATTATTTCAACGAAAATTTGAATTTGGTGGATTGGTTGCGGCAATGGGCCAAAACCGAAGAGGAAAGAGAGGAAGTATATATTCGTGGTTTTTTGGGTAAAATGTTGTTTAGCGGGGAAGAAGCACTAAAAAAGTGTACAGTTCTTTCTGGTGGTGAAAAAGTGCGATGTATGCTTAGTAGAATGATGATGATCAGGGCTAATGTACTGATGTTAGACGAACCTACAAACCACCTTGATCTTGAAAGTATAACAGCCTTTAACAATTCGCTCAATAATTTTAAGGGTACAGTTATATTTACTACTCATGACCATCAATTCGCTCAAACCGTGGCAAATAGGATCGTAGAATTGACTCCAAAAGATACTATAGACAGATATTTAACGTTTGATGAATATATGTCTGACAAGGCTATAAGGGAACAACGTGATAAAATGTATGCAATACCCGTGTAGCTGAATAGGACCTCCCAAATCCTAATGCTATGCAAACCTTCAGAATTTACTTTCTATTGTTGGCCCTTTTTATGCTTGGGTGCAGCGATGATACCGGGGAAGATCAGAATACAAATGAAGATTTTCCGAATGTTGATGCCGATTATTCACTATTGGTGAAATCTAATGAAGTCCTATCGCTTACTAGTTTAGATGCCGATGCCGAGACTATCTATTTAGATCCGGGGATAAGTGAATTTGAAGCTATTTCCTCCTTCGCAGTTACTTACAGAGAAGGAAACGAAATAAGTCTTTTTAATTCTCAAACGGATTGTTCAGGCGGAATTTCTTTATATGATTTTAAAAATGACGCTTTACAAAAAACGGTCGTTTTTGATGATTTGGGAAATTGCGATCTTATTGTTCGGGCACTTGCGCATTCAGGAAATAACTTCTATGTTGGGTATGAGGTTCCCGGTGGAGGAGCCAAAAAGACACTTTATTATATTCGAATAATTGATACTTCAATTTCAGAGCCGGAATTTATTGATATTGAACTGGATAAAAGACCTTTACAGGCAGTTTTTTCAAATAATCAGGTATTTATTTTATCAGAGGATTTAGAAGATGATAATAAAAATTCCTTGATAGTGCTTGATGCCGGGATTGAAGAATTAGTAGCTGATATAAATCTCGGATTTGAGGTACAAAGAATTTTTAAATCCGATGATGGTAATATAACAGTCAGTTATGCTGATTTACATACTTTTATTAGCAGTTCTACAATGACAATAACTGCAACTATTCGTTATGAAGAAGGTAAGGAACCCAGATTCGGAGATGCTGAGTCTTCCTATTATGATGACTTAGGGAATCTATATTATTCAATGCCTACGAATTTTGCCGGGACTTCATATCCAAATATTCCGGCTGTTTATGATTTTGAAAATAATACTGCAATTCTTTATTACTATGAGAATTTTTTATCAGAGCAGGAACAATTAATTGATTTCGAAATTGGTGATACCAGCATGGTATCTTATGATGCCAAAAACAACCTTATTTTAATTGGATATCAGAAATCAGGAGATCCCGATAAAGGGGGACTATTGCGTATCAGACCAATTCCCAACCCTGCATTTATTGATAATATAGATCTGGATGGTGTTCCTTTTCAAATGTATACCAACTAATTTGCCACTATAGCAAAAAGTGCACACTTACATGATATGATTTTTGCAGGAATATAGGTTCAGGCATTAAAATATTTACTATTCCAAATAGCGGGATTAAAATTCTTACCCAAAGCGAACCCATAGAAAATAACTACCGCTGCTAAAGACTTAAACATAAAAAAGAATATTATCATGAATTCCATCTGCGAATTTGATTTGGAAAAAAGGCCGTCAGGAATAAAGAGTGTAGCTAGCCAACTAATCAAAACTACAAGTAATGTAAGGTTAACAATATTCTTAAATGGCCAAACCAGAATTCTACGCAATGGATGCAAGTCATTACCCCATTTATCAATTAAATAAAAATATCCATTGCCAATAGGGGCAAACAACAGGGGATCATCTTTATCTGCTAACTTGAAAAGTTTTGACGGGGCGACTATTTTAAAGCCTTCAATTTCAATATTATGCTTTTGTTCCAGCAGTTTTATCTTATCAATGGTTTTATCCGGAATCTGACCTTTAAAATATTTTGAGTCAAGAAAACGAAGTCTGTAATTAATGCAGATTTCTTTTATTTGATCAATGTGAAAAATCCTATCCGTTTCTAAAAGATCAAATTTGAAATTATTTTCGGCTCTATGGGTATTACCGGAAATATTTTTTAGAATTTTTCCTTCTTTTTCGGAAGATTTCTGCAAGAGTAAGTACACTTCATTAATAAGCTGTTCTTCGGAGGACTGAAGTTTAGCTTTATAGAGTTGTTCCCGAATATTTGTGGGTTTTAATAACATGGTCTTCCTTTTCTAGCAATTGAGTCAAAAATAATGAATTGAACTTATGAAACAAATTCTGTTAAAGAATTGATCAATGTTAATGTTTTGTTAAATTCTTTCAAATGCATTATCGCTTATATGATTGTGTCCGCCATAATTGTATCTTGTCGGCAAAGCTATACCGTTCATCGATAATCACGAATAATTTAATTTAGATACCCATGAAATTTTTGGCAACCCCCATAAGCCTAATTGCCTTATTGACCTCTTTTGCAACCTTTTCTCAAACTTCCCTGGCTTCCGTAAATAATGATATTATAAAAAAGACAATTATTCGGAGCACTGAGGAATCTCAAATTCACAAAATACTATTTGCTGCAGTAAAAGCTGCAGATCTTGAAGAAACACTCGCCGGTGATGGCCCATTTACAGTTTTTGCTCCTTCGGACGGAGCCTTTAAGAAAATATCTTCGGATAAAATAGCTGCATTATTAAGACCTGAAAATAAAAGAGCCTTACAATCTTTTGTTACTTATCATATCGTTGCCGGTAACTTTACAGCTTCTAAAATTTTAAAGGAAATGTGCAGGGGTAAAGGTATTGCCAGTTTAACTACCGTTCAGGGTAATGAGCTATTAGCCACGATGGACGGTCTGGATATTATTTTAACCGATTGTTTTGGAAATATAGCCAGGATAACCTCTGCGGATGCCAATCAGAGTAATGGAGTTATCCACGTAATTGACAGCGTAATTTTACCAAATCAATTGTAACCTAACGTAACTTTGCACCTAACTCTTTTTCAAAGCGCTGCTGCAGTTTTTTCATAATCTTATCGATCTGCTTGTCCGTTAACGTTTTACGGGCGTCCCCAATAGTAAATCCTACGGCGTATGATTTTTTTTCCGGAGGAAGATTTTTTCCGGTATAAACGTCAAAAAGAGTAATATTTTTCAGTAGATTTCTTTCCGTATCATAGGCAATAGTTTTGATTTCATCGAATGTTATACCCCTGTCCAATAATAAAGCTAAATCTCTTTTAACCTCAGGAAATCGTGGAATTTTTTCAAAAATTATTTCGTTCTTGCTTATGATTTCTGATAAGGTGTCCCAATTAAAATCGGCGTAAAAAACTTCTTGTTTAATATCAAATTCTTTTAAAATAGTTTTTTGAACCATTCCAAAGGATACTAATTCGTTTTTACTTTTTTTCAGGCTGAGGCCTTCAAGGAAAATGTCATTCTGCTCGGAAAAAGATTCGTAATTAGAAATACCAAGGCGATCTAAAACCAATTCAACAGCTGCTTTTAGAAAATAGAAATCTGTGGGCCTGGAAGATGAGATCCAGCTGTTTTCATTTCGGGTACCAGTGACAATTAACGATAAGTGCTTAGATTCTATATAATCTGATTTCGAGTTCTGGTAAGTTTTCCCAAATTCGAAAAAATTCAGGTTCTGTTTTTTTCTGTTAATATTATAAGCCACTGTTTCTAATGCTGAAAATAGCATGGTTTGTCTTAAAACTGACAAATCTGCACTTAACGGATTTAACATGGCAACCCCGGATTCTTCAGAATTATTACCCAGAAATTTGTCATAATTAGGACTGGTAAGACTATTCGTCAAAATTTCATAAAAACCTCTTGAAGCCAGCATGTCCCCAATTAGTTTTTCGAGTTTATGATCTTCAAATCTTGTACTGGAAGCAATAGAAGCATTCAGCTTTTCTTTGAAATCAATATTGTTATAGCCGTAAACTCTTAAAATTTCTTCAATTACATCCACTTCTCTTTGTACATCTACCCTGTAAAATGGAATGAGAAGCCCTAATCCGGATTCGGTAGAATTTTTAACCTGGATATCCAGGGATGCCAATATAGACTTAATAGTATCGGCGGGTATTTTTTGACCTATTAAGGTGTCAATTCTTTCGAAAGAAAGAAATACCTGATAGTCATCTTTCTTTCGAGGATAAAGATCTACGGCGTCCGAAGTAATATCTCCCCCGGTGATCTCTCTTATCAACAAAGCTGCTCTGCGCAAGCAGTATTCGGTACTATTTATATCAACACCTCTTTCAAAACGAAAAGATGCGTCTGTATTTAATCCGTGCCGTTTGGCTGTTTTCCTAATTGAAACTGGATCAAAATAGGCACTTTCAAGAAATATTGATTTGGTTTTTTCCGTTACGCCCGTATTAATTCCCCCAAAAACTCCGGCAATACACATAGGTTTCTCATTATCACATATCATCAAGTCCTCTTCATCCAAAATGCGTTCCACGCCATCCAGGGTCATAAATTTAGTTCCGGATGGTAAAGTTTTTACAACAATCTTTTGTCCATTAATTCTATCTGCATCAAATGCATGCAAGGGTTGCCCCAATTCATGTAGTACGTAATTAGTGGCGTCTACGACATTATTAATAGGGCTAATTCCAATTGCACGTAATCTATTTTTTAACCAGTCCGGAGAGGGCTGAACAATAAGATTACTAAGTGTTACGCCACAATACCTCGGTGCCAGATTATTATTTTCGACTGAAACATCTATTTTTAATGATCTGTTTTCAACATTAAAATTACTTACAGAAGGAGTCCTTAGTTCTGATTGAATATCTCTTCGATTAAGCCCTGCTTTCAGATCCCTCGCCACACCATGATGACTCATAGCGTCAGCCCTGTTTGGTGTTAAACCGATTTCAAAGACTTCATCTTCCTCTATTTCAAATACTTCAGAACAAGCCGTTCCCGGTTTGAGTGCTTCACTTAAAACCATTATGCCCTCATGGCTTTGGCCTAAACCTAACTCATCTTCTGCACAAATCATTCCATGACTCTCAACTCCTCGAATCTTTCCTTTCTTAATTACCAGGGTCTTTCCATCATTGGCATATAGGGTAGAACCTATAGTTGCCACTGGTACCATTTGTCCCTCCTCCACGTTTGGTGCGCCACAAACTATCTGAACAGGTTTTTCTAAACCAATATCAACTGTAGTGAGCTTTAACCTATCTGCATCAGGATGCTTTTCACAGCTCAGGATATGGCCTACTACGACACCCTTTAAAGAGCCGGGAATAGACTCGAATTGGGAAATACCTTCTACTTCAAGTCCTAAGTTGGTTAGAAGTTCCCCTGTTTTTTCTGCTTCCCAGTCGAGCTTAAGAAACTGTTTTAACCAGTTATAGGAAATTTTCATTGGCTAGTTTTAGCCTTCAAAGATAAAACAAAGGTCTTATACATTCAATATACTAGAGGCCGAATAGCTTTATTTTTTAATAAAGGATTTTAATCGTTATTTCGCATCAAATATTAGAACCAATCCAATGAGAAGATTTTACTATTTTTCCCTTACATTTTTAACTTTATTGTCATGCAAAAACCAGGAAAGTGCACTGCTTAGAGAAGGGATGTGGTTAGCTCAATTGGAAGTGATGGATAAAGAGCTTCTTCCTTTTAATTTTAATTTAAAAAAGGGTGAATCAGGATATGTAATGGACGTTTATAATGCCGGAGAAACTATTCGGGTCGATGAGATTCAAATACATAATGACAGCATAAAAATTAAAATGCCCTCATTTGAGGGCTATATCTTGGGAACTTTTAATGATTCGGTTATAAATGGCAAATTTATAAAAGAAAGCCTTGATAGAATTGTGCCATTTCATGCAGTATTTGGTGATAGCAATAGATTTCAAAGTTCAGCAAATGCCAGGGTAAATGTTTCCGGGATATGGGAAACCAAATTTAGTCCGGATTCCGAAGATGAGTACCTGGCCAAGGGTATTTTCTCACAGCAAATCAACAAGGTTAGTGGTACTTTTAGAACAAACACGGGTGATTATAGATATTTAGAAGGGATAGTCGACGGGGATAGTTTGAAGCTCTCAACTTTTGATGGTGCTCACGCTTTTTTGTTTACAGCTAAGGCCACAGATAGTAGTTTAAGTGGTTCGTTTTATTCCGGAAATCATTTTAAAGAGCCTTTTATTGCCTACAGGAATGAAGAATTTGAATTAGCTGACGAAGAATCACTAACTTTTTTGAATGAGGGATATGAAGAATTCCAGTTTTCGTTTCCAAATACCGATGACACCCTAATTTCACTCGAAGACCCCAGATTTAAGGAAAAAGTTGTAGTCGTTCAAATTATGGGAACCTGGTGTCCAAATTGTCTTGATGAAACAAAATTTTTATCAGATTACGTAAAAACCAAAAAACAAGACAATTTTGAAGTGGTTGCCCTGGCCTTTGAGTATGCAAAGACCAAAGACCTGGCTTTTGAGGGGATCGAAAGACTAAAAAGTAGAGTAGGGGTGCCTTATCCAATTCTTCTAGCACAATATGCAAGTTCCAGCAAAAGCAAAGCAAACGAAAAACTTCCAATGTTAAATCATATTATTTCATACCCTACGACTATCTTTATTGATAATAAGGGAAAGGTAAGGAAGATTCATACTGGATTTAACGGTCCGGCCACAGGCCAAAAGTATATTGATTTTAAGAAAGATTTTGATCAATATATTGAGTTACTGCTAAGCGAATAGTACAATCTTCAAATTTGAATGTCTGGGACCTGATTAAGGTTCTCTTAGATTATAGTAGATTTACCCAACCAAATATTCTCCCGGTTGATGGTAAGATGATCATCTGATTCCCTGATATTGCTCGAAATAAAATCACCAATATAATTTGTCCCATACTTGCTGTTTTTATCCAAATCCGGGGTGACAATTTCATTTTTCATTGATTTCAGGACCGCTATTACCACTGCTCTGGATTCTTCATCCAGGCCAAAATGGTCTAGTAGCATTGCTGCAGATAAAATTGATGCAATAGGGTTAGCAATATCTTTATCTTTTGCCTGAACGTAAGACCCATGTATAGGTTCAAAAAGTGCACTATTTTCTCCAACAGAAGCAGAAGGCAATAGTCCAATAGAGCCTCCAATTGCGCTTCCCTCATCTGACAGTATATCGCCAAACATATTTTCGGTAAGAATTACATCAAACTGGCTGGGATTAATTATAAGTTGCAATGCTGCATTATCAATAAACAAAAATTCCAAGCTAATCTCCGGATAACTTTCTCCAATTTTTGTTACTACTTTTCGCCATAGTCTTGAGGATTCAAGGACATTTGCCTTGTCTACAAGGGTTAATTTCTTTCTTCTTGTTTTAGCTGCTTTGAATGCCATATGAGCAATACGGCTAATTTCTGCTTCAGAATAGGTGCATAGGTCGGAAGCGACCGTGCCATCTTCGCTCAAGTTTTTCTCACCAAAATAAATCCCACCAATTAGTTCGCGGTAGATTACAAAATCAGTACCTCGTATAATTTTTTTCTTTAGTGGTGATCTATCAATTAGAGTAGGAAACACTTTTACCGGTCTAATATTGCTAAAAAGCCCAAGCTCTTTCCTTAGTTTTAATAGCCCTTGTTCGGGCCTTATTTTAGCATTGTTGTCCTTGTCATACTTTGGGTCACCTACTGTCCCGAACAATACAGCATCTGACTCATTACATAATTCCAGTGTGGTATCAGGAAGTGGGTTTCCGGTTTTGTCTATTGCCTTAGCCCCTACTAGTGCTTCTGTAAATTCAAATTGGTGGCCAAAAGTCTCCGCAGCGGCTTGAAGGCACTTAACGGCTTGAGCAGTAACCTCGGGTCCAATACCATCGCCGGGCAAAAGTGCAATTGTAAGATTCATTTATGCGATACTTTCAATATTTATCGGGCTTTTTTCAATTATTTGATGGATATCATTATCAACGACTTCTTTTTTCTGGTCGGCAAATTTCAAAAATTCTGTATAAACACTATCCAATTGTACTTTTGTGAGTTCATAACCAACTTTTTTAGCCCGATAGGCCAATGCCGCTCTACCACTTCTCGCGGTAAGCACAATAGAGGATTCGTTAACACCAACATCCTCCGGATCCATAATTTCGTATGTTTCTCGTTTTTTTATCACTCCATCCTGATGGATACCTGAACTATGCGCAAATGCATTTGAACCAACAATAGCCTTATTGGGTTGTACTACCATCCCCATTTTATGTGAAACCATTTGGCTGGTACTGTATAATAATTTACTGTTAATATTCGTATCCAGATTAAGATCCGGGTGTTGTTTTAGTATCATCACAACTTCTTCAAGTGAAGTATTTCCTGCCCTCTCGCCAATACCATTAATTGTACATTCTATCTGTCTGGCTCCATTTATAACACCTGCAATTGAATTTGCCGTGGCCAGTCCTAAATCATTATGACAGTGACAAGAAAGCCTTGCTTTTTCAATTCCTTTGACATTTTCTCTTAGATACTTCATTTTTGCGCCATATTCCTCGGGAAGACAATATCCGGTTGTATCTGGTATATTTAGTACGGTAGCACCAGCCTTAATAACAGCTTCGCATACGCGTGCCAAGTATTCATTATCTGTTCTTCCCGCATCCTCCGCGTAAAATTCAATATCTTCCACAAAAGTTTTTGCATACTTAACTGCATCAATGGCTCTTACCAATATTTTTTCCCTTGTAGAATTAAATTTGAATTTTATATGTGAATCAGAAGTACCAATGCCGGTGTGAATTCTAGGTTTTCTAGCATGTTTCAGAGCTTCGGCAGCAACTTCGATATCTTTTCTAACAGATCTCGTCAAGCCACAGACCGTTGCTTCCTTCACAATTTTTGCAATTTCATTAACAGATTTGAAATCACCTGGACTCGAAATCGGAAATCCGGCTTCAATAATATCAACACCCAATTGATCCAGGCGCTCAGCAATTACAAGCTTCTGTTTGGAATCCAGTTTACAACCCGGAACTTGTTCGCCATCCCTTAGTGTTGTATCAAAAATGTCTACCTTATCTTTAGTCATTATTTTTGCATAATTTTAGTCACTATACGAATATATAGTTAGCAATGCGAACAGCTTTGTTACCCTTGATTCATTTACAACGTTAATTTACTTTTTAGTAATCATAAAGTGCTGAATAACAGCTATATAAATAATATATTTTACGATGACAAATGCCCATAAAGATGCATTGTTTGTTTTAGTCAAATCTCTTTCTAAATCTGAAAAGCGACAATTTAAGCTTTATGTGGGTCGACTTGGAGTAAATACAGATGCCAAATTTCTTGCACTTTTTAATTTACTTGATAAACTTAAGACTTATGATGAAAGTGTAATTTTAGAGAGTGGGATCGTTAAAAAAACACAGCTATCTAATCTAAAAGCGCATTTGTACAAACAGATTTTGGTTAGTTTAAGATTAAACCCGGTAAACCAAAATATTAGAGTTCAGATAAGGGAACAATTAGACTTCGCCACTATCCTGTATCAAAAAGGATTGTATAAGCAAAGTCTAAAAATATTGGATAAAGTAAAAGGCATAGCAATAGATAATGAAGAGAAAAATATTGCCTATGAAATAGTGGAATTAGAAAAAATTATAGAAACACAATATATTACAAGGAGTATTCCGGATAGAGCTGATGAACTGGTCAGGCAGGCCAGGAAATTATCAGAGCAAAACGTTATGACCAGCAAACTTTCCAATCTATCCCTGCAATTATATGGTATGATGTTAAAAGTAGGATATGTGCGAAATGATGTGGACCTTATCAGAGTAAGGCGTTATTTTGCGGAACATCTGCCTGAATACAAAATTGAAGATCTTGGTTTTAGGGAAAGGTTATGGCTCTACAAAGCGCATTTATGGTATAGTTTTTTGATACAGGACTTCTTATCATGCTATAAATATTCAAGTAAATGGGTAGATCTATTCTATGAGAATAGAAAAATGATGTATTTAAATCCTGTTTTCTTTTTAAAAGGCAATCATTATTTATTGGAATCATTATTTTATGTAAAATACAGCTCTCAATTTAAAAAGACACTTGAAAAAATGGAGTCTATTGTTGGCGATAAAGACTTTTCTAAAAATGACAATATTTCATCCTTAGCGTTCCTTTATATTTATTCAAATAAGTTGAACCTTCATTTCCTGGAAGGCACCTTTGACAAAGGCCTGTATCTGGTTAAAATAATTGAATACGGAATTACCAAACACAGCGATCGTATAGACCCCCACCATATAATGATATTTTATTATAAAATTGCTTGTCTGTATTTTGGAATTGGAGATAACAAAACCTGCATAAAATATTTAAAGAAGATTATAGATAATAAAAACCTAAAGATGCGGGAAGATCTTATGTGTTTTGCACGAGTTTTAAGTTTGGTGGCGCATTATGAAGCAGGCATGGATTACCACCTTGAAATTCAGTTGAAGAGCACCTATAAATTTTTACTCAAGATGAATGATCTTGGAGCAGTCCAAAAAGAAATGATCAAGTTTTTACGGAAGTTAGGTGATATTTATCCTCATGAATTAAAGGCAGAATTTCAAAGTTTATATGATGAATTGAAAAAGTATGAGGATCATCCTTATGAAAAGCGCGCTTTTCTTTATTTAGATATACTCTCCTGGCTGGAAAGTCATTTGCAAAACAAACCTGTTGGGCAAATTATCCGAGAGAAGGCGTTGAAAATTACTCGTTGATTTCCTCTGATGATTGCAAATTAAGTTCTTTTACAAGACTATTAGGTAATTCATTAAACTCACTGTTTTTAGCCATTTCCCGCACTTTTACCGGATCAAAGTCCCCATTGAAGTAAAGAAAGGAACCGCGTATATTATTATTGTTATAAATGAGAATCTCCTTTACGGAATTACGTTTTTCACGAATTGATATAATATTTCTTTTCAGTTCGTCATTTTTACGAAATACTTCGATAAAAGAATTTCCGGTAATGGTATTCATTTGAGTATTCAGATATTGAGTGCGCTCTGGTGTAGTACTGGGAAATTGCATATAACGCAAATCCTTTGTGTTTCCAATAAGCGACTTCATTTCAGGAGAAATATTACCTAAAAGGCTGAGCAAGAATTGAGGTACACGAATAGCCGTAACCTGACTGTCATTTTTATGGGCGTTGTAGAATCTATCTATGGAGTTGTAACTTCCACAAGTTGACAATGTCAACACAAAAACAAGAAAAATAAATTTTTTAATCATAACAGGGACATCGAAAAAATAAGAACATTATAGCATGGGGATTTTTTTAAATGTAAGAAAAAATTATGAACAAGCATCCCATATTGGATCTTCGATGGTTGGTGCCATTAAAGATATAGGCTTCTTCCCAACAGGATGTAAAAATTCTATGCTTCGGGCATGCAAATGGATACTTCCGTTTTTATTACTACGGTCAAAACCATATTTTAAATCTCCTTTAATTGGGCAGTTAATAGCTGCAAGTTGTGCCCGGATCTGATGATGCCTTCCCGTTTTTAAATCGATTTCCAATAAATAATAATTGTTGAGTTTCTTTAAAATTTGATAATCTAAAATGGCCTTTTTACTATTGGCAACTTCTTTAATATGAGCATAGGACTTATTCTGTTTCGTGTTTCTTAACATCCAGTGTTCAAGTGTGCCTTGTTCTCTTTTTGGTTTATTTTTTACAATAGCCCAATATGTTTTTTTAGCTAACTTTTGCGAAAATAATTCGTTTAATCTGGTAAGCGCCTTTGAGGTGCGTGCAAATACAACCAGGCCAGAAGTGGGTCTGTCTATCCGGTGAACTACACCTAAAAAAACTTTTCCTGGCTTATTGTACTTTTTTTTAACGTATTGCTTTACAATTTCACTTAATGGTACATCCCCTGTTTTGTCTCCCTGGACAATATCGCCTGGTCTTTTGTTAACGACAATAATATGGTTATCCTCATATAATACCTGAAGATTTTGGGGATTGGTCTTGGTTCTAGTATCCACAAATTTTAATATTGCTCATCATCACTAGGGAAATCCCGACTTTTTACATCACTTACATAGCGTGAAATGGCATTCCCCATATCTTCATAAAGATTCATATATCTGCGTAAAAAACGAGGATTGAACTCATGGGTCATACCAAGAAGATCATGGATAACCAATACCTGGCCATCCGCATATTTACCGCCGCCTATACCAATTGTTGGAATAGTGATATTTTCTGAAACTTTTTTTGTTAGTAAAGCAGGTATTTTTTCGAGGACTATGCCAAAACAACCTAACTTTTCAAGAATTTCAGCATCTTCCATTAGTTTCTCCGCCTCATCCTTTTCTTTGGCCCTGACCGAATATGTACCAAATTTATAGATGGCCTGGGGTGTTAAACCCAGATGTCCCATTACGGGAATACCAGCATTTAGGATTCGTTTTACTGATTCTTTAATTTCAATACCACCTTCTACTTTTACTGCATGAGCGCCACTTTCTTTCATAATTCTGATAGCTGAACGCAGTGCTTCTTTGGGATCACTCTGGTAACTTCCAAAGGGAAGATCAACTACAACCAGAGCCCTGTTTACAGCTCGTATAACAGAAGAGGCATGGTAAATCATCTGGTCGAGCGTTATGGGTAAAGTGGTCTCATGCCCTGCCATGACATTGCTGGCAGAGTCACCAACCAATATCACGTCAACATTGGCATCATCAACAATTTTTGCCATAGAATAATCATAAGCAGTAAGCATTGAAATTTTTTCTCCCTGCTTCTTCATTTCTATTAAGGATTTTACAGTAACCCTTTTGTATTCTTTTTTGGAAATAGACATTGCTTTCTTTTTGGCGAGATAAATGTAAGGAGTTTTGTTCAAATGTTAAGAGCGAGGTATAGTCTTTAATTTATTCCTTATTTTAGGAACCAAAGTTGAAACCAAAATACTATGAGAATTTTAATCTGTTTATTGTTGATTTTTTGTTCAAGCCTATTAAATGCTCAGGATAATGAAAAAGCAGAAGTAAAGAATTCAATAGAATTGTTTTTTGATGGGTTTCATAATCAGGATTCTACTGTGATAAAAAGCACTACCAGCCCTGGTATAATTATGCAAACTATCGGACTGGATAAAGAAGGGGCAAGTGTTGTTAAGACCTCAGAATTCCATAATTTTCTAAAATCTATAGTCAGTATTCCTGACACTACAAAATTTCAGGAAAAATTACTATCATATCAAATTCAAATCGATGGCAGGATGGCCAATGCCTGGACTCCCTATGAATTTTGGATCAATGATACACTGAGTCATTGTGGGGTAAATTCATTTCAATTGCACAAGCAAGACGGAGACTGGAAGATCATTTATATTATAGATACAAGGCGTCGTGAAGACTGCAATTAGATCTGAAATACTGTGAATCTTCCGGTTTCAAGCCACTCTGAATAATCTGTCATAGGAATGCAACTCACTTATATATGCGGGATTTATGACATCCTGTCAGTTTTTGCCGGTTGGCATGCTGTTTGTCATTTAATGAATCATTGAATATGAATAAATATTAACTTAAAAAATAAAATAGATGAACAAGATTATAGGAATAGATTTAGGAACAACCAACTCATGTGTTTCTGTAATGGAAGGCAATGAGCCTGTTGTGATACCCAATGCGGAAGGTAAGCGGACTACACCATCTGTTGTTGCATTTGTAGAAGGTGGAGAAATAAAGGTTGGAGATCCTGCTAAACGACAAGCGGTAACTAATCCACATAACACTATATATTCCATTAAACGTTTTATGGGGAATAAATTCTCAGAGTGTCAAAAAGAAGTTGACAGAGTACCTTATAAAGTGGTAAAAGGAGACAATAATACACCAAGGGTAGATGTTGAAGGACGTTTATACACCCCGCAGGAGATTTCTGCAATGGTGTTACAAAAAATGAAGAAAACTGCTGAAGATTATTTAGGTCAGGCCGTTACTTCAGCTGTAATTACAGTTCCTGCTTATTTTAATGACGCACAAAGACAGGCAACGAAAGAGGCGGGAGAAATTGCGGGTCTTAAGGTAGAAAGAATTATTAATGAACCTACAGCAGCTTCTTTAGCCTACGGACTAGATAAGAAACACAAGGATCAGAAAATTGTAGTATTCGATTTCGGTGGAGGTACGCATGACGTTTCCATTTTGGAATTAGGAGATGGAGTTTTTGAAGTATTGGCAACAGATGGGGATACTCATTTGGGAGGAGATGATGTTGATCATAAAATTATTGACTGGTTAGCAGATGAATTTAATAAGGAAGAGAAAATAGATCTAAGAAAAGATCCTATGGCTTTGCAGAGATTACGTGAGGCTGCAGAAAAAGCCAAAATTGAATTGTCTACTTCTGCGCAAACTGAAATTAATCTTCCTTATGTCACTGCAACAGCTACCGGACCTAAGCACCTTGTGGTTACATTGACCCGTTCAAAATTTGAGCAATTAATCGCCGATTTGGTGAAGAGAACCATTAAACCTTGTGAAACAGCTTTAAAAGCCGCCGGACTTTCAAAAAGTGATATTGATGAAATTATTTTGGTTGGAGGATCTACCAGGATTCCTGTAGTTCAGGAAGCTGTTGAGAAGTTCTTTGGTAAAAAACCATCAAAAGGAGTGAATCCTGATGAAGTTGTGGCTGTTGGAGCCGCTATCCAGGGAGGAGTTCTTACAGGAGACGTGAAAGATGTCTTGCTATTGGATGTTACCCCATTATCTCTTGGAATCGAGACCATGGGAGGAGTAATGACCAAATTAATTGAATCAAATACCACAATTCCAACAAAAAAATCACAAGTATTTTCGACTGCTGCGGATAACCAGCCATCTGTTGAAATCCATGTATTGCAAGGAGAAAGACCAATGGCTCCCGACAATAAAACCATTGGAAGATTCCACTTGGATGGAATTCCACCAGCACAAAGAGGGATACCTCAGATCGAAGTTACTTTTGATATAGATGCCAATGGTATTATAAAGGTGTCTGCTACAGATAAGGCTACGAACAAGACTCAGGACATCAGAATTGAAGCTTCTTCAGGACTTACTGATGAGGAAATTAAGAAAATGAAGGCAGAAGCAGAAGCTAACGCAGAATCTGATAAACAAGCAAAAGAGATTGCTGATAAAATGAATGAGGCAGATAGCATGATTTTCCAGACCGAGAAACAATTAACTGAGTTTGGAGATAAATTATCTGAAGACAAGAAAAAACCTATTGAAGATGCCTTAGCAGAACTGAAAACAGCCTATGAAGGTAAAGATGTTGAAGTAATAACAACTGCACTGGATAAAATAAATGAGGCTTGGAAGGTTGCATCTGAAGAGATGTATAAGGCCCAGGCTGAAGCTCAGCAGGCCGAAGCACCATCTAATGGTGAAGAGACAGCTTCTGAAGATACAAAAGAAGGAGATAATGTGGAAGATGTAGATTTTGAAGAAGTAAAGTAAAGGTAAAATTAAAGCAGGTTTAAAGGGCGGTTATTCCGCCCTTTTTTATTTTAGGCATGCTATTTGTTTTCATGTTGAAATATAATAAAGTAATTTTGTTTCAATGCAAAAAAACTACGCTACTGACATCTTTAAGATAATATCGGTTATAGGACTTTTCTTATTGCCCTGTAGGACTTATACCCAGGAACCGCAAATCTTTACTTTAAGAGATTTTGACCTGCGGGGAATGGTAAAGTCTTGTCTGGTGATTGCTGATTATGGCAAAGAGGAGTTTGAATTTAACAGGGAAGGATTACTTACCAAAAATTTAACGCGCTATAATGAAACCGATTATAATATTACTTATTACAAATATTTGAACGGACAGTTGATGGAAAAGCGCGATGAAATTTATCGTGAAGGTCAATTTGATAAACAGACTTCAATTGCGCATTTTTATGAAGTTGATACTACGGACAATAAAAAAGTTTCGGAAAAAATTATTTCTTATAGCGGTGACGTTCTGGGTATCTATGAGTATTCTTATAATGAGGATGGTAAACTCGTTGAAATTATCAGATCTAATAATGAAGGTTTAGACGAGACAAATATTGAATACAGCAATTATAAGGGCGAAACAACAATAACCTATTTGTTAAATGGTGTAATTCTAAAATCTATAAGAACTTCTTTTAAGAAGAATAGAAAGGGTATAAAAAACGAGATAGTTTTGACCAAAGAATTTCTCGATGGAATTCCCAATAGAGCGCAAGAGGAGATTTATGATTTGGAAAACAAATTGACCTCAGTGAAGGAATTTAATTATGATAAAACTAAGAAGTCATTTGTAATTATTAAAGCTATAAACTATACTTATGATACCTCGGGTTTGCTTTTAAAAGAGGTTGCAAAAGTTGAAAAATCTGTTAACACGAAAGAATATATCTACCAATTTGATGGTGAAGAGGAGGGTAATTGGGTTAAAAAGATTATTACACCAGAAAATCTTTTTACTACTCGAAGTATAACTTATTATCAGGATGAATTAATAATATCTGAAGAATAACAGCTTTACGCTTTAAGCGGTTCAATTAAATCCCATAAGTTGCCATAGAGATCCTCAAATAAGGCTACGTTTCAATAGACTTCCTTGCAGGGAGAACGAACAAAATTAACACCCTGTTTGCTCATTTCGCGGTAATCTCTCCAAAAATCATCGGTATATAAAAATAAGAAAACGGGGCCTCCACACTGATTTCCGACTGCAGTTAACTGCTCCTCTCCAATGGCCTTTAAAAGTAGGCAACAGGAATTATTTCCACTGGGAGTTATTGTAACCCATCTTTTGTTATCTTCCAGCTCAGTGTCTTCGGTTATTAAAAAATGTAATTTTTTAGTATAAAATTCTATTGCTTCATCGTAATCCCTTACTAAAAGACTAATTTATGAAATATACTGTTTCATTTTTTTGCTTTTTTATCCAGTTGATGAAAATTCTCCCATTCATTTTTTAGAATACCGTAACAACAGGTATTCCTTTTATAACCATATAATAAATAGACATTCTCCCGAAGAATTCCCTCCAGAATTGCTCCCAGCTTTTCCACCGCTTTTCGTGATTGTAAATTTCGTTCATCAATCCTGAAGGAAACTTTTTCAAACCCCAGGGAGTTAAATGCATGGTTAAGTAACAGATATTTCATTTGTGCGTTAAGTCCTGAACCCTGAAATTTCTTACCTATCCATGTAGAACCAATTTCCAATACCTTGTTTTTATGATCGATATTCATATATCTGGTGCATCCGGCAAAAGCCCTGGCCTGTTTATCATAGATAATAAAGGGAAGCGAGGATCTTTGTTTCTGTTGATCCAGGGCTATTTCAACATAATTCCTAAGAGTCGCAGGAGTTTCTATATCAGATGGGGAATATTGAACAAGTTTATGCTCAGCAGCTACCGACTGTAGGCTTTCATAATTATCCAGAGTGAGAGGCGAGAGTCTTACCCGATCATTTTCAAGAATTATTGGGTTTATCATATAATCAATCCATTAATAAGCTCTTTTTTAACGATATGACCTCCATTAAAAATATGTTCTTTGGCTCTACCTCTAAATATGGTCCGGCTTTTTTCTCTCTCAATTGCTAAGCGCTCCTTTGTAAGATACTCATCTTGATTTCCGATTATTATTGTTATCTGAGTATCATTACCTAAATGCGCAAAATCATTTTCATTTAGTTCAATTGGAATACCACCTGCATAGATCACCAATTGATCACAAACAATTTTACGCTGAGCCACCCATCTTGCAGCCATCGAGACTCCTTGGGAGTATCCAAATATAATAAGGTTACGGGTGGAGAGGATCGTTTCTTTTTCCAGGATGGCATCAAGATAGTTGAGATTATTATTTATTTCTGTTTCAGTATTTTCTTTTGTTAGCCAACTGGCACCCACATGTTTATAGGAGTTATTCAGATAATATTTAGATGGTGCCTGCGGGGCAATGATGTAATTATCAACAGGATTTAGTTCATCAAAATATTTTAGAAAATACCTGCTCATATACCCGATCCCATGAAAAACGATCCATACATTTTTTGTTTCATCAGTAGAGTCATTTAATGTTTCGTAGGTGTTTGTGCTGTTATAACTAACAGATTTTACCAGAGGTTTATTAGTCATATTATTTCAATTGATTTAATTGCATTTGAATGCTTAATTTTACGCAAAAATATTTCTATGAACGAATACAAGGACAAAATACTAAAGGTTTGCAATGATATTTGTAAAAATACCCTGATGGAAACCTTGGAAATTGAATTTATTGATGTTGGTGAAAATTACCTTGTTGCCAAAATGCCGGTAAATTCAAAGGTTCATCAACCCGATGGTGTTCTACATGGCGGTGCTACTGTTGCTCTTGCTGAAAGTGTTGGCAGCGCTGCTTCTTATGTATTTCTTGACGGTCAAAAAGTTTATGTACGTGGTATTGAAACATCAGCAAATCATATAAGAAGCATAAGTGAAGGAGAGGTATATGCCAGGGCCACAATTATCCATAAAGGCAGAACTACACAATTGTGGGATATAAGAGTAACAGACAAGGAAGATAATCTCATTTCAATTTGTAAATTAACCACTATATCCCTACCAAGAGCCTAGTATGTTTTTAGAACACATTGGCATAATTGAATCTCACTGGAAAAGTGAATTGCCCGTTGTTGCCTATAGAAAACCCAATACCAATGAAGTAATTTCAATTTTCCAAGATGATTCGACTCTGCATCACGTAAGTGATTTTACTGAGAAAGGCTTTGTTTTCGCTCCTTATAATAAGAAGGCTCCTGCTGTACTAATTCGTCCGGATAAAGTCTATTCGCATGAATTTCAAATGAAGAATTTTAAATTTGATACCCCCAACTTTGGAGGAATCTCGGAGGAGGGGAGAAAGTACCACATAGAAATTGTAAACAAGGCGATTCAAGAAATTGAGAATAATAAGTTCAAGAAAGTAGTGCTGTCAAGAAAGAAAGTGGTACCCGATCATTCCTCACCCCTTCAGATATTTAGCAAGGTTCTTGATAGTTATCCAAATGCCTTATGTTATTTCTGGTACCATCCAAAAATAGGTCTTTGGATAGGAGCTACTCCCGAATTACTCTTTCTTAAACAAAACTCCATTTTGGTTACTATGTCTCTTGCAGGTACTAAAAGGAGTACAACCACAGATAAACCTTCATGGAGTAAAAAAGAAATAGAGGAGCAGGACATGGTTACCCAATACATAGCTGAACAGCTCAGGAGTTATGTTCCTGATTTGTCAATTGGTAAGGTGAATTCTGTTAAGGCTGGTAATTTATGGCATCTAAAAACTAAAATTTGGGGAACAGTTGGCGATTTGGAACTAAAAAACATAATTCAGGCATTACATCCCACACCAGCTATTTGCGGCTTTCCCGTTATTGAGGCAGAAGCATTTATCATAAGGAACGAGAATTATGATCGGGAATTTTACTCCGGATTTTTAGGAGAACTAAATTTTGATAATGACAAAACCTCACATCTCTTTGTCAACCTTCGATGTATGCAGATAAAAGATGATTCGGCCTTCATTTATATCGGTGGTGGAATAACATCCGGTTCCAACGCTCAACAAGAGTGGATCGAAACAGTGCATAAAAGCGAAACCATGCTAAATATGATATTTAATTAAGTCAATTGATTGGATTTACACATTGTTCCGTCGTATTTTTGTGGTGCCTATGAAATATTCTAGTATTCCTTCGGCTCAATCGGTTGTTTTCCATTGTAAGTCAAGGGGAATAAAGAACGTTGTAATCTCCCCAGGTTCAAGGAATGCTCCATTAACCGTTGGTTTTACTAATGACCCATATTTTTCTTGTTATAGCATTGTAGACGAACGTAGTGCAGCATTTTTTGCCATAGGCATGGCTAAACATATACAAAAGCCGGTGATAGCCATTTGTACATCCGGAAGTGCACTTTTAAATTATTACCCGGCGGTGGCAGAAGCTTTTTACAGTGATATACCTCTTATTGTTATTTCTGCAGATAGACCTGCTTATAAAGTAGATATTGGGGATGGTCAGACCATAAGACAGGAATCATTATTTGAAAAGCATATTGGTTATACAGCCAATTTAAAACAAGATATCACCCATGCTACCAATACAGTAAAGAAGTATGATCCCAGCTTGTTTGCAAAAGATTATAGCTTAGAGCAATTGCAGTCTCAAATACAAAGTTATAATGATGCTGAGTTAAATAATGCTTTAAAATCGGCAATTATCCAAGACAGCCCTGTGCACATAAACATACCTTTTGAGGAGCCTTTATATGACACCGTGGAAGATATGAAGCTAGCTCCATTTTGTACTCCTATAATTTTGGAGAATAGTAGTGAGGAGATCAATTGGGATGATCTGGCCCGAATATGGAATTCGTGTGAAAAGAAAATGCTCATTATTGGAGTAAATAATCCGGATAATATTAATGTTGATTATTTAAATATCCTTGCGAATGATGATTCAATTATTGTTTTTACAGAAGTTACTTCAAATGTGCATCATCAAAATTTTTTCGCAAGTATTGACAGTGTAATTGCACCGATTGAAAAATCACAGAAAAGAGAATTATTTTCTAAGGAATTACAGCCGGAACTATTAATTACAATGGGAGGCCTGATAGTTTCCAAAAAGATAAAAGCATTTCTCAGAGAATATAAACCAGAACATCATTGGCATATAAATAATAAAAAAGCCTATGATACATTTTTTAGTCTTTCAAAGCATATAAAGACGAATGAAAATAATTTCTTTGAAAACATTTTAGGAAAGAGGTATGAGCTACAAAGTAATTATTACGGCATATGGAATAAAGTAAAACTAAAATATCTGAGTAGAAGGAAAACTTATTTAGATGAAATTCCATTCACAGATTTTTTAGCTTTTCAAATTATTTGTTCTGATATTCCTCAAAACTATCAGCTACATCTGGCAAATAGCTCAACTGTCAGATACGCACAGTTATTTGATTTGGATCCTTCACTTAGCGTATATTGTAATAGGGGGACAAGTGGTATTGACGGAAGCACCTCTACCGCAATTGGTTCGTCAATTCATTCACTGAATCCTACCTTACTGATAACCGGAGATCTGAGTTTCTTCTATGACAGTAATGGCCTTTGGAATTCATATAAGCGCAACGATTTAAGAATAGTAGTAATAAATAATGGTGGTGGCGGCATTTTCAGAATCTTGCCAGGGATGGAAAATTCTCATAATTTTGAGACCTACTTTGAGACTGTGCATGATTTAGAATTGCAAAAACTTTGCTCGCTATTTAATTTAAATCATTTGGAAGCTGTAGATAAAAAAACCTTAGATACTGCCTTGTCAACTTTTTATTTGCCTTCCAAATCGCCAGTGCTTTTGGAGGTAAAAACACCCCGATTATTAAACGATAAAATTTTGCTTACTTATTTTGATTTCATATCTTAGAATATTATTAAATCGTATAAAAACACTAACACTATGAGCAGTAGAAGAGACGATCTCATTAAGCAGTACGCTGCTGATATCAAGGGTAAATTTGGTCAAACCCCGGATATGGATCTGCTTACAAAAGTAGCTATTGGTCTGGGTCCTGCTATATATAATATGGATGCGTCCAAAGTGTCGGGAACAGACGGTTCTGAACTGGAAACTGTAAAGAAAAATTTTTTACTAAAAAAATTAGGACTAACAGATGGTCCTCAACTAATGGAAGGTATCAAAAGTGTAATTAACACATATGGGATTTCTGAGAGAAACAAACATCGTGCGGTAGTATATTATATATTGGCAAAGCACTTTAAAAAAGAATCTATTTATAATTAGAACATTAAATTAGCCGTTCTTCAAATGAACGGCTTTTTTTATACCTTTTTACATAGAACGACTTCATGATAGAATTAGGAAATTATAATACGTTAAAAATTCTAAGAGAAACAGCTGTAGGATTATTTCTAGGCGACGATGACGTGGATGATTTATTACTTCCTTTAAAATATATTCCTGAAGAGTTTAATATAGGAGATGATATAAGTGTATTTTGTTACCTGGATCATGAAGAACGGCCTATTGCGACGACCCTTAAACCACTAATTAAAAGGAATAATTTTGGATGGCTGAGGGTGGCCGAGGTAAACGAATTTGGGGCTTTTTTGGATTGGGGATTGGAAAAGCATTTGCTCGTACCTTTTAGGGAACAGCAGATAAAAATGAATGAAGGAGAATCGTATGTAGTTTTTTGTTACCTAGATGAAAAGACTTTCAGATTAGTAGCTTCATCCAGATTGAATAAATTCGCGAAAAATGAAGATATATCACTAAGCCCGAAGGATGAGGTAGATCTATTGGTAAGCAGGCAATCTGAATTAGGTTGGGACGTCATTATAGATAATAAATACCAGGGGCTTGTTTTTAAGAGTGAAGTATTTCAACCCATTAAAGTTGGAGCAACCTTAAAGGGGTATGTAAAGAAAATTCGAGAGGATAATAAAGTTGATATTGTTTTAAAGCCCATTGGCCATTTGGCACTTGAACCTGCAGCCAAGCAGATCTATGAGAAGTTAGAATTGGCAGGTGGATATATTTCACTTCATGATAAATCAGCTCCGGAGGAAATACAACAGATGTTTCAGATGAGCAAAAAAGCCTTCAAAAAAGCCATAGGAGCCCTTTACAGAGATCGAAAAATTGAAATAAAAGACGACGGAATATATAGAGTGTAAATCGGATTATTTTTCAAAAGTTTTAAACAATTACCAAATACTTATTTAATTCTACCCATAAATCTGTTATTTTTGCCTGAATAACCTTATTTATTTTGTTGATAATAAGCTTTTTACTTAAATTTAACCGTTGACCCCCTAAATTAAATATCAAATGCCATTTATTGAAGAAAGCGATTTATTAGAATTACATAAAGACATTGACAAAGCACAGATTATAAACGAACGCTTGTTAGATCAAATAAAATATAAAAATAAAGAATTAAAAAGGAGTAAGGTTCAAAGAAATATTCTTGCTGGTGTAACTACACTTTTTTTAATCGGAACACTTGCAATAACTTCATTTACTGCAGGACTTAGTAGGTCTAATACCTATGACAATCAAAATTTATTGGTTTCAATTGATAGTTTGGACGCTGTAAAAACCAGAATAGATAATCTTCAGCAACAGAATGAAGAGCTGAGTTTGGTAAAAGAATTTTATCTGGCTAAGATGTTTTTAGAAAAAGAAAAAATATATTCTGTTCAGGTAAAATCATTTGTTGATAATAATCTTACCCTGTCCTCAGAATCATTAACAAATACCATGTTCGTCAAAATCAACCCTTTTTATTCTTATTCCCTGGGAAATTTTGAAACATTGGAAGAAGCCAGGTCATTCAGATATCAATTGGTCAAAATGGGCTTCGAAGATGCATTCGTGGCTTCTTATCAGGATGGAAAACGAATAAAAATTGAAGATCCTTATTAGTGATCAAATTTAGAGCTTGGCTAAATGCAGCCCGCTTAAGAACTCTTCCCTTATCATTGTCAGGCATATTAGTAGGTACAGCTTTGGCCAATATTTACGGTTATTGGGATTTACATATTTTTATTCTTGCTTTGTTAACTACAGTTGCTTTTCAGGTAACATCGAATTTTGCAAATGATTATGGAGACGGAGTAAAAGGTACAGACAATGAAGATAGAATAGGACCTAAGCGAGCTTATCAAAGTGGCCAACTGTCTAAAAAGGAGTTAAAAACAGGTATTCGTATATCTGTTGTTATAGATTTATTCCTGGTCTTCCTGCTTTTGTACTTTGCTTTTCATGAAGAACATTTAAGGTATGTGGTTATATTTGTAATACTTGGAATGGGCAGTATTTGGGCTGCCATTAAATATACAGTTGGGAGCAATGCATATGGTTATAAAGGATTTGGTGACCTTTTTGTTTTCTCATTTTTTGGACTGTTGAGTGTTCTGGGTTCTATGTTTTTGTATACAAAGTTTTTAACATCTATGGCCTTACTTCCTGCTGCTTCTATAGGATTTCTAAGTACAGCAGTACTTAATTTGAACAACTTAAGAGATATAAGATCGGATAAATATGCTAATAAGAATACGGTAATTGTCAAAATAGGACTTTCTAAAGGGAAAGTTTACCATTACACCTTGATTATTTTGGCATTCATTAGTATGTTAACTTTTGTAGCGAATCATTACTATTCATGGAAAAGTGGAATATGCCTGATCGCATTTTTACCTCTTTTTATTCATTTAGGATTAGTAAGAAAAATAGAAAATCCTCGAAATTTTGATCCTGAATTAAAAAAAGTGGCACTGAGTACTTTTCTGTTAGGATTACTGTTTTATATAGGGTATAATTATTTTTTGTAAATTTGAGTAGACATAACCCACAAATACCATACTTACTTTGGAACAAGCTATTAAGATTCTTATTGTAGAAGATAACGTGATTATTGCAGACGACATGCAATCGATGTTGGAGGAAATAGGATATGAAATTGTAGACAATGTTATTGTTTACGAACAGGCTGAAGAGGTTTTAAAAAATAATCATGTAGACCTGGTGCTTATTGATATCATTTTAGCATCCGACAAAACGGGAATTGATTTAGGAAAGCATATAAGAGATAAATACAATATTCCCTTCATATTTGTAACGTCCAACTCAGATAGGGCTACTGTGGAGAACGCTAAGACAGTTAAACCTAATGGTTACCTAGTAAAACCATTTGAACAACAGGATTTATATACTTCTATCGAGATTGCACTTTCAAATTTTGATTACTCAACCAAAGAAGGAGGACAGGAACATCCAGAAGATGAAGAAAGAGTAGTATCCAATTCTGTTCTCAAAGATTCTATTTTTGTCAAAAAGCAGCACCTTTATTATCGTATTCAGTTTGGAGATATTCAGTTTATAAAGGCAGATAATGTTTACCTGGAAGTGAATACAATTGACAAGAAATTTCTAGTAAGATCTCCCTTAAAAGATTATTTAGGGAAATTACCCAAAAATAAATTCTACAGAGCGCATAAATCTTATATCGTAAACGTAGATCATATAGATGCTATTAACTCAAAGGATATTATGATAAATAATACCCTGATCCCGATTTCAAAGGATTTTAAAGAGTTTATTATTTCTGCCATGAACTCATAGAGTTAAAATTTTCAAAAGTTTTATTTTATCGGAATAGAGTCTTATATATCTTGTTAATGACCTTCAAAAGGTCAATCACAACACATTTCAACTACTTCACAACAATTATTTTTCCCTATTAAAGAATTGGAATACTTTGGCTATGTAATTAATCGAATAATTTTTTTCATTTTCATATAGTGTTCTCGTAAAAGAGTCTTGTCTTAGTTGGCAGGGCTCTTTTTGATTATGACCATTTTGAATTGAACCGGATTTCTAATCTACCTGAATTTAAGTCTCCATGAAAGGCTAAAAAATCGGTTGAAATGCAATTAATGACTGTAAGATGCTATTTCACAACATAAATATGCACTTACACAACAAAATCCCGAATGCTAAGTTTCAAGGTAATAAATTTGAAGCGCTAATTCAGCACCCCAAATCTTATCATTTATATATCACAGTTTAAAAGGCTATGCTTTGTGTATAGTCTTTTTTAGTTTACCCGGGTATTTTGTTGGGATGATTAGTAGAAATACATACGGAAAATTGAAGGTGTTTTGGTATTAAAAGGATGGATGAGAATTTACGGTTACGAGACTTAAGTTTTGCTAAGAGCCCTTGTAGACAACAGTTTCATTCTACTTTACAACAAAAATTTAAACACTAGGTTAATTAGTAGTAAGTTTAAATTGTTTTTACGGTATTTAACTTAATAATTATAATCAGATCAAAATAGTAATTGGCAAATATCCCTTAGCTTGTTATGGCAAAATCGCTGGGTAAAATTTTAATAATATTTTTTCTTTCTTTAGTTCAAAGTGTTGGAGCGCAGGTTTTAGATACCTTGGATGAAAATACATTGGATGTTTTCAAGGATAAGCGAAGTGTTGGGGATAGGTTTGATTATTTTTTCAATACACTACACCGATATAATGAAAACTCCGCCTATGATTGGTTGGATGAGGTTAAACTTTATTTAAACTCCGCAGAGAAGTCTGGAGATTCTACAGCCATAAATGACTATAAGCTCATGCAGTCTCAAATTTATTATGATTTGGGAGACTACGATAAAAGTGTGGCTATAGCTAATGACCTGTATTCAGTGAAAGATAAACTCGATCTGAAGACAAAGAGGTTTATGTTAGATCTTATAGATAATAACTATTCCAAATTACAACTGTATGGAAAGCAGGTTGAGATCAGACAGGAGAAAAGAGATTTAGGTTTCTCCGAGAATATTACATTTTATGATATTTATTCCAATCTGGGTTTGCATAGAAAAGCCATGGAAGATTACATCATGGATATGAAAAAGACTATTGATAACAGTGATCTCTACGGTCTTTCAGAATACAATAATAATGTAGGTCGGTATTTACTTCTGGACAAATCTTCCTCGGTTGCGTTAAGTAATTTTAAAAAAGCTAAGGGTTATATAGACGTATATTTAAATGATGTCACCCAGGTAAAGACGGAGAAAGAATTACAGGATGCCAAATTATTAAAAGGCACTATAGAAGGTAATATTGGAAAGTCCTATTTGCAACTAAAACAATTTGAAGAGGCATTACCGTATTTGGAAAACAGTATCGGTTTAATAAAGGAAAATAATATCGGTCAGTATTCTGAAGATGTGATAGAAAATAGTTTGGCTCTTGCAGATTGTCACCTGCAACTAGAAAATTTTCAAAAAGCAAAGGATATTTTAAATGAAACTCTCAATCCCATTAAGATAGAACATATTATTAAGAATAATAGATTACTGGCTGCATATTACGACAAGATCGAGGATTATAAAAATGCAAGTATTTACTTGAAGAAAAATGTAAGGATTGCCGATTCTATTAATATCAATGACTCCTCACTTAAAAAACAGCAACTTTCTACAGTTGCAAAATATGAAATTGAGAATTCGAAGCGAATGATAGATGCACAAAAGCTGGAAATGGAACGTGCAAGAAATGAAATGCAGGCTAAGGATGAGCAAATAAACCTGGTTTTTATTTCTTTGATTTTTACACTTTTGGGTTTTGCAGGATTAGTTTATGCTTATTTAAAAAGTATTAAGAATCAACGTCTGATTGCTCAACAGAAGCATATAATTGAAACTTCTCTGGTGGAAAAAGATTCTCTACTTAAAGAAATCCATCATCGCGTTAAAAATAACCTGCAAATGGTATCGAGCCTTCTGAGTTTACAAACCAAAAATACCCGAAGTAAAGCGGCTATTGAAGCTCTTGAGGAAGGTAAGAGCAGGGTAAAGGCTATGGCTTTGATACATCAGAAGTTGTATCAAAATGATGACTTATCTGTAATTGAAATGCAGGGTTATATAGAAAGCTTGGTTAATAGTGTACAATCTGTATTCAAAAAAGGTGGACATAGCATTAATATAACTATTGATGCCGAAGGGGTTGAATTGGATATTGACAGGGCCATACCCTTTGGATTAATACTAAATGAGCTGGTATCCAATTCTTTTAAATATGCATTTCCTGAGGATGATGAAAATGGTAAAATATATATCCACCTTAGAAAAAATGGCGACCAGGGATTCTTTGAATATACTGATAATGGTGTGGGACTCGATGAAGAATCTGAAGAAAGGGCCAATTCATCTATGGGGATTCGTTTAATGAAGCGCTTGGTAAATCAATTACAATCTACATTAAATATTGATAAAAATACAGATGGTGTTCGTTTTTGGTTCAATTTTAAATAAATTTGAACTTCTAATTGTTACATCATGAAAATTACTTTTTTAGGGCATGCATCCTTATTAGTGGAGGTCGGCCAATTCAAGATTTTAGTCGATCCGTTCATTTCAGCAAACGAGAAAGCAGCCGGAAAGGTTGATATAGAAGATTTGAATCCAGATTATATCCTTGTTACACATGCTCATCAGGACCATATCCTGGATGTAGAAGCCATTGCTAAAAGATCTGATTCGGTAATTGTTAGTAATTATGAGATTGCAATGCATTATCAGGCCAAAGGATTCAAGGTACATCCAATGAATCATGGCGGAAGCTGGAATTTTGACTTTGGAAAAGTAAAATATGCGAATGCCATACATACTTCTTCCTTTCCTGACGGTTCATATGGCGGACAGCCCGGTGGCTTTATTATCTCCTCTGGAGGCAAGCAACTATACATTGCCGGAGATACGGCTTTGACGGCAGACATGAAATTAATTCCTTTAACCTATAAATTAGACCTGGCAATTTTACCCATTGGAGATAATTTCACTATGGGTATTGAAGATGCAGTTTTGGCAGCAGATTTTGTTTCTTGTGATACAGTGTTGGGATATCATTATGATACTTTTGGTTATATAGAAATCGACCACAAGAAGGCTCGGGAAGAATTTACGAAAGCAGGTAAAAAGTTGCATCTGTTGCCAATAGGGGAGGCAATTACAATTTAATTATCTGTACTGGCTTTTCGGTACTATTTTATGTAATAGCTTTGTATAGAATCTTGAGATAAATACCTTTAATTTCTTTACCTCCAATTAATGCATTTCTCTTTAACTGAGATGAGCTGTTTTTTATTCCGGGCCGATAAATAAGCTTATAGTCTTTAAGGCTTAATTCAGAGGCCAGAGCTTCTCCAATGCCGGAGGAAGCTCCGGTTAACCATATTATTTTATTTGTATTTCCCTCCATTCTCTAATTTTTAGATTGAAAATATAGTTAAATTTAGCACCAATTCATATGGACGCTTTTTACAAGAAATACAATTTGAACTTTAAAAGACCAAGTGGTACGTCGAGGGGCATACTAAAGCAAAAAGAAACCTGGTTTTTAGTTCTGAAGGATAAAGGAAAATCTGGCATTGGAGAATGCGGATTGTTCAGAGGCCTGAGTATTGATGATGTACCTGAATATGAAGACAAAATTTCCTGGACCTGCTCACATATTCATTTGGGTAAAGAAAGACTTTTAGAAGATTTAAAGGAATATCCAAGCATCAGGTTTGGAGTGGAACAGGCTTTCACTTCTCTGGCATCTGAAAACCCCTTTGTGCTTTTTCCTTCTGCATTTACCAAATCTAAAGCAGCCATTGATATTAATGGCTTAATTTGGATGGGTGATGAAGAATTCATGCAAGATCAAATAACTGAAAAAATACGGTCGGGATTCAGTTGTGTTAAAATTAAAATAGGGGCAATTGATTTTAATACGGAATTATCGTTATTGACTTCCCTGAGAAAGAAGTATGGTAAAGAAGAAATAGAACTTCGGGTAGATGCCAATGGGGCATTTAAAGTGGATGAGGCCTTGAATAAAATCATTAAATTAGCAGCCTGCGATATACATTCTATTGAACAGCCTATTCAACACGGATTTTCCATGGAAATGAAGCATCTTTGTGAAAGTTCACCACTGCCAATAGCTCTTGATGAGGAATTAATTGGCCATCATACCGTAACGGAAAAGGAAACTATGCTACAAACCATTATGCCACACTATATAATTTTAAAACCAAGCCTTTTAGGTGGGTTTAAGGCTTGCAAGGAATGGATTGATATAGCCGCAAAATTGGGCATAGGCTGGTGGGTTACCAGTGCATTGGAAAGTAATATTGGCCTTAACGCCATTGCGCAGTGGACGTATATTCTAAATAACAAAATGGTCCAGGGATTAGGTACCGGGACTTTATTTACTAATAATTTTGATAGCCCACTCGAAATACAAAAAGGAAAATTAAACTACAACAACAATTCAAACTGGGAACAGAATATAATAAATAAATTATGTACATAGAACAAGGTTATAAAGGATTGCATGAACTATGGAGGTATGCCGTGGGAGTATTAATTATTTTCATTGGTTGGCAATTTATTGGTTCAGCTCCCTTGGTTTTAGCTCTATTGGCAAAAGCAATGGAGTCTGGAGATTTCCCAACAGACATACCCGGTATTTCCAATTTATTGGGTTCTAATCTGTTTCTTTTTCTTATGCTGTTGACATTTGTTATAGGATTTCTGGCCCTTTATTTTACTGTAAAGTTTTTACATCAACAAAGCTTCCTTTCCTTAACTACATCCAGGAAAAAAATAGATTGGAAAAGGGTAGCTTTTACATTTGTCCTATGGGCTGTAATTTCAGTGATATTCATAGGGTTGGATATCTTTTTATCACCAGAAGACTATATATATAATTTTCAGCCAGGTCCATTTTTAGTATTGCTGCTTATCGCTCTTATTCTTATTCCTGTTCAAACCAGTTTTGAAGAGTATTTTATTCGTGGTTATTTAATGCAAGGACTCGGTATTGCCGCAAAAAATAGATGGGCACCACTACTTGGTACCTCCCTAATTTTTGGGTTGTTACATATATTTAATCCGGAAGTGACTAAAATAGGATATGGAGTAATGGTTTTTTATATTGGGACCGGCCTGTTTTTAGGTATTCTTACCCTTATGGATGAAGGTTTAGAATTGGCCCTGGGTTTTCATGCCGCAAATAATTTAACGGCCGCACTTTTGGTTTCTGCAGATTGGACCGCTTTCCAAACTAATTCTGTATATAGGGATATTTCTGAACCTGAAATTGGTTTGGAGGTTTTTGCCCCTGTTTTTATTGTTTATCCTATTATGCTTCTTATTTTATCTAAAAAGTACGGGTGGACCAATTGGAAAGAACGTCTAACCGGCAAAGTTTTACCCCCTATAGAATTGGATGAACAACCTAATAATTAAGTAGATGCAAGTAAAAATACATAAACAATTTAAACTTAATGACCATAGTTTGACGGAAGAGGAGTTAAAAGAGGTAGCCTATAGTTTAATTAAGGAAGGAGCAGATTTTGAAAAGGAAATAGGAGACTTTCTATTAGATTGGTTGTCACCCGATTCTGAGCTCACAATACGGACATCAGGCTCTACAGGGACTCCTCTGGGGATAGCGTTAAAAAAAAGACATATGGTAAACTCTGCCAGGGTTACTGGCGAATATTTCGGGTTAGAAGCCGGTGACAGGGTTTTACTATGTTTATCTACGGGATACATTGCAGGCAAGATGATGGTCGTTAGGGCAATGGTTCTGGGTTTAGAGCTAGATTTTGTTGCTCCCACTTCAAGACCTTTGGATGGAGTAAATAAGTCCTATAAATTTGGTGCTATGGTACCTCTTCAATTGGAATCTTCAATAAATAAATTAAATCAGTTTCAGACGGTCATAGTTGGGGGAGCTCCTGTTTCTTACCAATTAATGAAATTGATTGCCGATAGCAATACAAAGATTTTTGAAACTTATGGGATGACTGAGACCATTACTCATGTTGCTGTCAGGCCATTGAGTCAATATGATGCCGGGTCAGATCATAAAGCTTTTGAAATATTACCGGATATAGCTATTTCTCAGGACGACAGAAAATGTCTGGTAATAAACGCCCCAAATATTAGCGATGACCCTGTAATCACTAATGATATTGTAGAATTGATCTCGGAAAAAGAATTCCTTTGGCAGGGACGATTTGATAACGTTATTAATTCGGGGGGTATCAAACTAATTCCTGAGCAAATTGAACAAGAGCTGACTTCGTTAATCCCGTCAAGATTTTTTGTTAGTGCTTTGCCAGACTTAAAGTTGGGACAGAAGTTAATTTTAGTTGTTGAAGGTGAAAAAATAGACGGACTTCAGGAAATAATTTCTAAAGCTGATTTGGAGAAATTTGAATTACCAAAAGAAATATTTTACGTTTCAGCTTTTAAAAACACAATGAATGGCAAGATTATAAGGGAAAAAAGTTTGTCTTTAATAAAAAGTTGATATTATTCAAAAGCCTGAGAATACTAATTTTAGTAATTGCCATGATCATAAGGTATTATGAGAGACGACGCTGAGAATTATCCCCTTAATCCCAACATGGTTTATGCGATTGAATTGAATACTACAATTAACGTTCCGGAATGGAAACGAGATATCAGGATCACATTAGAAGAACCGGGCTTCCACGGGGAATAAGATTTTCGATACATCAATAGACGGCAGACAGAGTTATTACAGATACCCAGGTTAACCAAATATTCAGGTAATTAAACCTGTAAAACACCCATATTAAATGCTTTTTCGATAGGGGCATGGTTTGCTGCTTCTATACCCATGGAAATCCAATTACGAGTTTCTAATGGATCTATAATAGCATCCGTCCATAAATGTGCTGCCGCGTAATATGGGGATATTTGTCTATCATATCTTTTCTTTATTTCATCAAAGAGTTCGGCTTCTTTTTCAGGAGTTATTTTCTCTCCTTTCTTTTTTAAAGAGGCCTTTTCTATCTGTAACAGTACTTTTGCCGCAGAATTCCCGCTCATTACTGCAAGTTCGGCGCTTGGCCAGGCTAAGATAAGCCTTGGATCATAGGCTTTTCCACACATGGCATAATTTCCGGCTCCATAACTATTTCCAATAATCACGGTAAATTTAGGGACAACGGAATTACTAACTGCATTTACCATTTTGGCCCCGTCCTTTATTATTCCACCGTGTTCACTTTTGCTACCCACCATAAACCCTGTCACATCCTGAAGGAAAACGAGAGGTATTTTTTTTTGATTACAATTTGCAATAAATCTTGTGGCCTTATCTGCAGAATCTGAATAAATAACTCCTCCAAATCGCATTTCACCTTTTTTGGTTTTCACTACTTTTCGTTGATTTGCCACAATACCTACAGCCCATCCGTCAATACGCGCATAACCTGTCAGGATTGTTTTCCCAAACCCTTCTTTATATTGCTGAAACTCCGAGTTGTCTACAAGACGTTTAATTATTTCGAGCATATCGTATTGTTCTGTCCTGGATCCAGGTAAAATACCATAAATGTCTTCCTGTTTTTCTGCAGGTTTTATTGATTTAATTCTATTAAATCCGGCTGTATTGGGAATCCCTATCTTATCAATCAGGTTTTTGATAGTATTAAGGGCATCTTTATCATCCTTTGCCTTATAATCAGTTACGCCGCTTATTTCACTATGCGTTACAGCTCCTCCGAGAGTTTCATTATCAATATCCTCCCCTATAGCTGCTTTAACCAGATAGCTGCCAGCTAAAAATATACTACCGGTTTTATTCACAATCAGAGCTTCATCACTCATAATAGGTAAATAAGCGCCTCCTGCTACACAACTCCCCATAATAGCGGCGATTTGTACAATACCCATACTGCTCATTATCGCGTTGTTTCTGAAAATGCGGCCAAAATGTTCTTTGTCGGGAAAAATTTCATCCTGCATTGGGAGATAAACCCCTGCACTGTCTACCAAATAAATAATTGGAATTCGGTTTTCTATAGCAATTTCCTGAGCTCTAAGATTCTTTTTAGCCGTAATCGGGAACCAGGCACCCGCTTTTACTGTAGCGTCATTTGCAACAACAATACATTGTTTACCCTTAACAAAACCTATTTTCACTACAACTCCTCCAGAGGGGCATCCACCGTGTTCCTCGTACATATTATCTCCCGCAAATGCGCCAATTTCTATCGAATTACTTTTGTCATCCAATAAGTAATCTATACGCTCTCTTGCAGACATTTTCCCTAATTCATGCTGCTTTTCAATGCGGCTTTGACCACCACCTAATTTTACCTTGGCAAGCCTTTTCTTCAGCTCAGATATAAGTAATTTATTTCGATCTTCGTTCTTATTGAAGTTTATATCCATTCTCTATATTCAATTTCTTTAACAGGGTTAAAGATAAGGAGTAATATTGATTAACTTTAACAAAATTCAACAGTAAGATATGAAAGAGAAAATTCGTTGGGGAATAGTGGGATTAGGCAATATAGCTCAAAAATTTGCGGATGATTTAAAATTACTAGCTGATGGGGAACTCACCGCAGTTGCCTCAAGAGATATTCAAAAAGCCAACCGATTTGGTGAATTAAATAATGCCAAATATGCATTTGGGAGTTATCAGGAGTTATTTAATTGTTCAGAGGTAGATGTAGTTTACATTGCCACACCACATACTTCTCATGCCGAGTTGAGTATCATGGCCATGAATGCAGGGCGAAATGTACTTTGCGAAAAACCTATGGGAATAAATAGTGGAGAGGTTGAAAGTATGATTGCTTCCGCGAGAAAAAATAAGGTTTTTTTGATGGAAGCCCTTTGGAGCAGGTTTAACCCTTCAATAAGAAAGGTAAAAGAATTGATAGACGGGGGTATAATCGGCGACATAGGTTACTTAAATGCGGATTTTGCCTTTTATGCTCTTGACAGGGATGAAAAAGGCAGGCTTCTAAATCCGGAATTGGCCGGGGGATCCCTATTGGATATTGGGATTTATCCTATTTTTTTGGCATATCTTATTTTAGGATTTCCTGAAAAAATTCTGGCCTCTTCTAAAATATATAAAACCGGGGTAGATATCCAAACCTCTATGATATTTGATTATCCAAATGCACAGGCCATATTGTATAGCGGACTAACCTCTAATTCAGAAATGAAGGCAGAGATTTCCGGTTCTGAGGGAACTGTGTATTTAACCCCCAGATGGCACGAAACACAGGAGTATTCTGTTGAAAAAAATGATAAATTAGAAAAAGTTCAATTACCCACTAGAGGAAAAGGCTTTGAGTATGAAATAGAAGAAGTTCAGCAATGTTTAAGAAAAGGTAAGATAGAAAGTGACTTATGGTCTTTGAAACATACCTATGATTTAATTACAATTATGGACGATATTAGGAAACAAACGGGGGTTGTCTTTCCCTTTGAACAATAAAAGTTTAAGCATTTACTTTGAAAAATTCTTATAAAATTTCCGATATTTGAAGTCCAACTAAACTAACTAACATGGGAATGAACAAGAATACGGTCCTAGCCTGGGCTACTTTTATAATGATTTTTGTCGGCTTCGGACTTATAGCCCTTGGCGCATTTCGTTACGACGATGTGGCCGGATGGGGGTTTGCGTCCGTAGGCATTGGTTTCTTTGCCATAGCCTGGGTGTTTAATGCATTAAAAGGGAGGGTTTGAGCCTTTTTATATCCCATAATATTTCTTTATTTATCAACAGGTTTTATGACTTTTTGATATATTATTATTCAAAAAACACATTAAATTTATGTCTGATGATAAGAAGGTGATTTTCTCTATGTCCGGGGTTACCAAAACCTATAAGAATGCCAATACTCCCGTTCTTAAAAATATTTATTTAAGCTTCTTTTATGGGGCCAAAATAGGAATACTCGGTCTTAATGGTTCGGGTAAGTCCACATTACTTAGAATAATAGCTGGTGTAGACAAGAATTATCAGGGAGATGTAGTGTTTTCACCAGGTTATAAGGTTGGCTATTTGGAGCAAGAACCATTACTTGATGAAAATAAGACAGTATTGGAAATAGTTAAGGAGGGCGTCGCGGAAACTGTTGCCATCCTGGATGAATACAATAAGATTAATGATATGTTTGGGTTGCCTGAAGTTTATGAAGATGCGGATAAAATGCAGAAACTAATGGACAAGCAAGCGGGTCTGCAGGATAAAATAGATGCTTCTAATGCCTGGGAACTCGACACCAAACTTGAGATTGCTATGGATGCTCTCCGGACTCCTGAAGCAGATATGAAAATTGCTGTGCTCTCCGGTGGTGAGAGAAGGCGGGTGGCTTTGTGCAGGTTACTTTTGCAGGAACCCGAAATATTATTGCTCGATGAGCCAACCAACCACTTGGATGCGGAATCTGTTCATTGGTTGGAACACCATCTGGCACAATATAAAGGAACTGTAATTGCAGTAACTCATGACCGTTATTTCCTGGATAATGTTGCAGGCTGGATTCTGGAGTTAGATAAGGGAGAAGGTATTCCATGGAAGGGAAATTACAGTAGCTGGCTTGATCAAAAATCCAAACGTCTTGCACAAGAAAGTAAACAGGCTTCTAAACGCCAGAAAACACTTGAACGGGAATTAGATTGGGTACGTCAGGGTGCCAAGGGCAGGCAGGCTAAGCAAAAAGCAAGACTCAAGAATTATGACAAATTATTAAGTCAGGATCAAAAACAACTTGATGAAAAGTTAGAGATCTATATTCCAAATGGCCCTCGTTTGGGGACCAATGTAATTGAAGCTGAAAATGTAAGCAAGGCTTTTGGTGATAAATTACTTTACGAAGATTTGAATTTTAAATTGCCACAGGCCGGAATAGTTGGAGTAATTGGACCTAATGGGGCCGGTAAAACTACCATTTTTAAAATGATCATGGGTGAGATAGCTCCGGACAAAGGTGAATTTATTGTCGGCGAGACGGCCAAAATAGCTTATGTAGATCAAAGTCATTCAAATATTCAGAAAGATAAGTCCATCTGGGAAAACTTTAGTGATAGTCAGGAATTGGTTATGATGGGGGGTAGACAGGTTAATTCCAGGGCATATTTAAGCCGGTTTAATTTTTCCGGAAGCGAGCAGAATAAAAAAGTAAATATGCTCTCAGGTGGAGAGCGCAATCGATTACATCTTGCAATGACTCTAAAGGAAGAAGGCAATGTTTTATTATTGGATGAGCCTACAAATGACCTTGATGTAAACACATTACGTGCATTAGAGGAAGGTTTAGAAAATTTCGCTGGTTGTGCCGTCGTAATTTCCCACGATCGCTGGTTTCTGGATCGTGTTTGCACGCATATTCTCTCCTTTGAAGGGGATTCACAAGTATATTTCTTCGAAGGTTCTTTCACAGAGTACGAAGAAAATAAAAAGAAACGTTTAGGTGCAGATATTATGCCTAAAAGAATAAAATACAAGAAGTTAATCCGGTAAAATTTTACTGTTTTTTATCGTCCTTTCTTAAAAATCATCATGAGGGTACCAGTCCAGCTGTATCACACTTATTTCTGGATTGCCTTTATTTACCAAGTCTTTAAATTTATTTACATCACTCACATCCGGCCTGCCCCGGTAATGATAAGGATAAACTTCTTGTGGTTTAAATTCTAGCACGGCATCTGCAGCGTTTTCTTCATTCATAGTATAAGGCATGTTCATGCAAATAAATGCTTTGTCTATTTTTTTTAATGCGCGCATTTCAGGGATGTCTTCGGTATCACCAGAGAAATAAATACGTTGACTGTCCAAATTCAAAATATAGCCATTTCCCCTTCCTTTTTGGTGAAATGCCTTAGCTTCTTCCCTCAAATTATACATAGGAATGGCTTCAACGGTAATACCAAATCGTTCTTTTGAATCCCCATTATTTAAAACATCTATCTGAGGTGTAAACTTTGATGGGATTTTATCTGCTACAGCCTGTGGAACCATAATCTTTGCATTGGAAGTATTTAGTCCCTCAAGCGTTTCCACGCTAAAATGATCTCCGTGCACGTCTGTGATCAGAATTAAATCGGGCTGCTTTTGGGTTTTGAAAACCTCAGCTCCCCCAACAGGGTCAACATAAATGGTTACATCTTTCCACTCCAATAGGGCAGTTGCGTGAGCTATAGGAATTATTTTAATTTGAGATTGAGCTTCAGGCGGCAGCAGTACTTGTTCACCATATCGAGGTTTTGAATCAAGATTGGGTCCTGTTTTTGACTTTTCTTTACATCCGGTTATAAATAAAATGCAAATAAAAATAATTGGAATTATGAAGTTCTTCATGGAATGGACTTAAGTCAAGATCGTTGTGTTTAACTTAAAGATATCTAATATTTGATTAATATAAAACAAGCTTCATTTTTATATTGCTTCTTACATAAGGTGTATCCTTTTCCATGACTACTTCCCGAAAGCCAAACTTTTTATAGATATAAATGGCAGGTTCCAGGATAGTATTTGAATACAGAAGTAATTCTTTCCAATTTTGACTTTTGGCAAAAGCAATTCCATGCACCATAAGTTTCTGTCCAATTTTTTGCCCTTGATAAGACTGGTCAACAGCCATTTTACCAAGTTCATATATGGAGTCCTTTAACTTAATCATTGAATAACAGCCTACAATTTCCGAGTCTATCTCTGCAAAAAATATATATCCACCTTTGTCAATGATACTGCTTTTACAATTTTCCAGTAGTTCAACATCTTTAGGTTCAACATAAAAGTGCTTCTCCAACCAGGATAAATTCAGATCTCTGAAGTATTTGGCAAGGCCCGGTCTAAAAGGGATGATTTTCAAAGACATTATTAGAATTCTAATTTTGAGCTAACTAGAGTTTATATTAGGTTGTACTTGTTAAAATTATTTAATTATTTTTTTGAAATAAAAATCTAAAAACAAATCTATACCGTATATAGACTTATACAAACAAATACTATTAAAAAGTAAAAAAGCTTAATTAACATTTACATTATGACTGAAACAAAAAGTAACAACGGATTAAAAGTAATAGCTGGTTTATTGGCTGTAGTCCTATTAGGTACTATTATTTACACTGTTAGTCTTTATCAGGATAAGAAAAAGACCACCGTAGCTCTTACTCAGGAAAAAGATCTTGTAGTGGAAGATTTGAACAGCTTAAAGTCTGAATATGACAAAGCAATCTTGGAAAGCAATGCCACAAATGAAGAATTGGTAGGTGCAAGGGATAGAATTGCAAAGTATATTGACTCTGTTAAAACTATGAAAGCTGATATCGCTTCCCTTTCAAGATACAGAAGACAGGTTAATGTTCTTAAGGAAGAAAGAGAGCAATTACTGCGTCAGGTAGATTCTTTGACTAAGTCTAATACGTTTATTGCAATGCAAAGGGATAGTACTTTTGTTGAATTGGAAAAACAAACAGTATTCAACGATTCACTGGTAGTACAAAATACTCAGTTGGCAGATGTTGTTGAAAAAGGTTCCGCTTTAAATTTATCTTCTTTTACAGTCGATGCTGTAAGAGAGCGTAATAATGGTAAATTAGTATCTACATCCAGAGCAAAAAGTACAGACAAATTTAAAATCTGTTTTACTGTTGCTGATAACGTAATAGCTGAAGCAGGAGATAGACAATTCCTTGTTGAGGTTTTAGATCCTCAAGGTAATGTTATAGGAGGAGGAATGTCTAAATCTAGTGAGGACGGTGCATCTGTATCTTATAGCAAGGAAACCGATTTCTACTACGAAAATAATGATTTGGATGTATGTGACTTTATAAACAAACCATCTGGTGATTTCCAAAAAGGAAATTACATGGTAAATGTATATGACGACAAACTTAAATTACTAGGAACATCTAAGTTCGCATTGAAGTAATAAACACTATCCATTAATAAAAAAAAGGGTCAAGCTTTGGTTGGCCCTTTTTTTATTGAAATAATTCTATACTCAATATAACTACCTGGTGTTGAAGGCAAATCCTCAAGAGTTGCTCCATCTTTCTTCTAATGATAATTATAATTTCAATCAAGCAAGTTGAGAGGAAGAGATTTCTATTTTAGACTACCTACCATATCCTCAGGTTTAACCCAATTATCATATTCTTCTTCAGTAACATACCCCAGGTTAACAGCTTCTTCCTTTAGGGTTGTCCCATTTTTATGTGCTGTATTTGCTATTTCTGCGGCTTTGTAATATCCAATTTTTGTATTTAATGCTGTTACAAGCATTAATGAATTGTTCAATAATTCTTTTATGACGTCGTGATTGGGTTCTATACCTACCGCACAATTTATATCAAAACTAATTGCGGCATCTCCTAAAAGTTGCGCCGACTGCAAAACATTAGAGGCCATTAGGGGTTTAAAAACATTTAACTCATAATGTCCCTGGGTGCCTCCTATTGTTACGGCAACATCATTGCCCATTACCTGCGCACAAACCATGGTAAGAGCTTCGCATTGCGTTGGGTTTACTTTACCGGGCATAATTGAACTTCCGGGTTCATTGGCGGGAATTATGATCTCACCAATTCCGGATCGTGGCCCGGATGCCATCATTCTAATATCATTTGCAATTTTATTCAGAGAAACTGCTAGTTGTTTTAATGCACCATGACTTTCGACCAGGGCATCATGTGATGCAAGGGCTTCAAACTTATTTGGAGCGGTTTTAAACTTAAGACCGGTAAATTCTGAAATATATTTGGCTACTAAAACGTCGTAGCCTTTAGGCGTATTTAATCCGGTACCTACTGCAGTGCCCCCTAATGCCAGTTCACTCAAATGATCTAAGGTATTTTCAAGTGCCCTTATCCCATGATCTATTTGAGAAACATAACCCGAAAATTCCTGTCCGAGTGTTAGTGGTGTTGCATCCATTAAGTGGGTGCGACCAATTTTAACCACATTATTAAATGCTGTTGATTTTTCATTGAGGGTATTGCGCAATTGTCTTATTCCGGGAATAGTAACTTCAACAATTTTTTTATAAATAGCAATATGCATTCCGGTGGGAAAAGTATCATTTGATGACTGCGATTTGTTAACGTCATCATTTGGTTGAATTGTTTTCTCTCCTTCACCAATCACTTTACCAGCCAATTCATGTGCTCTATTTGCAATAACCTCATTTACATTCATATTGCTTTGTGTGCCGGAGCCTGTTTGCCATATAACAAGAGGAAATTGGTCATTGTGATCTCCTGCGAGTATTTCATCACAAACATTGGCAATAAGATCTCTTTTTTCTATTGGTAATACCCCTAATTCACAATTGGTGTATGCCGCAGCTTTTTTTAAATAGGCAAATCCCATAATCACATCAAGAGGCATAGAAGCCGTAGGACCAATT
>Ga0265306_10000036_pt1 | contig 46134 bp, 38 predicted proteins | sample Helome_3_FD_192493 | JGI IMG/M metagenome (GOLD analysis project Ga0265306, IMG submission 192493) | Marine sediment microbial communities from subtidal zone of North Sea - Hel_20160420 (Illumina Assembly) | ecosystem: Environmental > Aquatic > Marine > Subtidal zone > Sediment ... | reverse complement strand
TATGCTGATTTCTATAGCTAACATCTTTATTTAATAAACCTAATTCGTCAAAACCCTTTCTAGCCTTTTTACTTAAATTCTCGTTATGAGCTGTAATTTCTTTCATCCCCATATCGTTCAGTATTCCCAATGCACATTTCAGGCTTCCAAAATTTAGACTATCCAGATGTCCTGGCTCAAAGTGTTTATTAAAGGGTATAGCACTCTTAGCGGTGAGAACGGCATTAGCGGAATTAAATCCAGTGGTTTTAATTGTGAATCTTCTTTTGGCTGAATCTTTAAATAACATAAATCCATTACCTGTTCCTGCCAACAGCCATTTATACCCACTCGCCCCTAATACATCGATCCCCGAGTTTTCAAAGTCCATTGCAAAAGCACCGCAAAATTGAGTGCCGTCTGCAATGATCAGAAGCTGTGGGAACTCTTTTTTTAATGATTTTAGGAAACCCAGGTCCACACGTATGCCGTTTATCCATTGAACTAAGCTAAGAGCCAATACCGTTATGGCATTAGTCCTGACTTTTTCTAAAATATTATTTTCTAACTTTTCATCTATTTCAGCATAAGAAATTTCAAAACCCCGACTTTCAAAAGGCCAATTAACGGAAGGGTAGTCATTTTTAAGTAGCAATATATGTTCTCCACTATCTAAGCCTTCCAGAAGTATATTCAGCCCTAAGGAAAAATTTGGAACCAAGGCCACCAGATCCCTCTTACAGTTAAAAAACTTTCCAACCATTTCTCTAGCTTCGCTTATTAAGCCTAAACTCTCAATTTTCAAAGAACTACCACCAATAAGATAATCCAAATCGTGATTTTGACGCCACTCCAAAAGCTCGTCGCTCAATAGACCATATGCGGCAGTATTTACATAAATACAATGGTTAAAGACAGGATACGATTTTCTATTATTTAGAATCATTGATAGTTAATGTAATTTTTGATTTACTGTATCTTTGTGTTTAAAGATAGCTATTAGAATGTTTTCCAAAAATAAAAGTGAGGCCACTATAGATAGAGAACAGCATGAACAGCTAGAGTATGCGCATAAACGAATTAAGCAAAAAAAAAATCTATACGTTCATTTTGTACTATTTCTTATAGGGAGTGTATTTCTTATTTTAATCAACAAAATATTAAAATACGGTGAGGAATATAACTGGTTTATATGGGCTATTACTTTTTGGGCTTTCTTGTTTGTTGTCCATATAGTAAATGTCTATGTCACCCAAAAGTTTATGGGGATTGACTGGGAACGTGAACAGCGTGAAAAATTAATCGCAAAACAAAGGCAGCGTATAAAGGAACTTCAAAACGAAATTGAAACCGATTTTCCGATGACTAATTATAAAAAAAAAGATTAGTGGGTAAAATTGTTATGATAGCTGCCATTGGAATGAATAATGCTTTAGGAAAGGATAATGATCTTCTCTGGCACCTTCCAAACGATTTTAAACGTTTTAAGCAATTAACAACTGGTCATAAAATTATAATGGGCAGGAAAACATTTGAAAGTTTTCCAAAACCACTTCCAAATCGGACGCATATAATTATTACACGAGACAGCAATTACAATCTGGATTTACCCTCATGTACTGTGGTTCATTCTATGGATGAAGCTTTGAAACTTGTTCATGATGACAACATATCCTATATTATAGGTGGTGGAGAAATCTATGATTTGGGGATGCCTCATGCCGATGTCCTGGAAATCACCAGAGTCCATGAAACTTTTGAAGCTGATACCTATTTTCCGGAAATAGATGAAAAAATATGGAAACGGACCAAGGAGGAATTTCACTCAAGTGATGAAAGACATAATTACAACTTTACGTATCTCACTTACCAAAGACGGACACTATAGGGAAAAGTTATAATTTTCAATTTTACCCTTCGTACAAAACATATTAATTGCCAGGGATAAAGTTTATTTTGCCGGCAGGATGTTCAAAAGTTTAGATATTCGATTTGTTTTAATTCATTAATATCTTCCATAAAAGAAGTTAAGATCTCTGTATCCTTATTAGTATAAAACTGAATATTGCCAGGGGTTTTTTTAGGATTTTGGAGATTTTCTTTATTTAGAACCGCCATGGTTTGCTTTGCCACAGCGGCACCACAATCAATAATGTTCACATGAGGTGGTAATAATTCCCTTAAAACAGGAATTAAATAAGGATAATGTGTACACCCCAAAACAATATGATCCATATTTGCATCGAGCATAGGCTTAATATAGCTAGCCAATAATTGTTTGGTCTCAGTAGAATTTATTTTTCCAGCTTCAATCAATGGAACAAGGCCAATACCTTCCTTTTCAACTATGGTTATTTCGCCAGCATGATCCTTTGAGGTTTTTAAAAAGAGACTGCTGCTTAGAGTTCCTTTTGTTGCCAATACTCCCACCGTTCCTGTTCCGGAATTAAGGGCCGCCGGTTTAATAGCTGGCTCAATACCTATAAAAGGGACCTTGTAATTTTCTCGTAAATGTGATATTGCATTAGTGGTAGCTGTATTGCAGGCAACAACAATGAGTTTACAACCCCTTGCTAGCAAAAGTTCAGTGTTCTTAACACTTAAAGCAATTATTTCTTCTCTGGTTTTTTGACCATAAGGTGCATTCTTACTATCTGCGAGATAAATAGTATTCTCATAAGGCAATAGAGCATGTATTTCCTTCCATATGGAAGTACCTCCTACTCCAGAATCAAAAATACCTATGGGTTTTGCATTCATGTAAAATGCGGTTTACTATAAATAATTTTCGCTAACAAAGTTATACATTCCTAAAACAAGCATTCAGTTCGTAATAAGATATTATAAAACAACTTCTCCCAGTTACTCTATTAGTACTAGATTGCCTGTTGATCATAAAAGATTTGAAGTTTACTTCTCTTCAAAAAATATTAAACAAAAAAACTGTCCTTAAAAGGACAGTTTTAATGTTAAGTTATACAAAGTAAAAATTAAAATCCTAATTCCTGTTTTACTTCGGCTAAAAGATCCTTTCCTTTTGCAACAATTAAACCACCACCCTGGGTAGCATCTATCACATAATCATATCCTTGAGCAGCAGCTACTTTTTCTATGGCTGCTTTTGCCTTTATAGAAATGGGCTCAAATAATTCTGCTTGCTTTTTAGCTAATTCCTGTTGTGCCGCTTGTTGCGCGTCCCCAATATTTTTTTCAAAACCCTGAAGTTCCTGAGCTCTTTTTTGATTCTCTTCTTCAGATTTTGTAGTAGCTTCATTGGAGTACTGAGTATATTTATTCTTTAACTCTGTCATAGAACTTTCAATATCTGCCCTGTATGTTTCCTGTAGTTTTTGTAGCTCTGCCTGCGCTGCCTTCATTTCTGGCATCTCACCCAATAATTCTGTTACATTGATATGAGCGATTGTGCTTTGTGCATTTACAAAACTAGTAGCGGCTACTAATAAAACTATGGCTATTGCTACTTTTTTAAACTGTTTCATGATTTCTGAATTTACTATTTGAATGTTAATTTAATTAATTTCGAGTTTTAGTTTTTAGTGTCTTCGTTCTTTTCGATTACTTGTTTTCTTTCTTCTTCTTTTTCTTTCTTCTTAGCTTCCCGTTCTTCTAATAATTTATTTCTTCTTTCTTCATAAGCTTTTTTACGCTCTTCTCTTATCTTAAGTTGTTCTTCCCTACGTTCCTCGGCAGTTTTGATTCTTGTTTCTTGCGCCTGCTTTGCCATTTCTTGTCTCTCGAGAAGGGCATCACTTATTTCCTCTTCTTCCGGATCGCCTTCAAAGGTTTCTAACTGGCTTTTAGCCTTCGCCTTTGCTTTTGGTGCACTAACCTTCCTGGTCCGCGCTATTCCCCTCAATACTAATTCACTTATGTCATGTCTTTTTTGGGAGTACAACATTACAACATCCGCCGATTTATCAAAAATAAAATCGTACTTTTTATTGGACCCAATTTTTTGTACTTCATTAAAAACCTGGTCCTGTATAGGCTGAATTAACCTTTTCTTTTGCAGAACCAAATCTCCATTAGGCCCAAATCGATTTTGCTGGTATTCAAGCATTTCCTTTTCCAGAATTTGAATTTCTTCCTCTCGTTCAAGGATAAGTTCATTTGTCAACAACACTTTTTCTGCCATCAAATCCTTCTTCATTTGATCCACTTCGCTTTGCTTCTGCTCAATTTGTATTTTCCATCGTTGGACTTTATTTTCCAACTGCTCGCTTGCATCTCTGTATTCTTCAACATTTTCAAGAATATACTCCATGTCTACATAACCTATTCTTACACCCCGTTGCGAAAATGTGTTAGACCAAAGCAATAGACCTACAACTACTAAAAGAACTTTTGTCTTCATCATTTAATTCGTTTTATAACATAGAAAATATCGTGCCAAAAATACTAATTATTTTAAAATGAGTGGATTACACTAAAGTTTTATTGGAAAATATTTCGAGGTTAGAACTGTTGCCCTATAATAAAGTGTGTTTGCCATCCGCTTGGACCAGTGCCTGCGGACTGTGGACGGTCATCTTCATCGAAACCATAACCAAAGTCAATTCCCAATAGACCAAAGGCCGGCATAAATATGCGGACACCCACTCCGGCCGATCGTTTTAAAAGAAACGGATTATATTCCTGAAAATTGTTGAAATTATTTCCTGCTTCTAAAAAAGTTAAGGCATATATAGATGCAGAAGGCTTTAAAGTTAATGGATATCGAAGTTCCAGGGAATACTTATTAAATACAATTCCACCTTCTTGTTGCCCGGTAACAGGATTTATTGGCGTAATGGAATTATTCTCGTATCCTCTTAATTGAATGGTCTCCCTGCCATCTAAAGTAAAATTACCTCCAAGACCATCTCCTCCCATAAAGAATCGTTCAAAAGGTACTTCTCCCACAGCACTGTTATAACTTCCCAAAAAACCAAACTCAATATTTGTACGCAATACTAACTTACCAACTAATCGTGTATACCAATCTCCTTTAAATTTAATCTTAAAATACTCTAACCATTCAAACCTCTCTTGCTGAATTGCCTCAATTTCTAGGGTTTCTTCCTGGGTCAAAGGACGTACCTGACTGATTTCACCAAGCTCAATACCTCTTTCTTTTAAAGCTGCATAGTCCGTATCGCTAAAGAGAGAATAAGGAGGGGTTAACTTGGCAGTAACTTCAAAAATAGACCCGGATAAGGGAAAAATTCTTCCGGGGCCTGCTGAACTCCTGGATATTCCCAAAGTGTAGGCAAGGGAATTAGATTTACCATTACCAAATTGAAAAAGACCGGAATTGTAGTTTTGAAAATCATATAACTGATATCCCAATGAATGAGATATTGTAAAAAAATCATCTGGCCATTGCAATCTCTTCGCAAGTCCAACAGAAACACCTGTTATGGAATATTGCTGATCTTTATTTACCTGAACCCTGCCAGAGCTGTCAAAAGATGCTAAGAACTGCTGAGTCCTGGAAAACGACATATTAAACCTAACTGGTTTTTTACCTCCAAGCCAGGGTTCTGAAAAGTTAAGACTATATACTCTGAATGTTCTACTGGCTTGCAAACGCAATGCAAATGTTTGCCCATCACCCATAGGAACCGGTTTATAGGCTTTCGGATTAAATATGTTTTTTATAGAAAAGTTATTAAAAGACAAGCCAAGGGTACCAATAAATCCGCCGCCGCCATAACCTCCTTGTAACTCTATCTGACTCGATCCGGATTCCACAAGGCTATACTTCAAATCAACCGTCCCCGCATTAGGATCCGGGTTTAAAATATCAGGTTTTATTTGCTCGGCATCAAAAAAGCCGAGTTGCCCCAATTCCCTAACACTGCGAACAATGTTGTCTTTACTGTATTTCTGTCCGGGACGAGTTCTTAATTCTCTATATATGACATGATCATTGGTTTTGTCATTCCCTTCAATATAGACATGATTTAAAAAAGTCTCCTTTCCTTCAATAATCCTGATCTCAAAATTTATAGTATCGTTCTGTGCGGATACTTCAACCGGATTTATTTGTGAGAACAAATAGCCATTATTCTGATAGAGGTTTGTGATATCTTCAGCATCAGGTTTACTTTCATCCGCAATGCGTTCTCTCAGAAGTACGCCATTGTATGTTTCTCCTTTTTTAATACCCAAAACCCTATTTAGCTGACGATCAGTATAAACTGAATTTCCTACAAAATCTATTTTCCCAAAATAGTATTTATTCCCCTCCTCAACTTTAATATCTATATTTATTTTCTTGGCACTGACTATGGTAATTGAATCTGAAATCACTCTGGCATCTCTGTAACCTTTCTCAGCAAATTTATCGACCATTGCGGCGAGATCTTCCCTATAGTCAGCTTCAATAAATTTTGATTTTTTCCAAACCCTGCCAAATTGAGCTTTCTTAGTATTCTTCAGTGCTTTGCGAAGCTGTTTGTCAGAGAGCATTTTATTACCCTCAATAGTAATATTTTTAATCTTAACCTTATCCCCTATTTTGATATTAACCACCATGCTTTCGGCATTGGTGTCTGATGTATCTACAGCCGTAGCAATTGTAACCTTGGCATTTAGATAGCCATCTTTTTTATATTTATTCTCAATATAGTTTCTGGTATTGGAAATAAAACTCTCCGTTACCTTTTTTCCTTTTTTAAGGTCTGTTTCTTTAATTATTTCATCAATTTTTTTCTTCTTAATCCCATAAACCGTAACCTTAGATAAAGTTGGCCTTTCCACTATATCAAGTTCCAGGAAAACCTTATCTCCGTCAATATTTGAGATATAGAATTTAATATCACTAAACAATTCAAGATCCCATAGCTTTTTAATTACCGCACTAATTTGATCACCAGGAACCGTAATCGGCTGGCCTTCCCTAAGTCCGGTAAATGTTTTGACCGTCTGCTCATTATAACTTTGCAATCCTTTAACTTCAATTCCCCCAAGTATATACTTTTTACCATTTCCATAGGTAGTTTCCTGAGCAGAACTGAAAGTAGTAAAAAGGAGTAGTAAAAATAAAATCAGAAGTTCAAGTGATATGAACTTATTCATATCGCTAGTTGAGTTGTTCGCTAGTTTTTCCAAATCTTCGTTCTCTGTGCTGGTAATTTTTTATAGCCTCTAACAAATGATGCTCTTTAAAATCGGGCCAAAATACATCAATAAAATATAATTCAGCATACGCAATCTGCCAAAGTAAAAAATTGCTAATCCTGTGTTCACCACTGGTCCGGATTAGCAAGTCTACGTCTGGTAAATTTCGCGTGTAAAGATGGTTATTAATAATGGTTTCATCAATATTTTCAGGAGAAATTATATTATTTTTAACTTTGACACTAATGCTTTGAATAGCATTTTTAATCTCTTCTCTCGAACCATAACTTAGAGCAAGAGTCAGAGTCATTGTTGAATTCTGACTTGTCTTGGCCATTACTTCATTAAGTTCTGCGAGTGCCCTGGAGGGAAGAGATTCAATATTGCCAATAGCATTTAGTTTAATATCATTCTCATTAAGAGTAGGAAGTTCTTTTTTTAAGGATGATACCAATAATTTCATTAAGGTATCAACTTCTATTTTAGGTCGTTTCCAGTTTTCTGTAGAAAAGGCATATAGAGTAAGGTATTTAATTCCAATCTTAGAACAGTTTACAGCTACATCACGAACTGCTTTAACACCATGCTCATGACCAAAAACACGTAGTCGTCCTTTTTGTTTTGCCCATCTGCCATTACCATCCATTATAATAGCCAGATGTTTTGGAAGTTTCCCGTTTTTTAAATCATCATTAGTGTTCATCATAAGTGTTACTCAAAACAATCGGAACATGGTTTTCTACCAAAGGTATAAGTTAATGTAATTCCTGAGAAAACGTACCAATCATCACTAAAAATATTTCCAAATGCAAACTGTTCAAAATTAGATCCTTCCGGATTACTGCCATCTAAATTGTCAGTAAAAGTGAATCGTGCACCAATTTCTGCACCTATAATCAAAAACTGCGACAACCTTGCCTTGATACCAACGGTCATTGGAATGGCAAAAGCACCATCTTTTTGATCTAAATCCTGCACCTGCCCCGCATCAAAATATTTATACCCATATCGGAAATACGTAATACCGGTATACAAATATGGGGTAAATGCAGGTCCCAATTTATGTAAATTATATTCAACAAAATTAAATTCTAGTCCTGCAGAAGCCTCTATCACAGAATTATCCATCTTATAGGCCCTTTGGCGTCTGGAGGAAATACTTGATTTTGAATCATCGGCCGTAAACTTTCCATAAATTACGCTAGCTCTCCAAGCATAACGTTTACTTTTATTCCACTTAAAAATACCGCCAAAAGCCGGACCCGAAGGTGCTATATAGTTTGTTCTGCCAACATCTCCAATATTATTGGTACCCCCCGCATAAACTCCAATTTCATAAGTTTGGGCATTTATCAAGCCAAATCCAAGTAATAGAAAAACAACAATAAACGCTCTCATTAAATTCAAAAGTTTGCAAATATAATTAATATAGTATTTTACAACTAATATCTTATATACCCCTATTTACCTTTGATAAACAGTATTTGCAGTTTTTTATTGTTTTAAGGAAGTATCTAATTCCGCTTATCCTGACCCCATAGCAATTTGTTTCTAATGGTTTCCAAAAAGCTCTCAGAAGCGTAGGCAATCATTTTTATGGTAAATGCGGCTTTTTTAACGGTAATTTCTCTACCATTTTCTATAGTGGCGATTCGTGAATCTAATGAAACAAGATAATTTACTTCGCGTCCCGAAACTTTTAATCTGATGATTGTGTCGTCTGAGATAACCAGGGGTCTTGCATTTAAATTATGGGGGGCAATTGGGGTAATTACCAGTGATTGTACTCCCGGCATTATTACGGGGCCTCCACAACTCAAAGAATAGCCTGTAGATCCTGTTGGCGTTGCTACTATAAGCCCATCTGCCCAATAAGAAGTTAAATATGCATTATTAAGATGTGTTTCCACAGTTATCATTGAAGTAGTATCCTTCCTGCTTACAGATACTTCATTCAATGCATAATTCATATCCCTGAATTCTGGGATATCAAAATCGGCATGCACCTCTACCAAACTACGTTCGACTATCGAATACGCCCCCGATACAAATTCGGTAACAACTCTTCTGACTTCTTCCTTTTTTAAAGTGGATAGAAAACCAAGTCTTCCCGTATTTACCCCAACTATGGGAATTCCCAAATCACGAATATATGTAATAGCTCTTAAAATAGTTCCATCCCCTCCAAAGCTAACAAACATTTCAAAAGACGGATCCAAACCTACTTCACGATCGAAAGTGTTGTAACTTGTTATTTGTCTTGATGCAGACAATTGAGCGTAAAAGTTCGACTCAATATATACTTCTGCCCCAACATTTTTACATTCATCCAGTAACTCCACAACATAGTCTAAGGCCTCACCCTCGTAGATCTGAGCATATATTGCAATTTTCATATTAGAATGGTTTACGTAATTAGCCTTTAATTGGGTAAGACAATAAGGGCAAAATCAACTTTTTCAGAGTACTTCCCCACATAGAATTTAAACATTAAGATATTTATCAAGATAATCCGATCTTTCTTTTAAATTCTCAATAAACTGATCGTCCTTGTAACCAAAGAGTATATTGTAATTGTATCGCCGGAAAGTTTGGACCACTTCACTAAAATTACCAGTGCTGATTTTTATGGTAATATGAATAACATCATTTCGAATATCAGTAATAAATGCCCCGAGTAACTTGGCATTATTACTTTCAACTATCTGAGATATTTCACTAAAAGAATAATCTTTTACGCCTTTTGCCAATACCAGCATTCCTCCCGGTTCTGTAAAGAATGGCGTATCTATGAAAACACCAACAATATCATTAAGGTCATAATAACCAATTACCTGATTTTCATCATCCAAAACCGGTAACAAATTGCATTCATTCCTGGCAAATTTTTCAAGAGCATCGAGCCATGAAGTACTTTTTAATACAAAAAACGACTCAAGATTATATTTATAGTCTTCTATTTTTTTGTCACTCTCAAAGGTTTCAAGATCATTTTCCGAGAGAACTCCCAAAAAGTTTTTATTCTCAACTATTGCCACATGTGAATAGGTGGTATGCTTAAAAAAATGAATAACCTCATTAAGTGATCCTTCCAGACTAAAAACTGGAATTGTAGTAATAATATGGGATTGAATCTGCATGTCCTTAAAATCTTACGCAAAATACTAATTTTAAATATCAAAAGGTATGCCTAATTTGTATTTTTGAGCCCTGGAAAATATAAATATCGTAAAATGACAAAACTTAGTGTTAATGTTAACAAAATAGCTACTTTAAGAAATTCACGAGGTGGAAATGTCCCAAATCTCTTAAAAGTAGTTGCCGATATAGAAGATTTTGGTGCTCAGGGAATCACTATTCATCCCCGACCAGATGAAAGACATATTAAATACGAGGACGCTCTTAAACTCAGGGAAGTAGTAACTACTGAATTGAATATTGAGGGGAATCCAATTGATAAGTTTATTGATTTGGTACTGGAAGTTCAACCCGCTCAGGTTACTCTGGTTCCCGATTCCGTTAATGCTCTTACCTCTAATGCCGGGTGGAACACTATTACTCACAAGGACTTTTTAAAAGAAGTCATTGGAATTTTTAAAGAAAAAAATATTCGAACCTCCATATTTGTAGATCCCGTAATAAGTATGGTTACCGGTGCTGCCAATACTGGTGCCGACAGAATTGAGCTCTATACCGAACAATATGCGAAAAGCTATGAAACGGGTAACAAGCTTGGGATTCAACCTTTCGTTGATGCCGCAAATGCTGCTCATAAATTAGGCCTGGGCATTAATGCCGGACATGATTTAAGCCTGAATAATATAAAATATTTCAGGGAAAAAATTCCTCATCTTCTTGAGGTCTCTATTGGGCATGCGCTAATTTGTGAATCGCTTTATCTGGGGCTAGAAAATGTAATTAATATGTATTTACACCGATTGAAATAATGACTTTACTTTATTCTAATATTATAGGCAAAGGCAAACCCCTGGTGATATTGCACGGCTTTTTAGGTATGTCCGATAATTGGAAAACACTGGGTACCCAATATGCACAACGTGGTTATGAAGTTCATCTTATAGATCAACGAAATCATGGAAAGAGCTTCTGGTCAGAGGAGTTTAATTATACAATTCTCGCTGAAGATCTAAATCACTATTTTAACTATTACAAGTTTTCAAGTGCTTGTATCCTGGGTCATTCTATGGGTGGTAAAACAGCAATGACCTTTGCTTGTAAGCATCAAGATTTAGTTGATAAATTAATAATTGCCGATATTGCTCCAAAATTTTATCCCCCTCATCATCAATATATTATTGATGCCTTAAAAACCTTGCGAATGGAAGAAATTTCCTCTCGAAGTCAGGCCGATTTTCTTCTTGCGGAACACCTTCATGATTGGGGAATAAGACAGTTTTTATTAAAAAACCTTCATTGGATAGAAAAAGGAAAATTAGCCTTTCGTTTTAACCTCGCTGTCCTGTCGCAAAAAATGGAAGAAATTGGGGAATCCCTTGGCCATACAGAATCCTTTACGGGCCCTACCCTATTTTTAAGAGGCAGCAGATCAGAGTACATTTCCACTGAAGACCTGTCTGAAATTAAGCATCATTTTCCGAAAGCCAAGCTCGAAACCATCAATGATGCAGGGCATTGGTTACATGCCGAAAACCCGCAACAATTTATTGAAAAATCTATGGTCTTTCTGAATTCGTAAAATACAAGGGCCTCACCGGCCTGGCATTGATCCCTTAGATTAAACTGTTCTCTACATTAAATAATAAAAAAATATAACTACTTTTAAAGGTGTCAATAAATATGCTGCCCTTTTTACTAATCCTAGAGACCTAAACATATGAAACTTATTATCCGAATTTTGTTGAGTGCCCTTGCTGTAGTTATACTGGCAAATATTCTGCCTGGTGTTGGAGTAGATTCATATACAACGGCTATCATAGTAGCCATTGTATTAAGCCTGTTAAATTTTATTGTTAAGCCTATATTGGTTATTCTTACCTTGCCCATAACCATATTAACTTTAGGTTTATTCTTACTAATTATCAACGCCCTGATTATATTGCTGGCAGACAGGTTTGTCTCCGGGTTTACCATAGATTCTATCTGGTGGGCGTTATTGTTCAGTCTCCTATTAACCTTCCTTGAATCTATCTTTTTCTCATTTTTAAAGGATGATAAATATTCCTGATTCAGGATTTGATAATCAGCTATTTAAAAACTTGTTCCAGTTCATAAAATATCCTATTTTTGCATCCCATTTTAGAAAGCAAATCAGAGATATCAATGAATATTCAGAAAGAGCAGATAGACGAGTTAAATGCTATTGTAAAAGTAGCAATAACGAAAGATGACTATAGTGATAAGGTAGATAAAATTCTTAAGGATTATAAAAAACAGGCGAATATTCCGGGGTTCAGGAAAGGTCAGGTTCCTATGGGATTAATCAAGAAACAATATGGTAAAGCCGTATTGGTTGACGAAGTAAATAAACTTTTACAGGATAACCTTAATAAATATCTCACCGAAGAAAAACTCGACGTCCTTGGAAATCCACTTCCAAAACAACAGGATAATTTTAATTGGGAGGCAGAAGATTTTTCTTTTGAATTTGAATTGGGCCTCGCTCCCAATTTTGAAGTAACACTAAAGACAAAAAAACCGATTATTCATTATAAAATTGTAGCTGATAAGAAAATGATAGATGAACAGGTTGACCGTATAAGAAAACAATACGGAAAACTGATTAGTAAGTCTGAAGTTGGCAAGAACGATGAACTTACAGGCACTTTTATAAACGAAGAAGAGGAAATAGATCATAAGTCTAACCTTGAAATGTCTAAAGTGAAAAGTAAAAAGGCCATAGACAGTCTTCGCGGGAAAAAAGCAGGTGATACTGTAATTTTAAAAACCAAAGGCCTTTTTAAAGAAGACTATTTATTATCTGGAGCTTTAGGAATTCAAAGGGAAAAGGCAGAAAAACTAAATATAGAAGTAAGTTTTACTATAGAAGAAATCAATGAAAGGGAGTCTGCGAATTTAGATCAGGAATTGTTTGATAAACTTTTTGGAAAAGATACCATTACTTCAGAAAAAGCGCTCAGAGAAAGAATAAAAGAAGATTCGGAGAAACAATTTGAACAACAGGCAGATCAGAAACTATTGAATGATGTTACAGAGAGGCTAATTGATACCATAAAATTTGATCTTCCATCCGGATTCCTTAAAAAATGGATCCAGACCACGGGGGAAAAATCACTATCCGAGGAAGAGGCAAATGATGAATATGAGAAGTCTGAAAAAGGACTACGTTATCAATTAATTGAGGGAAAAATCATTAAGGATAACGGCATTGAAATCCAATTTGATGAATTGAAAGAGTTTGCCAAAGGTTTTATTAAATCTCAAATGGCGCAATACGGCCAGTTAAATCCGCAGGAAGATGAATTAGACAACATTGCCACTAGAGTTTTGAGCAATCAGGATGAAGTAAAAAGACTATCTGAGCAGCTAATGAGCCAAAAACTAATTTCACTTTATAAAGAGAAGGCCAATTTGAAGAAAAAAGAAGTTACCTATGATAATTTCGTGAAAGAGGTTTACGGTTAATTTAAAAAATAAATTAAGTATCTTTACGGTGCCGAAAGCAGTAATTTCGGCACCTTTTTTTTATTTAAAAATATCAAATTAAATATGGATTTCGGAAAAGAATTTCAAAATTATGCCATCAAGGACCAGGGTATAAATAGCATGTACTACGAGCGTATTATAAGCAGTATGTATCCGGTTAACATGACACCAAATATTATTGAGGAAAGGCAATTGAATGCAATAGCAATGGACGTTTTCTCAAGACTCATGATGGACCGTATCATTTTTTTAGGGACAGGAATTAATGACCAGGTAGCCAATATTGTGCAGGCGCAACTACTTTTTCTGGCCAGTGCAGATTCATCAAAAGATATTCAGATTTATATCAACTCTCCGGGAGGCAGTGTCTACGCCGGGCTTGGGATCTATGATACCATGCAATTTATTAAACCGGATGTGGCAACTATATGTACTGGAATGGCTGCGTCTATGGCTGCCGTTCTTCTTTGCGCAGGAGAAAAAGGTAAACGCAGCGGTTTGACACATTCACGGGTAATGATACACCAACCGATGTCCGGAGCCCAGGGACAAGCAAGTGATATAGAGATTGCTGCCATTGAAGTATTAAAAATTAAGGATGAATTATACCATATTATATCTAAACACTCCGGACAAAAATTTGATAAGGTATTTGAAGATAGTGATCGGGATTATTGGATGAAAGCTCAAGAAGCTAAAGATTATGGTATGATTGACGAAATTTTAGAAAGGGATAAGGATTAATTTCGACGAAATACCCATATTTATGATGTTATGGGCTTATTTTAATGAACCAAAATTGCTTTTGCTTCGTTATTGTTTAGAAATCTAGTTAAAGTTATGGCTAAGGAAAACCTGGAATGTTCTTTTTGTGGAAGAAAAAAACCTGAGACCAATCTATTGATTGCAGGTTTGGATGCACATATTTGTGATAGATGTATAGAACAGGCGCACGGTATTGTTGCCGAAGAATCTAAGCAATCAAAGAATGACGACCTGTCTACAGAACTTATCTTAAAAAAACCTAAGGAGATAAAAAGCTTCCTGGACACCTACGTCATTGGTCAGGAACGCACAAAGAAAGTATTATCCGTAGCAGTTTATAATCACTATAAAAGGCTTTTACAGCCTCATTCCAAAGATGACGATGTAGAGATACAAAAAAGTAATATTGTGATGGTAGGCCAAACGGGTACCGGTAAAACATTAATGGCCAAAACCATTGCCAGAATGCTTAACGTGCCACTAGCTATAGTGGACGCCACAGTATTAACTGAGGCAGGATATGTAGGTGAAGATGTGGAAAGTATCCTAACCCGGCTTTTACAGGCTGCAGATTACAATCTGGAAAAAGCGGAGAGAGGTATTGTTTTTATTGACGAGCTTGACAAAATAGCCCGTAAAAGTGATAATCCTTCTATTACTCGTGACGTTTCCGGGGAAGGTGTTCAACAAGGGTTACTTAAATTATTGGAGGGAACTATGGTAAATGTGCCACCTAAAGGCGGAAGAAAACATCCCGATCAAAAATTTATAGAAGTTAATACAGAAAATATCCTGTTTATCGCAGGTGGTGCTTTTGACGGAATAGAGCGGATTATAACCAAACGTTTGAATATGCAAGCTATTGGTTATAGTGCTGCAAAAATTGAAGAAAGTTTGGATAATACCAATGTACTTCAATATATAATACCAAAAGATCTAAAAGAATTTGGGCTTATTCCTGAAATAATTGGAAGGCTACCTGTGCTTACACATATGAATCCTCTGGATGAAAAAACCTTAAGAGCTATATTAACTGAACCCAAAAATGCTATTATAAAACAGTACGAAAAATTATTTGCCATGGATGGCATTAGTTTTAAGATTACTGAACAAGCATTGGAATATATTGTTGAAAAGGCGGTTGAGTATAAGCTAGGAGCCAGAGGTTTAAGATCATTATGCGAAGCTGTTTTTACAGATGCAATGTTTGAACTTCCTAGTAGTGATGAAACCGAATTTAAGGTAACTAAACCTTATGCAGAGAATAAATTGTCCTATGAAACCATTAAGAAACTAAAGGCCGTTTCATAGTACTCAGCGTATTTTTCAATAAGGCTTGTAGTAAATTCAGACTTACCTTTTGGATTATTTTGTCATCACTATATAATTCCCTGCCGAATTTTGGGATAATTTCCATATTCACATCCATATCGGACGCCCATTCTGGGCTGGGTTTATCATCCTGATATTCACCATAAAGTAAATTAATATTACAATTAGGTTTTTCTGTTTGTAAATGGAGATTCAAGGGAGAAATTGCCGTTAGTGACTTTATTGGTAACCCACATAAAGCAGCATTCCAGGCAATAGTACCACCTGCACAAAAAGTAAGGTAATGGCTTTCTTCTCTTTCTTTTATTAAAAGTTGAGCCAATGCTGTATTCATACCTCCATTGCAAAATGCTTCTTTTACATTTTCAGCTGTATAACTTTTAAGATTTATATCGGAAAGTTGGAGGCTATCATAAAAAACAATATCAAAATATTGTTGTAAATAGCCTAGATACGAAGTAATCCAAAGTCCTTTTTTCGCACCCCACATGTCGGATAAAACAACTAATCGCTCTGCCATAAAAGTAATGTTTATTAATAAACGGGTTAAGTTTCGAGCTGCAAAATGATCATTAATTGCCTAATTCAACAATTTTTTTGTTCAGTTGGTGCATTTCATCGATATACTAGCGTAATAAATAATAGTCTGAAGTAAGAGGCAGTAGATTGATCTGTGTTTTCTATCTGTTCATATCTAATAATTCATCTACATAGATCCTCTCATTGGACAATCGGGGAATCTTATGTTGGCCACCCAATTTTCCTTTAGACTTTAACCAGTCATAGAAAAGGTTTTTTCTGGCCATATGAACTTTAGGCATTTTTAAGGTCATACTATTGTATCTCTTGGCCTCATAATCAGAGTTTAGTGATTTAAGGGCATTGTCCAGTACCTCTGTGAAGTATTGAATTTCTTCCGGAGCCTTTCGGAATTCTATTATCCATTCGTGTGCTCCTTTTTCTTTCTGAGACATAAAAACGGGAGCTGCAGTATAATCCATAATTTCGGCACCGGTTTTTTGACAACTATTTTTAAGTGCCTCTTCAGCATTTTCAATAATTAGTTCCTCCCCGAAAGCATTTATATAGTGTTTGGTTCTGCCCGTAATCTTTATCCTGTAAGGATTGGTAGATGTAAAACGAACTGTATCCCCTATTTTATAACGCCAAAGTCCGGAATTGGTAGTAATTATAATGGCATAATTCTTATTCTCCTTCACCTCCCATAATGGAATCACTTTTTGATCTGGAAGACCATAGGCCTCCATTGGAATAAACTCGTAAAAAATGCCATAGTCAAGCATTAATAATAAATCATCTGCATTATTCCTGTCCTGAATGGCAAAAAACCCTTCAGACGCATTGTAAATCTCATAATATTTAAAACTTTTCTTTGGGAGTAGATTATTGTATTGTTCCAGATATGGATTAAAACTTACTCCGCCATGGAAATATACTTCCAGATTTTCCCATACCTCTAACAAGTCCTTCTTACCCGTTTCTTCCAATACTTTATTTAACAGAACTAACATCCAGGATGGAACACCGACCAAACTCGTAACATTTTCATGTATGCTTTCCTGAATAATAGCATTCATTTTAGTTTCCCATTCGCCCATCAGAGAAACTCTGCTACTTGGGGTACTACTCAATTCTGCCCAAAATGGCATATTATCTATTAAAATAGCCGAAAGATCGCCAAAAAATGTACCGTTATCTTCGTATAACTCCTTGCTACCTCCTAAGCGAAGGCTTTTACCTGTAAATAACTGAGAATTCTCATTATTGTTTAAATAAAGGCATAATAAGTCCTTTCCTGATTTATAATGACAATCTTCCAATGCCTCAGCACTTACGGGAATAAATTTACTTTTTGCATTAGTTGTCCCGCTACTTTTTGCAAACCACTTAATGTTAGTTGGCCAAAAGATGTTTTGTTCTCCTCTTCTGGTGCGCTCTATTAAAGGTTCTATTACCTCATAGGAAACAATAGGTATACGTTCAGCAAAAGTCTTATAGCTTGCAATTGAACTAAATTCATGCTTCCTGCCAATCTTTGTATCTTCAGCAATTCCCAATAATTGAAACAATACTTCCTCCTGTACTTCGCCAGGGTACTTAAGAAAAAGTTCTATCTGGTGATAGCGTTTTTTTAAAAGCCATGAAGCTATAGAATTAAATAAAGGTATCGGCATTTTTGGGTATCTTTAGCGATCTAAATCTAACTGCTAAAGTTAGTATTTTCAAATGAATTTTTAATAAAAATTACCATTCATGCGTTATGAGGGCGTATTGCGCAAGATGCAATCTGAAATAGGCCAACCTATTCAGTATTACTTGATATTTAATGATGACTTTTTAAACGTCAATCAGGTGTTGGACAAAAGATTACAGTTTAATTTTATAAAATATCAGTGCCTGAATTGTAATGAGGACAGGCCTATTTTCAGGCAAGGTTATTGTCAAAATTGTTTTTTTGAAACTCCCGCCGCAGGTGACTGGATAATGAGACCAGAACTTAGTGTGGCACATTTAAATAAAGAAGACCGAGATTTAGAATATGAAAAAAAAGTGCAATTACAACCTCATATTGTATACCTGGCAAATTCCAGTAATGTAAAGGTAGGTGTTACACGGAAATCACAGATCCCCACAAGATGGATCGATCAGGGTGCACATGAGGCCATCGAAATTGTTGAGGTTCCCAACCGTTATTTGGCCGGCATAACAGAACTAGCCTTAAAGGAACATGTCAGCGATAAGACCAATTGGCGTAAAATGCTTACAAATACCATTGAAGATTTAGATTTGGTTGAATGGCGAAATAAGTTAAGCAAATACATACCCGAAGAAGCGGCTAACTATTATATCGAAAATAATCAGGAAAGCCATATGGAGTTTCCGGTTTTACAATATCCGGTTAAAGTGAAAAGCCTTAATCTCCAAAAAACAAGAGAGTTTAATGGTGTGTTAAAAGGAATAAAGGGCCAGTACTTAATTTTTGAAGATAATACGGTCTTCAATATTAGGGGTAATGAAGGTTTGTATGTTTCACTTGGGATTAGTTAATTGTATCTTTCCCTGTCTTTGAGGTAATTGGACTTTGTTTCTTTCTACCCAAAATTCCTCCCAGAATTCCTTTTGCCGTTTTTGCTAGTGGATCTTCTTTTACGACCGAGTCCTTACTTAAGGTTGTTGTATCCTTGTTTGTTGCCTGGTCTGCCAGCACACCACCCAATACATCGTTTAATTTTACATTATCCGAACTCCGCTCGCTTAATGAGTCTTTTTCATTATTTTTTGCTGATAAAATGCCTCCAAGCAATTCTCCGGCCTTCTCAGAACCCTTATTGATCATTTTTTGCTTCTGAACAGCAAGTAATCTTGAAGTCAAATCTTTTATACCTGCTGTTAGGTCAGTATTAATTTCCGGTGCATCGTAAAAACCAGCAACATTTGCCTTTACCGGGAGCGTTAAATTATCCAGTTCTTTTTCGTCAATCTGTGCGATAAGCGAATTAAGCTGATTGCCTAAATACTTTCTGGGGACCTCAATATTTAAATTATAATTCAACTTTTTATCAAATGAATGACTACCATCTACAGTAATGGCGATGTCCTCATATTTTACTGTAAATGGCTTAACATTTACCACCCCATCTTCGAATGAAAGAATTGTTTTTATAGTCTTTAAATTAAATTTTTCCGCCTCAATAAAATTTAATCGCGAATTCAGGGTGTTTAAAATTTTAGCCTTTTCAGGATTTAATTCCATCGATGATACTTCTGCTAATACATTCCCTGAGATTGTTTTCAGATCTGGAGTAAAATCATTATTTAGGTTACCTGATATCTTTATTGCCGAGTTTAGATATCCTTTAAGTGCCGCTGCCATTGGCGCCAATATTCTAAAAAGCTCTACGTTTCTAAAAGTTTCTTCTAAATTTAAACTACTCATGTCCAGTTGTATTGAGAAACTAGGAATTTCTCCTTTTGTACTTGTATACCCATTTAAATTAAGCTTACCATTATACAATGATGACTGGAAATTGGAAAGGATTGCCTCTTGATCAACAATTTTTAATTGTCCTTTTACATTTCTTAAAATCAGGTTGTCATAAACGACGGTATTTGCCTGGGCGTCTATGGCACAATCAAGGAAGGCAGGGATTTGTATTTTTTCTGTTTTAAGTTCCTTACTTTTCTGGTTTAATACAGTTTTATCTTTTCCATGTTCTGCAATATTTTCCTTTGACATAAAATCGCCCAGATCAAAATTGACGGAATTCATTTTAAAATTACCTGTCACCTTTTCATCATTGAACAAAAATCCTAGTAGGTTTTTAATTGTTCCGTCAATTTTGAAGTCCGTTTTTCCAAGCTGACCATTCATATTGTTGAGTAGCACCTTTGCGGGGAAAAATTCCATACTTGCATCATGAATTGTAAGAGGGGCAGATAAATTATCAGAATTGTATCTTAGTTCATTTACCTTCAAATGACCATTTAAGGCTGTATTTTCATACCGCTTTTTTTCAATGGATTCCATATCAAAAGAGGTATTTATATCGGCATCGAGCAGACCTTTCAAATCTATCGCCTCGGGCATAGGATAAGCATCGGAAATATTACTGAGATCCATGTTGCATACTATATGCGAGCGTACTTTGGTATTGCCCAATAATTCTGTAAGCTTTGAGCTTAATTCAAAGTTGTCATTTTCTATCGCAAAGGACACCTTGTCTATATCAATATAAGTGTCCTCCGCCAAACCTGAAGTATTTTTAATACTAAGGTCCATATTGATGTTCTTTATGGCCTTGGGCAAATCCGGATACCTGACTGAAGCATCCCTTGCATTAATCTGTATATTAAATTCCGGGATATATTCATCATCTATAATACCAGCAATCTCACCTGCTATATTGAAATTTCCCGTAGTTTGGACTTCCTCTATATTTTTTGCATATACTTCGGGAATGACTGCTAAAAAATTAGCAAACTCGGATGAAGGAGTTTTAAATTTAATGGCCACTTCCTGTTTTTCTTCAAAAATCCTTATAAATCCCTCAAACACCAAAGGAAGCTTGTTTATAAAGCCCTCATTCTTTAAAAAGGAATATGTATTAGTTTTAAGATCAACCCCTATTAACGCTTCCAGCATAACCATTGTATTATCCAGATAGCGGGTGCTGTCTAATTCAAATGACACCATTGCGCTGGTTTTCGTATCTAATTCACTTATTTCCAAAGAAAGGTCTCCATTGCCGTTGTGCTCAATATCTTTCACTTTAAGGAGTACTCCGGAATTTAAGTCTTCGTAGATTACTTCAGAATTCATTAACTGAAAAGATTCAAGACCAAAATTAAAACCACTGGATACAGTTTCAGTTTTGGAGTTTGTTCCCTCCTCTTTGGCTATCTTGTAATTTGCATTTTGTTGCTTATCTGTTTTGAGCTTCAAAATTGCTTTGTCAAAGATCAGGCTATTTATGGTTATTGGTTCCTCTGTCCCTTTTAATAGTTCTTTAATCCCCATTTCTAAAGAGATAGATTTGGACTTAAACAGAGTATCACCTTCAAACGGACCTTTAGTTAACAAATACAAATCCTGAATTCGAAGTTCGGCCATTGGGAAGCTCCGCAACAGACTTAGATTAACTTCGGAGAAATCCAAAGTCGCGTTAATGTTCTTATTAACATTGTTTTTAATAAGGTCGCCAATCTTAGCCTCCAGGAAAAAAGGTACAGCAATAAGGACACCCAAAACGAGTAATAGAAGCAGGCCGGTAATTTTTAATATTTTCTTTTTCATAATATTTGGAGCTCAGTCCGATTAGAACTTAAAAAAATGGGTATTAGTATACCTTTTATCGAAAACTTCAAAAATAAAAAAGGAGGTCAATTGATGTTATTATCCCTATAGAAAGTGCTGTAAATTGGGCCTAAGCATCCAGGTCTATTTCTTCACCCATGGCAAGTTTAAATCGCCTTCTGAAGATATGAACGAACAAATAAAGAAAAGGGGTGTCCAGAAAAGCGATGAAAATCTTAAAAACAACGCCACTAATAACCAGACCCTGGAACATCTCCCAGGGAATTACCCCAAAAATGCACAGTAGCCCCACCACTGTTGTAGTGTCAATAATCTGTGATGAGAAAGTAGAGAAATTATTTCGAAGCCATAAATATTTGCCTTTTGTTAAACGTTTCCAAAAATGATAGATAGCAATATCTACATATTGTGCGCAGAGGTAGGCCAGCATTGAAGCCAGCACTGCTAAGGGTGACAGAGCGAAAACATTACTAAAAACTTCATCATCCACAGGTGAGGAAGGAATTGCCGGGGCCCAATTTGAAATCATTATGATTCCCATGGAAAAAAAGGAAGCAAAAATTCCGGTCGTAACGACCTGATTCGCTTTTTTCCTTCCAAATATTTCTGATATAAGGTCAGTTATTAAAAAGGTAATAGGATATGGCAATACCCCAACGGAAATTTCAAATAAAGGTGCTCCAAAAACAGTTACATCTCCAAAAGGATACCAAAAAAAGAATTTTTGGAAAATTAAATTGGAAACCACAAGGGAGGTAATAAAAAGTGCCCCCAGGTATATATAAATGCGATATGCCTGTTTTCTATTTTTGGGAGTCATTTACCTATTTAATGGTTAAGGTAAACGGCAAGCGGGTCTGAATTCCTTTTTGATCCATTGCGGACTTGACTTCCTTATAAACACCGTAAACTTCAGCACCAATTTCTTCCCGGATCAGTTGTTCTTTACTAAAAATACTTGCCCCACCAAAATCTTCCATCAATCGTTCAAAACTCGATTTATATTTCGGATATTTCTTGACGGAATAAGAATCCACATCGGCCAATAAGGCGGCGGCTTCTATTGCGTCATCAAGACCTCCCAATTCATCTACCAGTCCCAATCCTTTAGCTTCGGTTCCACTCCAAACGCGCCCCTGGGCAACGCTATCAGCCTGGGAAATTGAAATATTCCGGCCCTCAGATACTTTAATTAGAAAAGTCTGGTATGTTGTTTCTATCCCTTCTTTTACAAACCCTCTAAATTCTTCACTCATGGGTTCAAAGAAAGAATAATCAACTGAATTCTTATTGGTCCCCACCTGCTCCGCATTGATTCCTATATTAGTTGCCAGCTCATTAATATTTGGAATAGTTCCAAAGACTCCAATAGATCCAGTAATAGTTGTAGGTTCGGCATAAATTTTATCTGCACCAGCCGAAATATAATAGCCTCCGGAAGCAGCAACATCACCCATGGAGACAACAAGTGGTTTTTTCCCTTTTGCAATTTCAAGTTCACGCCAAATAATGTCAGAAGTAAGTGCACTGCCGCCCGGAGAATTGACTCTTAATACTATTGCTTTAACCGTCTTATCTTCTCTGGCTTTAATAATTGCCTTATTCATAATACCCTGCCCAATCATATCCGGACCTCCTTCCCCATAGAGTATATTCCCCTGTGCAAAAATGACTGCAATTTTATCTTTACCGCTATGCAATTTCTTTTTGCGAGACATCTTCATATAATCCTCCAGTGAAATAGAATTGAGTTTATCTTCCCTGCTAATGCCTATGGCCTGTTTTAAACGGTTTTCATATTCATCGAAGTAAACAATGTCATCGAGTAATCCTGAAGCTTTAGCATATTCAGGTTTTCTGCCACCCAGCGTATCTGCTATTATATTTATGTCCTGCTCGCTAATTGATCTATCTGCTGAAATTTCAGAAACAATTGAATTCCAAATTGAACTCATAAGTTCCTTGATTTGAGTTCTGTTGTCTTCACTCATTTCATTAGATAAAAAAGGCTCTACTGCACTCTTGTATTTACCATGTCTTATTACTTCCATTTTTACCCCGGTCTTATCCTGAAAATCCTTAAAATAAAGAACTTCCGCTGAAAGTCCTTTGAAATCTATTGCTCCTACAGGGTTTAGAAATATACTATCTGCAACACTGGCCATATAATAATCCTTTTGAAAATAATAATCCCCGAATGCATATATGAATTTTCCACTTTCCTTAAAATCCGACAAGGCTTTCCTTATTGCCTGAGTAGTGGAGATTCCAGCAGAAATATAATTGTTATTAATACTAATGCCCTTAATATTATCATCCTCTTTTGCAACCTTTATTGCATGGAGTATTTGATCTAAACCCTGTGCCTTTTCAAAAAGAATATCAAAAGGCTCCCCGTCATTATTCCCAGTGAAGTCATTAATTGGATATTTCATTTGTAATTCCAAAACGGAATTTTTCTTAACAGTTACGCTTTCTTCTGTGTTTACAAGACTCACAAAAAAGACAAACATAAAGAACATGATACCGAATGCTATCCAAGTGCCAATGATTGCGGCCAAAAGGTTTCTTAAAAATTTCATACAATATTTTAATTATTACACCCCAAAGATAACCAAACTTAGGATGATGCAATCTACTTATTATTTACCAAAACATAATTTAATCAAAGTGAAAGAAGCACTAGGCAATTAATAAATAGAATGTCTTTATTGTAATTTAGTTATCATCTGGCTTACCTTTGTTTACATAATATGAAGGAAGCTAAAACTATATATCTTTCGCTGGGAAGCAACCTTGGAAACAAACTTTTCAATTTGCAGCGGGCCGTTCTCCTTTTACAAAAAGAGCTCGGAATTATTCTTGAAATATCCGGGGTATATAAGAGTCCTTCCTGGGGATTTGAGGGAGAAGACTTCCTGAATGCATGTTTGTCAATTGAAACTCAAAATACAGCTAAGGAAGTATTGCGTGTTATTCTGAAAGTTGAACGGGAAATGGGCAGGAAACGTGTTTCGGGCGAGGGATATCAATCAAGAAATATTGATATAGATCTGTTGTATTATGGTTCCGAAATAATTGAAACAGATGAGCTTGTTGTACCGCACCCCCAAATGCATTTAAGGCGATTTGTGCTGAGACCCCTGGCAGATATAGCTCCTCAATTCTATCATCCCGTATTTGATAAGGATACCAGAAATTTGCTACAAGAATCCAAGGACAAGACTAACTTAAAGCAGACTACCCATAAATTATATGCCAGCAGGGAATTACTCTTTTCGCAACTGCATCTGGTGGCAATTGAAGGTAATATAGGGGCAGGTAAGACCTCCCTTGCCAGGAAAATAGCTAGCGATCATAATGCAAAGCTAGTATTGGAACGTTTCGCGGATAATCCGTTCTTACCCAAATTCTATAACGATCAAAGCAGGTATGCCTTTCCGTTGGAAATGTCTTTTTTGGCAGACAGATACCAGCAGTTTACAGATGATACCACCCAATTTGATCTTTTTAAGAATTTTATGGTAAGTGATTATGATATCTATAAATCGCTGATTTTTGCACAAATAACCCTTCAAAAAGAAGAATTTAAACTATATCGTAAAATGTTCAATTTTATGTATAACGAAGTAAAAAAACCCGATATCTATATCTTCCTGTACCAGAGAACCGAACGATTGTTGGAGAACATTAGAAAAAGAGGTCGGGATTATGAACAAGGAATAAATAAGGAATACCTGGAGAAAATTAATCGGGGCTATCTTGATTTTTTAAAAGGTTTTCCTCATCGAAAAAGTTTAATCATAAATATCGATGATCTCGATTTTGTTGAAAATAAAGCAGATTACGAATTAATAATAGATAAAATTCTGGAGCAGGCACTTACAGACTAAAGCCTTTATTTAAGACCTCTTTTTAAGTAGAGGAGAATAATTTTTTAACACATATTTGGCCGTTTTCTTGCATAGTTGAAAAGGAATTACTTTATTGCACTTCAATTTTTGAGAAACTAACTAACTCAAACTATATATCCAAAACCCTGACACTTTTGTCAGGGTTTTTATTTTCAGGCAGTTACAAGCTCAAATACACAAAGAAATTTATTTCTGTTTTGCTACAAGCTGAAGTTTGGACCAAAGGTCCCAAATAACTATTCCGGCACTTACAGATATATTTAAAGAATGTTTAGTTCCATACTGAGGGATTTCCAAAACACCCTGGCAGCTATCTACCACTTCCTGTGAAACCCCTTTTACTTCATTACCAAAAACCAGAACGTATTTAGTTGAAGTTTCAGGAATAAAGTGATTAAGAGGAGTGGCATTTTCTGTTTGTTCAACCGCCAGGCACAAATGGTCTTTTTGAAGTTCCGCAATTAAATCTACGGTGCTCTTTTTATACTCCCAGGCCACACTCTCCGTAGCTCCCAAGGCTGTTTTGTGAATATCCTTATGTGGCGGAATAGCAGTTATCCCACATAAATAGATCTTTTCAATCAGGAAAGCATCTGCGGTTCTGAAGACTGAGCCAATATTGTTCAAACTCCTAATATTGTCCAAAACAAGAACCAGAGGCGTTTTTGAAGCACTCTTGAACTGATCAATATCCAAGCGGTCTAACTCACTGTTTTTTAGTTTTCGCATAAACCAATAAAGTTTTTCTAGTGATGATTAAGCCTTTATTCAAACTAAGTTATCCGAAAATATCAACAAGGAGTGACAATCCCTGGGAAAAATAGTATTTTCGTTTACTCTCCGGTTGACAAAAATAGGAGAATAAACAACTTTGGCCAATTCCGGTAAAATAAAGAAAGAAACGCCTCTGATGAGGCAGTATAACACCATCAAGACAAAATATCCTGATGCACTTCTACTATTCAGGGTCGGTGATTTTTATGAAACTTTTGGAGAAGATGCTATAAAAGCAGCAGGAATTTTAGGGATAGTGCTTACGCATAGAAATAATGGGGGTGAAAAGACAGAACTGGCGGGTTTTCCGCACCATTCCCTTAACACCTATCTCCCTAAACTGGTTAAGGCAGGCCAGCGTGTTGCCATTTGTGATCAATTGGAAGATCCTAAATTAACCAAGACCATTGTTAAACGTGGGGTTACTGAATTGGTTACCCCCGGAGTGGCATTAAATGATGATATCCTAAGTGCTAAATCCAATAATTTTCTCTGTGCGGTCTATTTTGGAAAAAATATACATGGTGTTTCCTTTCTGGATATTTCTACGGGTGAATTCCTTGTTGCTGAAGGCAGCCTGGAACAAATCGATAAACTATTACAGAATTTTGCTCCAAATGAGGTATTGGTTTCCAAATCGCACAAGACAGATTTTACAGAAGCTTTTGGAACGAGTTTCCATACCTTCTTTGTGGAAGACTGGATCTATCAGGAAGATTACGCTCATGAGACGCTAACCAACCATTTTAAAACTGCTACTTTAAAAGGTTTTGGTGTAGCTCAGCTGAAGTATGGGATCATTGCCTCAGGAGTGGTTATGCATTATCTATCTGATACAAGGCACAGTCAATTGAAGCATATCAGTAAGATACAAAGAGTTGCCGAAGAAGAGTATATCTGGATGGACAGGTTTACCATTAAAAACCTGGAATTGTATAATTCACACAATGAAAATGCTGTCACACTTATAGACGTTATCGATAAGACTATTTCTCCAATGGGAGGACGTCTTTTAAAACGTTGGCTAGCGCTTCCCCTTAAGAATATTGAAAGAATAAGGCGTAGGCATGAGGTAATTTCCTATCTGAAGGAAAATGAAGGTACACTAGAAAAACTGCAGTATGGAATTAAACATATTGCAGATCTGGAACGTCTTATTTCCAAAATTGCTACCGGAAAAGTGAACCCCAGAGAAACGGTACAATTAAAAAATTCTCTGGAAGCCATTGTACCCATCAAACAATTAATTTCTCAAAGTGAAAACAAATCCTTAGGGCAAATAGGAGATCAGTTAGATACCTGTGGTAGCGTGCGTGAAAAAATAAAAAAGTTATTACAGGAAGATGCCCCTGTTAATGTTCTCAAAGGTAATGTTATTGCAGAAGGATATTCTGAGGAGCTGGATGAACTTAAGGCATTAGCTTTTACCGGAAAGGACCATCTGGATCAGATGCTGAAAAGGGAAACACAACGAACCGGAATTACTTCTCTGAAAATTGCTTCAAATAATGTTTTTGGATATTATATTGAAGTGCGTAATACCCATAAGGATAAGGTGCCTGAAGATTGGATACGCAAGCAAACGCTGGTGAACGCTGAACGCTACATTACAGAAGAACTTAAGGAATACGAATCTAAGATATTGGGGGCTGAGGAGCGTATTTTAAGCCTTGAACAGCAATTGTTCTCCCAATTGATTGTATGGCTACAGGAATATATTTCTCCTGTTCAAAACAACGCCCGTGAGATTGCTAAACTTGATTGCCTTTGTGGTTTTACACAATTAGCGACAGAAAATAACTATGTGGTCCCATCTTTAAACGACAGTACTGAAATATCTATTAAAAATGGCCGGCATCCTGTAATAGAAAAGCAACTCCCTTTAGGCGAATCCTATATTCCCAACGATTTGGTTTTAAACAGGGAATCTCAGCAAATTATCATGATTACCGGGCCAAATATGAGTGGTAAATCGGCAATACTAAGGCAAACTGCGCTAATCGTATTATTAGCACAAATGGGTAGCTTTGTACCTGCAGAAGCAGCCCAGATAGGTTATGTTGACAAGATTTTTACACGGGTTGGTGCAAGTGATAATATATCTCTGGGAGAATCTACCTTTATGGTGGAAATGAATGAAACGGCGTCCATCCTCAACAACCTTTCTGAAAGGAGTTTAATACTGCTGGATGAAATTGGAAGGGGCACCAGCACTTATGACGGTATTTCCATAGCATGGGCCATTTCTGAATACCTGCATGAACACCCTGCCAGAGCTAAAACGTTATTTGCTACCCACTATCATGAACTCAATGAAATGGCTGCAACCTTTGAACGGATTAAGAATTATAATGTAGCTGTAAAAGAGCTAAAGGATACAGTATTGTTTTTAAGGAAACTTGTTCCGGGCGGTAGCGAACACAGTTTTGGGATTTATGTGGCCAAAATGGCGGGGATGCCTCAACAGGTTATCCACAAGGCCGAAAAGATCTTAAAAAAATTGGAGAAATCACATAGCAGTGAGGAGCTCACAGATAATTTACAGGCGGTACAGAATGAAATGCAACTCAGTTTTTTTAACCTTGATGATCCCTTACTGGAGCGAATTAAGGAAGAACTATTGCATTTAGATATCAATACCTTAACCCCTGTAGAAGCTTTGATGAAGCTCAACGAAATTAAACGGATGCTCAGCAAGAATAAAAAAGCTTCTTCCTGATTTAAACGTGCTTATAGGTCCATTTCTGAGCTGCCAATTTCCAGTTTAAAATAAATTCATCCCAATTGATCATTAACCTATTCTTTTTAAATAAAAGTTCTTTGCTTTTTATAGAATTGTATTAAATTTGCGTCCGCATCCATTTTTGGGATGCAACGTTCTTTAAAACATGCGAAAATAGCTTCCCGATAGTTATCGGGAGTTGAGCGCCACATTGCCCTGGTAATTAGCACTCAACCTGTTATTGGCTATTTTCCGTAAACGCGAAAATAGCTCAGTTGGTAGAGCGCCACCTTGCCAAGGTGGAGGTCGCGGGTTCGAATCCCGTTTTTCGCTCAAATTAAACACCACGTGCTGCCCGTGTTCAGGCAGCAACTATCTAGGTAGTTAGGCTCGAGTGGTGGAATTGGTAGACACGTTGGACTTAAAATCCAATGGCCATTAGGCCGTGCGGGTTCAAGTCCCGCCTCGAGTACAGATGAGAAGAAAAGTCAGGGCCAAGCTCTGGCTTTTTTGTTTTGATAGAGGAGCCAAGCTTGCTTAGGCGAAGGATTGAGAAACAAACAAAGTAAGCCTAAAAGGCTTACTTTTCTTTTTTCAAGATGTTCGGGCGTGACAAACCGACGAAGGAGGTAATTCCCGCTTGTAATTTAACTTTAAGACTAAATAAATGAATTCCACGAATTGGTTTTCCATTCTCAAAATGTTTGAGTGGGGACAAACCGACGAAGGAGGTAATTCCCGCTTGTAATTTAACTTCAAGACTAAATAAATGAATTCCACGAATTGGTTTTCCATTCTCAAAATGTTTAAGCCTGGACTTACTGATCCGATGGTCATCAGTGTAATTGCATTATAAAGTTATGGTCTTTCTTATTCCTTTTTGCTTCCCCAAAAAGGAATATAAAAAGGGGACTTTTTCACTATGTATTATTTAAAATTTGGAAATTTTAAATACCGAGCAACATGGATAAATTATCTCCAGGGTTTCGATAATTCTTTACGCCAAGTTGCTCTATACCACGGAAAAAGGATTCTTCCTGGCTGATAATCCGGGATCCTACATGAAAAATGTTATGTTACATTTCCTTTCTCAACACGTTCGGGCGTGACAAACCGATCCGGATAGCTCCTTCTCCATAGTATTACGAAGGAGAAGCTATTGGGAGAAGTAATTCTCCGCCTCGAGTACTTAAACCCTTGTTAATCATTTGATTTTCAAGGGTTTTTTGTTTAAAATAGTGAATATTTCCACATATTTTCCATGCAAACACAAAAACACTGTCTTTTTTGCTAGTATTCCTTTGAATTTGTGAGAGTGGTTACATAAACTTATTGACATTCATTTTACGTCTACCTATTAAATCTCCTTAGGAACATTGCTGTATTTATTCAGGCTGTCTCCTTCTTTAAACTGTCCTTTACCTATGATCTCATCCTTTTCATTGTCCCAAATAACCTCAACAAAGAACATATCTATTGCATAAAGGACATACTTGGTATTACCATCAATATGAATATCTAAGAACTTGCCTTTGGCAAATACAGTATCGTACTGCTCATCTTCTGAAAGCATTTTGTATTCGTATAGGGTCATTATAATAAAGAGTGGCCTTTTCTTCGCAAGTAAGTCCTTCATGATCATAGATTTCTTAGAAAAGATTAATATAATGATTCTCTTTATTACTTGACTTAATATCCAAGAAGTAATAGAATAACTAATCCAATCATAACCTTGATAAATAATACTATGTCTTCGGACAGTAATTGTACTGCTTCATCCAAAAGGACCCGATTTTGAAATCAAAAAGTCCTTACTTTATTTCTCACAGAGTTATTAACCATAAATATTTTAGTCATGAAAGTGTTAGTTATTGTAACATTCCCCATTGAGCCTTTCAATTCAATGGTCAAAAGTGGTACGGCAGGAGAAATCATTGGCCGAGTTGTTGATGACATCAAGCCAGAAGTTATTTACTTTACCGAACTAGACGGGAATCGTGGAGCCGTTATGGTAGTCGATATTCCTAGCGCCTCTGCCGTTCCTAAAATTGCCGAACCCTGGTTTCTAAATTTTGACGCCGAGTGCGAATTTAAAATTGCCATGACCACTGATGATTTAATGCAGGCCGACCTCACCAATTTAGGTAAAAAGTGGAGTTAGTTGTTTCTCAACTGATTAGATGAAAGTACCAAATTAGTCAATAAAAAAAAGGGCTGCCCTTAGCATTATAACCTCTTAAAGAGATATAATGAGTGAATTTATTTTCAGTAAGAAGTTAATGACGGATTTTACTGCTATATTAGTCTTTGAGACTGATCTAATTTCTTCAAGTTTATCTTTTGCTCTTTCCAAAGTCATACAAGTCCAAGCCCAAATACCAAACGCTTTATCTGTAGGATAACTGACAGTGCCGAAACGGCGATTTAGGCGTTTTTTAAACACTTCGTAGTGTATGTACCCACCTTGCCCCATTGCGTAGATAAAACCACAGTCTGTCTTTCTTATTTGGGTGAAGAATCTTGAAAATACTTGATTAATCAAACTTGCTAAGTCCCAACACAACACCTATTCAATGGTTTTAAGTTTCTTAGGACAATATATTAGGGTCTTGGGATAGAAAAATCGCACATTCGTCCTTTTTTTCAAAATATCATGGCAGGGATTTAATAAATTAAAAGTTATAATCATAGGTTATAGTTCTATTTTCTCTAACCCTCATGAGTTGATGGCTCTTTAATCTACTTAAAACATCAAATTATGAAAAAACTAATTATTCCATTAATGGCGATATTCTTAATCGCTTCTTGCTCCGAAGAGCAAATTGAAATAGAAAATGAATCACAATTAAATCAAGAAAAAGTTGCTTGGCTTCAAGCCGTAGATGACTATAAAGCAAATATTTACAATCACTTGGATATTATCAAAAAAGAAACAGAACTTATTGAGAGTAAAAGAGCAATATATTTTCAACGAGTAACTGCAATAAAAGCTGAAAGGACACTTTATAGAAGAACTGCAATAGTTAGTTTAAAAAAGCCAAAGCATGCTAATGGTGTAATCAAGGTTCCGGGAGATTACTCTAATCTTCAGGATGCTTTGGATAACGCCCAACCTAATGGTGAAATAATGGTGACAGATGAACTTATTGATCAAGGTGATGTTTATGTAGATGTACCCGGACTAAGAATAAAAGGAAATGCCAAGGGATCAATAAGTGGTATGGCCATTCATTTCTTAGCCGAAAATATAGAAGTGAGCAATCTTGATTTGCAAATTAAATTAGTGATAGGTAGTGGGGCTAATGGTGCTAAAGTTCTTAACAATAAATTGAAGTCTCTATCTACAGAAACTGATGCCCTTATTTTGATGAATAACGTATCTGGATGCACTATAAAGGATAACACAATAAGTGATGAGGGTAATACCTTAATAAGTGGCATAAGTGCGCAAGATTGCTCCGATAATGAGTTCAAATCAAATACTATTTATGGAGGTATAAACACATTCGCACATATATTGTTTATTAACTCTAATAAAAATGAATTGAAAGAATGCCATATTGAAAATGGTGGATTAATCTTTGGAACAGGAATCCTCTTTGAGGGGGGGGACAACAATAATAACATTATCAAAGGATGTGACGTTAAAAATGTTGGTGGTAATGGAATAACGGTTATTGGTAGTGGTCCACCATTTTTGGACAGAGGAAATAATAACCAGATTCTTAATTGCAGTGTAAAAAATTATGGTGGTGTGAGAGGTGTTGTTATGGCAGAAGTTGCTAACAGCATTATTCGTAATACTGAAGTAAATAATAGTGGCGCTCCTGATCCTGAAAATGTCTTTGCAGAAGGCATGAATTTAGTCAATTCAACAGATAGTAAAATTGAAAATTGTAATGTTAAATATAATAGTGGAGGGGGTATTGCTTTGGTTTTTAATTTGCGTGGAACTAATTCAGTTACTAATTGCAAAGTAAACAATAATGGCGGCGCATTAAATAAGTCTCAACTTGGCTGTTTTGGAATAGTAACTATTCCACAAACAGTCAATGGCTCAATAATAATAGATAATTGTGAAGTGAATAATAATATAGCAATTGGTGATCCCCTGCCTTATCCATTTTTTATAAGGTCGGCACTAGGGGTATCATATTCTTATTATGGCCCAGACAATAATTTTAGCCATACAGTATCGAATTGCAAGGCAAATAATAACACAGGCACTTTTGCAGGAGGAATCAGCGCTGCTGGTTTTTCGGGAGTTTTTGGTAGTAATACTGGGGTAACTTGGAATTTTTATAACAATGAAGCCAATGGCAACAAAACTGGTATTAGTCTAAGTGGTTTGGAAAATGCGGTCGTTACCAATAATACTGCCCAAGGTAATAGTATTTGTGACTTTGGTGAAGATGATCTAACAGGACCTGTAATAGGCACGGTGCTAACCAATAATAATTTTGGAACAATTTGCGAATAATCAAAGTGACATCCAAAAAACAATACTATAAGAGTCATCCTTGAACTATTCTTTAAAAACTCCTCATTTTTTGGGGAGATTTTTTAGTTCAAATCTCCTTAGGAACATTGCCATACTTGTTCAAGGTTTCACCATCTACAAAACTTTTGATGCCCGTAATCCTGTTATCCTTTGCATTATAGGTAACCACAACCCAGAACATTGAAATATCGTAAAGGGTAAATTTGGTTTTGAAATGGTTACTTCCCATTACTAGATGAATTTTAGATCTTCTCCATCAAATCCTTCCTGACATCCTTCAGCAAATAAAAGGTTTTTAATAGGAATAGTTATTTCATTGACCCGCCTGTTCAGCGTGCTTTCTTTCCTGCTCTTCCTGCTCACGAGACATATCTTCCAAACTTCTGCCTTTGGTTTCTTTAACATACTTCTTGACAAAGAAATATGCTACCAGACCAAAGATTGCATAAACACCATAGGAAACACCGAGTCCTAAATTTTTAAGCATAATGGGGAAGGTCATGGTAATAGTAAAGTTAGATCCCCACTGGGCTATTCCGCAAACAGCCAGCGCAGCTCCTCTATATTGATTTGGAAACATTTCTCCTAGCATAACCCACATTACCGGACCCCATGAGGCTGCAAAAAAGGCAATATAAGCATTAGCCGCTAATAATGCATAGGTGCCATTATTTCCTTCTAAAACAAGATTATTTAAACTATCCAAGGTTGCCGTTCCGAAAAGATAGGCAAGTACTCCCAGCATTACCGCCTGCCCGATCGAACCCACTAACAACAAAGGTTTTCTGCCTACCCTATCTACCAGAATAATAGCTACAATAGTGAAAAATATATTAACACTTCCGCTAATGACATTGGTAAGTAACGCATCGGCCTCTGTAAATCCTGCTGCCTGCCAGAGTGTAGCACCATAATAAAAAATCACATTAATACCCGTAAACTGTTGAAGTACGGCAATTCCGATACCAATCCAGACTAATGGATGAATTTTGCCGGTATATTTACTGATGAGATCACCGAGTTTGGGGCGGCTATCCACTCTTACCGTTGATTTTATATCTGCCACCTTGGCAGTGGCTTCAGTGACATTGCTAATTTTAGAAAGTATTTTGAGTGCTTTTTCGGATTGGTTTGAAGCCACTAAATACCTTGGTGATTCAGGGATGAAAATCAGCACAATTACGAATAAAGATGCTGGCAGTATTTCCGCCCAAAACATCCATGACCAGGTTTGAAATCCCATCCAAAGAACCTCTTCAGCACCACCGGAAATCTCCACTAGTAAATAATTACTCATAAATGCCAAAAACAGACCAATTACAATCATGAGTTGTTGTAATGTGGCCAGCCGGCCTCTGATTTTTGAAGGGGCAATTTCACTGATATAAAGTGGTGCCAATATACTGGCTGCACCTACAGCCAGCCCACCAACTAATCTATAAATAACAAACTCCAATGAACCTTCAGAGATGCCGGAACCCCAGGCACTGATGATAAAAACCATAGCTGCGGTCAACATCATTGGTTTTCTTCCGAACCTGTCAGCCAATGTACCGGCGAAAAAGGCACCCGCAACGCAACCCAGGAGTACCGAGGCAACATTAAATCCTGTGCCCGCGGCATCGGAGTTAAATGCGGCCTGTAAGGCATCGACAGTACCATTTATAACTCCGCTGTCAAACCCAAACAAAAATCCACCTATCGCGGCAACGGAAGCCAAAAAGATGACCCGAGGTAAATTGTAACTCTCAATGTGTGTGGATTCCTGGTGTTGATCACTCATTTTGTAATGGGTTAAGTAAGGCTTCTGGTGCCCAAATTGGTTTTCGTTTTTAATAGGTAATTTCTGCTACTGGGTTACGAAGAAACATTAAATAACCTACATTACAAAAAAAAGGTTAAAGAAACTATATTAGTACTAAAAAACCATCATAAAATGATGGCCTTTTCAATCTCAAAATGTTTGAGTGGGACTCGCGAGGCCTGTGTCGAGCAATTCCCTACATTAAATCTGCTGGAAGTTGCAATAATTCTAATAATTACTTCTCTTCATTTTGCCTTGATGTAAAACGCATTTACACTCGCGGCACTACTATTTCTGGAAATCCTTCGAGCATAATTTCTTAATCTACTTTTTCATTTTCAAAATGTTTGGGCGGGACAAACTGATCTAGATAGCTATCGGGAGAGGTAATTCTCTGCCTCGGGTATCTAAACACTTGTTAATCATTTAATTTTCAAGGGTTTTTTATTTGATAATTATATTTATGCCCGAGTATTGCACGAATTAATATTGAATTGTATTAATATTATAACGCTTTACAATTAAAATTTTCTTGATTTGATTTCATTTGCCAATGTATTTTTCTTTTTCACTCAATCGGTTTCATATAGTAAAGTACATTGATGATAAATACTCTTAGACAAGTTTAGAGCTTCGCCAAAGCCAATATTGCGATTGCCTTTGTTTTTTCTAAATTTGGTCCCTGGACACGTAGATATGTGTCATTTTTGTAACACTCCAGCCAAACAATAATTTCACCGATATTCACATAAGCTGCAGGTACGTCCATATCCGTTAGGGCATGGTATTCCGTTGCCTTCATTTGTACCATTTCGGGATTTTCTTTGGCAGATTTGGTTAGATTATTGACCAGTTCCTCTGCCGAGGAATGGTTTGTTTTTTCCGGATGTCTTATCATAACCAACACACTCCCGTTTACTCCTGAAACACTACACATGGAAAAATTATTGCCACGGTTGGTTTCGTCGGGGCCGTAGGTAACTTCGCCCAAAACAGTAGACCACTCATTTTCAGAAAGTAATTGGCACGATGAAATGGATTCAGATTCTTCCGGAAGATCCCCTTGGGTAGCTGCTTGTTTTGATGAAGTTGATTGTTTACAACCGATCAAAAAGCTTAAAAAAATTAATAACATCAGGTTTTTCCTCAAAAGGATTTGATTTTGGGTACATAGTGCTATTGACATATCCACAATATTAAGAATGTTCCTTAGAAAGGGGTGTTACTAAATTTAATGAATATTTTACACTTTTTAGTTATATTCAGAAATAAAAAAGCCACCTAAAAAGTCACCAAGCTAAATGTTTTTTGCTTCAAAATCCAGAGCAGCATCCAATCCTATTTCCACTCCTTTTATTGTTTTTACATAACGAATGGCTAGTAAAGCTCCTTTAACAAAGGATTCATAGGATGTACTGCTGTGATGTATGGAGAAAATTTCACCCTTATTGCTAAATGCGACCTCCTGATCAGACAACATTCCTTTCATGCGCAGTGAATGAACACGAATCCCTGAAACCAATCCGCCACGTGCTCCTTTTACAACTTCAGTGTTGTCTTTCTGTTCTGCTGAACTCCTATACTTTCCCATTCTCATGGCAGTGGCCAATGCCGTACCTGACGGGGCATCTGGCTTAGTATCTTCGTGCCGCTCTATGATTTCTGCAGAATCAAAATAAGGTGAAGCCATTTCAGCAAAACGCATCATCAGCACTGCTCCTATTGAAAAGTTAGGTACGATCAGACATCCCTGATCATCTTCGCCCCAGAATGATTTTAATTCTTCTATTCGATCTGCAGTAAACCCAGAGGTGCCAATTACAACGCACATTCCTTTGGCATGCCACTTCTTAAGATTTTCCATCACTACTCCAGGATGTGCGCATTCAACCATGATTTGAGCATCCACTTTTTCTTGCGAATCATCGACCGCAATCCCCGCCACAGTTTTACCGGCATGGCCTGGTGCATAAGCACCGGTAAGTTGCAGTTCGTTTGTGTTTGAAATACCATGTGCAATTACACTGCCCAATCGGCCCATTGCTCCTGAAACGGCTACTTTCATAATGCTTTTGTTTTATAGTGTATTTTCAATATGTGATCTACTTGTTCAACAGTTTTAAATGCATCTTCTTTGGAAAAGCATAAAGGAGGTTTTGTTTTCAATACACTGTTATTCGGACCATCAGTACTAATAAGGACATGTCGATTTCTTAGTTCGTTCTTAATATGATGTGCCAGCCCGGTATCGGGCTGCATACTATTATCCTTCACAATTTCAACCCCAAGATATAATCCGGAACCCCTTACATCTCCAATACAAGGATACCTCTTTTGAAGCCCTGATAATAATGATTTGTAATATTCCCCAACAATTTTAGCATTTTCCTGTAAATTTTCTTCATCAATAACTTCCAGAACTGACAGGGCAATTTCGCAAGACACAGGGTTACCCCCAAATGAACTAAAGAACTCCACTCCATTTTCAAAAGATGCCGAAATTTCTGAAGTGCAGACTACAGCTCCCATAGGATGTCCGTTTGCCATGGGTTTTCCAAGAATTATCATGTCGGGAATAACTTCCTGAAATTCGTATCCCCAATAATGATCCCCTGTTCTGCCAAATCCTGTTTGTACCTCATCATCTATACAAATACCTCCCTGCTTTCTTATTGCCGGATACAGGTGTTTTAAATACCCTTTTGCCAAAGGCACCTGCCCACCACAACCTATAATAGGCTCGCTTATAAATGCTCCAATTGGTGTCTCTGAATTTTCAACCAGTTTAATGGCTTCTTCCGCATAACTTCTTCCGGCACTGCCATTATCATTAGTATACTTACCACTGTAAGTATCGGGAATAGGTGCTACTAAAATATGCTCTTTTTTTCCTCGCCCTTTCGGATTATTAAACTTATAGTAGCTCACGTCAATAGCGGCCCGGGTGTTCCCGTGATAACCATGCTCCATGACCATTACTTTTTCATGACCGCTATGGATATTAGCCATACGAAGTGCCAAATCAGTAGCCGCGCTTCCTGAGTTCACAAAATATACTTTGTTCAGTGAATCCGGAAATTTCGATAAAAGTTTTTCCGCATATTCATTTAAAGAATCGTATAGATACCTTGTGTTCGTATTTAGTTTAGCCATTTGTCGCTGCCCCGCCTCCACTACCTTAGGATGAGAATGCCCAACATGCGGAATGTTATTGTATGCATCCAAATAAGTATTCCCATAGGCATCGTACATGTATTGAAATGCAGCCCCTTTCATATAAATAGGCTTATCATAGCTTACTGAAAGTACTGAACTCATATGTTTATTCCTCTTCTCTATTATCTTTTCAACAGGTGGTGGATTTTTAGCCGGAAATCCGGCTGCCTCACGAAAACAATTTTCTGCAGCAATAGGATTTATAGTCAACCAACGATATAGCATTTGCCATGCATTTTTTTCGCTCACAAAGGCATATTCATTATCCGCATTTTTTGCTCTGGTATTGGCAGAAATACAGACACTTATACAAAGTCTGGCAGCAATGAGATAATAAAGTACTTCTAATTCTATTTCTTGAACAGCTAATATTTCATGATATGATTTTAGTACTATAGAGGCCCATTCTAATGGATTATCTTTATCATAGCAGGCATAAGTGATTGCAATCGCCAATTCATTGATGAGAAAGGTGTGCGTCATATCACCAAAATCTATAATTCCGGAAACTTCTTCCTGTGCAATCAGGACATTCCATTCATTGGCATCATTGTGGATAATAGCTGTTCGTAACTCCGGGAGGAAAGGCAGGACATTCTCCTCATATTGTTTAAAATAATAATGAACGATACTTCTATCTTTATTCTTCGGAATATTTTCCAGGTATTTTTTGCTCAGATGCAGGTGCTGAATATCCCATATTAATTTCCTGGCTGCAATTCTGTAATCAGTAAACTGTTGAAGTTTCAGGTCTAATTGGGCGAGAAACTTACCGAAAGATTGGAATAACTTTTTTGTATGCGGTACCTCCTCGAGAAACTTACCTTCCAAATAGGATAACATTCTACAGATAGATTCCTGTCCATTGATATTTACTAAAGCTGTATATCTTTGGTTCTTTGAAGGAATGGGAGTTTGTATGCTCCTCTGGCCTTCGTTTTGTAGAAATAGAAGTGCGTTGTTTTCTGCCTCTACCAATGTCAGTGTATCCTGGGTATATGGATACGTTTTGAAGATATATTTCTCTGTAAGCGTTTCAACAAGGTAGTTGGCATTGTCTAAGCCACTAAGTTTTTCAACTTTTATAGCATTTATACCAAATTGTTCATGTAAGATTGTCTTCATCGAAGCTTCAAAAATAGTGTTAAAAGGGTTGCCATAGGAATCAGGATTAAACGCCCTAAACTAGCAAAAAAGTTAGTGGAAACAAGGTGTGTACACTAAATTATTCTTAAATTTTTTGCTTCCAAATGAGTACAACTTTAGATAATAGTCTATCTAAATAATTTATTTCTATTTGTTTTTAAAGGCAATTCAGTCTCTTTGATTGGAAACTATAAAATATTATCTTGTGGTATGACCAGAAAAATCAGATTCTTAAACTTATTGCTTGCACTCGCAATCTTATATGGATGCCAGCAATCTCCCTCAACCCTATCAGTAAAATCTCCCTCAGAAAGTAATGAAGTTCTACTCTCATTAGACAATGAAGGTGGCGTATATTATCAGGTTCTTCACCATGGTGAGGTCGTAATCGATACCTCCTATTTAAGTTTTGAAATTAAAGACCAGCCTGCTCTGGCCAAAGGAATTAGGATAGTAAGTTCAGAAAGCACTTCTCAAAATGAAACCTGGGAAATGCCCTGGGGGGAGCAGCGTGAAGTGGCAAACAATTATAACCAGATGACGATTCATCTGGAAGAAAAAGAATCACCAAAAAGAAAGTTTGATGTTATTTTCAAGGTCTATGATGATGGACTTGGTTTCCGGTACCATTTCCCTGAGCAAGAAGGACTTTCTGAGGTAATCATTACAGATGAAAATACCCAGTTTCAGCTTACCAGCAATCCTATGGTTTGGTGGATACCCGGAGATTGGGACATTTATGAGCAACTGTATAGTACCACGCCATTCAATAAGATAGATGCCACAAGTAAACGGAACCATCCTAATCTGGCGGCTACCTATATTCCGGAGAATGCCGTGAACACGCCTGTTACTATGAAAACAGAAGATGGCCTTTACCTGAGTTTTCACGAAGCCAACCTTACAGATTATGCCGGCATGACGTTAAAAATTGATACCTTGAATCTTTCGATGCAAAGTGAGCTGGTAGGCTCAGACATTACCGGATATAAAGTAAAAAGGGAAACCCCTTTTAATACCCCCTGGCGTACCATACAAATTGCAGACAGAGCCGGTGATCTCATTGAGTCCAAATTAATTGTAAATCTAAATGAGCCTAATGAATTGGGTGATGTTTCCTGGATAAAACCAATGAAATATGTTGGTATCTGGTGGGAGATGCACCTTGGGAGGAGTACATGGGACTATGCAGGCACTCAGGATATGAATAGCTGGGAAAATCTATCAAATGCGAAACCTACAGGAAATCATGGAGCTACTACCGAAAATGCAAAAATGTATATTGATTTTGCTGCCGCTAACGGGCTTAAAGGACTGTTGGTAGAAGGTTGGAATACAGGATGGGAGCATTGGATAGGGTTTGAGGACAGAGAAGGTGTATTCGATTTTGTCACCCAATATCCGGACTATGACTTAAAAGAAGTTGTACGCTACGGAAAAGAAAAGGGAGTTGATTTGATTATGCACCATGAAACATCAGCTGCACCACGCACCTATGATCAACAAATGGATGCAGCATATATGTTAATGGATTCATTGGGTATCCATGCTGTAAAAACAGGTTATGTGGGTAAACTGATCCCGAAAGGGGAATACCACCACGGACAATGGATGGTGAATCATTACAGAAGGGCCTTATTAAAAGGAGCAGAACACAAGGTGGCTATCAATGCACACGAACCTATTAAAGCTACCGGGATACGGAGAACCTACCCTAATGCTATTGCGCGTGAAGGTTTGCGGGGCCAGGAGTTTAACGCATGGGCGACAGATGGGGGTAATCCCCCGGAGCATTTGCCTATTGTGGCCTTTACACGTATGCTTTCCGGACCCATTGACTTTACACCCGGTATTTTTAAGATAAAACTGGCACCTGATAAACTAGAAAATCAAATTAATACCACCCTCGCACAACAACTCGCATTGTATGTGGTTATCTACGGTCCTGTGCAGATGGCAGCAGATCTCCCTGAAAATTATGAAGGACAAGCTGCCTTTCAGTTTATAAAAGATGTAGGAGTGGACTGGGAACAAAGCAAAGTACTTGATGGGGAAGTAGGCGACTTTGTAACCATAGCCCGGCAGGAAAGGGGAACCGAAAATTGGTTTATCGGATCCATTACCGATGAAAATTCACGTGAGATAAAAATTAATTTAGATTTTTTATCACCATCAAAGAAGTACAAAGCCATTTTGTATACCGATGGAGAAAATGCGCATTGGAACGACAACCCTGGCGATATTGAGATTCAGGAAAAAGATGTAGATAATACAACCATTCTAACTATTCAAATGGCATCCGGAGGTGGAGCCGCTATAAGTTTGATTCCAACTGAATAAGAAAGTAATGATCTTAGTTTTTTGACAAATTTGTTCCGTACTTAAAACTGTTTCGAAAGAAAATCCTATTGAATTGACTAATCATACTCTAAATGAGTTGCACCATAATAAGCCGCTCCCAGGAGAGGTGTCTTGTCATTTAAAACTACCTGTACCGGCATTTGATGAAGCAATGGATTCATTCGCCCAGCATCAACAAAGTTCTCCGAAAAAACTTCCCGGTTTATCATCCTGAGTATTTTTGGAACAATCCCCCCTCCTATATAAACTCCTCCTGTAGCCTTGGTCTTTAAGGCAAACTGGGCAGCTTCTATAGCCAGATAACGCACAAATAAATCCAGGGTTTCTATACAAATCGGGTCCCTCTTTTCATGCGCAACAGTGGTAATCACCGCTGCCGCATCGCCTTGTTGCATTTTATCCTGAAGCCATTTGGGTTCCGGAATTCCCCTGAAACCCCTTAAAAATTGATAGATGCCATAAATACCGGGGCCGGATATAATTCGTTCCCAACTCACATGTCCAAATTTTTGATGCAGGTATTGCCATAATTCCCAATCCAAAACACTGCGAGGACTAAAATCGCAATGTCCCCCTTCTGTAGCATAGGGATGATAATGGGCCCCATCCCAATACAGTCCGGCCTCTCCAAGGCCCGTGCCCGGCGAAATGATGACAGCGTTCCCGGGTATATTTGATCCTTCTTTTAGAATTTCAAAGTCCGTCTTCCGAAGTGCCGCCAGGCCATAGGCATTGGCCTCCATATCATTGATAAGAGTAACCGAATTAACCTGGAGTTCCCTGCTAATTTCTTCACTATCTATTTCCCACGGAAAATTTGTCCCTTTTACTTTGCCTTTGATTACAGGGCCGGCTACGCCCAGGCAGATTCCATTTATGACAGGCAACTTATCCCTATGAAAAGAACACACCATCTCCGTAAAAGCATTGTAATCCTTGGTGTGATATGATTTCTCCCTTATTAATGTAAGTAGTCCTTTATGGAATTCAAAAAGCGACAGGTTCGTTTTGGTTGCGCCAATATCACCTGCTAAAATGACGCCATTGACATTAGCGGTATTTTTATTAACCGGAAAGGCCAATGGTATTTGAGAATCATGCATAAGTGGTAATGAATAGCTCTCCTTTTTTTTCATAATAGTGATCTGTTAAGCATTGGTAATGATCTTGTACAAAAATATAAGCACGATGCTATAGTGCTGGTAAGTACTTTCATTTATAACCGTTTAAGGCAGATATTACCAATCGGTATACAAATATCTACTGGTTACTAATGGTTTAAAATGATTTAAGTCATTAGGAACAAATAATACATTAGTCGTTAAAGTGAAATAAATTAAATTGAAGAATGGGAAAAGCATTAAACTACCTGTGGTTCCTCATCCAATCGCATGGCTACAATTATTTTACCAATAAAATAACCAATAATAAATACGGCTGCAGCAATGCCTACAATAAGCAGCATTGCGCTCCATACCTCTGTAAGTGGTATACTGTTAGTGGGAATTTTTTCCAAAATCTTTATGCTTCTGAAAATTCTAAATGGAAAACTAAAATAACTAATCAGAGCATCCTTGAATTCACTAAACGTATAGAACATATAGACATTGCTGGAAATTCCATAGGCTATAATACTCAAACCAAACCCAAACATTCTGCTGTATGTTTTGCTATACTCAATTTTGTCAGATTTTGTAATTATCCCATTTGAAGGAAGCCCATTTTCCATTATTGATTCTTTTAAACCTTCCTTGTTTCTGTATTTTTTTACATATTCACGTGAATAGTAAATCCAGCAAAATATTAAAAAAAGAGGTGTTACTACAACAATCAGTGTAACGCAAAAAAGCAGAAGTATTGTAACCAATTCACTAAGTCCGTCATAATTGAAATAACCCTCAACTGGAGACTCGTTAGCTTGCAAAGCATAAATGGTTTTTACAAAAAAGTTATTATAATTAAGAACTAAGTGGTTCATTCAAAAGTACTATAGAATTAAAGTCAATTTTAGCTATTCAATACATTCACAATACAAACTCAAACTCATTCTGCAAATACTGAATTAGTCCAAATCAGAAACATTCTTTTAATCTTACTCAATTTTACGCAATATTTGTCTATTAAGCCAATGGAAAGTGACAGAACTGTTCATTCCTTGTCCCAATGGGCAGATTTATTTATCTAATAATCCCCAATTCATGAAAGTTTTAATTTCCTTATTAAAAAAATTACTTCCGTAAAACAATTAACACTAACTTTATCCTAATAAGATAAACATATTATGTCAAAAGGTAGAGACTCCAAGAAAGCTGTCAAAAAAGAACCGCTCTTAACTGCAAAAGAAAAAAAAGAAGCTAAAAGACTTAAGAAAGCCAAAAAGGGATAACTTTTAAATTTTATTTCAGGGCATCACATAAGGAGCTTAAATTGGATTATTTGTAATGGGGCGAGCTGATCAATTCTATCTTTGAATTCAGTAAATAACCTTTTCATAAAGCTTATTATAGGAAGATGGTGAACCAAATGGTTCTGTGATAAAGTCACCAAGCTAAACATGACAAGTTTAGTGGCACGAAAAAGAGAAACTTATTTTTATAATTAAATTACACATCCTTCTATGTGATTTGGACATATTGGTCAGCATATGCATCCAAGTGATATCTCATTGAATTTTACGTCATTGTGGGAGCTTAAAATCTCAACAAGCTCAAAAAAACAGATCCACCGATTAATCAGTTGTTATGAATTAAAACATGACTATTTACCGACTAAACAGATATTCATAAAACGTAAAAAACTTTTCTGAAGTTTTCTTGTGTATAGACGTATTTTAACTAATTTTACCCTGTTTTAAAACCACTGATAACTCAAATCTTTTCCTGATGAAAAATCTAAAGATTTTATATGCGATGATTATACTATGCTTAACATTTAGCATAAATACAAATGGTCAATCTAATTCTAACATTGAAGCGGGTGTTCGTTTTGGCGACAATATTGGTATAGATGCAACTATACCTCTCGGGATCTCTCCAAGGCTTCACCCTACTGTATATTTGGATAATTTTGGTGTAGGGGCCTATTTTGATTGGATGTTTGCACTTACTGATGGGCCGGAGGGACTAAAATTTTACCCCGGCGTAGGACCTGAATTTTTCTTTGAAAATGATTTTGATTTTAATATCGCTGGCAATTTCGGAGTGGAATATTCCTTTAAATTTCCTCTGACGATCGGATTTGATTGGAGGCCAGGATTTGCGGTTACAAACGATTTTGACTTTTATACCAGCAATTGGGGAATTATGGCAAGATATCGCTTTAAAGAAGGAGGGTTTAAAAGAGTAGATTAGCCCTTAATTAAAATGCCCAACCTCAAAAAAAGATATATTTAGCAGGCTTAATCCGGAGTGAAATAGTAAATTCTATTGCCCCCTTTTGCAAACATGATGTTACAAAAACCAAAAAAGAAGAAAAAGACAACCCGGTAAAGAAAAAAAATCGGTAAACACCAATTGAAATCCCCTTACAGTTCCTCCTTTTAAATCTGAATTCAAGTTTTATTATTGACTAATTGCCAGCACATTACCTATAATAAAATTTTAACAATTTTTATCGCTTAAAAATGACTCCTTATGATAGGACGAATCCCAATTAGTTTAATGCTCCTAATCATTACATGTGCAGCAAGTCATGCACAAACAGATACACTATTTTTAGATACCAATACTATAATCGTAGGGGAAGTTAAATCTATGAATAAGGGAGTCTTGACCATAGAGACCAATTACAGTGATTCTGATTTTAACATAGAATGGCTAGAGGTTAAAAAAATCTATACCCAATCTGTTTTTTTGACGAGCTTAACAGACGGTAGCCGAATTGTGGGCATTCTAAGATCTAATGAGGATAACTCCATTACTATTACGAATAGGGAAGGTACCGTTGAAACAGAAGTTCAGATACCCGAAATAGTATTTCTGCGGCCTCTTAATGAAGGGTTTTGGAGCAGGTTAG
>Ga0265306_10000035_pt1 | contig 46285 bp, 35 predicted proteins | sample Helome_3_FD_192493 | JGI IMG/M metagenome (GOLD analysis project Ga0265306, IMG submission 192493) | Marine sediment microbial communities from subtidal zone of North Sea - Hel_20160420 (Illumina Assembly) | ecosystem: Environmental > Aquatic > Marine > Subtidal zone > Sediment ... | reverse complement strand
AAATATTGCGACCCATGTCCACGCCGCTGGCCCCTTGTTGGACGGCGTTATATGCCATGGTCAGCGCATCCAATTCAGGAATTTTTTTGCCGCCGGCCATAACAATGGGTACCGGACACGAAGCACAGACCGTTTCAAAGTCTTTTTCGACATAATAGGTTTTGATGTAATGGGCGCCCAGTTCGGCGCAAATACGGGTGGCCAGTCGAAAGTAGCGGGCATCGCGGGCCATATCTTTGCCCACGGCGGTTACCGCAAGCGTTGGAATTCCATAACGGGTGCCAATATCCACCATCTTTGTCATGTTGATAATGGATTGTCTTTCATATTCACCGCCGATGAATACCTGGACGGCCATGGCACAAACATTCAGGCGGATCGACTCCTCGATATCCACGGCGATCTCCTCGTTGGAGAGCTCCTTGAGAATGCTGGTGCCGCCTGACACCCGCAGCACGATCGGTTTTGTGGTGGCAGGCGGGACAATACTCCTGAGGATGCCCCGGGTGAGCATCAGGGTGTCTGCGTAAGGCACAATCGGAAGAATATTGACGTCAATCCGCTCGAGGCCTGTCGTTGGCCCCTGAAAGTATCCGTGATCGATGGCCAGCATGACTGTGCGGCCGGATTCCGGGTTGAAAATCCGGGCCAGCCTGTTTTTCATCCCCCAATCCAGCGCGTTGGATCCTTTTAAAAAGAACCCTTCTGTTTTCTGGGGCATATCGTTATAGTATTGCTTTGCATCTTTTAATTCGTCCATGTCGGGCATGCTCTGGTCTCCTTTCCAAACTGATCTTAAAACCAGTTTTTAATATCATAAATGTTTTTTATTTTTTATAGGACCTATTTGTACGTAAATAGTCAAGAATTATCACCTGAATTTTGCATGAAAATTAATGAGAAGTTTAGATTATGTTTTCACCGCTTTCCATAATAATTTTCGAATGACGGAATTGCGGTATAAGTGGTTGTAGAAAAAAACGTTTGGATACCGGAACGTTTTTTTACAACCACTATAATGACAACAAGTTGAGCAAATTATTGACGCAAAACAAAATACCGATCAGGTATAATGGATGAAAATCATTTTATCTCATTAATTTTCACCCGATGGGCGAGCCGGAGGCCTCCATCGGTCCGCCTCAGGCGGATTATTAAGGCCGAGGCATAGTTCACTATAGCCCCGTCCTTAAATGTCCCGTTCCGTTGGATGACGCATCTGATTTTTTAATATTAAGGTGCGCCTCCTTGCATATGAAAGCCTCCGACTCGTGCAAAATTCAGGTGTTAAATTATTTAATTTTGATACCCTGGCGGCTTTGAGTGCGCCTTTTCCCAATTTTAAACGCATTATCGCAACTTAGACTTTTGGGTCAAGAAAAACCATTTATTTAAGATCGTTTCGTGTGGTATTAATTGAATCTAGCATGAAAATTAGGCGAAGTTGCGATTCCGTTTTAAGGAATTTATCGGAGCGAGCAATGGGTAAATTTGATACAGATAAACAGGCCATTGTAAAATGTGCCCGCTGGTTGTCTGAACGCGGATTTTTCGGGTGTGTCAGGGGTAGCGGAGGCAACATTTCGGTCAAACTTAACCCTGAAAATATGATTGCGATAACGCCGACGCGCCGCCCTTACCAGGAGATGTCACCAGGTGACATTTGTGTGGTTGATTACAAATTGAAATCAATTGAAGGGCAGCTGACACCTTCTGTTGAAACCACGATGCACGTAAGTGTTTATAAAAACCGGCCCGATGTCAATGCCGTCATCCACACGCATCCGGTGTTTGCCAGCATACTGTCGATTATCAACAGACCGATTCCGGCCCTATTTGATGAAATCACTTTTGAGATTGGTTCTGCTGTGGAATTGATTCCTTACGCCATTTCCGGAAGCGCCGATCTGGCCCAACATGTTGTCAGCAAGCTGGGCAACGATTGTTTCTGCTACATTTTGCAAAACCATGGTGCCTTAAGCCTGGGAAGAGATCTTGATCAGGCCTGGAAAAATGCGGAGCTTCTGGAAAAAGTAGCCCAGATTTATTACTATGCTTTAACCACCGGCAGAAAAATAGCAACCCTTCCCAAAGACGCCATCGATCAGATTAATAAAATGCGTAAATAAGACAGGATTTATCAGGCATTTATTTAACCATGGAGCACACAGAGAAATATATTTATCGTGGATGCCATCGGCATTAGATCTCCGTATTTGTCTGTGTGGCCAATTTTGAAATGAGTCAGGCTATGCTTACCGCTCAGGAAGAAGCCTATATTTTAGAACGGGGGTATATACCGGAGCATTGCATTCGTCTGATGACCCATGTATCCGGCGGTGAGCCGTTTCTAATTGATGATCACTTTATTTGCCATAAAGACAACTGGATAATTCTGATTGGATATCCCCTGAAAGACAATTTCACCTTAGACAACTTTGAAGCGGTTCTTTCTAAACTCAGGGAAAAATTCCATCCTGATTATATTTCACTGGTCGCGCCGAAAATGCCGTCTTCTCTGGTTGCAGCCTGCCGCGAAAGCCAAAGCGATGCCTACTTTACACTGGAAACGCAAAAACCGATTATCCGCAGCCCGGTGAAACGCAACCTCAGAAAGGCGCGCCAGAATCTGCGGGTAGAATTGTCCGGCAGCATGCAGCACGGCCATCAGGAGCTGATGCATGAATTTGCTGTTCGTAGCCGTCTGTCCGAACGCGTAGAACGGTTGTTGTTTAAAATGCCGGAATTTGTGGCCGCTGCGAATAAGGCATTTGTGTTAAATGCCAGGGATAAAGCCGATAAACTGACCGCCTTTTATGTCGTTGACCTTGAGGCCAAAGGGTTTTCCAATTACATTATCGGCTGCCATTCTAAAAAATACTATACTGTGGGGGCTTCGGATCTCTTATTATTTGAACTGATCAATTTGAGCCTGGAATATCAGAAACCCTTTATTCATCTTGGCCTGGGGGTGAATGCCGGTATCCGCCGGTTTAAAGAAAAATGGGGTGCGGTGCCCACCCGCCGCTACGAAATGTGTGAACTGGCACCCAAGAAACCCTCGATTTTAAATGCGTTTCGTGCTTTCGGAAAAATACACTGAGTTTGTTTATAGGCTCGAATGTTTTCAATTGGATCAAAACAAAAAAAGCTAAAAATGATCTGGCAGGTGCAGAAAAACGGCAAGCTATCACAGATTGTCGGCACCGCCCATTTTTTTCCGTATAGTTTTCGAAAATCACTTTACCGCTGTATCGAAAATGCGCGTCTGGTGATGTTTGAAGGCCCTTTGGATGATCAAAGTATGGCCAGAGTCAGGGAGTCCGGTATTGACCCGGATAGCGCATACCACCTTTTTGACGAGCTGGATGATGAAACCATCGCCGGCATCACCGGTGCGCTGATTCCGGTTTGCCGAATCAGAAATTCAACCCAATTTTTTCTCTATTGCAAGGACAGCCTGAAAGACACGGTTTATGATCTGGTAAAAGGCATGCAGCCTTGGCTGGCATTTTTTACCCTGTGGTCCACTTACTTGCAACTCAACGGCTGGAAATATTCGGTCGATATGGAAGGATTCGGCGTTGCCCAAGAACTGGGCAAAAAGATATTATTTCTTGAAGCCATTGAAGAGCAAATCAACGTGCTGAAAAACATTTCCCATGAAAGAATCATGTATTTTCTCAAACAGGTGGAGCACTGGGAAACGCTTGCGAACAAATATGTGAAGTCCTATTTAAAAGGTGATCTGGAAGATTTGCGGCTCTCCGGTATCCGGTTTCCAAGCCGGCATCACACCATTATCGATTATCGCGATGAAATATTTTTTGAAAGGATGCGGGCGGAGCTGGCCCGGGGGGATGTCGTTGCGTTCCTGGGGGCGCCGCATCTGAAGGGTCTGAGCCGTTTGCTTCTGGCCGATGGCTATCAGGTCAAAGGACCCTGGCTGCCGCAATCTCGCCGCTTTTCACAATAATGTTTCGAGTCGCCGACCACCCGCAGAGCGGGTGGCTTGGATTTTTCCGCCATCAGCGGAAAAACCAAAGGTACGTTAGTGCCTTAATCGGTGCGGGTGTAACCGGGTGCAAAGCACCCGGTTAAAAACACCCAATTATGGAATTGCGGCATAAGTGGTTGTAAAAAAAACAATCAAATACAGGAATGTTTTTTAACAACCATTATATAACAGAGGTCAGATGACAGAAGACAGAAGACAAAATTTTTCGCCGCCTGCCAAAACATCCTACCAACAAGCCATGATTACGGCGGTTCGAATTCTCGCGAATCGCGACCATTCAAAATATGAAATAAAACAGAAATTACAGCAACGGGGCTTTGCGAGCAAAGTCATCGACACGGTGATGGTCAAGTGTGAACGTTTCGGTTACATCGATGACCTAAGAACCGCCCGGGCATATATTTTACAGCTCAAACGCAAGTGCTTCGGTAGGCGCTATATTCGGCTGGCTTTAAAAAAGAAACGCTTGAGTGGTGACGCAATCGAAAAGATCTTATTGGAGGAATACCCCGGAGCGGATGAATATGAGCATGCCGGCCGACTGTTGGAAAAGAAACTGAAGACCTTTGCGCGCGAAACATATCCCCAAAAAAGAAGTGGAAAAATATATCGCTTCCTATACTCACGCGGATTCGGCCCGGCGGTAATTTCAGACCTTATGCGAGATTTCGTTAAATAGTTGACGGGTCGAATCGTCAATTCTTCAGAGGCGTCAATCCATTATAACTCATTTCACCAGTCAACTATTTGACGAATTGACGAGCTGCTGGCTAGCTGGCGATTTCTAGAACTTCGTCGGTTTTTTCGGTAAAGGATTTTAAAATCCGGCTCTGATCTTCGGTAAGATGGAGAAACTTCACTCCGACTCCCCGGGAATCGGCCCAAACGATTTCAGCGATTAAGTCTAACGGCTGGCGGTCTTCGGGAGATGAGAACCCAAGCAGCATTTTCAACCCGTTGGTTAACGTCGCGCTGGTTTCGATAAAGGCACCGGATTTGCTGATGTCCAAAATATAGCTGCGGAATTTTTGTCCCCGAATTTTAAAATGGACGTTTATCAGGCAATCCTTTCTGGCGTATGTTCTTCGGTCCGGTTGCTCAGTTTTGGGCTGCATTTCTTCCAGATGTCTCATAAATGTAAACTGCTGTTCGGTTGACATATCGATTGCCGCTTTCAACAAAAAGTTGGTCATGCTCCCGTTGAGTAACTGTTCGAAAAGATTTTTTTGCTTTTCTTCAGACAGGTTGCTGATTAAATAGTACAAGCGAGCGATGATTTCATAATCATTCATCTTTAGATCGGAAGCGGGGTTGGCAGCGAATTCTTTTCCTAGTTTAAATGACCGTTGAAGTGTTGAGATCATATTTTGCTCACCTTACTTTCTCAAAGTCCTTAAAATTTTATGGCGGTCAATAAGAAATCCGGAAATTTATTGGGTGATTGAACTTGCCTATAAACCACCATGGTTGTCGGATCGGTTTCAGCGCTCCACAAATGGCATTATTAAGCGATTTATGCAAAAAGCGTGCAAAAAAGTGAATATACCATATTCAGATAAATAACAGTGACTTAGGAAATATTATAAGCCTTGCAATTTAAAAAGCAATGTGAAAAGAATGAATAAAAATTAGGTAACTCATGCCATAAGTAAATGATCTGCATCTGGCGCGTTGCGCTAAAAAAGATTTAAATTTTGATATCTTAGCGATTATAGGGGGCGCAGCTGGCGTAACAAGCCAACCGAATGAGGAGATAAAAGCTGTGATCAGAATTAAAAGTGAAAAATAGCAAGAATCGGGTGGCGAAACCGCTGGGTTCGACCTATTTTAGACCTGATTTGAGCCATTATAGGGGTTAGATTAATTTTGAGAAAGGGGGCAATTTAAATGAAAGCTGAAGATTTTTCCCAGGCAGCGGTTGATTATCAGCGCATTGAGAAAGCGATCGAGTTTTTGACCGATAACTTTCATACCCAACCGGGTTTAAGGGAAATTGCCGCTAAGATTCACATGAGCGAATACCATTTTCAGCGACTCTTCAGCCGCTGGGTGGGCATCAGTCCCAAACGGTTCCTGCAATTTTTAACCAAAGAGCACGCCAAGACGCTGCTGGAAAAGTCAATTAACCTATTAGACGTTACCTACGAAGCGGGCCTGACCAGCCCCGGTCGCCTGCACGATTTGTTTGTCACCTGTGAAGCCGTAACCCCGGGGGAATACAAGGACAAAGGCGAAGGCCTTGAAATCGCCTACGGATATCATGCCACCCCGTTCGGCGAATGTATGCTGGCAACAACCGACAGAGGTATCTGCGGCTTAAACTTTGTTCAAAACGATGACCGGCGGCAGGCCCTGGCGAGTCTGAAACTCAGGTGGGAAAATGCAACCTTAATTGACAATCCGGATGCAATCCGATCGATTGTTAATCGGATTTTCAATCCACTGGTCGGGCAAAATTCTATTCCCCTTCATCTGGTTTTAAACGGCACCAATTTTCAAATCAAAGTCTGGGAGGCGCTCATCAAAATACCCACCGGGCTTGTGGTTTCCTATGAGGACGTTGCGACGCATATCGGGATGCCCAAAGCCTCTCGTGCGGTCGGCAATGCGGTCGGAAGTAATCCGGTTTCGTTTGTGATTCCCTGTCATCGGGTCATTCGTAAAACGGCCGAATTTGGAAACTACGGGGGCGGCAAGGCTCGCAAGCTGGCCATACTGGGCTGGGAATCCGCTAATTGCTACCACTAAATGGTCATTTTTCTGATGAGTTGCTTTCTCCACAGGTTTCAGCCCTCGGCGTATTTTAAGCACGCCTCGAGCTAAAACCCCTGCCCGCCATCGTGACCCGCCCGCCTCGCCGGCTTGGGCCGCTCAGGCGAGGCGGAAGGGCTTGTGCGGATTATTGAACACCAAAGGAGTTAAACATGATCGCCCGCAACGTTTCGATTCCGCTGGGAGATGCTGAAAGCGTTTCCGGTATACTTTCGGTTCCGAAGAACTTTGAACCCGAACAAACTTTAGGTGTGATTTTTGCCCACGGAGCCGCCAACGATATGAACAATCCGTTGATCCAATTCGTATCCCGGGGACTCGTGCAGTCGGGATACCTGACGCTGCGTTTTAATTTCCTTTACAAGGAAAAAGGGAAAAAGTCACCCGATTCCCAATCCAAACTAGTTCAAACCTGGCAAAGCGTTTATCGTTTTTTGAGCACCCACCCGAAATTCGGCCCGCAAACCATCGTAGCCTGCGGTAAGTCCATGGGCGGGCGTGTTGCCTCTCAAATGGTGGCCGAGGGGCTTCTTCCGGTAAGCAAGCTGGTTTTTCTAGGATATCCGCTGCATGCCCCGGGAAAAAAAGATCAGTTACGTGATGCTCATCTGTACCGGATACCGATACCCATGCATTTTTTAGCCGGCACACGTGATGCCCTGTGTGATCTGGAGCGCTTAAACACGGTTTTGGAGCGCCTGACAGCACCCTGGAGACTGGAAGTGATCGAAGGTGGCGATCATTCCTTTCGGGTGCCCAAATCCAATCCGGTTTCTCAGGAAGATACCTATACGCAGATCGTGCAGGCCGTTAGGAGCTGGTTATCTGAGTAAGAAAAGTTTCAATCAAATCCATCCCCATCTATACAACAACATGCTTTTTATTGCCAACACGCTCTGTTAGCGGTTTTCTTATCGCCGCCTGCCTTGCATGATCTCATTTTGTGATTAGGGTTAGACTGAAGGCATTCTTAAGCAAACATTTCCAGGCCGTCCGGCCTGTTTTTAAGATTCAGATAAAGGCATCGCTTTTCAAATGCGGAAAACCAAGGCAAATGGTGTTTTACGAAACACAATGTCTTCGGCTTAGGTGCATTGTTTGTATTATGGCAAACCCACCGATCATAGAGTTTAAAAATGTTACCAAACGATTTGGTCAGCGCACCATTCTGGATCGGGTTAACCTGCAAATATCTGAAGGTGATGTTACCACCATCATCGGCAAAAGCGGCGAGGGCAAAAGTGTCCTGCTCAAGCACATTATCGGTCTGTTGAAGCCGGAAGAAGGCAGTGTCCTTTTTCAGGGTCAACCGATCGAAAAAATGACACGCAAAGAATGGAATGCGTACTTATCGCAGGTCAGCTACATGTTCCAGAACAACGCGCTTTTTGACTCCAAAACAGTTTATGAAAATGTGGCCATGCCTCTGATCAAATTCAACCGACTCACCAAAAAACAAATTCATACAAAGGTAATGGCCCGCATTGAGCAAACCGAACTGACCGATGTGGCCCATAAATACCCATCCGAGCTTTCGGGCGGGATGCAAAAGCGAACCGCGCTGGCCCGGGCATTGGTTACCGATCCGAAAATTGTTTTGTTTGACGAATTGACCACCGGCCAGGATCCCATTCGCAGAAATGCCATCCTGGGAATGATCGCCGAATACAAAAGGAAATACGGCTTTACGGCTGTATTAATCAGTCATGATATTCCGGATGTATTTTTCATTTCCGACCACATACTGGCCCTTTATGCAAAAAAAATTGTTTTTCAGGGTACCCCCGAAGCCTTTGAAGAATTCGAGCATCCATTCTACGATGAAATCATCACCAGCATTGAAAGTTTGCAGGATGAATTAACCGGCCTGCACTCCAGGCGCCAGTTTAAGGTGCGCTATCAGGCTGATCTGGCCCGTAATAACGGGCATAGACATTTCATAGTCATCCTTTTTACCCTGGAAGATCTGGATCGCATTATTGATAACCTGGGGCACACCGCTGCCCAGGTCGGCATTCGAACAATGGGCGATTACATCAATAAGCACTTCGGTTTGGTGGGCGGATTTTCTTCCCGACGTCGCATCAACCAATTCAGTACCGTTTTGCCGTTTTCGGATTGGAATGAGGCTGAAGAAATCTTAACGGACTTTACGCGGGATTTTCGGGAAAACGGGTTGATCAATATTGAGAATGCGGCCAGGGAAGTCAACCCCGCAGTGCGCTGCTTTGACTTTTTAATTACTGCCGGGCTGGCCAGGGGGGAGGCTAATGTTGAGCTGGATTCCATAATGGAGTTCGCAGAATTTAAAAAAGAACCGATTGCACAGTTCCAGTGTAACATTTAGAGTCGGTCCTTAAAATGCATCTAAAGAAAGACGATTATGAAAAACATAAATTGCTTCAAATTGCTATTGTTCCTGGCTAACCTGTTGCTTCTGTTTTTAGCGACTGCGATCGCATCTGATCAGCAACCCCTTGCTGATGCGCAGGTAACATTTCACGTGGCATGATACGATGTCGGCAAAGCAGCCCTGGATGGGCTCAACGGTGTTAAAAAAGTGGAGAAGGGCATTCAAAAAAGCAAGCTCTGGTTCAAGGAAATCAACACGGTGATTTATGACCCGCAACGCATCACCACAGATGAGATGAAGTCTGCTTTACAAAAAGCCGGCACTTACAGAGGAATCATAGAATCCCAAGAATAAAGGGAGCAGGTCGAACGGTTGAAAATTTTCTACACGGATTCATTTGCCATTCCTTTGCCGGAAAATCATTCATTTCCGATAAGCAAATATGCCCTTCTCAGGAAACGCCTCATCAATTCCCATCTATTTTCACCACAAGATTTTTGCATTCCCCATGCTGCAACCGACGCAGAGATCTCCCGAACGCATGATCCGATCTATCTGCGCCGTTTGCATCAAGGGCAATTGACAGCCCGAGAAGTCCGTCGCGTCGGGCTGCCCTGGTCCCCTGAACTCGTTGAGCGTGCCAGGCGTTCTGCCGGAGCGACCGTTGAAGCCTGTTTCGCAGCCCTTGATGATGGCGTTGCCGTTCATCTGGGCGGCGGAACCCATCACGCATTCAAAGATCAGGGGCAGGGTTATTGTGTATTCAATGATAGCGTCATTGCGGTGCGAGCCCTTCAGGCCGAAACGCAGAGCAAGCGTGTGCTGATTCTTGACTGTGATGTACATCAGGGCAACGGCACGGCGGTCCTGCTGCAGAACGATCCGACGGCTTTTACCTTTTCCATACACGGCAAAAACAATTTTCCCTATCGCAAAGTAAAAAGTGATCTGGATATCGCTCTTGACGATGGCGCCAATGATCGGGTGTATCTGGATGCCCTGGAAACCGGCATTCGGGCGTCTCTGAAGCAGGCCCGGGCCGATGCGGTCATCTATCTGGCCGGTGCCGACCCATATGCTGAAGATCGCTTCGGGCGACTCGGTGTGAGCAAAGACGGGCTTGCAAAACGCGACCGCCTGGTGTTGGGTCACTGCCATAAAGCCGGGCTGCCGGTGGCCATCACCATGGCCGGCGGCTATGCTCCCAACATCGAAGACACGGTGGATATTCACTTCCAAACGGTTTGTATTACCGCTGAATTCCAGAGGTCCTGAAAAGTTAAGTTTCAAACCGGTTGGAAGGTTGCGCGCCCGGCCGGCCAGCTGATCATCATTGACCGCCAAAAAGCCCCCATGTTGACCAGCCCGTCTTTTTTGCCGTTCATGGCGCAGCCGTCTGCACAGGAAAACATCTCACGGGCAATTTCTCTGATGGTTTTTTTTCGTAACCGGGTTCCCTGATTTTGATAAAGTAGGCAGCGCTTCCCTTACTTGACATTTAGCGCTGAACCAAATATAATATACTGAAAAGTTTAGCAATCCTTCATCTGTTAACCTTTACCTAGAAACGAAACGCTTCCGTTTGAAATTTTGTCATTATATATTCAGCTCCGAAGGTTATCCATCCTGGAGCTTGACTCCTGCATTTAAACGAAAATAATTATGAGACTCTGCCCCCAATGTGACCAGCCAGTAGCCGAAGAAATTACCCTCTGTCCGGCCTGCGGGAACGAAATCGGTGAGGGCCGCAAATACATCGACGATTATCGGATTGTCGATATTCTGCACGAAGGTCATTCCAGCTTTCTGTGCCGGGCCATCCGGGAACGAACCGGAGAGATGGTCATGATCCGCCTGTTTACACCCCAATCGGGGGTTGACGAAAAAGTGGCCGTCAGGCTCACTCAGGAGCTGGAGCGCCTCAAAAAGCTGCCTGATAAAGGCTTCGTTCGTCATTATGCCATTCGACAATCAACCGACGGGCTCTGGTATCGGATCAGCGAATGGATCGACACCGAAAGCTGGGGTTCTTTGCTGACATCCGGACGCTTGCAGGATCACCAGATGGCCCTAGACCTGTTTTTTCAGATGGCCTCCATTCTCACCGTGCTTCACCAGGAGGGCTACTTTATACCCCATCTCATTTTAAACGACATTATGCTGGTAAGGGCTGAAAGCGGGAAGCTCCAGGTCAAAATTGACTATAAGCTTTCTCGGTTTTTTGATCCCAAGCTCGACCGGCCCGGATCCATGCTAAAAAACTTGCTGAACGTGCACCCGGATATCGTCAACCATCGCCCCCTTGATTTCAGAAGTGATATCTGGTCGCTGGGTAAAATTTTCGTAGAGCTGTTATCCGCTGACCTGGAAACCACCGATTATCTGGCCAAAGTCGATGAGCTTAATTTACCGGAGGCGGCCAAAGTGCTGCTCAAAGTCATGCTGGCCGATGATCCGGATATGCGGCCCCGGTCCATGGCCGAGGTGGCTGTATCGCTGGCGCGAATTAAAGAAAGACCCGTTGAAGTAAAAGCAGAACCCCTGCCCCCCCCGGCCGCGATTGCACGGAGGCTGACGATAAAAGGGCTTCAGAATCGTATCAGCATACTGGCCGTTTTAATCATTATTCTGTCGATGGCCGGTTTTTTGGCGTGGTATCAGCTTAGCCAGCGGAAAGCGGGTTTTGAAAACCGCCTGGAGGACTATGCCAATCAATACTCACCGTCGATCGCTTTTATACTGGTTGAGTACTGGTTGGAAATCGAGAATGAACAAATGTATCGCAATCTGGCTGAGGGCACGGCTTTTTTGGTGGACAGCGATGGCTATATGCTGACCAGTCGACATGTGGTCTGCCCCTGGCTGGAGGACTCCAATCTTCTATCCACTGTTCAGCATTTCATGCAAGTTGACAAGATGCCGGAATTAAAATACCGGATATTTTTATGGTTTGAAGGCGCGCGGGCCTTTAACCGTGTTTCCCGCCTGATTGAAAGCCCGGATTTGACCGATGTTTATTTCATCGAAAATGCTTACAGCACCGAATCCGAACCGCGCCTGTCTATTGCCGGTGTGCCCAAACCACCGGTCCAAACCCGCCAGGTGATCACCGCACCGCTCAGAGATGATTTTGCCGTCGTAAAAATTGACCGGGTGCCGGAAGGGCTGGAGCCGTTGCCGTTGGACTTGAAGCTGGATTCTAAAAGTGTTCCCAAACTCTCGCGACTTATCACCATCGGGTTTCCGCTGGGCAGCCGAACCCAGGACGAAGCGGTTAACGCCAGTGTAACCGGTGGCAATGTGCGCCGATCTTTCGAAAATGTGCTCCAGGTCGATACGTCGCTTTATGGAGGTAACAGCGGCGGACCGATGATCGATGTGCGGGGCAAAGTGATTGGTATCGCCGCCGGCGTCGCCATGGATGTTGCTCAGGGCCTGATGATGACCGCAACCCCCCGCTGGGATCTGGGCATGGTTTTACCCATTACGAATGCGGCCAAGTTTCTTGAAGAATTAAAGGCCGGCCAGGCCAAGTGGAATGGTGAATTGGATTTTTCAATTGAGAAATCGCTGGAGGAGATCAAGAAAAAAGCCTCCGAAGGAATGTGGGCCGAAGCCCAGGCTTTGGCCGATGAAGAACTCAAGGGCAACCCGCAGCCGGAGATGATCATGGCAGCCGGTATGATGCATTATTGCACCGGGGATACCCAGGGTGCTGCCAAACTTTTTTCAAAAACCCTATCCATGGATCCCGAAAATCCGGAAGCCAGACTGATGCAGTTTTTAATAGACTGGCTTGCGGGTGAAGGTGCGCGCAGCCCTTATCGCGAACAATTGCTGGCTTTAGACTGGCGTTCCCCGGGTGAGTTTCAAGGACATCTGGTCCGGGTTCTGGAGGATCTGATCGATGAAGTCTCGGCCTTAGACAGCTGGCATACGGATGCTGAAAAAAGCTGGCTGTTTTATGCGATCAGCCTTATCCGGGCTGAACGGCAGGATTGGGAGGGCGCTGAAAAGCTGCTCAGAGAAGCGGTGCTTACCGCAGATTCAGATGCCTGGGAGTTTTTCGTGGTGCGCGCCAAACTGGAACAACTGCAGAAACGGCGACGAAATGCACTGAAGACCAAAGCGCAGTGGAAAGCGTACAACCGGGACATAGAGGCCTTTAATAAAAGCGTTAAGGATAAGCTGGACAAAGACGCAAAGCTTAAAGCCGAGTTGCCCCAATTGATGGCCAGATTTATAGATGAGACGGTGGCGATCACAGAAAAGCGGGAAGTGCTCACCAAAATAGCCGAGATATATCCCGACAACCGCAAGGTTTTCGTGGCACTGGCCTTTTACAGCGCTGCTGACGAAGATTGGGCGCAATCACTGGAATACATCCGCACTTTTTTAGATAGCGGCGGCCGCCAAAACGCAGATCGGATGAGTTTGGGAATTTTAAAAGTCGGGATATTAAACAAACAGGGCCTTGCGGATGAGGCCCGATTAAGTCTTGAAGCATTCGCCGCACGAACAATGGATCCGTGGTATCTGACGATCAGCGATTATCTGTTGGGCAATCAGACCGAAAGATCGCTGCTGGAAAAGGCTGGTGAGAGCCCTGAAAACCTTCTCACCGCCCACTCAGCTGTCGGGCTCTGGGCTGAAGGGGCCGGAGACAAACAGAAAGCGATTAAACACTATAGAGAAGCACTGGGTTCTTTTCTGGATACATGGCTGGAATATGATTTTGCCAAAGAGCGTCTCACCCGGCTGAAGCAGCCTTCGGGATAGATGATATCTTCACCGCAGAGACGCAGAGCACGCAGAGTAAAGGTTCCTTTAGTTTTCCGCTGAGAGGGCGGAAAACTAAAAAATCTCCGCTAACCCATTTCTGGGCAGGCTTTTAATTTTAAATATTTATTGGCCAAATGCTGTTTCAAGCTAGAAAGACGACTTTATTCTAAAAAATATTGCCGCAGGCTGATTGTTTTTTGCTTTCCATCCTCTCAACGGAAAGCAAAAAGAGAAAATATCTCTGCGATCTCTGCGCCTTTGCGGTGAATAAAAATCATCGCTTCCCGATTTTATTCAATTATCCCATAATCTCGTGCCAGATTTTCATCATAGCGTGCTTTTCTGCCCGGGCATTGTCCGCGTTGGCATAGCTGGCAGTTAAAAAAAGAAACCTCGGTCTGAAAATAAATTCCGGATACGGACTTTGTGGGAATCATCAGAAAGGAAGGCGTCAGACGGACGCCAATGGCGCCCTCTACATCTGTTAGCAATTGAAACAGTTGGCTCTGGGCCTCAATGGGCCATTCCTGCAGCGATCCGGGACTCATAAACGAAATTTTTTTTAAGGCAAATTTTTTGCACAGGTGATCATGGAGATGTTTGCGGGCAGCATTTAAAGCAACATTGCCGATAACATCAAGATAATATTTCTCCAGCGGGTCATTTGTCCCACCGAAAGTTTCTGCCAGCCCGGGTCCGAGCGTTACCACATACGGGAAAAGCCGTTCCACTGCATCCAGATTCTTGCGCAATATCTTGCTCTGCAAATGCAGGCCTTCGACTATGACCGCATCATCCACTTTTTCATCGATATAACACAGCTTAAACGCTGCTTGGGGCACGATACGGGTTTTGGCCTTTTCGATGAGACTTTCAACGAGTTGAGCATCCCTGTTGCGTTCCAGACGCAGGATTTTTCTGACTTTTTGCGGGTCGACTTTGACCGGTATATTTTTTAAAATATCCATCGCTATAAAACCTGTTATCTGAATCGGGCTGTAATCCTAGCTGTGTAACCTATTTAACGTATTTTGTAAAACATTTTGGATTTATTTTTAGCGATGTCGCACATCCCGAAATTATATCCGGCCGGATCAAATCTAATTAGTGCCTATCCGAAAATAATACTGCTTCAAGGGGTAGCTCTAATTAAAATCCGGCAGGGTGCTCCTTGTTGACACTGTAGCCGCATCTCTTTATACTCGCCTTATTTAGGCGGCACCAACATGCGATATACAGATAAGACCTGCAAGGGGTTTTAGATGATTCCGTCACCCGAATCTTTTTTTCAAATTCCAACCCGTTTCTGTCTAATTTTAACATAAGGAGTTGCTTTATGAGATCAAATTCGACTGAAGCTCCGCTCAGAAAGTTGATGGGACCCGGTCCGCTGGATATACATCCACGGGTATACCGAGCGCTGACATCGCCGGTCATCGGTCATATGGACCCGGCGTATTTTAAAACGTTAGACCAGATCGGCGACCAGCTGCGTCAGGTGTTTCAGACCCAAAACAGGTTGACTCATGCAACCCCGGGCACGGGTACTTCGGGAATGGAGGCCTGTGTGGCGAACCTGCTGGAACCCGGAGATCCGGTTCTGGTATGCGTGCACGGGTATTTTGGCGATCGATTACGGCAAATGGCTGAACGTCAGGAAGCCGAAGTAACGGTTATTGAAGGTGAATGGGGCCAACCGACGGATCCGCAACGGGTCGAAGAAGCGTTTCAGAACAAAGGGTATAAACTCATTGCGCTCGTGCATGCCGAAACTTCTACCGGGGTACGCCAGCCAATGGATGATATCTTACGGCTGGCAAAGGAAAATGGCACCATGGTCCTGCTCGATACGGTGACCTCACTGGGCGGTGTCGAAATCAAGACCGATGAATGGGGGCTGGATGCAGCCTACAGCTGCTCCCAGAAATGCATCGGCGCTCCCCCGGGCCTGGCGCCGGTTACCTTTAGCGACCGGGCGATCGAGGCCGCCAGGAACCGCAAACATCCAATCCGCAGCTGGTATCTTGATATCACTCTGCTGGACCAATACTGGGGATCTACCCCCCGAGTTTATCATCATACCAGCTCAAGCACGCTGAATTATGCACTTCTGGAAGCACTTTTGCTGATTGAAGATGAAGGTTTACAGAATCGTTTTGAGCGCCATTTAAAAAACCATCAGGCGCTGGTTGCCGGAGTAGAGGCAATGGGACTGGAGATGCTGGTCAAACCCGAGCACCGCCTGCCGACTCTGAACACAATTCGCGTACCCGAGGGGGTGGATGAAGCCAAGGTGCGCAGTTATTTGCTGGAGACATTCAATCTGGAGATTGGGGCCGGGTTGGGGGCGCTGGCCGGCCGGGTCTGGCGTGTGGGGTTGATGGGATATTCTTCTTCAGCTGAAAATGTCCTGTTTTTCCTGTCGGCCATCAGCCGGGCGTTGGCCGTACAGGGCTTTAAAACCGATCTGTCAGCCGGCTCCGAAGCCTCCATGTTGCTGCTGAATGCCTGATCCGGGTGATTCGCGGAACTCGCTATGCTTGAATCCATCGGGTATAAAGCGACATGGGATTGAACCGCAGAACACCGAATAAGGAATAATGAATATCGAAGTATTGAAAAATGAGTAGCACTTCTTACTTCGACATTCCTTGTTCGATATTCGATATTGAAAGAACATGATAACCAATCAACTTATCGATGATCTTCGACGAATTGTCGGCGATGCCCAGACATCAGTGTCGCGTGCGGAAACCGAACTGTACTCCTATGATGCTTCGCTGGCAAAAGGGCAACCCGGTGTCGTTGTTTTTCCGGGCGATACCGGTGAGGTGGCCCGGGTTGTTAAAATGTCACGTCAGGCCGGCATCCCCTTTGTCCCGCGCGGGTTTGGCACCAATCTTTCGGGCGGCACTGTAATGGTATCAGGCGGTGTGGTCATCTGTCTGTCGCGCTTAAATCGCATCATCGAAATTTCACCTCAACGGCGCTGCGCGGTGGTGCAGTCCGGTGTAACAAACTTAGAGCTTCAAAATGCGCTGGCTCCGCGGGGCTTTTTTTATGCGCCCGATCCCGCCAGTCAGAAAGTGGCTACCCTGGGTGGCAATGTGGGTGAAAATTCCGGGGGCCCCCGCTGTTTGAAATATGGTGTTACCACCAACCACATCCTGGGTATGGACGTTGTTCTATCCAGCGGCGAGATCGTTCGAGTCGGCGGGTGTGCCTGTGACCCACCGGGATATGATCTTCGCGGTGTTCTGGTAGGCAGCGAGGGCACCATGGGTATTGTGACCGAAGTTACGGTGCGCATCCTCCCGCTACCCGAAAAGATTATTACCCTGCTCGTTATCTATGATGATATTAGCGATGCGGCGCAATCGGTATCGGATATTATCTCGGCCGGTATTTTACCGGCCACCCTGGAAATGATGGATGCCCCGATACTCAATGCGGTCGAAGACAGTTATGCCTGCGGCTATCCCCGGGATGCGGCTGCTGTTTTGATCGTTGAGGTGGAAGGCCTCTCTGTCGGTCTCAAGGATCAGGTCACCCAAATCAGCGAACTATGTCGTAAAAATCACTGTCGTGATATTCGCGAAGCCAAAGATGATGCACAACGCAACCGCCTCTGGGAAGGTCGGCGCGGCGCGTTTGGTGCAGTTGCCCGTCTGGCACCTAATTATCTGGTCAACGATTGTACGGTGCCGCGAACAAAGCTGCCTGAAGCGCTGGCCAGGGTTGCAGAGATTGTTCATAAATATGATTTTAAGCACGGCAATGTGTTTCATGCCGGCGACGGCAATTTACATCCGTTGATATTTTTTGATTCCCGGGATGCCGATCAGCTCAAACGGGTGAAAAAAGCGGGCTGGGAAATCATGGAAGCCTGCGTTGAGCTGGGTGGCACCATTTCCGGTGAACACGGCGTGGGTCTGGAAAAAATAAATGCCATGCGCCTGATTTTTTCAGAAGTTGATTTTGCTGCCCAGCGGGGCTTACAGCAAGCGTTTGATCCGGATAGACTGCTAAATCCCGGCAAAGTCATTCCGGCATTCGACCCAAAAGAAAACACCACCGAAGCGCAATCTCACCGGCAGTTTATCAGCACCGAAACCCAGCGTGCGATCGAAAAGGAAATTAGCGCAACAATTCAAAGCGCCGCTGCCAGCGGAAAGGCCCTGATACCCGTCGGCTGCGATACTTTTCCGCATTTCGGCAACTTGCCCGACAGAGACTGTGAAAATCTGAATAGCGCTGCTCTTGACGGGATTCTTGAATTTGACCCTTACAATCAGTTCGTATCGGTCGGGGCGGGTGTTGCCCTTGATGTTCTCCAACGTCAACTTTCCGAGCATAATCAGTGGCTGCCCGTCCGGCCTTCTTTTTCGGTTCAGGATCATTCCATTGGCGGCGTGATGGCATTGGCGGCCTGCGGACCGGAGCGCATGCACTACGGGGCCCCGCGAGATCTTGTCCTGGGCTTGCGCTTTTTGAATGGCAGCGGTCAAAGAATTTCAACCGGCGGCAAAGTGGTAAAAAATGTAGCCGGCTACGACATGACGCGGTTGATGATCGGTTCTGCCGGATCGTTGGGCCTGATTACGGAGTTGACCTGTCGCGTCATGACCATACCCGAACGTTGCAGCGTTATCGGTGCTGAAGGTCAATTGTCGGCCTGTACTGCCCTGGCTTCCGAGGTGATCACATCCCGAGTGATACCGGTTTTTGTTGTGATTATGCCTGTAAATGGGCAGGGCGATGAAATTACGCGCCGGCGCTGCAAACTGGAGATCGGATTTGAGGGGTTTGATAAAACCGTCACAGAACAGCTTAAAAGAACACGAATTTTATTTGAAAAGACCGGCCTGATGATAAGCCGAGAACAGGACTATTCTGTTCAGGATGGAATTTTTAAAAGCACCTATACGGAGCTGTCACAGGCGGCTTTTATCCTGCGGACCGATTTGCCCCTTGACCAGATGCTCGGGTTTGTTCAGATGCTGGATAAGTGGTTACCGGAGCCCCAATTATTTTTAGACTGCGGATGTGGCCGAATCTTTGCCGGTTTTGAAAACATGCACAACGGCCTGTGGGATCAGCTGTGCGACGCCGGCGATCGACTGGGCGGTCATGTGGTGATGGAAAAGGCTACTGTTGATTTCAAGGCGCATAACGATGTCTTCGGCTTTGACCGGCCGCAATGGAAAGTGATGCACCGCATCAAGGCTGCATTGGACCCGCAGCATATCTTTTCACCAGGCCGCTTGCCGGGAAAAGTTTAGCTTTTTTGTTTTTCTGAAAGATTAAAAATATATGTCATGAACATTTCCGAACATTACGACGAAATCTCTCACTGCAACCGTTGCGGTTTCTGTCAGGTGGCATGTCCGATATTCCGGTCCACCGGACACGAGACCGGCGTGGCACGCGGGCGCCTGGCTCTTTTGCGGGCCATCATCGAGGGACGTTTGGAATGGACCCCGGAAGTTGAAGCGCCGCTTTTTGATTGTTTGCTCTGCGGTGCTTGCACCGCCAACTGTTTTCCGGCGATCCCCACTTCCGATTTGATCATTAAGGCCCGGGCCCAGTATCTGGAAAAAATCGGTCGCAAACCCATTCATCGTTTACTCTTTGACCATCTGTTGCCGTATCCGCGGCGACTGCATCTGGCCGCGCGAGCGGTGGCGCTGGGCAAAAATACCGGCATTGCCGATCTGGCGCATGCCCTGGGACTGTTGAAAATTTTCGGCCGTGATTTTGCGCAAGCTAATGAAATTGTCGAACGATTTCCCACCCGACCGCTGCGGGATAAAATCAAAACCGGAGCGCACAGCGGCAGCGGCCAATCTCTGCGGATCGGTTATTTTGTCGGTTGCGGTGTTGATATCATCAGTCAGGATGCCGGTCATGCGACCCTGCAGCTTTTGAAAAAAATCGGCAAATCTGTCCGCGTTCTGGAAAATTGCTGTTGCGGCCTGCCCGCCTGGTCTTATGGTGATTTGAAAGCGGCGCGCAAACTTGCCCGCCGGAATTTATCGATCCTTGCCGCTGAAAATTTGGATGTTATTGTCACCGACTGCTCCAGTTGTGCCTCCTTTTTAAAGAATTATCCTCAGCTTTTTCGCGAACCCGAAAGGCAACATGAAAAAGCCGTAACGGTTTCTGCGCGCGTAAAAGATGTGGTGCAAGTGATTCATTCAATGGAAGCGGCAGGAACTGCGTCGCATCCAGCCGTCACCGTGACGTATCATCATCCCTGTCATGCAGCCCGGGGGCAGGGACTTACTACTGAGCCCGGCGAAATTTTGAATCAGCTGCTGGGAGTCGAGTTCCGACCGTTAACCGAAGCGGACTGGTGTTGCGGCGGAGCCGGCTCTTATGCGTTCGCGCATTATGAGTTGTCCCGGCAAGTATTAGATCGCAAAATGAGCAATTTGCAAAAAAGTGGTGCGGACCTGTTGGTCACCTCCTGCCCCGCCTGCATCATGCATCTGTCATACGGGGTGCGCAAACATGGGCTGAACACGAGAGTCTGTCATATTTCAGAGCTCGTTCAGTAGCCACAGCCCCTCATCGTATAAGTCTTCACTGGGGTATAGGCTACGTGGCAAACGGAGCTAAGCTTAAGGTGTCAGGTTTCGGGTGTCAGGTGCAAAGAAGCGCAAAAAGTTATAATCTGACACCCGAACACTGACACCTGAAACCTTATATTATGAAATGAGATGATGGATCTGAGGCTAATTTAATTGAAAAAGGAAAAAGAGAATGGTGAAGATTGATCTGCACGGCATATTTCCCCCGATTACCACCCCGTTCATCAACGGAAAGGTTGCTTACGACAAACTGGCATCCAATGTCGAACGCTGGAACCGTGCCGGCCTGAAAGGATTTGTGGTGCTGGGGTCCAACGGCGAATATGTCTCCCTCTCTGAAGAAGAAAAGCGAACGGTTGTCGACACGGTTGTTCAGTCAGCGTCAAAAGAGATGCTGGTCATCGCCGGAACCGGTTGCGAATCCACTGCTGAGACATTAAGGCTCACCAAAGACTGTGCCAAACTGGGTGCGCATGCCGCATTGGTGGTCACGCCCCACTATTATGGCGGCCGAATGAACGAAGCTGCACTGGTAAAGCATTATTCGGCGGTCGCTGATGAATCACCGCTTCCGATTTTATTATACAATGTACCCAAGTTTACCCACATTAACATGGCGGCCGATTTGGTCACCCGCCTCTCCGAACACCCCAATATCATCGGTCTTAAGGACAGTTCCGGCAATGTTATTCAGCTCGGGGAAATCTTAAATGCGGTTGCCAAAGACTTTAATGTGATGGTGGGAACGGCCGGCGTATTGTTCAGCGGACTGACCATCGGTTGTGTGGGCGGAATCAATGCTCTGGCCAATGTAGCGCCGAAACAGTGCGTGGCGATTTTGGATTTGGTCAAAACGGGTGATCTGGGGGCAGCCCGGGAGCTGCAGCTTAAAATGATTCCGGTCAACCAGGCGGTCACTGCCGTGTATGGTGTGCCGGGATTAAAGGCGGCCCTGGATATGCGCGGCTATTTCGGTGGTGACCCCCGTTTGCCCCTGATGCCTTCCTCCGACCGGGAAAGATCCGAGATTGAAGCCATTCTAAAAAAAGCTGACTTATTACCTTAAGTGGCTTTCCTTTTTCCGGCGGTGAAAAGATAAAGCGTGGTGGCTCCCGCTAGACACACCATGCATACTAAAAACGCCGCATCAAATGCAGTCGGTCCGCGCGACGCATCCGGATAAAGGTGCTGCATTAAAACGCCCAGACCCTGGAGAAATACCGCCGGGCCCAGCATGTTAAAAAAATTGATGCCGGTCATGGCGGCCCCTGCCATTTTTTGCGGCATGAGATCTTTAATATGTGGATACATCAGCAATCCGCCGGATGCAACCAGTCCGAACGCAAAGAAAATTGGCGCCACGACATACAGCCCGGTCTTGGGAGTTATGGTGGCCAGTACCAGCGAAATCAGGCCCATGATAAGCAGACAAAAAACAATAAGCCCCTTGCGTGTTTTGAAAGCTCTGTCCGACAACGCCCCCCACAACGGGCTTCCGATGATCAGCCCCACATTCATCAGCAATATCAGATTACCGGTGCGTATTGCAGAATAGCCCATCACTTCAATGAGAAACGGTCCGGCCCACAGCGCCTGAAAAGCGGCAAAAGTCCCGTAGCGTACAAAAGTGGCAAATGAGATGATCCAGTAATCTTTGTTTTTTAAAAGCAGGCCCAGATTTGAAAAAGCCTGCGTCAGGCTGATGGATGGTGCCCCGCCCGCTGAGGGGATTTTGGGTCGGGGGGGTCGATCGCGCACAACCACAGATAGGGTCAGGGTTAAAATCAGATTGATAGTGGCAATTAACTGGAAGCTGTTGCGCCACCCCATTTGTTCAACCAGCATGACAAGCGGTGTGGCCGAAACCATGTTCCCGAGCGTTCCGATCGAAACAACAAAGCCCGATAAGGTGGCGAAAACAAGCGGTTCAAACCATTCGGTTAAAAGCTTAAATGTCCCCATTAAATTGCAGGCCATGCCGATTCCCAGCAGGACCCGGCCAATTAAACCAAAGCCCAATGAATCGGCGATGGAAAATAGAATAGCGCCCACCACGCCCATCAATGAAAGAACGGTCATCATCCATCTGGGGCCCATTTTATCCAGAAGTATACTGATCGGAATTTGGGTTAACGCAAATCCATAAAAAAAGGAGGCAGACAATAGGCCCAATTCCTCCGTGTCCAATGCTAGATCGCGAATTAACTCTGGAGCAATCACAGCGGTTGAAGTCCGATAAAATTGGGACAGGAAAAAGTGCGATGTTGCGAGTATAAATATGATCCAGCGACGGGACATAATCTTGACGGCCTTAGTTGATATTGCTTCTATTCGTTGTTTGCGGCATCTGCGTTATTATGGGGTTGCGGGTACATGTCAAGCTTTAAGTATCCGGGTCGGCGGATTTATTCTGCCTGGCGGTTTCTTGACACGCTTTCTGCGGTTCCCTATCTTTTGCTGGTAAAAAAAAATTAATTTGGACAGGATTGACAGGATCAACTGGATTTTTTTCACCAGTAACTCCTGTCAATCCTGTCTGAAAAAAGGAAAATAACATGCGAAAATTTATGGTCATGGTTGTGTCAGTCGTATTGATATTTTTGGTCAGCTGTCAGGCGCCCCGGATCAGGCTTTTTCCAAGTGCTGCAGACCCGTTGCGGGAGTTTACGCTCGAGGGAGTTGCAAAAGGCAAAGTGCTGGTTATTCACGTAAGAGGAACGATATCAGATGCCCCCCGGCGGCAGTTTCTGACGACACGGCCGAGCATGGTTCAAGAAGTTGTAGCGCAGCTTCGCAAGGCCGAAAAGGATTCGGAAATAAAGGCCGTTCTTTTGAAAATAAACTCGCCCGGGGGCTCGGCCACTGCCAGTGATATCCTGTATAGTGAAATTGTCGCATTTAAACAAAAGACCCGGGCAAAAGTGGTGGTTGCTATGATGGATGTAGCCGCCTCCGGGGGCTATTACATATCGCTTCCCGCTGATTATATTTTAGCTCACCCGACATCGATAACCGGTTCGGTGGGTGTGTTGTTTTTGCGCCCGGATGTGGCCGGGCTGATGGCAAAAATTGGTGTCGGTGTTGAAGTGAGCAAAACGGGCAAAAACAAGGACATGGGGTCTCCCTTCCGGCAGGCGACCGATGAAGAAAAACGAATTATACAAAACATGATTGATCAGCTGGGCGAAAGGTTTTTAGAGCTTATTGCCGAGCACCGCCGGATCAACCCGCAGAGCTTAAAGGAAATTGCAACTGCCCGTATATTTTTAGCCGATGATGCCTTAAAACTAGGTATGATAGACCGTGTGGGATATATCAGTGAAGCAATCCGAGTGGCCAAGAAGCTGGCAGAGCTGCCGGAAAATGCTAAAGTGATCGTTTATCGCCGCACCGAGTTCCCGGACGATAATCTTTACAACACATCTACCTCTCAATATGAGGGCCGGGGCCCGTCAATTGTGTCCCTGGATCTTCCCGCCTCCCTGACATCTTATCAGGCAGGCTTTTATTACCTGTGGCAGCCTGGAGTTATGGGCGAATAATTTATTGAAAGCGCCCTGTTCGGAATTTGACCCGAGGCTTTTATACCGCTTTTCATAATAATGTTCCGGATTACGGAATTGGGGTATAAGTGGTTGTAGAAAAAAGCGTTGGAATAACGGAACGTTTTTTTGACAACCACTATAAAGCCAATGCGGCAAGGATTACCAGGTTGTTTGTTGACAACCTAAACTAATGATATCTATAAGTTTACCGGAGGTTGGGGATTCTCCAAATCTACTTATTCATCGATGGTACCAGTGAACTGCCCGCCTAAAAGATGTGTAATGGTCACATCCACGATTTTCTGCCACATGTTGTTTCCGACCGATGCCGCATCAATAATAAGGTGATGCATCTTAACCTCAGTTGTTGCTTCATCTTTTTTGACCGGATGAATACTCCATTGATCAAGATTTCGATTTTTAACCATTTTTTGTAAACTGGAAAACGAAACAAGCTCGTCCTCTTCATCGATAAAGACAACGGTGGGCACATTTATTTTTATTGAATCCATATTCGCTTCAAAATGCGCATGCATTTCAAACAGGGCATTGTAGGCCGCCATGGGTGTGCCATCATTTGCAAGATAGACCTGATGCCCGGCGCTCGGTACAACGAGTTTCGGAAAGGGTGCTAAAAATTTTATCAGATAATTTCGTTTGAGCATTGCAATCGCCGGGGCAAAAAGCACCATTTTGTCAAAGCTGACATTTGGATTTGATGCCAGCAGATCGACCCCCAGCAGTCCGCCCATCGAAAAGCCAATAAAAAACAGGGGCGTCCCCAATAAGCGGCTTCTTTTTTTTACTAGCTGAAATGCCAGATAAAATTCGGTTTTCCAAAGCTGGTATGATACCGATTTGAAGGCAGCCATGCGCGCCGCCTCATTTTCAGTATTGTTGATTGGAGAAAAATTGTTGCCATGACCACGCAAAGACAAATTCAGGCAATCAATCCCGTGGGCATTCAGTTTTTTGATAATGGCCTCCATTTTGTCCGGACGACCGTTCAAACCATGTATAACCAGGGCCACCCCCTTCAGCGTTGTCTTGGGCTGTCGTTGGTGCCAGCGGACAGAAAGATTCTCTGCTTTATTTTTTACGTTTTTATCATCAGAAGGGCCCGATGCCGGCGTCGGGCTGCCAAAATTCAAACCGGCACTCAGATTGGCAGCACCCGTATCAGAATAACAGCAACTGCCGACAGGTAGAAGTAAACTCAAAATGAGTAAGATAATTGATGCAGCTCTCATTGCAACAAAGCCCATGGATGCTTTTGTCCGCCGCAGGCAGGTGATACCGCTTTCTATATTAGTATTCCGGGTCACCGACCACCCGCGGAGCGGGTGGCTTGGATTTTTCCGCCATCAGCGGAAAAACCAAAGGCACGGTAATGCCTTAATCGGTGCGGGTATAACCGAGTGCTAAGCACCCGGTTAAAAACACCCAATTACGGAATTGGGGTATAAGTGGTTGTAGAAAAAAACGTTGGAATACCGGAACGTTTTTTTGACAACCACTATAACGCGCCTGAGGCGCAGGAAATGCATTTTTGAGATAACGTCAAATCTATATCATAAAAAGGTTAAAGCACAAAAGGCGATCAAAATGGCAACCTGAAAACCGGAACGTTTTTTTGACAACCCCTATAAATAGATCAGGTAGCAAAAGATTTGACAACCTCACGTGGATTCACTATATAGACCTCAGTTTTACCAAAATTTGAAACGCTCGATTTAGGTCTTATTAAGGAGGTCGATTATGAGGAATATCCGCCCCATTGTTAAACCGGTCGGCTTTTTTTTGGCTATTTTTATGTTCATGCTCTCCGGTCCTTTTCAATCAGCTATGGCAGCCATGGTCGGGACTGAAGCGGTAATCGATATCGAGCGCGCCCAAGATGCCCGCCAATATCTGCAAAGCTTTCTGGCCCGCGAAGACGTCAAAAAAATGCTGAAATCTCACGGTATTGATCTGCAGGAAGCTAAAAACCGCATTGATAGCCTGACAGACGAAGAGGCAACCCGGGTTGCCGATCAATTGCAAGAACTCCCCGCCGGTGGCAGCAGTTTTTTTACGGTGCTTTTGATTGTGGTTTTTCTTGTTTTCCTTGTTCTATTAATCACGGATATTGCTGGATATACTGATATTTTTCCTTTTGTAAAATAACGCTATTTTAAAATTTTAGCCCCTGTTTATCATTTTCTTAACGCTCAATTAGGGTATAATGAAGATGGACCGACTGGAGAAGGGCGCCGTCGGTACGCCCTTCTCCCGTATTTTTGAAATCATTAATTATCCTTAAGCGCCTTTAGCTTGTTGCGAATTGGAACCCTCCTCCTGTGATCCTGTCAAAAAATTGGCAAATATGTAAATATTTCCACAAACCTTTGTGAATAAAAATTCATAATCTACTGGTCGCTCTGGCTTCGCTTTCACCATAATATATCGTTATTATTAAAAATATTAATAGATTTGGCACATTTTATCAAATTTGGCATGCTATTTGTATAGTTATGTAGAAAAAACGATCATAATCTTCTTGGCCTCTCGAATGTGCGTGCATCTTCCCCTGCGGGCTTCAAACTACTTAGGCGAATGACCACGCACGAGAACAACGGCATTCAGGGAGCCATGAGTAAAAAAGGCAGAGCCAATTAAGGATCTGCCTTTTTTGTTTATTTTCAGGCTCCTGCACCAGAGGTCGGTAATAAGCCGTAACTAGCTCTTCACCCGCTTTCCGTCCAGTACCTTTAGCTGTCTGGGCTGCGGTTCATCGTAGCTGTATTTAACCCGCTGGTATTCGGATCGAAAGCGGTTTACCTCCTCTTTAATCGGCTTGCGGTCGATAATGCACTCCTTTATCAATTCAGCAATATGTTCCATTTCCACCACACCCATTCCGAAGCGGGTCATTTCCTGGACACCAATTCGAATACCATCGGGATGATCATGTGACTTGAGCGGCTCATGCGGCAGCATGTTCATATTGATAATGATATCGTTGATCTCCAGGTTTTTGGATACCCGTTCACCCCCGCGAAAATCCCGCACATTCACGGCAACCTGATGGCTTTCGGTATACCCGAATTCCTTGGCCTGAACATCGAAGCCAAAGCGGTCTAGGGCAGCCGCCAGGGCTTTGGCATTTTTTATGGTATCCACCGCGTATTGTTCACTGAATTCCATCATTTCATAAGTACTGATGGCCATCTGGGCCAGCGTGTCCAGGTGGTGATTACTCGATGACCCGGGAAAGGCACCTCTGTCAATTTTGCGCCAGTCGTCAGCTTCCATATTGCTCAGAATGAGCCCCCGTTGGCTGCCATAATAGGTTTTATGGGTGCTGGCAGTCATCAGAAAGGCACCCTCTTTTAACGGTCGTTGGAATTGTTTGCCGGCGATGAGTCCCAGCACGTGGGCCGCATCGTACATGATGCGCGTACCGTATTGCCGGCAGACTTCTGAAAGCTCCTGGACCGGCTCCGGAAATAGAAACAGGCTTTTGCCCAGGACGATAATTTTGGGTCTGGCTTTTTCGATCAGATACATTGTTTTTTCCAGATCGAGATGATACCCGTCTGCGGTCAGCGGGATATCAATTATATTTTTAGTGAACTTTCCAAGAGAGCCTTCCCGATGATGACTGATATGTCCACCGGCCGGCGTTGAGTTGACCATTACCACATCACCGGGACAGACAAAACGGCTGAAAACCGCCTCATTGGCATTGGTGCCGCTGATGGGTCTGACCTCGGCGTGATCGCATGCAAAAAGGATCTTTAAGTTTGTTGTGAGTTGGTTTTCGATTTCGTCGATATAAGATGTGCCCCGGTAATACCGTTCGTCCGGGTGGCCTTCTGCATAGCGATGCGCGAAATCGGATCCAGCCTGAGCGCGAACGCGCTGGCTGACAATGTTTTCGCTGGCAATCAGATTGATGCATCGATTGCGCCACTGGGCCTGCTTCTGGATTAGATTTTCAATCTCGTTGATCTCCTTTACATACATGCTAAAGAGCTCCTTTTTTTGGGTTTAAACTCTGCATCTTTCATAGTTCGATCAAATTGTCAAACAGATCAATATGCCTACCGGGATCTTTTTTCATCATTTTCCGTTTTGCATCTCAGTTCGCAACGCCACCGTACACCGGGCGAATGGAATCTTTAAGATTTAGAATACGCAGTCCTCAGTCCTCATTACTTAGTCCTCTAACCCAGACACTTGCATAAAGGCCCGATCGACCTTAATATTTGGTAGAAATCTGAACTTGTCTGAAGATCTCAGATTATGTTCGAAGGCAAGACGCAAGCCAACTCAAAAGCGGAGCATACAAAATGATATTCGAGTATTTTGAGTCGGTGTGTAACATAGCATTTGGACATTAGATGGGGTTTAGAAGCAAGTTCTTGTAAACATGGAGGAAAGCCATGCCCATATATGAATACAACTGCGATCACTGCAGCCACAAATTTGATAAGCTTGTAATGAGTCCCAATGCCGAGGTGAAATGCCCCCTTTGCCAGGGACGGGTGAAAAAAATGATGTCAACGTTTTCGGTCGGTCACGATAATAAAATTGGCGGCAACCTGCCATCGGGAGTTGGCCCCAAGATGTGCACCAATTGTTGATTCCTGAATCTTGCATGTAAATTAATGAGAAGGATAAATTATTATTAATTACAGTGGATTAAGCAAATAAGCAAATTAACCAAAATACCAATAAGACCTATTTGATATTCTTAATTTCTTTGCGCGCCTTTATGAGATGGTTGGATAAAGCTCTATCAATCGATTCCCCAGCATCTCAGCCAGGCGTCTGAAAAGCAGGGCCTCGTTCTTGGGGTATTTACTCAGAATTTTAAGAAAAACATCGCGATCGAATTTCAGCAGGTTGGTTGTTTCCATGCATTCGCCGCTGGCGGAATATGTATCTCTACCGATCAGTCCCGACCAGCCGATAATCTCCCCCGGCTGGCGGACCATATACACCACCGGTCCGGTGTCGCCCAGACTGAGCTTCACCCGCCCTTTGAGCAAAACATAAAAATACCTGGCCGGATCACCTTTCTGAAACAACACCTCTTTTTCCTGTTGGGATAATTTATTAGCAATATCCAATACCTCCATGGTAAAATTTCTACCCATTCCCATAAAAAAATCAGACATTTTTATGTACATGGTATATTTTTCCTTTTATATCCTAAGCTAAAATCGGGGTTTTTTTAAGGGTTCTATTTTATTATTCCGATTTATTGTTCCGGTAGCATTCTTGACTCAAGTTCTTTCAATTGCGCGTTTAAAGCCCGCCATCGAGCCGCTGATAGTCGAATCCGGTACGGCATAGGATAGTCGAAAGTAGCCCGGTCCGCCAAAGCCGACACCCGGTACCGTCAGGATGAGCTCATCTTTCAGGATTTGGGTGAATTTGACATCATCCGGAATCGGGCTTTTGGGAAACAGGTAGAAAGCGCCTTCAGGCACATGAAATTCGTATCCGATTTCAGAAAGGCCCCGGCACAGCAGATCCCGCCTTCGGCGGTAAATGGAAACATCCACTGTGATACCCTGCAGACGGGCCACGGCATGCTGCATCAGGCTGGGGGCGTTGACGCACAGCATGGTGTTGATCACGGCGGCGGCGCCGGCCAGCAGTCCGGCGTCTTCCGCCGCCGGGTTGACCGCCAGAAAACCGATACGCTCACCCGCCAAAGACAGCTCCTTGGAATACGATGTAACGATTATCGAATGGGCATAGGCCTGAAATATGGAGGGCACCTCAACATCATATGCGATTTTGCGGTAAGGCTCATCGGCCACCAGATAAATGCGCCGGCCGAATTTCTGGCTGGCCTCGTCCAGCACCCGGCCCAATTCGGCAAGTTCCGTTGCCGAATACACGGCACCGGTGGGATTGTTGGGTGAATTGATCAGCATCACCCGGGTTTTTCCCGTAATGGCCGACGCGATGGCAGCCGTATCCAGGTGAAAATTGCCATTCGTGGGAACGGTTTTAATTGTCGCACTGGCAATAAAGGCATAATGGTCGTAGCCGATAAAATAAGGGGCTGGCACTAAAATTTCTTCGCCGGGGTTGATGACCGCATTGAGGGCATCATTTAAGGCGCCGGCGGCACCCACCGTCATGATAATTAAATCCGGGGTCAGCCTGACAGCGTGCACGTCACTGAGATAATCGGCGACTGCCTGCCGCACGTGCGGATACCCGGTATTGGGCGTATAGCCGTGGCCTAAAGATTCGTCGTTCACCAGCTCTTTGAGTACTTTTGTAAATTCCGCTGGCGGCGGCACGTCCGGATTGCCCAGCGAGAAGTCAAAGACCCTGTCCGGACCATGCTCGGCCCTGAGCCGGGCACCCTCTTCGAACATCTTTTTGACCATTTCCATCCCTGCGACCATTTTGATCATTTGGTTTGCTATCGGCATTAAAATTTCCTCCTTTTATGTATAGCTGCCCAAGCGGAATCCTGTCTCCGGCAACTCCGTTCCACGGAATTCCACCGAACAAGCGGACACAAACTGACCCCCGCGAACCATTCCTCGGTTCCCTGGTTGAGGTTATAAGGTGAAATCGCGGTTATTCATGCTTATACGTATAATTATAGATTTTTTATCCGTATGACGAAATTTTAATATCATAGGGGCTTTATTGAATTCAAGCATTACCCGAAACTGAATTCACCATAGGCAAGCTTCTGCTTGCCGCCAGATGATAAGGAGGGAGCTTATTCATGAGAATCATATTTTTTGCCGGAAAAGGCGGAACCGGCAAAACCTCGATAGCGGCCGCCACCGGTATCCGGGCAGCTGAGATGGGCAAAAAGACCGTGATCATGTCTCTGGATGTGGCCCATAGCTTAAGCGATATCTTTGATCTTGAAAAAAATTTGCTCGATCAAAATAAAGGCCGACCCGTTCAAATCAATTCCAACCTTTACATCCAGGAAATCGACATCCAGGAGGAGATCAAACGTTACTGGCGGGATATTCACCGGTATCTTTCCAGTTTATTCAACACCACCGGGCTGGATGAAGTTTTGGCAGAAGAGCTGGCCATTTTGCCCGGGATGGAAGAAGTCAGTTTGCTTCTGTATATCAATCAATACGTGCAAAAAAAAGAATATGACGTGATTCTGCTGGATTGTGCGCCCACAGGGGAATCGTTAAGGTTTATCAGTATACCGGCCACCCTGGAATGGTATATGAAAAAAATTTTTAAATTGGAAAGAACCCTCGCCAGATACGTGGGCCCCGTGGCCAAGAGATTCACCGATGTGCCCCTGCCGGATGATGGTTATTTTAAAGCGCTTGAAGAATTGTTCGGGCGTTTAAAAGGTGTTGATCAGATATTAACGAATCCCCAAATAACCACTGTGCGTCTGATCACCAACCCTGAAAAAGTGGTCATTAAGGAGACCCAGCGCGCGTTTATGTATTTTTGTTTGTATAAAATGAGCATTGACGCGATCATTATGAACCGGATTTTGCCAGAGCAAATCACAGAATCCTATTTTAAAAGCTGGATCAAAGATCAACGGCAGCACCGTGAAGCAGCTGAACATATTTTCAACCCGGTACCGATTCTGTCGGTCGATCTGTTTCAGGGTGAAATTTTAGGTTATCCAAAGCTTAAGCGCTTAGCGCAGCAATTATACGGCATAAAAAACCCCTTGCAGCGATTCTATAAAGAAGAGCCCTATCAATTGGTCAAAGAAAACGGCAACTATCATCTGAAGTTAAAACTTCCCTTCCTTTTGAAAAAAGATGTGGAATTGAACAAATATTTTGATGAACTCATCGTTCGAATCGGTGGGTTCAAAAGAAACATTTTACTGCCAAGACAGGTGGCCTCAAAAGAGCAGGTGAATGCGAAGCTTGACGGTCAGGTCTTGGACATATGCTTTGAAGGAGCTGAAGATGGCAGCTAAAAAGAGTGAACAACAAATGGCGATTTGCCCTGTTGGCAAGTTTTTTATGGATCTTGAAAATGTCTTTGGAAAGAAATCGGATTTCTATAAACACATGACCCAATCGCGCATTGAATTTTTGAAAGCGATGCGCTCTTTGCTGGATGAACGAATTGACACCCTTGAAAAGGAAGAAATCCCGAAGAAGAAAAAGCGGATGACGAAAATCAAGGTTAAATAACGGTCATGGGTTAACGGAAAATGCGCCGACCGAACCAGGCCTAAAACGCTAAATTTTATGAGCGCCAATATTACTGAGCCATCATTGCCGTTGAGTGATTTCCTCTAACAGTCTCCGATAATAAACATAATTTTCATAGGGAACATTTGCGCGCACGCGGCCGTCTGCCAGTGGTATGTAGCCGCCGTCTTCGATCAAAGGGGGAACCTTTTCCTCGATCTCCTGCCGGATGGCCTGTTTATCCTTGCGCAGCGCATCCAGATCAATGCCGCCGATCAAACGCAAATCGCGGCCAAATTCCCTTCTCAGGCTGCGGTAATCCATGGCCTCTATATTGACCTCGCAGGCCCACAGACAGTTAAATCCCCATTTTAGGATACCGGGAATCAGAATCCGGGCATTGGCAAAGGTCTGAAAGCAAATGGTCGCTACTTTATGGCGACGCAGCACATCCAGAATCGGCACATAATTTTTCAGCACAAATTCTTCATACATTTTTGGCGAAATCAAAGGTCGATCGTTTCCACCGATGGGTTCGCTGAAAACGGCTGCATCGATTTCCACTTCTTGCAGGATCCGATCGGTTAAACACGCCGCAAATTTGCCCTGAATTTGCATTCTTTGGCGCACAACATCCGGTTGGTCCATCAGCAACGTCATTACGTCTATAAAAGATCCCCAATTGCGCACGCCCATGGTTAGAAAAAAGCCGCGGTGCACATACAGCATCAGCACATGCTCTCGGGATTGCCAGGCACGGACCCGCCGGGGCCACCGATTTGGGAGTCTCTTTTTGTCGGAAGGATTCAGGCGGCGGTTAAATTTTTTTAAATCCGTAATTTTATCGCGTCTGGATATTAATTTGGGTTGGGGTTCCAGATCCACTTCCATGCGTTCCCGGTGATCAGAAGGGAACAGGGTCTCAAGATTGGTATCTCTGGCTAGTCCCTGTGTCCACCAGGCCCGCAGCACATCCTTGCGGATGCCTTCTTCAAAATAAGGGACACGGTCCGGTTTGCCGTAGCCCATGGTTTCCTTGAAGCGCTCGCGGCTGGACATCGTCGCCTTTATTGGCTGTGGATTCATTTTGGGTAACGATATGAATATTTATTCTTGATAATGGTGCAAGATAAAAAATACTATAGTCGCTACAATACAGAAGGTATATCTAAGCGTTTCAATTTATACCTGAATCTTGAACGAGAATTCAAGTAATATAACGTTCTTTTGACATACTGCTATTCGTTGGTTAGGAAATGGCTTGTCACCCAACCGGAAAGGATTTGAACGATGCTTGCGCTTTCGACATCCTGGCAGTCAGACGAATCGGCAACAGTCGAGGAAATGTTCGCGGCTTTTAAAAATTTCGGTATCAAAGAAATTGAGCTTAGCTATCGGATTTCTGAAGCCATGTTTCAGCAGCTGAAGGGTCCGCTTAAACGTTCGGGGGTAAAGGTGGCCAGTGTTCACAATTATTTTCCCATTCCCTCTGTTCGTTCGGGTACAAAAGGCAGCGGGGATCTGTTTCTTCTATCCAGTCTCGACAATGCGGAGCGTCAGAATGCCATTCAATATACAACCAAAACCATCAAATATGCAGCCGAACTGGGAGCCGGCGCAGTGGTATTGCATTGCGGGGTTGTGGAAATGAATCACCAAATGCATATGCTGTATCAATACTTTAATTCGAATTCACTTGATTCAGAGGAAGCTCAAATCTTTATTCGCAATAAGTTAAAGGAATGGGATAATCGTAAGCCCAATCACATGGACAGTTTATTGGCCAGCCTGGACCGTCTGGTACCCGTCGCTGAAAAACAGGGTGTTTTGCTGGGATTGGAAAATCGGTATCATTATCATGAATTGCCGGGGCTGGATGATTTTGGCGCGATATTCACCAATTTTCAAGGCGCTCCCATCGGATACTGGCATGACACCGGACATGCGCACGCCAATGAAATACTAGGGTTCATTCCCCAAAACGCTCTCTTGCAAAATTATGCGAATCAACTCATCGGGGTTCATCTACACGATGCCATCGGCCTTGATGACCATATTCCGCCGGGTAGCGGTGAAATTGATTTTCAGGCGTTAAAACCTTACCTCAAATCCGATATCATTAAAGTGATTGAATTAAAATCGGGCATACCCGCAGCAGAGGTTTTAGAAGGGATTCAGTTTGTTCGTGAAAAGTTGACAGAAACGTAAATTGGTGCCGCAGACATCGTCTATGTTTGTATAAAGTGATAACAAGTTTTATTGACTTTGTTGACCCTATTTAATAAATATTTTCCTATCGAACGCTCTTCTTGACCGGAAACGCAAAATCGCCGTGACATCTCAAACCCTGATCTGTTCTCATTCTGTACCACAGCCTGTTTTGCATCGCATCCTGAGTAAATAACCACTATATTTTGCATAAATATTTTTATGACGTATTCAGATCTTTAATCCGCAATACAGAAAAGGAGGTCTCTCATGAAAAAACTGTTTCTACTAGTGGCCTCAATGGTTCTGCTCGCGGGCCAATCTGTGCTGGCGGCGGAGTTGACGATTTTAACAGAAAATTTACCCCCCTTAAACTATGTCGACAACGGTGCTCTGGTTGGTCCTTCTGTGGAGATCGTACAAGAAATCCAGAGAAGAGTGAGGTCTGATGAGCCAATCCAGGTGTATCCATGGGCAAGAGCTTACAAAATGGCTCTGGAAGACGAAAACGTTATATTGTTTGGGATGACGTATACCAAAGTACGTCAAGATAAATTTAAATGGGTCGGACCGTTAGCTACAAAAAGAGACATTCTTGTCGCCAAAAAGGGCTCAGGTATCAAAATTAAAGACCTGGAAGATGCCAAAAAAGTAAAACGCATTGGAACACTTCGCGATGATACAAGAGGGCGTTTACTCCAAAGGCATGGATTTACAAATCTTGAACCCGTTTCGGATGAACAATTAAATGCGAAAAAGCTTGCTCTCGGACGTATAGACTTATGGGCCTATAAAATACCGGGTCTCAGAACGGTTTGTGATTTGGCCGGAGTTGATTACACGGAATTTGAGGAGGTCTACCACCTGCGGGAAATTGATCTCATGATTGCTTTTTCAAAGAAGACGTCGGATTCGATTGTTCAAATGTGGAGTGACGCTTTTAATGAAATGTCAGCGGATGGCACCATCATGCAAATTCGGAAAAAATGGAATGTGAAATTAGAAGATGATCCATTTCCAGAAGTTAAAGACTAAAACATTCCGAGTGCTCTAATCCAGACATCGCCTTCAAGTGGCGGATGCAACACGTCATAAAGGATTGGGTCCATGCACAAAGCTGCCACGCAGGAAACTTCTCCTAAAATCAACAGCATCAGCCGTCGTTTCAGTTATGCTCTGATCGGCATTCTTACCTTATTGCTGATTGCTTTTGCTGCGGTTGTTATCATTGTTGATATCAACAGAATCGAAAGCGAAATGCAAAAGCGGTTAGACAACGCCATCATGTTTGCGCAGAATAGTTTGCCAACGCCGTTATGGAACATGGACTACCTGGTGGTAAATGATTTTGTTGACGCCCTATTTTTAGATGAATCCATCGTTCACATAAAGATATCATGGAAAGATCAGCTGATCACCGAGAAAAACCGCGCTGGTTTTCAACTTAAAGAACTTAAGTCGGGAAAACCGCAGCAATTGTTCAAGGGCTCTGATCTGATCGCCAAATCATCCGATATTTACTTTAAAGACAGTGTCATCAGTGAGATCTTAATCGTGATGTCACGCGAAAACTTGAAAAAACAGGTGCTTATACAAATTTACAGTACGATTGCCCTGTTAATCCTCATCATCGCCGCAATTTGGCTCACCTCCATCTTCATCACCAGGCGGTACATCTCTTCCCCTTTACTGAAATTACAGGAATCAGCTTCAATGATTGCCCGGGGTGATTTGGACACTTATGTTGATAAAAGTAGCAGTGATGAAATCGGCGCATTGGCGCAGCATCTGGATGTGATGCGGGGATCGATCAAGCAGTTATTTGCAGAGCTTCGAGAAAGCAAAAACAAACTGGAGGATTACAGCCGGACCCTGGAGCAGAAAGTCGAATTGCGCACCCGAGAACTGGCGCGGTCCGTAGAAGAGCTGAAAGCCCTGGGGGAGGTCAGCCAGGTGGTCAGCTCAACCCTTGATCTGGAGACGGTGTTGACAAGCATTGTTCGCCATGCGGTGCAGCTCTCAAAGACTGATGCCGGGACGATCTACGAGTTCGACGAAGCGGAGGGTGTCTTTGTGCCCCGGATAAACTATGGCGCACGTGCAGACCTTATTGAAGCGCTGCGCGAATCGAGGCTGCGTGTGGGGGACCGAACGGTTATCGGCCAGGCCGCTGTCAGGCGCTCCCCGGATCAGATTCCGGATCTTGCAGATGTACCCGACTACCCCCTCTCTTACGTTCAGCAAGCTGGCTATCGGGCTCTGCTCGCATTGCCTTTGCTGCGCGAAGACCGTCTTATTGGTGGGCTGGTCGTGCGGCGCAAGGCGGCCGGTGAATTCCCCCCACCGGTGCTGGACCTGCTTCAGACCTTTGCGGCTCAGTCGGTGCTTGCCATCCACAACGCGCGGCTTTTTCGTGAGATCGAGGAGAAGGGGCGCGAGCTCGAGAGCGCTAACAAACACAAGTCCGAGTTTCTCGCCAATATGAGTCACGAATTGAGAACCCCCTTGAATGCCATTTTGGGCTATACCGAGCTGATTCTTGACAGCATATACGGTGAGGTGCCGGAGAAAATCCAGGAGGTTCTTGAACGTCTGGAAAAAAATGGGCGCCACCTCCTTAATCTAATCAATGATGTTCTGGATCTTTCCAAGATCGAAGCCGGCCAGCTAACCCTTTCTCTCAATGAATATTCGATGGAAGAGGTGATTCAAACGGTTTCAACCTCGGTGGAGGCATTGGCAGCAGAAAAGGACCTGGATTTGAAAGTCAAGGTTTCCAAAGATCTAAGAATCGGCAAAGGCGACGAACAACGCATTGTTCAGGTGATATTAAATCTGGTGGGAAACGCGATCAAATTTACCGATGAGGGGGAGGTTAAGGTCGAGGCGGCTGTTTCTAACGAAACGTTTTTAGTCTCTGTGTCTGATACAGGCCCCGGAGTTACGGAAGCTGACCAACAGAAGATCTTCGAAGAATTCCACCAGGCCGACGGATCCAGTACCCGCAAAAAGGGCGGAACCGGTCTGGGGCTCTCCATTTCTAAGAAAATAATCGATATGCACGGGGGCCGCATCTGGGTGGAGTCAACTCCCGGGAGAGGTTCGACTTTTCGGGTCACACTGCCGATTCGAGTCGAAAAGCAAAGGAAACAAGCATGAGTCAGCTGATTTTAGTTATTGAAGATCAGGAAGACAACCGGCGGATCATGCGGGATCTTCTCACCAGCGCCGGCTATGAGATAATCGAAGCGGTTACCGGTGAGGAGGGGGTAACCGCGGCCGGGACCCATCGGCCTGCATTGATCCTGATGGACATTCAGCTGCCCGATTTCGACGGATATGAAGCTACGCGCCGCATCAAAGCCAACCCAGCCCTGAGCGCTACCCCGATCATTGCCGTTACCTCTTATGCGCTGAGCGGCGATGATGTCAAAGCATATGAAGCCGGCTGCGATGCATATGTCTCCAAACCATTTAGTCCGCGGGCGCTTTTAGCGAAAATCCGTGAATTCATATCATAAGTAGTTTTTTTAAGAGGAAATAATGCGAACGCCACCCCTGATTCTGATTGTGGATGATAATCCCGCCAACGTTGAAATTTTCGAGATGCGCCTTGCCGCCAATAACTACGAAATCATTACGGCAACAAACGGCGAAACGGGGCTATCTATGGCCAGAGACTGTCTACCGGACCTGATTCTGCTGGACATCATGATGCCCAAAATGGATGGCATCGAGGTCTGCCGGCATCTCCGGGCGGATTCTTCCCTACCGTTTATGCCCATCATTATGGTGACGGCCAAAACGGATTCAAAAGATGTCGTCGCTGGTCTGGAGGCCGGTGCTGACGAATACTTAACCAAGCCCGTGGATCATGCTGCACTGGTCGCCAGGGTGAGGTCCATGCTGCGGATCAAGTCGCTGCATGACACGGTCCTTGAGCAGTCGGCTCAACTTAAAGGCCAACTCGAGACGGCAACCACTATCCAATCTCTATTTTGGCCGGACATTCCGAAGTTACCAGGCGGAAGCCATATATGGGCCGTATCTGTTCCGGCCGCTTATGTCGGGGGCGACTTGTACGATGTGATTCCCCTGCCGGACGGCAGTCTATTGGCATATGTGGCCGATGTCTCCGATAAAGGCGTTCCTGCTGCTCTAATTATGGCTGCATTGTCTACCAAAATCCGCAGTGAAGCACGAAATCAATACGAGATAGACACGCTTCTTGAGATTGTAAATAACAGCACATATAATCTGACCGCCAAAGAGGGGTTTTTTGCTACAATCGTTCTTTCCCGATATTGGCCCCACAGCGGAAAAATTCAACTGACAGTGGGAGGCCATTTAGAGCCTTTGTGGATTGCCGAAAGTGTTATACGAAATTTGCCTCAGATAAACGGAATATCAATGGGCGTCAAACCGAATGTTGATTATGATAAAAAAGAAATTTTACTGTCGCCTGGTGAGTCGGTACTCTTTTTTTCAGATGGCGTTATCGAAGCCGAGAATGAAGATAATGAGCTGTTTGGCAATGAGCGTCTGGTCGACTTTATAAAAGATGCAAAAGGCCCCCCCTGGGGCAAGGGATTATTAGATTTCATATCCAATTGGCGGGGAAATTCGAGTGCCAGCGACGATTTAACCATTTTAGAGATCTGGCGCGATGAGAATTAACGCCTACATCTGATATACCGAAAAAGAATGCTTTCTTCATCCTCTACGCGGTTCATAATGCCATTAAGCTGCTAAAAATAGTCCTAATTTTGCAATCAGGCGATCCATCCCCATTCTTGCAAACGTCGATTCTCATAACCATTTTTAGATTTATTTTAAAAATGCCAATAATAGCCAAAAGGACATAATTCTGCTATGATTTATAGGGGTTGTCAAAAAAACGTTCCGTTATTCCAACGTTTTTTTCTACAACCACTTATACCCCAATTCCGTAATGCGGAACATTATTATGAAAAGCGGTATAAATATATTATCGTTTTAAGTGGGCTGAAAAGACGCCATATGACCAAGTATCTAAAATTACTTACGCTTTTATTTATTGTCACCCTTATTTTGCCGTTTCCACTGCAGGCGGATATCGAGATTAAGGTCGGTGTTTATCAGAACGTTCCGCTGAGCGAATTTAATGATGATGGCAGTGTTCACGGCTTTTTCATCGATGTTCTGGAAAGGATTGCCCAAAAGGAACACTGGAAAATAAAATATGTGCCCGGGTCACGCCTGGAATGTCTTGAAAAACTAAAAACCGGACAGATAGATTTGTTGGCTGCGGTGGCCGATTCTGAAACCGGGGCAAAAGTTTATGACTATACCTATGAAAGCGCCATCAGCAACTGGGGCCAACTATATGTCAATGAACAGTCTACCATTGAATCGATTATCGATCTTAAAAATAAAAAAGTTGCCGTTCTGCACAATGACGTCTATTTTGATGGTCTTAGAAAACTGGCTGAACAATTTGGCGTACAATGCCGATTTATTGAAGCCTATGCATACACGGATGTCCTCAAACTGGTGGAATTGGGTCGCTGCCAGGCCGGATTGGTGAATCATTTTTTTGGCCAGCGGTTCGAAAGCGATTTTAGAATTAAAAAAAGCCCCATCGTTTTAAGTCCGCAAAAATTATATTACGCAGCCCCTCAAGGAAAAAATAAAAACATATTAGATGCCTTAGATCATCACCTCAGAAAACTGAAAAGCAATAACCTTTCAATTTATTATCAATCCTTCAACAAATGGTTTGGCGATGAAAAACAATTAAACCTTTCCAAATGGTTGAAACGGGCCGTCATCGTTTCCATAGTTTTATTTGTTCTATTTTTGTTTACCGGTCTATTTTCCAGGGCCAAAGTTATTTCAAAAACAAAAGAATTAGTTGCCAAGAATGAACAACTGGTAAAAGAGGCTGAATCTCGCAGGCGGGCAGAAAGCGCAATTAGCGCAGGGGAAAACAAATACCGCAGCCTTTTTCAATATTCCAATGATGCCATCTTGATCCACGATTTGGAAGGCAGGATTTTAGATGCCAATCAAAAGGCCATTGAGCAATTCGGGTACACCAAAAAAGAATTATTGCAGCAAAAAATCTCCATTTTGCATCCACCCGAAGCGCTGCTCAAATCTGAAGAGGCCTTTCACAACATCATTGCTCGAAAACAAATCGATTTTGAAATTGAGTTTATCAGAAAAAATGGTGAAATTTTCCTGGCTGAAGTATCATCGGGCTTATTTCAAATCGGTGAGGACCAGTTCATTCAGGGCATTGTGCGCGATGTTACCGAAAAAAGGAAGGCGGAAGAGGCGCTGCGGCAGCACGATGCTTACATGACGGCGCTGCATGAGACCACATTCGGGTTGATAAAACGATTGAACATCGATGATTTGCTCAAAGCCATTGTAGATCGTGCCGGAAAGTTGGTTGGAACAGCGGATGGCTACATATTTTTACATGATCCCCAAACAGATGCGCTTGTGCTCAAGGTGGGCACCGGCCGATTCGAGGAATTACTGGGATTTCGCATGAAGCCCGGCGAAGGATTATCCGGAAAAGTCTGGCAGTCCGGAAAACCGTTAAAGATTGATAGCTATCAACATTGGCCCGGAAGGCACCATGACACAAAATTTGATGATATGGGCGCCGATTTGGGCATACCCTTAAAATCAGGTCATCAAACAATAGGTATCATCGGTCTGTGTTCTTTTGACCCGCAAAAGCATTTTGGTGATAATGAAATTACGGTTTTGAAGCGATTTGCCGAACTCGCATCAGTTGCTCTAGACAATGCCCACCTTCATGATGAGCTGCAGCAAGAACTCAGGGAGCGTAGCGAGGCTGAGAAAACCTTACAAAATTCACGCCAAACCTTTCGCACGGTTTTGGACAGTATTGATGCCACCATTTATGCGGCCGATATGGACACCTATGAAATAATTTTCATGAATAAACATATGCAGGACAATTTTGGAGATAATTTGGTCGGCCAAATATGCTACCGTGTTTTTCGCGATGAGCCCCATCCCTGTGAGCATTGCACCAATGCGCGGCTGCTGGACGAGCAGGGCAACCCAACAGGCGTAATTATTTGGGAAGGAAAAAATCCCTTAACAAAAAAATGGTACATTAACTATGATCGGGCCATCAACTGGGTCGATGGTCGTTATGTTCGCCTGCAGGTTGCCACAGACATCACCAAACTGAAAGCGCTGGAAAAAGAGCGGTTAAAGTCAGAGGCCTACCTTCGCCAGGCACAAAAAATGGAAGCCATCGGAACGCTGGCTGGCGGCATCGCCCATGACTTCAACAATATCCTTTCAGCCATTATGGGTTATACTGAATTGTCCATGATGGATTTATCTAAAGAATCCGACGCAAATTATAATTTAAAAGAGATTTATAAAGCCAGCCAGCGCGCTAAAGATGTCGTCAAGCAGATTCTGACCTTCAGCCGTCAGTCAGACCAGGATCGAAAACCGCTCAAGGTGGATCCGATTGTCAAAGAATCTGTCAAGATGCTCAAAGCATCGTTGCCCTCTACGATTCAGATTGAGCAATATATCGATCCCGCCGCCGGGATAATTGAAGCCGATGTGACTGAGATCCATCAGATCTTAATGAACCTGTGCACAAATGCCTACCATGCCATGAGCGAAACGGGCGGCCTGCTGAAGGTCAAAGTTGAAAATGCTGATTTAAATGCTGAAATGGCCGGACACCTTGAGATTACAGCCGGAAATTATTTAACGATAACCGTCAGCGACACGGGTCACGGCATGACGCCAGAGTTACGGGAGAGGATTTTTGAGCCCTATTTCACGACCAAAGAAAAAGATAAGGGAACCGGAATGGGCCTGGCTGTTGTCCACGGAATTTTGAAGAGCTACGGTGGATCGGTTGCAGTTGACAGCAAGCCCGGCAAAGGAACCGAATTTACCGTGTATATTCCAACAGGCCCCAAAGAAGTTAAACCCGAATTCGAGGCCACCCCAATTTTGCCGAACGGAAACGAACGAATTTTATTTGTTGATGATGAACGCGCCTTGGCGGAGATCGGGAAAAAAGCTCTTGAGCGTTTGGGCTACCGGGTAGAAACCCGCACCAGCAGTATGGAGGCGTTTAAGCTTTTCCGAAAGTCTTCTGATAAATTTGATTTGATTATAACCGACATGACGATGCCGGATATGACCGGTGACCAATTGGCCAGAGAAGTTATGAAAATTCGCGCTGATATTCCCATCATCATCTGTAGCGGCTATAGCGATGAATTAACGGAAAAGCGTGCCAGACAAATCGGCATTAGCGCCTTTCTAATAAAACCCCTTGTCTTTCAAGAACTGGCCGTTACCATAAGAGATGTGCTGGGAAAAACGACTTCCAGCGACATTTCACCATCCTTCAATTAAAATCAAATTACCGCCTTTTCATACCACTCAGTTTTCGCATAAATCTCAAACCCCACCGACTCGTAGAGGGAGCATGCGGCCGGATTTTCACTGTCCACCGTGAGTTCGACGGTATCGATACCTTTGGCTTTGAGGTCTTCTAATCCGTTGTGCAATATAGCTTTGCCGATTTCCTGCTGGCGATAATCTGGATCCACACCCAGCATATGAATCAAGCCTTTTTGTTTTTCTCTGCCTGCATTTTCTTCTGCGTTTATGATCGTCCAGCAATAGCCGATCGGATGATCGCCCAGATAGCTGAGGATCACATCTTGCGGGGAACGATCGTGCATATTCAGGCGGTAGGCAATTTCTTCTTCGGTGTTGGGATTAAAACCCCAGGTATCGGCAAAGCAGCGGTTTTGAATTTCAGTCAGAAGATTTGCTTCATCCCGCTCTAACCGGCGGCTGGTGGTGGTGTCCTCAGGGATTGCCGGCATTCGGACTCTGTTAATGGCCAGCTGCATTTCAAAAAAGTAACGGATAAAGGTGAATTCCAATCGATTTAGCAGATTTTTGGCGGCTGCGTTGGTTTCCCGGACGCTGATGTGGGCTGATTTTATACCGGCCGCCTTGATTCGCGGCAGGGCGCCGGCGAAAAGCGCTGTTGCAATTCCCTTGCGGCGCCGCAGCGGATGGACGCATCCGTCCAGCAACGCGCGGCCGATTCCAGGCTCGAGGGTAACACCCAGGCAGCCGACCAGAATTCCATTCAAATCAGCAACCCATAAATCCGTTTGCGGCCGAAAGTTGGGGCGGCGCAGGTCGTCTGACAGCTTCTGCGCGGATACATAGCGTCCGGAGGGGTCAAGTTGTTCGGACTCAACATGCAGTTTTATGTATCCCTCAAAATCATCGTCAGAATAGGCGCGAATGCCTAAGGACCCGCTGCTCATTTTATGAAATCCTGTTCAGAAGTTGTGATTGAATCAAAACCCGCCGAAGCGGAATCAATTAACTGAATTTTGCACGAGTTGGAGGCTTTCATATTCTCATTAATTTTCATGTAAGATTCAGGGATTAACTTGCTAAACCCCCTAAACAGTTTTAAATTTAATTTTTGGTTTTATATTACAAAAGTAACCTTTAAAATCCATAAAGCAATTTATACCGCTTGTCATAATAATGTTCCGAAAAAAATGATGGCGGCATAAGTGTTGTAGCAAAAAAACATCCCGCAATCGGAACGTTTTTTTGACAACCACTATAACCCGATACCGAAGGCGAAATCATTTTCCCGTGATATCAGATATGGAGGTTTATTGTGACGGAACCAGCAGATATTGTTGTCGTAACGCCCCATCCGGATGATGCTGAATTCGGGGTTGCCGGAACGGTAGCGAAATGGACCCGAGAAGGAAAGCAGGTGGTATATGTGGTGTGCACCAACGGGAACAAAGGAACCAGTGATCCGAATATAAAGCCCGAGCAGTTGTCTGCCATTCGACAGGACGAGCAACGGGCGGCCGCCGATGTATTGGGGGTGCGGGAGGTTGTGTTTCTGGGAAATCCGGACCAGGGACTTGAAGATACGCCGGAATTTAGAAAACAAATTGTACGCATGATTCGGCTCTACCGGCCGGAGACGGTTGTAACCGCCGATCCTTACCGCCGCTATATCTGGCACCGGGATCATCGCATTGCCGGTCAGGCAACGATCGATGCGGTTTTCCCTTATGCCCGGGATCATCTGGCCTACCCGGATTTGCTTGAAGAGGGCTTGCAGCCCCATAAAGTCAAGGAAATGTTATTCTGGGCTTCGGAAAACATAAACTATCTTTCCGACATCACCGATAGCTTCGATCTCAAGCTGGCAGCGCTGCGGTGTCATGAAAGCCAGGTTCAAGCGATGAAGGTTTCGGATCTGGAGGACTGGCTACGACAGCGCTGCGGTGATTTGGCTGAAGGCGAGGATTTTGAGCTGGCCGAAGCTTTTCACCGCGAAGAAATCGTGTGGTAGTATTCAGATTTCAGAGGACAGAAGTCAGAGAACAGAAGTCGGATAGTTACTTCATCTTCAAGTTTTTATCTGTCTTCTGAATGTGCTATGATTTAGACCAGAGAACATCGCCGCACAGATTCGGATCATGCGATCTGGCGGCAAAGGCCTCAAAAGCTTGCTTTTCTTTCCCTAAAATCGTGTGGTCGCCGTGGCCCGGAAACACCTGGGTATCAATAGGCAGAACAAAGATTTTACGCTGCAAAGATTCGACGATTTGCCTGAAGTCAGACGGCGACCCGGTTTTACCCGGTCCGCCCGGAAACAGCGTATCACCGGATATCAGATAGCCCTCTGTGTAGAAACACAGGCTGCCCGGGGTATGCCCCGGGGTGTGCCTGACCGTAAGGCGGATATTTCCGAACGTTATGGCTTCGCCATCGGTCAGCTGCATATCTGCTGGAATCGGCAGCCGGCCGGCATCTGCCGCATGAGCGGCAACCGGTATGTTCAGGGAGGATTTTAATTCTGCAAGGGCACCGGTATGATCCATGTGATTGTGGGTCATTAAAATATATTTTGGTTTTGTGTGCTTTAATTGCTCCCGTATTTTGGGCGCATCACCGGGAGCATCAACCACAATGCTGTCACCGGTTTCTAAATCGGTTATGATATATGAATTGGTTCCAAAGGCACCCAGGGCGTAACATTCAATTTGGATGTTTTCTTTGTTTACGACAATTGCCATGACTGGCCTCCTCAAGACGGCCCTTTTTAAGGTATGCGTCAATCCGAATTTAAAAATTTGCCCCTAAAAAGGTCTTTAATGGTCGGTTATGTAAAAAAATAAGGTGCTTGTCAAGATATTGCAAATCGCTTATGGTTTTATGCGCGTTTTTTACCGCTTTCCATTATCGTGTTCCCAAATAAGGAATTGCGGCATAAGGGTTTGTAGAAAAAAACGTTTGAGTACCAGAACGCTTTTTTAACAACCCCTAAAAATGCCTTGAATAGGAGATAGAGCTCGTGAACCGTATTTTATTTTTAGACAACGCAATTGACGACGACGTATATCAGCCCCTTTCCTACTGGCCGCCTCTATTGTTGTTTCCCTACGACTTATTTCGTGTTTCAGCCGGCCAATGGCCCGACGGACTGAATTCCTATTCCCATATTTTAATTACCGGATCCGCTGCCAGTGTGCTGGACGATACCGAATGGATGAAAGCCGAAGCCGCTTTAATCAAACAAGCGGTGAAATCCGGCAAGGTGATTTTAGGCAGCTGCTTCGGCCACCAGATGATTGCCCGGTCCCTATTTGGACTGAAAGCCGTCAGGAGGCGGGAAAAACCTGAAATTGGCTGGCCGGATATTCACATTTTATCCCGGGATGATCTGCTGGGTGAATCGGGCAGCACGATCAACGGGTTTGTTTTCCATTTTGATGAGGTCT